>Ga0209025_1005475_pt1 | contig 10331 bp, 8 predicted proteins | sample AraplaMF_Col_mLB_FD_184256 | JGI IMG/M metagenome (GOLD analysis project Ga0209025, IMG submission 184256) | Arabidopsis root microbial communities from the University of North Carolina, USA - plate scrape MF_Col_mLB (SPAdes) (version 2) | ecosystem: Host-associated > Plants > Roots > Endosphere ...
TCACCACGCTGCGGCACGGGCTGGGCGTATCGCAGCCACTGTTCGATGACTTCAATCTCGGCCTGCGGGCCGGCGATGAAGCGCAGGCGGTGGAAGCCAACCGCGCTGCGTTGATCGAGCACGCCGGCCTGCCATCCGCGCCGTGCTGGCTGCGGCAGGTGCATGGCACGGTCGTGCATCGCTTCGATAAGCCTGCGACGGAAGAAGTCGAAGCCGATGCGAGCGTGACGTCGGAACCTGGCGTCGTGTTGTCGATCCTCACGGCCGACTGCCTGCCGGTGCTCTTCAGCGCCGACGACGGCAGCGAAGTCGGCGGCGCGCACGCCGGCTGGCGCGGCCTGGCGGGCGGTGTGCTTGAGAACACACTGGCCGCGATGCGCACCGCTCCCGATCGCGTGCACGCCTGGCTCGGCCCCGCCGCCGGTCCGCAGGCGTACGAAATCGGGCAGGAGGTGTTCGACGCGTTCGTCTCGCACGATGCCGGCGCACAAGACGCTTTCGTCGCCACGCGTACGGGTCACTGGCGCGTGGACCTGTATGCACTCGCAAGGCGCAGATTGCAGGCCGCCGGCATGGCGCCAGACCGCATCCGCGGCGGCGGCCTGTGCACGATTTCCGACCCGCAGCGCTTCTTCTCGCACCGTCGCGACCAGCGCGGTGGGCGCATGGCGTCGCTGATCTGGATCGACCCTCGCCGATGAACGCGATCGCGCCGACGCCGCTGTACCGTCAGCTGCTTCCGGCGCGTTTCGACGATCTGCCCCGGACGCTGCGTGCGTTGCACGAACGCGCCGGCTTGCATCGATATCGCGGCAAGGTCGAAGTCGAGCGCGGCCATGGCGTGATGTCGCGCCTGTTCGCGTGGGCGACGCGCTTGCCTGCGCAGGGTCGCGGCACGATCGAGGTCGAGATCGACAGCGGGCCGCATCACGAGCGCTGGGCGCGCATCATCAAAGGGCGCGCGATGCGCTCGCGCCTTTGGGCGAACGACGGTTTGCTGTGCGAACGCCTGGGGCTGGTGACGTTCGGCTTCCGGCTAGGCGTCGAACCGCTCGGTACCGGCCATGCGATCGTGTGGCGCGTGGCGAAAGTGCGTGCGCTGGGCGTGCCGCTGCCGCGGCGCTGGTTCGATGAAGTCATCGCACGCGAGTACGAACGCGACCATCGGTATCGTTTCGACGTGTACGCGGCGATGCCGTGGATCGGCCGGCTGGTGCATTACCGGGGGTGGCTGGATGTCGACTGAGCTGCAACGCGCGTCGGCCGTGATCGTCTTCGACGGCGTGTGCGTGCTGTGCAATGGCTGGGTGCGTTTCCTGCTCCGGCACGATCGGCGCGGACGTTACCGTTTCGCCGCGATGCAGGGCGAAAGTGGGCGCGCGCTGCTGCAGGCGCATGGACTGGACGCGGACGATCCGGTGTCGTTCCTGCTGATCGAAGACGGCATCGCATGGACGGATACGGATGCGATCGTCCGCGTGCTGTCGGGGCTGGGTGGCGTGTGGCGGATCGCAACGGTGCTGCGCGTGCTGCCGCGCGGGATGCGCAATCGGCTCTATCGCTGGTTCGCGCGCAACCGGTACACAATCTTCGGTCGATACGAACGGTGCGTGCTTCCCTCGCCCGAACACGCTGCGAGGTTCCTGCCATGACGTTGCTTCGTTTCGTGTCGTGCGCAGTACTCGCGGCGATGCTGATGAGCGGCTGCGCTAGCACCGCGCCCACCACGGGCTCCATGCAGGGCGATGCCGCCAGGCCGGCGCATTCGTCGGGCTGGATCCGCAGCGAGTTGTACTTCGCCGTGGGCAACGAGGACGGCACCGGCATCATCGACGAATCGAAATGGCGCGCGTTCCTCGACAGCGAAGTGACGCCGCGCTTCCCCGATGGCCTCACGGTGCTCGATGGTTACGGCCAGTGGCGCTTCCAGCAGGATGGTCGACTGGTGCGCCAACGATGCAAGGTGCTGGTGGTTCTGCACGAAGACGGCACCAAACCGCGCGAGGACATCGAAAAGATCCGGCTCGCTTGGAAGGCGATGACCGGGCACGAATCGGTCCTGTGGGCGCGGGGCGCAGTGGACGTGTCCTTCTGAGAACCCCGGCGCCTGCGCCATGTCCTCATGCCAATTGGTCCGTTGGAAGAGGCGCCAAAGCCGCTACGATTTCCCCATCCCACGCCGCGAGCCCTCCATGCCGCCCATTCCTTCCCGCCGCTGGTTCGTTCCCGGCGACCTCAACGGCTTCTTCGGCCTGGTCGTCGACAACCTGTCGATCCTGGGTTTCATCTCGGCCGCGCTGATCGGAATCTTCGGATTCCCGGCGGACGTGGTCTTTACCCGGATGTTCCCCGGCACCGCGTTCGGCGTGCTGGTCGGCAACCTGATCTACACCTGGATGGCGCATCGCCTCGCGCGCGAGAGCGGGCGCACCGACGTCACCGCGATGCCGCTGGGCCTGGATGCACCGACCAGCATCGGCATGGCGTTGCTGGTGCTCGGCCCGGCCTTCGTCGGGTTCAAGCAGCAGGGCATGGACGAAGCCGCGGCAGCGACGGCGACCTGGCAACTGGGCATGGCCTCGCTGGTGGTGATGGGCGCGCTGAAGCTGGTGCTGTCGTTCTTCGGCGATGCGATCACGCGCGCGGTGCCGCGCGCTGCGTTGCTCGGCTCCATCGGCGGCGCGGCGCTCGCCTTGCTCGGGTTCCTGCCGCTGATCGAAACGCTGCGCTCGCCGGTGGTCGGCTTCGTCACCTTCGGCCTGCTGATGTACGTGCTGGTCGCGAAGGGCAAGCTGCCGATCCGCATGCCCGGCGTGCTGCTCGCCTTCATCGTCGGCACGGTGCTGTATTACGGGCTCGGCATCGCGAGCCTGGGCACGCCGGGGTTCAAGCTGCCCGATGCCGCGCCGCTGCGCTTCACCTTGCCGCTGCCCACGCTCGGCTTCCTCGATGGGCTGCACTACACGGTTCCGTACCTGCCGCTGCTGTTGCCGTTCGGCCTGCTGATGGTGGTGGGTGGCATCAACGTGAGCGAGAGCGCACGCGCCGCCGGCGACGACTACCGCACGCGCGATGTCTTGCTGGCCGAAGCCGTGGCGACGCTGGTCGCGGGCTTCTGCGGTGGCGTCGCGCAGACCACGCCGTACATCGGCCAGCCCGCGTACAAGCACATGGGCGCGCGCATGGGCTACACATTGCTCACGGGTCTTTTCATCGGCCTGGGCGGCATCTTCGGCTACGTGTCCGGGCTGGTGCAGTGGCTGCCGATCGCGGTGCTCGCGCCGATCATCGTCTACGTCGGCATGGACATCACCGTGCAGGCTTTCCACGACAGTCCGCGCCGCCACGCGCTGGCGGTGGCGCTGGCGTTCCTGCCGTCGGTCGCGTACCTGCTGGTGATCAAGATCGGCAATCCGGCATGGATCGCGCCGGACCGTTTTGCCGCACTGTACGAAGGCATCGACAGCCATGGACTGCCGGACCTGGCGACCATCGTGACGCTCGGCAACGGTTTCATCATCACCGCGATGATCTGGTCCACCGCGCTGGTCGCGATGATCGACCACCGTTTCCGTCGCGCCGCGGTGGTGCTGCTGATCGGTGCGGTCCTCACGTTGTTCGGCTTCATCCACTCGGTCGATCCGCGCGGCAGCATCTACTGGCCGTGGATGCTCGAAGGCCTGCGCCGTGCGATTGCGTGGCAGTTCGCCGGTGCGTACGTCGCGCTGGCGCTGCTGCTGGGCTTGCTCTCGCTGCAGCGGCAGAGCCGGCCTGAAGCCACCGATCAGGCACATTGACCGGTGGGGCCGGCGCCCCAAGATCTCTCGAATCCCCCACGACGACGAGCCACCCCCCATGTCCCTGCAAGAAGAACTCAATGCCAACCCCGGCGTCGCCGCGCGCGATGCGGCCACGCACGGTTTCGTGTTCAACCACACGATGCTGCGCGTGAAGGACATCGCGAAATCGCTGGATTTCTACACGCGCGTGCTCGGCTTCACGCTGGTGCGGCGCCGCGATTTCGATGAGGCCAAATTCAGCCTGTACTTCCTGGTACTGGTGGACGACGCATCGCAGATCCCGGCCGAAGAACCAGCCCGCGGCGAATGGCTGCTGAGCCAGCGCGGCGTGCTGGAACTCACACACAACCACGGCACGCAGGACGATGCGGACTTCCGCTACCACGACGGCAACGCGGAGCCGCGCGGCTTCGGTCACATCTGCGTGTCGGTGCCGGATGTCGAGGCGGCCTGCGCGCGTTTCGAAGACCTTGGCGTCGCGTTCCAGAAGCGGCTCACCGACGGGCGCATGAAGAACATCGCCTTCATCAAGGACCCGGACGGTTACTGGGTCGAGATCCTTCAGCCGACCGCGCGCGTCTGACGCATCGACCCGCCTCTTTCGCTCGCGGAAGAGGGATTGGCGCTAGATCGGTTCGCGCAAGGCCGCCAGGTAGCTGCGCCGCCACGCCGTGATGTCGTGCTCGCGCAGCACGGCCATCATCGTTTCCCAGCGTTCGCGTCGTTCTTCCAGCGGCATTTCCATCGCGGCGGCGATCGCATCGGCGACGCCGTCCATGTCGTAGGGGTTCACCAGCAGCGCCGCGTCGAGTTCGCGCGCGGCGCCTGCGAAGCTCGACAGCACCAGCACGCCCGGATTCTTCGGGTCCTGCGCGGCCACGTACTCCTTCGCCACCAGGTTCATGCCGTCCCGCAGCGGCGTGACCAGGCCCACGCGCGAGAGGCGATAGAACCCGGTCAGTGACGGATGCGGGTAGTTGCGATTGACGTAGCGCACCGGTGTCCAGTCGGGTTCGGCGTGCGCGCCGTTGATATGGCCCGACAACTGCTCCAGTTCGCTGCGCAGCTTCTGGTACTCGAGCACTTCGCCCCGCGAAACCGGTGCGATCTGCAGATACGTCAGCTTTCCACGATGCTCGGGATGGCGCTTGAGGAAGCGGCCGAACGAACGGAAGCGCTCAGGCAGGCCCTTCGAATAGTCCAGCCGATCCACGCCGATCGCCAGTTCGCGTCCCGACAGGCTCGTCGCCAGTCGCTTCACCCCGACCTTGCCGGCGGCCGCGCGCGCCTGTTCCTCGATCTGCGCGGTGTCGATGCTGATCGGGAACGCGCCCGCGCGCAGGCGCTTGCCCTTGCGCGTTTCGAGCACGCCGTGCGAGATCACCCGGCCACGTCCGAACAGACGCACGTAGTCCTGGAAGCGTTCGAGGTCGCGCTCGGTCTGGAAGCCGATCAGGTCGTACGAGGACAAGCCCTCGAACAGGCGCTCGTGCTGCGGCAACGCGGCGAGCAGGTCGGAAGAAGGCATCGGCACATGAAGGAAGAAGCCGAGCCGGCACGTCACGCCCAGCTCGCGCAGCAGCTTCGCCATCGGGATCAGGTGGTAGTCGTGGATCCACACGATGTCGTCGTCGCGAAGCAGCGGCGCCAGCTTCTCGGCGAACAGGGCGTTGACGCGGCGATACGCGGCGTACGTGATGCGGCTGTAATCGACCAGATCGACGCGGAAATGCAGCAGCGGCCAGAGCGTGCGGTTGGCGAAGCCGTTGTAGTAGTCGTCGTGATCGCGCTTGGACAGATCCACCGTGACGTAGCGGATGTTGCCGGCGTCATGCTCGTGCACCTGGCCGGAGTCGTCGGGATCGATGCGTCCACTCCAGCCGAACCACATCCCGCCCGTTTCCTCCAGCGCCGCCTGCAACGCCACCGCCAGCCCGCCGGCACTGCTTGCTCCCGGCACCGCCACGCGGTTTGAAACGACGACCAGACGACTCATGCCGCATCCTGCCAGGGCCGCGACAGGCGCATGGCGGCGTTGATCAGACCGACGTGCGAGTACGTCTGCGGGAAGTTGCCCCACGCCTCGCCGCCGCCGAATTCCAGGTCCTCCGACAGCAGGCCCAGGTGATTGCGCCGGGCGAGAATGCGTTCGAACAACACCCTGGCTTCTTCCTGCCTGCCGATCGATGCCAGTGCATCGATGTACCAGAACGTGCAGATGGTGAAACTGGTTTCCGGCGCGCCGAAGTCGTCCGGCATCACGTAGCGGAACAGCGCGTCGCCGCGCTTGAGGCCCTTGCCGATCGCGTCCACCGTGCGGATGAATCGCGGGTCGTCGGGCTTCACGAAGCCAAGGTCGGCCAGCAGCAACAACGATGCGTCCAGACGGTTGCCGTCGAGCGACTCGACGAAATGCCCCAGCTCCTCGTTATACGCATGCTCCACGATGCGCGCGTGCACCTCGTCCGCGCGCTGCCGCCACAGCTGTACCTGCGGCGCAAGGCGAAGGTGCACGGCGATCCGCGCGAGGCGATCGCATGCGGCCCAGCACATCACGCTCGAATAGGTGTGCACTTCCTCGCGCCCGCGGAACTCCCACAGGCCCGCGTCGGGTTTGTCGTGCAGCGCGTAGGCGCGTTCGCCCACCGGCTCCAGTCGTGCGAATACCGAAGCATCGCCCACGCGCGCCAGGCGCGTGTCGAAGAACAGCTGCGTGGAGGCGAGCACCACGCTGCCGTACACATCGTGCTGCTTCTGCAGCCACGCGAGGTTGCCGCGGCGCACCGGCCCCATGCCGCGATAGCCGGCGAGCGAATCGACTTCCGATTCGGCCAGCTGGCGCTCGTAACCGATGCCGTAAAGCGGTTGGAGTTCGCCGCTTTCGGGAGCGATGTTGGCCAGATAGCGCAGGTATTCCTCCATCGTGCGCGTCGCGCCCAGCCGGTTGAGCGCACGCACGACGAAAGCCGAATCGCGCAGCCAGCAATAGCGGTAATCCCAGTTGCGCACGGTGTTGGCGGCCTCCGGGATCGACGTCGTCATCGCGGCCACGATCGCGCCAGTCTCGTCGTACTGGCAAAGCTTCAGCGTGATCGCGCTGCGGATCACCGCCTCCTGCCATTCCAGCGGAATGGAAAGATTGCGAACCCAGTTGCGCCAGTAATTGTGCGTCTGCTCTTCGGCGTTACGCACGAAGCCGGACACCGACTGCGTCAGGGTTTCGTCCGGGCCGAGCACGAAATGCGCATCGCGGTCGAGCACGAACGGCAGCGCGTCGCGCACCAGTCGCACCGGGATGTCGCTGGTCATGCGCAGCGTGAACTCCGGGATGATGTAGCGGATGTGGTTGCTGCCCCAGGTGATCTCGGGCTTCACCGAGCCGTACTCGGCAAGCGGCCGCAGGCGCACGCGGATGCGTGGCGTGCCCGCGAGCGGGCGCAGTCGGCGCACCAGCATCACAGGACGATAGAAGCGGTCGTTCTGGTGCCATCGCGGGGCGAAGTCGACGATCTCCACCGCGCCGCCGTGCGCATCGCGCAGCACGGTGCGCAACATGGCCGTGTTGCTGATGTATGCCTGCTCGGCGGAGACGAAGTTCTCGAGCTCGATAGCCCAGTCGCCGCCCTCGTGCTGGTGTGGCGACAGCAGTCCGCAGAACACCGGATCGCCATCGAAGGCCGGTACGCAGCCCCAGACGATCCGCGCCTGCGGGTCGACCAGCGCCGCGACGCTGCCATTGCCGATCAGGCCGAGTTCGAGGCTGGCGGTGAGGGTGTCGTTCGAGGTCATCCGTACTCCGGTTCGTTCGTTTCGCGGCGTCGGCGCGCGGGTCACGCCAGGTCGAGGCCTTCCTCCAGCCACGTGCGCACCGCGGCCGGGTCGTGCAGCCCGTAGCGCGCCACACTGGGTTGCCTGGAACCCACGAGCACGCCGAAGCCGGCGTGACTGCCGACGGCATGGAAGGCGTGTTCGTCGGTGAGGTCGTCGCCGACGAACACCGGTCGGCGCCCGTGGAAGGGCGGATGCGCGAGCAGGTCCACTACCGCGCTGCCCTTGTGTGCGCCATCGGGCCGCAGCTCGACGACGTTGTTTCCGTGCTGCAGGTGGTAGCCCGGCAGCTCGATCAGTATCGAATCGGCGTACTGGCGCAACAGGTCTTCCGCGTCGGGCGCGGCGCGCCAGTGCAGGGCGATCGTCGTGCCCTTGTCCTCGACGCGCGCGCCGGGATACCGCTTTGCCAGCGCCTGGCCCCACGCCACGGCCTCATCGAGTGCGCGCGGGCGCGGGTGACGCTCCTGATGACCGTCCTCGCGACGTTCGAGGCCGTGCAGGCCCACCGCGGGCAGTTTCAGCGGGGCGAACAGCCCATCCAGCTGCGCCAGCCGGCGTCCGCTCACCAGCGCGAGCGCGCCGTCCAGGCGCCCGTGCAGCACCGCCAGAACGTCGATCAGGCCCGGATCGACCATCACGTCGCCGGGAACATCGGCGAAATCCAGCAGCGTGCCATCGACGTCGAGGAACAACGCCCATTCGGAGGACACCGCGGGCGGGGCGGGCAGGGGGAGGGGCGGCGTGGACATGCACGCATTGTGAACACGGGCATGTCAGCATGAAGTGGACGCGCCGTAATGGCGCCCGTCGTTGGGCCCGGACATTGAATCGGGCAGGCAATGCCCGCATCTGGTGCACATTCGCGGCCACGTTCACGGTGGCCGCCACCGTGACAAGGGAACCTTCCATGCGAATGGACAAACTCACCTCGCGCTTCCAGCAGGCTTTGCAGGACGCGCAGTCGCTGGCGCTCGGCCGCGACAACACCATCATCGAACCCGTGCATCTGATGTCGGCGCTGCTGGAGCAGAGCGGCGGCAGCACCAGGCCGCTGCTCGCGCAGGCCGGCGTCAACGTGCCGCTGCTGCGCGAACGCCTGGGCGAAGCGCTGGAAAAACTGCCGAAAGTGACCGGGCAGGCCGGGCAGATCAGCGTCGGCAACGACCTGTCGCGCCTTCTCAACGTGACCGACAAACTCGCCCAGCAGCGCAATGATGCGTTCATCGCCAGCGAGCTCTTCGTGCTGGCCGCGCTGGACGACAACGGCGACGTCGGCCGCGCGCTGAAGGCCGCCGGCGCGAACAAGGACAAACTCGAAGCGGCCATCGCCAAGGTCCGCGGAGGCGAAAGCGTGCAATCGGAAAACGCCGAGGACCAGCGCCAGGCGCTGGAGAAGTACACCATCGACCTGACCGCGCGCGCGGAGAGCGGAAAGCTCGATCCGGTCATCGGCCGCGACGAGGAAATCCGCCGCACCGTGCAGGTGTTGCAGCGTCGCACCAAGAACAACCCGGTGCTGATCGGCGAGCCCGGCGTCGGCAAGACCGCCATCGTCGAGGGCCTCGCGCAGCGCATCATCAACGGCGAAGTGCCCGAGGGGCTGCGCGGCAAGCGCGTGCTCTCGCTCGACATGGGCGCGCTGATCGCGGGCGCGAAGTTCCGCGGCGAGTTCGAGGAGCGCCTGAAGGCCGTGCTCAACGATCTGGCGAAGAACGAAGGCCAGATCATCCTGTTCATCGACGAACTGCACACGATGGTCGGGGCCGGCAAGGCCGAAGGCGCGATGGACGCCGGCAACATGCTCAAGCCCGCGCTCGCGCGCGGCGAGCTGCATTGCATCGGTGCGACGACGCTGGACGAATATCGCCAGTACATCGAGAAGGACGCCGCGCTGGAGCGCCGCTTCCAGAAGGTGTTCGTCGGCGAGCCGAGCGTGGAGGACACCATCGCCATCCTGCGCGGGTTGAAGGAAAAGTACGCCGTGCACCATGGCGTGGAGATCACCGATCCGGCGATCGTTGCCGCCGCGACGCTGTCGAACCGCTACATCAGCGACCGCCAGCTGCCCGACAAGGCCATCGACCTGATGGACGAGGCGGCGTCGCGCATTCGCATGGAGATCGACTCCAAGCCGGAGGAACTCGACCGCAAGGAACGTCGCCTGATCCAGCTCAAGATCCAGCGCGAGGCGCTGAAGAAGGAGAAGGACGCCGAGTCCAAGCAGCGCCTGGCCGACCTCGAAGAGGAGATCGCGCGCCTGGAGCGCGAGTTCAACGACCTGGAAGAAGTGTGGAAGGCCGAGAAGGCCACGCTGCAGGGCGCCACGAAGATCAAGGAACAGATCGAGCAGGCCAAGCTCGACCTGGAAAGCGCACAGCGACGCCAGGACTTCGCGAAGATGAGCGAGATCCAGTACGGCACGCTGCCGGAGCTGGACAAGCAGCTTCGTGCGGCTCAGGAAGCCGAAACCAAGGGCTTCACGCTGCTGCAGGACAAAGTGACGGCCGAGGAGATCGCCGAGGTCGTCGCGCGCTGGACCGGCATTCCCGTCAGCAAGATGCTCGAAGGCGAGCGCGAAAAGCTGCTGCGCATGGAAGATCAGCTGCACACGCGCGTGGTGGGCCAGGAAGAGGCGATCAAGGTCGTTTCCGATGCGGTGCGTCGTTCGCGCGCGGGTCTGTCCGACCCGAACCGTCCCTC
>Ga0209025_1005479_pt1 | contig 10329 bp, 11 predicted proteins | sample AraplaMF_Col_mLB_FD_184256 | JGI IMG/M metagenome (GOLD analysis project Ga0209025, IMG submission 184256) | Arabidopsis root microbial communities from the University of North Carolina, USA - plate scrape MF_Col_mLB (SPAdes) (version 2) | ecosystem: Host-associated > Plants > Roots > Endosphere...
AGAGGAGTAAAATGTCATCCAAGCCAAATTATAATTACATCGGGAGCAACACAAGCATTACATTTAATTACTGAATTCTTATGTGGCAAGGGGAACTTGATTGCAGTAGAAGATCCTGTAACAGATGAAATGCGTGCCATATTTTCTTATGCAGGAGCTAAGTTGTATCCTGTTTCTATAGATGAAAGGGGCATTATACCAGAATTGCTTCCCCTAAAAGAAAATCCTAAGTTTGTATTTACAATTCCTTCTCATCAATTCCCGTTAGGTGGAACATTACCAATCCAGCGTCGAGTTCAACTTATTGAGTATGCGCGTAAGAAGGACTGTTTTATTGTGGAAGATGATTATGACAGTGAATTTACATATGAAGGTGTTCCAGTTCCATCGGTACAAGGATTAGATCCTGAACGAGTAATTTACGTGGGTACTTTTAGTAAAATCTTGGCTCCAGCGCTTCGGATCGGATATGTTGTGTTGCCGTATGAATTAATCAAAGACTTTCGGAAATTGAAGTGGTTCACTGACCGCCATACCTCTTCATTAGAGCAATTAGTGCTTGCTCGTTTTATAGAAAAAGGGTATCTAGATCGCCATGTGCGCCGTATGAAAAAAATTTATCGAGAACGTCGGAAAACATTAGTGTCCTGCCTTCGTAAGCATTTCACGGATGCTAAAATTCTTGGACAAGCAGCAGGAATGCATTTAGTAGTTGAATTGCCAAAAGTATCTTTTACAGAAGAAGTTATAAATCGTATAAAACAATATGGCGTTATCGTATATCCAGTAGAACGTTACGCTTTGCAAGAAGGAATACATCAAAATAAAATTGTTATGGGGTATGGTAGCCTAACAGTAGAATCTATTAAGAAAGGCGTAGAGAGGTTAAAAATGGCGCTTGAAGAACAAAGTAACTTTCTACAGTAATCTAAGCTAATAATGTATTCTCTACTTTATATATCAAAAGGAATTTAGAATTAAATTAGTTTACATAAAACATGCTAACGGTGGAAAAAAAGCGCAAACTTGTTTTTTATTAAACGGGTTTGCGCTTTTTTATTATGAACAAGCATAATGGTTATATCCATCACTCACTTTTAATTACCTTAGGACTCTATAAAAAATGGACATAAACAGACAGTTCATAAAGTGATTATCCATAAAAGTATACATTTTTAGTTAACATAAAACATTTTATAGGAAATGGACACAAAAATAATAGAAATCTTAAATAACTCCAACACTTGTCCAAACCCTTTTTATTATTTTGCATACTATAAAAGTGAGCATCCTCCTGCTCTTCCAATAGATCGGTTCTCTTATTGCTGTTAGGTTAAAAAACTACTGTGTGGTGAACAGTAGTTTTTTCTGTTTCTTGACTGTATACCATATACATTCGTAGTTAACATAATGTAAGTTATCGGTATTCAATAAAAAAGATAACTTAGTTATACATCCTTTTTTTTAGGATTATTTTTAAGGAAAAGCCTATAATTAATCCCGGTATCACACAAATCATTGGAAACCATACAGTCCCTAGCATAATCCCAAACAACGTGAATTTTGATGAATATATAATTCCTATAGTAACAAAACATGCAGAGAATACAAAAGGAAGATAAGAATAAGGTTCTTTTCCTCCACCCGCATCTTTAATTGCGTCCCACATTGCAAGAAAGTAAACACAAGGATAAAACATAAGCCATTGATAATTTGTTTGAGTAATTGACTCCTCTATTTTTCCAATAAAACTTAAACGAATAATTTCATTAAAATGAGAATTTACATTTATTATAAATTCAAGTGCAATAAAAAGAATGCCTTTAAAAAGTTTACCGTTTAATATTTGGGCAAAGCCAGGTAATGCAATACTCCACAAAATTCTTTCCACGACTTTGTCCTTTTTTTTCATAACATTCACATCATTTATTTTTTGCCAAGTCTTCACGATCTGTGGCAGTGGGTGGCTGTTCCATCCATCCATTATCTATTAAAAGATTTGCCCCATCTTCAGCTAATAGCCCCATTTCTGTAATCATACGTGCGTAATCAACCGACAAGTCTCTTCTTTGACAAACTGATAAGGCCTCACCATAATAAGCTATGGCAGCAGAAAGTAGTGTCACTACATGGTACAGCATCAGCTTATCTGAAAAAGGAGGCACTGTTGAATCAGTTACTTCTGACTCAAATGTTCTTGGCGCATGCAAATTATCTTCTTCTAACATTGATGCTAGGATATTAAAGTGTTTTTCGCAAAGCTTCCTACCCCGTTCCATATAATCTCGGACCTCTGTAGATCGAGCAACTTGACTAAAGCCTAACTCGAGTACTATTTTCATTAGTGTTTCCTGCATATTAAGGTAGGCAGCACTGATTTCGACTGCATTAATCGGTCTACGTTTACCAAACCAACCTCTTAAAAAGTTTTGTTCCTTTACAAAATCGATTTTCTGTTTATTGTTTAGTGTTGGAGGTTTACTGATAATCCCTTTGTGTAACAAAATATTCGTTGCTCTATTATACAATTCCATCGTCTCAGAACTACATTTAATAAAGTATTGTCTCTGCTCTTCTCTTATGCTGATGCCGACTGCTCCAGAGTATCTAGTCATGCCGTGAATAGCCATGATTTGTAAATAAACAATCATATATGTATCAGTAAATAAAGGAGGTGCTTCTACTGTAACGTCTTCATTTGTAAAACCTATAGGAATCGGATAATTTTCTTGTGTTAAAAATTGTTTAACTTTTTCAAGATGATTTTCTGCTAATTCAAGAGCATATTGAAGTACCTCACGAATGTTTTCATCTTTTGCATGATTTATAAAATAGAGAAGAACACAACGTGATAAACTGTCATTTTCATATTGCATCCAAAGACTTGCGAGTTCTGATGCAGTAATTTTAGTTTCATGGTTAATGTTATTCATTTTCATCCCTCCTAATGAGTTGTGAAAGATGGGATTAGTATAACCATTTTCCCCAACTTATACTTTTTAGTCTGTTTGCATAAGTCCATATTTGTCGTCACTAAGTGTAAATGATGAAACCTTTATAATAAATAAAATATTTTACTATTTACTTACCTAATAATAGGACTTAAATGAGGTTATTTTATAAAAATAAAGTTGATTATAACATTTATTTTTAAAGATATATGTATATGAATCTACAAATCTGGCCAGACTAATAACGTATTCCCCCTATTCCAATAAATTTGAAAATCCTTTGCCTACATGGGCAAAGGATTCTTTTTTTTTCTATATCATAAAAATGGACAATTTCACTATTAAGAAAGTACTTCACGTTTATAATGTCCTTAATTCAACACTTGTGTAGACCTTATAGATTATCCTAATTCAATAAAATGTATTTATTTAGATAATAAGAACTGTATTATTTTCACAAAAAGACCAAATATGGAAGGAAATAAAATATAATGTAGTTATGAAAAATGCATAAGAGGGAGTAAAAACGATGAATAAAAAGAGAATATTTATTGCTTTGTTGGTTTTTCTTGTATTTGGGGCCACTATACAAGCACAAGCTGATGTAAGTGTACGTGGATACTACAGAAAAGATGGCACTTATGTTAGACCTCATATGAGGAGTGATCCAGATGGCAACTTTAACAACAACTGGTCCACTAAAGGAAATATAAATCCCTATACTGGAGAAGAAGGAACAAAGACTTCACCGAGTGATGGTGGTTCTTATGACTCGGACTATGATTCATCTGACGATAGTTATGACGATTCAGATAGTTCCTATTCTGATGATACTTATTACGATGGCGATACGGATTACACCGAAGATAGTTATTCAGATCAAGAATATGATGAGAATGAAGATATATACGACGCAGATTCCTTAGATGATGAAGATGCAACGGCTGCAATGAATGCAATGGATACTGTCTATAAATACTTTGATAAGTTAAACGAAAAAGAATATAAAGATGCATATAATTTATGGAGTTCCAAATGGAAAAAGAAACACTCTTATAAAAAATTTAAAAAGGGCTACAAGGGTGTTACACATGAGGTAACTACAATATCTATTGATTCAAGCGATGATAATAAAGTGATTGTCGAGGGAGATGTAGCAACAAAGGAAAAAGGTGAACAACATAGCTACTCTTTTATTTACAAGGTAAAAGTCAGTGAAAGTGGCAAAGGAAAAATAACAAAAGGAACGTTGGTAAAGTCATATTAATATAAGCAGGCTCAAGACTGCTTATCCTTTTACTCGTGCAATAGGATATTGCAAATTTTCTATGTAAAGGTTGCATCAGCTATGCAACCTTTATTAAAACATCATGTTCAACAAAATGAACATAACGTTCTCCGAACCTGAACATATATGTTCACTTTTAGTTAACATAAAAAATATTCTAGGAACAAAAAATAGACCTTAATTTATAAGGTCTATTTTTTGTTCTTTAGGCGGTAATTATGTTGAGCAAGTATATATAGTATAGGAGACATTTATTATTAATAAATAAAAATGTAAAATTTCATCATGGTAATTATTGAAAATAATTTTAAATATGTGTATATTGTATATATAGTATATATACAATATTTGTTTTGTTAAGGAGTTTTGCATGCAAATTATTATTTCAAATAACTCAAAACAGCCTATTTATGAACAGATCTCTAAACAAATTAAACAATTTATTTTGAAAGGGATTTTACAGGAAGGAACCTCATTACCTTCGATAAGATCACTTGCAAAAGACCTTCAAGTCAGTGTAATTACTACCAAAAGAGCTTATGAGGAACTGGAAAGGGAAGGGTTTATTTACTCTCTAGTTGGAAAGGGCTCTTTTGTATCTGCACAAAATGAAACGTTGCTTAAAGAGCGACAACATAGAGTTGTAGAGGAAAAGCTTTTAGAAGTAATTGAAATTTGCAAGGATTTGAATGTATCAAAAGATGAACTAAATAAAATGGTTGCAATACTTTATAAGGTGGATGATGAATAATTATGGAAAATGCAATTGAAATCAAAAGCGTTTCAAAAAAATATAAAGATTTTCACATTGAAGATTTATCATTTTCAGTAAAGAAAGGCTTTGTAACAGGATTTATTGGAGCTAATGGAGCTGGTAAATCAACAACTATTAAACTAATTATGAATTTAATAAAAAAAGAAAAAGGGAACATAAATATCTTCGGCTTAGACAATCAACAGTATGAGAGAGACATTAAAGATCGTATTGGTTTTGTGTTTGATGATAATGTATTTTATGAAGAATTATCTATTAAGGAAATGAAGAATTTAGTCGCTCCAACATATACACATTGGGATGAGGAGCTGTTCAGAAGTTATTTAGAAAAGTTTGAACTTCCAACTCGATTAAAAATAAAGAAGATGTCAAAGGGCATGAAAATGAAAACGTCATTAGCTTTTGCACTTTCTCACCATGCAGATCTCATTATAATGGACGAGCCTACATCTGGATTAGACCCTGTATTTCGTCGTGAGATACTAGAAATTCTTTATGATCTTATGCAGGATGAAACTAAAACGGTATTCTTCTCAACTCATATTACAACTGACTTGGATAAAATAGCTGATTATATTGTGTTTCTTCAGAATGGGACTCTTATTTTTCACAAAGAATACCATGCGATTGCAGAAGAGTATGGCATTGTAAAAGGAAGCAATGATTTATTGGATCAAAGATCACCGAAAGAATTTGTCTCTATTCGAAAGACAAGTATGGGGTTTGAAGCACTTAGCAAGAATATTAAAGAGACGGAAAGCCTATATGGAGATAAAGTCGTTATTGAAAAGCCTTCACTTGAAGATATTATGTACTTTACTAAAAGGGGGAAAGCACATGTATAATTTAATTAGAAAAGACTTCATTCTACAGAAATATCTCATGTTATTTTACCTTTTTATCGCTATATTCTATACAATGACTGACATGAGCATGGGGTTAATAATTACAGTACTGTCGGTCTTTTTTACTATCAATAGTCATTATTATGATGAAAAAGGAAAAAATAATGTATTAATAAATAGTTTACCCTTTTCTAGGAAACAAATTATTGCTTCTAAATATATTGGAGTCCTGATATTTTTATTTATTACCACCCTTATAATCTGGTTAATTCGGTTCATCTGTCAAGATATTGTTTCAAACAGTATGACGGGAGGCAGTATAACTGAATTATTAACAAGTTACGCAATTGCAATCCTTTTTGTATCTTTTTATTTTCCTTTCTTTTATAGGTTTCCAAATAGAATCTTATTATCTAGTTTCTCAATTTTGGTCATTATGATGGTTGCTTTAGGAAAAACAATAGTTAGTAGATTTGGCAATGTAATGAGTGATTTTATTAATGGCATACAAACATTTTTTTCTCAATTTTCAACAACAGGTCTATATATTTCAGCTTTTGTTATAACCATTTTAATTTTTTCTAGTTCATGGTTTTTGACTCTTAAAATCTATGAGAATAAAGATTTTTAATATTTACATGAATTCTATGTTTTACATTATTGGTTATTAAATAAGCTCATAGCTATTACAGTATGGAGTTCAAAATACTTTGCATAGGCTGTTTAATTCTAGTTACCATAATCCATATTCTAGGTAGCATAAAAAAGGTTAGCTCTAATGAGTTAACCTTTTTTATTTAATAGAGTATATCCCAATCTGGAAACTAAATATAAAGTAAAAATCATTACTAATGTTCGAGATATTAGATAGCCATCAATAGCTAATTCATAACCTTTCGGAACTAATAAGCTTGGGCTAACAAATAAATAAATTGATAATGCCAATGATAAAAAGATTAAAATGTAAGCTACAACTGACCTATTTTCCATAAACATTCCACCTTGCATTTATATGTATATTATAAATAATAACATTTATGGATAAATAAAGTACTTTAATTTACATAATGTGAGTTATCGGTATCCAATCTTTATAGAGTTGATTTTAAGGTACTTATCCTTAAAAAAGAAGAACATCCAATTCAGTGTTCTTCTTTTTTATAAAATTAATTTACTTTAAAAACATTGATGCAACTATAAAGCCTATAATGATTAAAAGGATAAGTATCCCAATATCCTTATACTTTATAAATACGGAGGATATTATGATTAAAAAATATGTATTGGCTATATTGCTATCTTCAATTTGTCTATCTTTATTGTATTTAATCATTGAATACGGAGTTAAAGATCTTATTTCACCTGCATTGCCATTCATTATAATTATAAGTACAGTAGTTTACTTCATTTTATATACAGTTTTTGGGCTACCTACATCTCTACTTTTAATTAAAAAATTACCCAGATTCAGTATAATAAGTCTGCTTTGCTATTTATTAATATCTTCTATTGTTTACTATATTTTTTATACTTTAACGTATAACCCCGTTCCATTTATAAAAAGCTCTGAGGTTTACATTTATATAGTTAGTACATCAATTGTTTATTGGTTTTGGTGCAATATTCTGGTGTCAAAACCTAACTTATAAAAGGTTTTTGAATCGGTTAATAATTGTATACGATATACAAAGTTAGTTAACATAATCACTCTTAACGGAACCCAGCAAAAAAACGATTCCTTGGTACACAAGGGCTCGTTTGCTTTTTAATTTTATCGCTTATGCAGCTTTTTATACATCGTTAATCTCACAAGGTTTCTCTTGAAGACGGAGGTAAGAGACATGTATAAAAAGCGAACGTTTTATTCATATGCTCGTACAGAAAAATATAGTCCGTAAGGTAAAAAATGTGTTATTATATGTCTGCACATGCATTTTATAGTAAAAAGCCACCTGTCCTGCAAATAATGGGTGGCTTTTTATTTTGTTAACTAATTTAGTATCCAAGGAACGTAACATATAAATACCATTTCTTCTAATTCTGGTCGTGCAGTAGCTTCTTCATGAAAAAAATAACCATGTTTATATACTAAACCTATCCTTTTCTCGCTTAAAAAATTAAGTATTCCACCTGCTTCTTTATTTCTCCAAAGATGTGATTCCTCATTTTTTAAATAATCAACTATTAAATTTTTAGAAATGTCTTCTTCAGAAAATAAAATAACTGTATCTAAACTTTTGTTAAACAGATCAAGAGTGAATTGTTCATCATCATACTTAGTTAAGTTCTTATAACAATATTTAATCGTTCGAATCTCTTCCGACACAAAAGGTGTGTAATCCTTTTCGTCCTTTACATAAGAATAGTCTAACTCTTTAAATCCATTCTTTTGAAGGTTTCTTTCATATAATAGTTTTTGTATTTTACTCTGGCCCTCAACAGGCTGCAGAATATAAAAAAAGTAACCATTATTACTCAAAAACGAGAATAGCCTATTTTTTTCAATTAGATATCTATTTACTAAACGCATTGCTTCAATGCTATTATCAAATTTATAGTCCCACTTATAAGCCCCTATTTTTGATGCAGGTTCATACTTAGCTAAAAACCGTTTGTTATTTACATTCATCTCTACCTTTTCCTTTGTAACCTTTATATTCTGCCATGTAAATAGACTAAATTACAGGTTTATTCCCTTTAAATCAAACTATGTGATTATTTAAATTCAAAATATATCTCATTAGCTATATTATCTTTACCTTCTTGAACAATCTGGACAATAAAATCTTTAAGAGTATCGTAGCTTTCTATTACTTTTTTTGTTTTACAATCAACTTCTAATACATTTTCATCCTTATCCATTACATAATAAGTATTTTTCACCAAAGAATCTGCAAAAATGAAATGTTCTTTAGGCGTACGCTTCCTCAAATGTATCCCTTGAATATCCTCTACATCAACAGTAGAACGTACTTGTTCTTCAATAGTCAAGCCTTTATAACTTTCAAGTTCTTTTCCACCCATTCTTAATAAATCAAATAAGTAACAACCATTGTAGAAAGAAAGAAATTCTTTATATGCTGAAGGAAAGCTAATTCCTACCCTTGACTCAAACTCTTTTACCTCTTCCCTTGTCAAACTAGGGTGTAGATACGTATGCCATCTATGTTCGAGTTTCCCATACATTACTGTTTTTGTTCGTAATTTCTTATTATCATCTTGGTATATATTTTTTATTTCTTCTTCTAGAAACTCATACATTGTCATCACCTCTGTAACATAATTTTAAATCTTTCAAGGTGAATATGATATACAAAATTAGTTAACATAATACCTCTTCTGGTACACCTCAACAAGCCCTTGTGTAACAAGGGCTTGTTGAGGTGTTAAATTTATCGTTCGTACAGCGAATCCATGTCACTTTAGAATAAAGCTTGATCATGTTTAAATATACCTCATTAAAACGACATGCTATCTAATCTAAAGAACTTATTCCATATTAAGACTCATTTTCTAATAGCTTTTCTTTAATATCTCCAACATATGCTCTAACATCACTATCAGAGTCACGTTCAAACCTACTCATTAATTGCTGAAGGATCTCACTTTCGCATACATCCATAAAGAAATTCCAAACTAAGTTAGCTACTTCAATCCTCACATTCTCATCAAAATGGCTACTAAGATTCAAGAACTTGTCTCCTAACCACTTAATGTCTATTGGATTCTCTGAAAAATCTACGATTTCTTGTGTTATATAACTTAATGCGCCTTTTAATTGATCAATATCATTAGTTAGCATTAATCTCTCTAGATCTGTTTTGGTATAATGCCATTCCAAATTATCGTTTAGTTCTTCTTCATTACTAAAAGCATCTTCAATATATAATCCACTTAAAAACAAGTCAAAAGAATTAGCTATCTTAATTATTTGATTTATTTCATTATCGATATATACAATAGGTGGATTACTTCTTACGTGCCGATAATCGAATGCAAGCCAAGTATGACCTTCGCCACTAAAGAGTATGAACCCTTGAGGAATTCCCCATTCTTTTAAGTAATATGGAGTTTTAAGAATGCCATTTTCTTTACTAATCCCCATGATAAAATCTACATTTACGTGTGTTTCAGCCCAAGAAGTAGCAATAGGACATGGATGAGAATTGCAGTTAATTTCTCCTCCATTTTGTAATCTAAGCAAATCAAGATACTCTTTTGGTAAAGACACATTAAAAAATAATTCTGCTTGTTTAATATCTTGTTCTGTAAGAGAGTTTAATCTGTATGTATCTTCAGCAGTTTCTTTCCAAAATTTCATTTCGTCGTCTCCAAATACTTTTAATATTTACTTGCTTTAATAAGTCCCTAAAATCATAAAATTAACCATAGGCACAAAACAAGCTTATAGGATTGTACATTCTACAAGCTCTGGACGTTAATACAACATAATTTCTACCTAATCAGATA
>Ga0209025_1005483_pt1 | contig 10325 bp, 8 predicted proteins | sample AraplaMF_Col_mLB_FD_184256 | JGI IMG/M metagenome (GOLD analysis project Ga0209025, IMG submission 184256) | Arabidopsis root microbial communities from the University of North Carolina, USA - plate scrape MF_Col_mLB (SPAdes) (version 2) | ecosystem: Host-associated > Plants > Roots > Endosphere ...
GACCGATTTCTACCAAAATTTGGCTTCTCGGCCCGGGTTCTTGAAAAGACTATTCTACCGACGCTATGTCTGCGGCGCAGCGGGGGTTGCAGGAAACGCCATCCCGGAGCGGTTGCGCCCCTCTCTGCGTTCGGATGAACTCTCCTTCCATTGGGTTCTGATCATAAGGGGGCGTCATGCCGCTCAAGCATATTCTCGGCCTCGACCATGTCGTGGTGACGGTTCGCGATCTCGACGCTTCCGCCCGGCAATGGCAGGGCCTCGGCTTCACCGTCTCGCCGCGCGGCACGCATTCGCCCATCCTCGGCAGCGGCAACTACACGATCATGTTCGGCGACGACTATGTCGAGCTGCTCGGCATCCTGGCCGAAACTGAGCACAACAAGCCGACCCGCGACTTCCTCAAAGAGCGTGAAGGCATCGAGCGGGCCGCTTTCACCACCGATGACGCCGCCGCCGGCGCGGACGAACTCAAGAGCCGCGGCCTCGAGCCGCTCGGCCCGGTCCATTTCGGCCGCCCGGTCGACCTGCCCAATGGCGGCAAGGGCGAGGCCAAGTTCAACGTCTTCCGCTGGCCGCTCGACGAGAACCCCGGCAGCCTGCGCATCTTCGCCTGCCAGCATTTGACCCGCGAGACGGTCTGGATTCCGGAACTGCAGAGCCATGCCAATGGCGCGAGCCGCATCATCAGTGTCGAGGTGCTCGCCGCCGATCCCAAGGCCGCCGCCGAACATCTGAGCCGGCTCATCGACGAGCCGGTGAAGCAGCAGGACGATGGCTGGCTGGTGCCGTCCGGCGGCAAGCGCGCCGACTTCCTGTTCTACGATGCGGCCGGCCTCGCCCGGCGCTATCCGGAGGCTGTGCGGGCCGGTACGGCGCGTGGCGGAGCCGTGGCGATCGTGCTGGCGAGCAATGATCTCGACGTCGCTGCCAAGGCGCTAGGCCCTGTCGGTGTCCGGCATGGTGCGGCGCTCAGCGTCCCCGCCGCCTCCGCCAATGGCGTGATCGTGAGCTTCCTGCCGCAGTAGTGCGGTTTTCCGCTTTTCGAGAACGGCCCCGTCGCATTGACGGGGCCCTGTGACGCCCGCATCGTGCCGAGCCTGCACGCCGGCCCAGGAGATCATCCATGGACATGACCCGCCGCGCTGCGCTGAAGACCAGCGCCGCCATCGCCTCCAGCGTGCTGTTCCCGATGCGCTCCTTCGCCCAGGAAACGCCGCGCAAGGGCGGCGTCTTCACCGTCCATTACGGCGCCGAGCAGCGCCAGCTCAACCCCAGCCTGCAGGCCTCGACCGGCGTCTACATCATCGGCGGCAAGATCCAGGAACAGCTGGTCGATCTCGACGCCAAGGGCCAGCCCGTCGGCGTGCTCGCCGAGAGCTGGGAATCGTCGGCCGACGGCAAGACCATCACCTTCAAGCTCCGTCCCAGCGTGACCTGGCATGACGGCAAGCCCTTCACCTCCGCCGACGTGCAGTACACGGCGATGGAGATGTGGAAGAAGATCCTGAACTACGGCTCGACGCTGCAGCTCTTCCTCACCGCGGTCGATACGCCCGATCCGCTGACGGCGGTGTTCCGCTATGAGCGCCCGATGCCGCTCAACCTCTTGCTGCGGGCGCTGCCTGATCTCGGCTATGTCTCGCCGCGCCATCTCTACGAGGGCAAGGGCGACATCCGCCAGAACCCGGTCAATCTCGCGCCGGTCGGCACCGGCCCGTTCAAGTTTGTGCAGTACGAGCGTGGCCAGCACGTCATCGCCGAGCGCAACCCGAACTACTGGCGCGCCAATGCGCCCTATCTCGACCGGATCGTCTGGCGCGTGGTCACCGACCGCGCCGCCGCCGCCGCCCAGATGGAAGCCGGGCAGATCCATTACAGCCCGTTCTCCGGCCTGACGATCTCGGACTCGGCCCGTCTCGGCAAGGATCCGCGCTTCATCGTCTCGACCAAGGGCAACGAGGGCAACGCCCGCACCAACACGATCGAGTTCAACTTCCGCCGCAAGGAGCTCGCCGATATCCGCGTCCGGCGCGCCATCGCGCATGCGCTCGACATCCCGTTCTTCATCGAGAACTTCCTCGGCGACTTCGCCAAGCGCGGCACCGGGCCGATCCCCTCAGTCTCGACCGATTTCTACCCGGCCGACAACGGCCCGCAGTACCCGTTCGACAAGAAACTCGCCGCCAAGCTGCTCGACGAGGCCGGGTTCAAGCCCGGCGCCAGCGGGACACGCTTCTCGCTGCGGCTGCTGCCGGCGCCCTGGGGTGAGGACATCTCGCTGTTCGCCACCTTCATCCAGCAGTCGCTCGCCGATGTCGGCATCAAGATCGAGATCGTCCGCACCGATGGCGGCGGCTTCCTGAAGCAGGTCTATGACGACCACGCCTTCGATCTCGCCACGGGCTGGCACCAATACCGCAACGATCCGGCGGTCTCGACCACGGTGTGGTATCGCTCCGGCCAGCCCAAGGGCGCGCCCTGGACCAACCAGTGGGACTGGACCGACCCGACCATCGACAAGATCATCGACGATGCCGCGACCGAGGTCGATGCGGCCAAGCGCAAGGCGCTCTATGGCGACTTCGTGCGGCGCGCCAACAGCGAGTTGCCGATCTGGACGCCGATCGAGCAGATCTTCCTGACCGCGATCAGCGCCAAGGCCCGCAACCACTCCAACACGCCGCGCTGGGGCTCGGCCTCCTGGCACGATCTTTGGTTGGCGGAGTGACCACTTCGCGCAACCCCGCAGCCGGATGCGGCCAGTACCCATGCGTGTCCTAGTCCTCGCGGGGCGGCGTCTTGCCGCCTCGATCCCGACCCTGTTCCTGATCCTGATCGGGGTCTTCCTGCTGCTGCAGCTCGCACCCGGCGACACCGTCGATGCGCTGATGGCGCAGATGGGCGGGGGTGATGCCGCCACCGCCAGGCAGCTGCGCGAATTCTACGGGCTCGACCTCTCGGTCTGGGCCCAGCTCGGCAATTATCTCTGGCGGCTGGTCCGGCTCGATCTCGGCTTCTCCGCCATCTACGGCAAGCCGGTGGCGACGGTGATCGCCGAACGGCTGCCGGCGACGATCCTCCTGATGACCGCCTCGCTCTCCTTGGCCTTCTTCTTCGGGCTGATCCTCGGCGTCGTCGCGGCGCGCGGCGTCAACAAGTGGCCGGATACGCTGATCTCTACCCTCGGCCTGATGTTCTATGCGATGCCGACCTTCTGGTTCGGGCTGATGGCGATCGTGGTCTTCTCGATCTACCTGCAATGGCTGCCGGCCGGCGGCTTCGAGGACATCACCGTCAGCTATACCGGCTTGCGGCGGACGCTCGACATCGCCACGCACCTCGTCCTGCCGACGCTGACGCTCGGCCTGTTCTACATGGCGATCTATCTGCGCATCATGCGCGGCTCGATGCTCGAGGTGCTCAATCTCGATTTCGTCCGCACCGCGCGCTCGAAGGGCATGGACGAGACGCGGGTCGTGGTGCGGCATGTCCTGCGCAACGCGCTCCTGCCGATGGTGACGTTGATCGGCCTGCAGGCCGGCACGATGCTCGGCGGCTCGGTCGTGGTCGAGAGCGTGTTCTCGCTGCCGGGGCTCGGGCGCCTCGCCTATGAATCGGTGATCCAGCGCGACCTCAACACGCTGCTCGGCATCGTCTTCGTCTCGGCGCTGCTGGTGATCGCGGTCAACTTCATCGTCGACCTGCTCTATGCCCGGCTCGACCCGCGCATCACGACGGGGAGCTGAGCCATGGACCTGGTGAAGCTTTATGTCCGCAGCCCGCCGGCCGTCATCGGTCTCGTTCTGCTCATCCTCGTCCTCGCCATGGCTGCGAGCGCCGACATTCTCTATCCGCGCGACCCGCTGGCGCTCGCCGGACGGCCGCTGATCTGGCCGTTCAGCAATCCGCGCTTCCTGCTCGGCACCGACAATTCCGGCCGCGACATCGCCGCCCAGATCTTCCATGGCGCGCGCATCTCGCTCTTGATCGGCGGCGTCTCGACGATGATCTCGGTCATGATCGGCATCACCATCGGCGCGCTCGCCGGCTATTACGGCGCTTTCGTCGACACCGCCCTGATGCGCGTCACCGAGGCGTTCCAGACCCTGCCGAACTTCCTGCTGGTGCTGGTGCTGGTCGCCGTCTTCGGCTCGACCATCACCACCGTGACGGTCGCGATCGGCATCGTCTCCTGGCCGGCCTCGGCCCGGCTGACGCGGGCGGAGTTCCTCTCGCTGCGCAACCGCGAATTCGTGCAGGTGGGCCGGACGCTCGGCCTGAAGGACACGAGGCTGATCTTCGGCGAGATCCTGCCGAACGCGCTGCCGCCGGTGATCGTCTATGCCAGCGTCGTGATGGCGATCGCGATCCTGCTCGAAAGCGCCCTCGCCTTCCTCAAGCTTTCCGATCCGAACGTTGCCTCCTGGGGCAATCTGATCGGCGCCGGCCGCGACGTTCTGCGGGTGCAATGGTATGTCTCGGCCATTCCCGGCATCGCCATCCTCGTCACCGTGCTCGCCGTGTCGCTGGTCGGCCAGGGGCTCAATGATGCCCTCAATCCGAGGCTGAAGAGCCGATGAGCCCGATCCTCGTCCTCGACGATGTCAGTGTGAAGCTGCCGGCCGGCGGCGACCGCTCGCATGCGATGGCCAATGTCTCGCTTTCGCTGGCGGCGAACGAGATCCTCTGCGTCGTCGGCGAATCCGGCTCCGGCAAATCGATGACCGCCAATGCGATCATGCGGCTCCTGCCCGGCGGCGTCTCCATCGACGGCGGCCGCATCCTGTTCGAGGGCCGCGACCTCTGCGGGCTCGGCGAAGCGCAGATGCGCAAGGTGCGCGGCGCCGGCATCGCCATGATCTTCCAGGAGCCGATGACTGCTCTGAACCCGCTGCGCAGCATCGGCGACCAGATCGGCGAGATGTTCGAGCTGCACAGCGACTTGTCGGCAGCCGAGACCAGGGCCCGCACGCTGGCGCTGCTCGAGGAAGTCCGCATTCCCGACCCGGCGCTCGCCTTCAAGGCCTATCCGCACGAGCTCTCGGGCGGTCAGCGCCAGCGCGCCATGATCGCGATGGCGCTGGCGCTCGACCCCAAGGTGCTGATCGCCGACGAGCCGACGACGGCGCTCGACGTCACCACCCAGGCGCAGATCCTGAAGCTGATCCGCGACCTGCAGCGCCGCAAGGGCACGGCCGTCCTGTTCATCACCCATGATTTCGGCGTGGTCGCCGAGATCGCCGACCGGGTCGCGGTGATGAGCAAGGGCGAAGTCGTCGAGGCCGGCGAGACCGCGTCAGTGCTCGGCAATCCGCAGCACGCCTATACCCGCCAGCTGATCGCCGCGGTGCCGCCGCTGAAGGCGCCGCCGGCACGAGTGCTGTCCGACGAGCCGATCCTGACGATCGGCCATGTCTCGAAGACCTATCGCACCGGCGGCTTCCTCGGCCGCGGCCAGCGCGTCACCCATGCGGTCAAGGACGTCTCACTGGTGCTGCCCAGGGGCGCGACGCTCGGCATCGTCGGCGAGTCCGGCTCGGGCAAGTCGACTTTGGCGCGCTGCCTCGTGCGCCTGATCGATCCGGAGAGCGGCGAGGTCCGCCTCAACGGCACCGATCTCGCCAAGCTGAGCCGCGAGGAGATGCGCTCGGCGACGCGTGATATCCAGATGGTGTTCCAGGACCCGTTCGCCTCTCTCAATCCGCGCCGGAAGGCCGGCGAGGCGGTGGCGCAGGGGCTGATCGTGCACGGCATGCCGCGGCCGCAGGCCCTGGCCCGGGCGAAGGAGCTGTTCGGGCTGGTCGGGCTCGATCCGGCGGCGACCGAACGCTACCCGCACGAATTCTCCGGCGGCCAGCGCCAGCGCATCGGTCTCGCCAGGGCCCTGGCGCTGGAGCCGGCCGTGCTGGTCGCCGACGAGCCGGTCTCGGCGCTCGATGTCTCCGTGCAGGCGCAGGTGCTGAAGCTGCTGGCGGAATTGCGCCAGCGCCTCGGCCTCTCGATCGTCTTCATCACCCATGACCTGCGCGTCGCCGCCCAGGTCTGCGATCTCGTCGCGGTGATGAAGAGCGGCGAGGTGGTGGAGGCCGGGCCGATCGGCACGGTCTTCGGTCAGCCGCAGCACCCCTACACGCAGGCGCTGCTCGCCTCGATACCGGGCCGCGAGTTCGGCAAGGCAAGGCTCGCCGAAGCGGCCATGGGCTGAAAGCGGAGGCCTCGCCGGCGCGGTGGCGACCGGCCGGCGAAGCTCCGTAGGTCTTCTTACTTGCCGTATTGCTCGATCAGCGCGCGCGCATCCGCGAGCAGCTTCTTGCCGTCCGCACCCTTGGCGCCGACTTCCTTGATCCAGTCCGCCTCGACCGAGGTGGTCGCCTCGACCCAGCGCTTGTATTCGTCCTGCGGCAGATCATAGAAGATGCCACCCTGATCAGCCGCCTGCTTCTTGAACGGTTCGACCACCGCGTCGAAGCCGGTCTCGCCGGCCCAGGCCGAGGTCTCTGGCCCGCTATTGGCGTCGATCACCTTCTTCAGATCGGCCGGCAGGCTGTCGTATTTCGCCTGGTTCATCCCGAACAGGAAGATCGTGTTCGAGATGCGTGGCGCCCCCGCCGGCACGTTGAGATGGTACTTGGCGATCTCGGCCAGCTTGATCGCAGGCGAGCCTTCCCACGGCACCGCCGCGCCGTCGACCACGCCCTTGGCGAGCGATTCCGGCACGGCCGGCAGCGGCATCTGCACCGGGGTCGCGCCGAGCGCCGCGATCATCTTCGAATTGGCGCGGGTCGCGGCCCGGATCTTCAGGCCCTTCATGTCGACGAGGGTCTTGGGCTCCTTGCCGGTGAAGTGGAAGAGCGCGCCGTCATGCACATGCAGGAACACGCGCTTCACGCCCTTGAACTCGTCCTGCGCGTTCTTCTCGACATAGTCCCAGAAGGCGCGGCTGCCTGCCTTCGCCGTCACCACCATCCAGGGCAGTTCGAAGACTTCCGACTTGGCGAAGCGGCCGGAGGCATAGGTCGGCACGGTCCAGATCATGTCGACCACGCCGTCGCGCACCTGGTCGAAGAGCTGCGCCGGCGTGCCGCCGAGCTGCATCGCCGGGTAGATCTGGCATTTCAGCTTGTCGCCGGATTCCTTGGCGATCTTGTCACACCAGGGCTGGATCAGCTTGACCTGCGCGCTCGAGGTCGAGGGCAGGAAGTGGTGGACACGCAGGAGGACCTGCTGCGCCGAGGCCTGCGAGAGGCCGGCGAGGCTCGCCAGCCCGCCGAGGGCGAGGCCGGCGCACAACCGGTTGAGAATGGATTTCCGCTGCTTGCTCATGCTGAACCTCCCTTTCGTGAATTGATTGCTTGTTGCTTGGATGAACGGCCTCACAGCGCCCCGAATGCCTTGACCAGCACGAGCGAGATCGAGGGGAAGGCGACGAGGAGGACGATGCGGACGAGGTCGGAGGCCAGGAAGGGCATCACGCCCTTGAAGGTCTCGACCAGCGGCACGTCCTTGGCGAGGCGATTGATGATGTAGACGTTCATCCCGACCGGCGGATGCACCAGGCCGATCTCGACCACCATCAAGGCGAGGATGCCGAACCAGATCGACTTGTCGTCGACCGACATGCCGTAGAAGTCGAGCCCGACGATCATCGGATAGAAGATCGGGATCGTCAGCAGGATCATCGCCAGCGAGTCCATGACGCAGCCCAGCAGGATGTAGATCACCAGGATCATCGCCAGCACGAAGAGCGGGGCGAGGCCGCTGTCCCTCACCCAGGCCGCGAGCTCGGCCGGCATCTGCGACAAAGCGAGCGCCGTGTTCAGCATGTCGGCGCCGAGCAGGACGAGCAGGATCATCGCCGTCGCCTGCGCCGTGCCGAGCGCGCTGTCGATCAGCCCGCGCATCCGCATCCCGCCGCTGATCACCGCGATCGCGCCGCAGGCCGCAGCGCCGATCGCGGCCGCCTCGGTCGGCGTCGCCCAGCCGCCATAGATGCCGACGATGACGAGCACGAAGACGAAGATCACCGGGAGCACGCCGGCCAGGACCTTGAGCCGCTCGGGCCAGGGCACGCGCGGACCGGCCGGTCCCGCCTTCGGATTGCGGCGGACGACAAGCTGCACCACGAACATGTAGCCGAACATCGCGATCAGCCCGGGCAGGACGGCGGCCATGAACAGCTTGCCGATCGATTCCTGGGTCAGGATCGCGTAGATCACCAGCGGCACCGAGGGCGGGATCATGATGCCGAGCGTGCCGCCGGCCGCGAGCGCACCGGTCGCCAGGCTTCCCGAATAACGATAGCGGCGCAGCTCAGGCAGGGCGACCTGGCCCATCGTCGCCGCGGTCGCGAGCGAGGAGCCGCAGATCGCACCGAAGCCGGCGCAGGCGCCGATCGCCGCCATGGCGACGCCGCCGCGGCGATGGCCGATGAAGGCACTGACACAGCGGAACAGGCTCGCCGACAGGCCGCCATGCGTGGCGAACTGGCCCATCAGCAGGAAGAGCGGGATGACCGTCAGGTCGTAATTCGACAGACGGGCATAGGGGATGGATTTCAGGATGTTGAGCCAGGGCGCGAGGTTGCCGCCCATCAGGTAGACATAGCCGCCGGAGCCCGCGACGAACATCGCGATGCCGATCGGCACGCGAAAGGCCATCAGCGTCAGCAGGCAGGCGAAGATGATGAAGCCGATCGAGATCCCGCTCATCGACGGGCCTCCCCGCGATGCAGGGCTTCCTGGGCATGACGCGCTGCCAAGTAGAAGCCGGCCAGCGTCAGCATCGCAAAGCCCGGAACCATGGCGATCTGCGCCCACCAGACCGGGATATCGAGAATCGCCGACATTTCACCGTCCTCTCGGGTACCGATCGCGCCGACATAGACGCGCCAGGTCAGGACGGCTCCGACCAGCCCGACGAGCAGCGAGCCGAAGGCGTCGAGCGCGTGATTGACCCGGGGCGGGGCCGCTGCCGTGAAGAAGTCGACCTTCACATCGCCATGGTTGAGATGGCAGTAGGCGAAGAAGGCGGCGGATGCCGCAGCCGCGATCATCTGCAGCAGTTCGACATCGCCGGGGATCGGCGCCGACAGCAGCTTGCGGCCGACGATCGAGACGATCGACATGCCGACGAGGCCGACGAACAGCAGCCCTCCGGCAATCGCCAGCACCTTGGAGACGGCGAGCAGCACGCGCCCGGACGCTCCGAAGACAATCGGATCGTTCGGCGCCTCGCCCGGCACGGCTTCCTGCATTGGCCTTCCTCCCTTGTCTGTCGGCGCGCTTGGTCCCGCACATCCGATCGTCAGGCGGCTTGCTCCGCCCTTGTCATGGTTCGCTCGGGGACAAGGCCGGAGCCTGCTCCCTTGCGTACCTGTCGGCCGCGCGATCCCTCTTCGCCCGGCAGCATGAAAACTATTTCACATGTTAAATAATTCGCAACAGGAAAATCGACAGAGCGGACCACTGTCGGGCCTGCCACACATCCCGAGGCGCCTGCTGCGCCGATCGCCCGCAAGGTCATCATGCGCCCTGCTCCGCCATCTTCACCAACGCATAGAGCGCCTCGGTGCGCGGAACTGTAATTCCGTGAAGGCCGGCGGCCCGAACGACCGCCCCGTTCAGCGTCTCGATCTCGGTCGGGCGCTTCGCCAGCAGGTCCTGCAGCATGGATGGTTTGTGCCCACCATGGTGATCGAGTGCATGGTCGATCGTCGCATGGGCCCGTTCCGGCGAAACCGCGAGTCCTTCCGCCTGGGCGACAGCAAGGACCTCGCCGGCGACCGCATGCGCGAGCTGGCGCCCCTCTGTCGCGCCGCCAAGGCCGCCGACCGTGCGCTGGGTCACCGCGCACAGGCTGTTCAGCGCGACGTTGAAGGCGACCTTCTCCCAGATCGCGACCATCGCCTCGGGATCGACCGTGCAGGGCAGCCCGGCAGCATTCAGCGCCGCCGCCAGCGCATCGAGCGCGGCATCCTTGCCGCCATCGACCATGACCACGCGGGTCTTGCTCTCACCATGCGAATGCACCTTGCCGGGCGCGACGAGGTCGGCCGGGACCGTCGTCATGCCGATGGCGATGCGCGAGGCATCGGCGAAAGCCATGAGCTTCTCGGCATTGCCGAGGCCGTTCTGCAGGCTGAGCAGGCGGGTTTCCGGGCCGATGAGGTGCCGCGCCGAATTCAGCGCACCTTGCGTATGCATCGCCTTGGTGAAGACGATCAGCCAATCCGGCGGTGTCGTCGCCTCCTCCGGCCGCATGATTGGGAGCATGAGTCGCCGCTCGCCGGTATCGTTGCGGATCAGCAGGCCATGCTCGCGCAC
>Ga0209025_1005490_pt1 | contig 10315 bp, 9 predicted proteins | sample AraplaMF_Col_mLB_FD_184256 | JGI IMG/M metagenome (GOLD analysis project Ga0209025, IMG submission 184256) | Arabidopsis root microbial communities from the University of North Carolina, USA - plate scrape MF_Col_mLB (SPAdes) (version 2) | ecosystem: Host-associated > Plants > Roots > Endosphere ...
AGCACAGATTGAACCGGAACTTCGTTGAGGCGATTGTGTCCAATATGCTGGTCAAGCAGATTCGTACGTATGAACAAGCAGTTACGTATACGCGTGAGCAGACGCAGGTGAATGGAGCAGGCCGAACACAAGCCTCTCGTGCAGATGCAAGCAGACAGCCTCGTTCGCGCGGCCGCTATAATAACAAAGCCGCCAAGCCTTCGATTCCGGTCGTGCAGCCTAGTGGAGCTGGATCTGGATCTGGGTTGTCACCCGAGGAGTTGGAGCGCGCACGTGAGTTAGCGCGACGGTTGGACGAAGGGCGCGTATAATAGAACTATATCAGAATGGAGGTGCGAAATATGGAATCAATCGGAGATATATTGAAGCAATTGCCGGTTAATGCCCGCAGAGCTCATGCGGAACAAAAAATTGAAAAGCTGCTTACTGATCCGCAGATCATGCAATTTCGCTCCAAGTATCCAGAGCTGACGGAACGCGACCTTCGCATCAATATGAACAAGCTGTATCAGTATGTAACGGAATATGATCATTGTTCCCATTGTCCGGGCTTGGATCAATGCCCAAATGACTTCCATGGACATTACACGATGTTGAGCGCTGACAACTTGAATGGGCACAATTATATCTATGATCGGAAGGTGCCCTGCAAGAAGCTGCTGGCAAGTGAACGCCAGCAGGCGATTCATAATCGAGTACGTTCCTTCTATGTGGACGAGACTGCATTGAAGCGGGGGTATTCGGCATCCGAAATACTGGAGAATGATATTGAACGGACGCCTGCTGTTTTAAGCATCATTGAATATATTGAGAAGACGAAGAGCGAAGGCTTAATGCCAGAGGGATTGTATCTCGTAGGATCGTTCGGAACCGGGAAGACCTTCTTGATGAGCTATGTATTGTATGAGCTTGCACGTGCCAACTATACGGGGGTTATCGTGTATATGCCTGAGTTCGTGGAAGAGCTCAAGTCGATGTTCCAGGAGCCGCAAAGGCTGCGGGAGACCATTGAGATGATGAAGGAAACCGATCTGCTCGTGTTCGATGATATTGGTGCTGAGAATATAACGCCATGGGTTCGGGATCATGTGCTTGGCTCGATCTTGAATTATCGGATGAACCGCAAGCCTACGTTCTATACGTCGAATTATGATATGGAAGCCTTGCAGAAACACTTTAGCTTCACGCGTGAAGGTGAGGATGTCCATAAGGCTGAGCGACTGATGAATCGGATCGCTCCATTTGTCAAAGAGGTGCACGTACAAGGTCGGAACAAGCGTGGAAAGTAAAGATGAATATCCAATGAGTGTTGTATACGAGCCTTGTTTCAGTGGCTCCATACAAATTACAATAAAGCCCGGTCGCATCTAGTGCGAACCGGGCTTATTTCACGAGCTGTGGATACCACTGTGGTGCGTTCCACGAAGGGAACGCACCGTAGCCAGGGTTAGGAGATGATGAACTTCACGATAACCATGCCGAAGAAGACAACCGTCATAAATCCGGCCATTGCACCGAACCCGAACATCAGATCGGAGAAATCGTTGCGCGGTTCCTCGTTCACATGCTCACGCGGATCAATTGCTCTCGCTTCCATCAAGGGGCCTCCTATCTTACATGTCTGTTGCAATGACGTATGTCATGGCAGCGACAGGTATTTTCACCCAATTTCTTATCGTTTTTAGTATACCGAACTGCGTCGTTACTGTAAAGACAGCGCTCTCTTAGGATGTGACAAATTGGATGCAAAAATGAGGTGCGAATTTCACATAAAACCTTGAACTGTGGTATACTTTACATGTTGACTCAAATTGTAAGCTTCTCACATAAAGGAGGAACCAAATATGGCTATCGTTAACGTATCCGACCAAACGTTCAAGACTGAAGTTGAAGGTCAGCAAGGCGTTGTATTGGTCGATTTTTGGGCGCCATGGTGCGGCCCTTGTAAAATGCTTGCTCCTATTCTTGATGAATTGGAAAGCGAAGTAAACGGTCAAGCGACTGTTGCAAAAGTAAACGTGGATGAGAATCCTGAATCCGCATCTCGCTTTGGCGTAATGAGCATCCCTACAATCATCGTGTTCAAGGACGGCCAACCTGTTGATAAGGTTGTAGGCTTGAACTCCAAGGATGCATTGAAGAACTTGATCAGCAAGCATCAATAATCGAGATTGTCCACAGAGGACAACCTATAGAAGGTCTGTTCTGTTGCGGAACAGCTTGAATGATCTTGATGTGGTCGAAGCGCAAGCTATAGATTGCCAGCCCTTCCCGTTGTGGGAGGGCTTTTTCTTATGTCTCCGCTCGTATACAATAGGATCATATATTCGTATTATAGAAGAAAGGGGGAGGACGATGAGCGAAATAGACAACAACCAATCCAATTGGCGGGCAGTTCGCTGGAAGGAGCGTTGGAACGAACGTTATTCTACGGACGAGCAGCAGGAGCTGTCGCCAGAGGAACTTGCAGAACGGGAACAGGCATTGGAACGAATACGCAATAAGCTGGCTTTGCTTCCTGATTCGCCAGGATGCTATCTTATGAAGAACCATGAGGGAACCATTATTTATGTCGGTAAGGCCAAAGTGTTGAAGAACCGAGTGCGTTCTTATTTCAATGGCAGCCATGATGGCAAGACACAGCGGCTGGTCTCGGAAATTCGCGACTTTGAATATATCGTCACTTCCAGTAACATGGAAGCCCTCATTTTGGAATGTAATCTAATTAAGCAGCATCATCCTAGATATAATGTGCTGCTCAAGGATGATAAGACGTTCCCATATATTAAAATTACGAATGAGCGCCATCCACGGCTTGAGGTTACACGTCGTGTGCTGAAGGACAAGGCGAAGTATTTCGGCCCATATCCGAACTCCTTCGCTGCAACGCAGACGAAGAAGCTGCTTGATCGCTTATATCCGCTTCGCAAGTGCAATACATTGCCGGATCGAGTGTGCTTGTACCACCATATTGGACAATGCCTTGCGCCTTGTGTATACGAGGTAACAGAGGCACAGTATGAAGAGATGGTGCAGGAGATCGCGAAATTCTTAAGCGGTGGACATGAGGAGATTAAGAAGGAACTGCAGCGGAAGATGGAAGAAGCCGCTGAAGAGATGCAATTCGAGCGTGCTAAGGAATATCGGGATCAGTTGATCGCGATTCGTGCCATTATGGAAAAGCAGAACATTAATACGGCTGATCAGCTTGATCGCGACGTATTTGGCTTTGCCGTAGACAAAGGCTGGATGTGCGTTCAAATTCTATATGTTCGACAAGGCAAAATGATCGAACGGCATGCAACCAAATTCCCATTCTATGGGGAACCTTATGCAGACTTTATGTCGTTCGTTACCCAATTTTATAGTGAGAACCCTGCACTGCCGAAGGAAATACTGCTCCCTGATTCGGATCGCCTTGGATTATTCTCTCGCGAGGAAGATGGAGGAGAGAAGGACGCGGGCTGCTTAGACCCTGATGCCGGGGAGAATGCGCAAGATACTGCAATTCGGAATGAGCATGAATCTATGCAGGCGGAATCTATCGATGAGGAAGAGGATAGCGGCTCAGATGGCAGTATAGCGGGTGCTGAGGAGCTTCAGCAGTGGCTGAACGTCAAAGTGCACATTCCAAAGCGCGGGCTAAAGAAGCAGATGATATCGATGGCGATGGAAAATGCGCGTGTTGCGCTCGATGAGAAGTTCAAGATGCAGGAACGGAATGAGGATCGTACGTTGCGTGCTGCTGAACGACTCGGAGAAGCGCTTGGCATCGACAATGCCCGCCGTATTGAGGCTTTTGATAACTCGAATATTCAAGGCTCAGACCCGGTATCGGCTATGGTGGTCTTCATCGACGGCAAGCCCGCGAAGAAAGAATACCGGAAGTACAAGGTACGCACGGTGCAAGGGCCGGATGATTATGAAACGATGCGCGAGGTCATCCGCAGACGGTATGAGCGGGTCTTGAAAGAACAGCTCGACATGCCTGATCTGATTATTGTGGACGGAGGGAAAGGCCAGATGTCCGCTGCTCTTGATGTGCTGGAGAACGAGCTTGGATTGACGATTCCAGTGTGCGGTCTCGTGAAGGACAATAAGCATAAGACAGCGCAATTGATGGCAGGTGATCCGCCTGAAATGGTGGCACTTGGACGAGACAGCCAAGAATTCTATATGCTGCAGCGCATTCAGGAGGAAGTTCACCGCTTCGCAATCTCGTTCCATCGGGAGCGGCGTGCGAAGTCAATGGTCGCATCAGCGCTCGATTCGATCCCAGGTATAGGCGAGAAGCGGCGCAAGCATCTGTTGAAGCATTTCGGATCATTGAAAAAGATTCGCGAGGCTTCGATCGAACAATTGCGCGAGGCAGGAATCGGAGAGAAACTTGCTCAAACGATTCTGGATACCTTGCGATCAGATAATGCTCAGTTGACACCTGATGGAGTTCTTGATGCAGAGGATCAGCCGGATGGAAGCGAGCGTGAGCATGATTCCGAACAATAGCGCTGATTAGCATCAGTGGTATGTGCTGAACGATCTAATCGAGCGACGATGTAAGAAGTACGATTGATGACTGGGGCACGGGCTCACTGGCCGCCCCAGTCATGATTTTTTTGTTGAAAGCTCTCCGAACGAAGCACCCACTGCGCATTATCTCTTATTCGCAGGCTTCATCCCCACGGCAAATACGGTAACACCTAATCTTTCATAGTATGGAACGAGTTCTTCTTCACAGAAAAACTGAAGATGCAGGTTTTGATTGCTGCACTGCTCCATTAGCAACCGACTGATTGCAGTTCCAATCCCTCTGCCTCGATAGTCTGGATGAACACCCAGTCCACATAAATACGCATTTATTATTCCATCAGATATGATTCTTCCCGTGCCGATCAACTGATCCTCATGATAGGCGTAAATAGCGCAGTAGCTTTGCTGCATCGCCTTCAGCAGCTTTTCTTGTGACAGCCCCAAATAAGTGTTCCATTGAAGATGTTCATACAACTCATATATCTCCTCTGGTGTGGGAAGTTCCGATTCATATCGAATTTCCATAGTACAACCTACACCCCCTTTCTCAACATAGCTAAATGATGCACTTCCCGCACGTTTCCCGCAAGTGATCAAGTGTGATCTTGTTGATAGTGAAACATGAGTGAATTGATCTTCCTCATATCAATCTTCTTGCAATCGAACAAAAAGACGTCACTTGGCGAACAAATACACCCCCATACCTGGATGAGCGAGAGGATGTTCAAACAAAGTCCCCCCCAATGAGAAACAGCCTTCCGTGTAAAAACGCTTACATCTCATCTACAATGATACCTACGAGGTGCCCATCAATTAGGGCTGTGCTATAGAAAGAGCCGATCATCCAGTCTATAACATTATCGTACGGCAGCGCCTGTTGCACTGCAACCTATGATTACGAACAACAAAGAAAGGAACGAAGCCCCTATGGAAATGAGAAAAAAACGATCGTTTTCGCTTCGCATGCATTCAGCCGTGCCTTACTTATTCATTATGCCATGGATAATTGGCTTTCTCGCATTCACCCTCGGTCCACTTATTTTTTCTTTCATTATCAGCTTCTTTGATTGGCCAATTGTTGGGGAGAAGACGTTTGTCGGCTTGGATAACTTTATTAACATGTTCACGGATGATCCCTTATTCTGGACATCACTGACGGTTACGGTTAAGTTCGCCATTATATTTGTGCCCGTTAACATTCTAATTGCGCTTGGACTTGCGATACTGCTGAACCGCAACGTGCGAGGCAGTGGATTTTTTCGTACAGCATTCTATGTACCTTCCGTTATTTCCGGTGTTGCGCTGGCGATGATTTGGTCGTGGGTGTATGACGGAGAATATGGAATTTTGAACTATGCCTTATCGCTGATTGGGGTAGATGGGCCGAACTGGCTGAACGACCCGAAATGGTCTCTCGTAGCGATGGTGTTCGCCAGCCTGTGGGGACAGGGTTCCATGATGCTCATTTTCTTGGCAGGGTTGAAGAACATCCCTCGTGAGCTGTATGAGGCATCTGCCATTGATGGTGCAGGGACGGTATCGCAATTTTTCCGGATTACGCTGCCTATGCTTAGCCCGACCATCTTATTTAACTTGATTACAACGATTATTTCTGCGTTCCAACAATTGACGCTCGCATTAGTGTTGACGGGTGGAGGCCCGCTCAATTCCACGTATTTCTATGCGATGTATATGTACGAAAATGCCTTCAAATATTCCAAGATGGGCTACGCTTCTGCGAACGCATGGTTCATGTTCGCGATTGTGCTTGTTCTGACGATGCTCGTGTTCCGCTCATCGTCGGCATGGGTGTATTACGAAGGTGAAATGAAGGGCGGCAAAGGCTGAGGAGGGAGAGATTCTGATGAAAAAAATAATAACTTACGTACTGCTCATCTTTTTTACCGTGTTGTTCTTGGCGCCCTTCTATTGGATGCTCTCAACATCATTGAAGTCGCCCGAAGAATTATTCTTGTTCCCACCGCAATGGATTCCGAGCACCTTGAATTTCGGCAACTTTGCGAAGGCATGGAATTCACAGCCGTTTGACGTGTTCTTACAAAATTCATTGATTGTATCGGTTATGTCACTTATTGGTCAGGTTGTATCCTCAGCACTGGTTGCTTATGGATTCGCCAGATTCCGGTTCAAGGGAAGCAAAGTATTATTCATTATTTTGCTAGCATCCATGATGATTCCTTGGGAAGTGACGATGATTCCGCTGTATATGGAGTTTAATGCACTTGGTTGGATCAATACGTTGAAGCCGTTGATTGTTCCTTCTTTCTTCGGCTCAGCATTCTATATTTTCCTGCTTCGTCAGTTCATTATGACGATTCCGCCGGAACTAGAGGAAGCAGCCCGCATCGATGGCGCAAATCCGCTGCAATCATTCATACGTCTCATTGTGCCGCTCATGGCTCCAGCATTGATTCTGGTTGCGGTGTTCAACTTCCTCGGCACATGGAACGACTATTTGGGTCCGCTCATTTTCTTGAACGATCAGAGCAAATACACGCTGACGCTGGGCTTGTCTCAGTTCAAAGGGATGTATGAGGTGAAGATGGATGCGATCATGGCCGTAACAAGCATGATTTGCTTGCCGCCGCTTGCGATCTTCTTCGCAGCACAGCGTTATATCGTAACGGGAATTGCAACAACAGGCATGAAGGGCTAACAACTTGACACATAACTCAGATAACGGAGGGATTATGAATATGACGCAGCAGATAGATATAGATGTATTTGGCCTGAAAGGCAAGACAGCGATCATTACAGGAGGAGCATCCGGTATCGGACGTGCTACAGCACAATGCTTGGCGCGTCTCGGAGCAAATGTAGTCATCGCTGATATTGGGGAGAAGCAAGGACAGGAGACAGTCGAAGAGATTCGGAATGCTGGAGGAGAAGCACAGTTTGTGTCCTGCAATGTAACGAAGGCCGAAGACTGTGAGCGTGCAGTTCGCATGACGCAGGAATGGTATGGAGGCATTGATATTCTGTTTAATAATGCAGGCGTCATTCGCCGCAAGACAGTTGTTGAACTGGAGGAGCAGGATTGGGATTTGGTCATAGACGTGTCCCTGAAGGGTGCATACCTGCTGTCTAAATACGCGATTCCGATAATGGCTGCTGGAGGAGGCGGAAGCATCATTAATACGGGCTCTGGATGGGGCCTGAAGGGGGGCGACCAAGCTGCTGCGTATTGTGCTGCGAAGGCTGGGGTGGTGAACTTGACCAAGGCGATGGCAATCGACTTCGGCAAGGACAATATTCGTGTCAACTGCGTATGTCCGGGCGATACAGATACGCCGCTGCTGCGTGAAGAGGCGGTACAGCTGGCTGTTGAAGAAGGAGCATTCCTTGCTTCCTCTGCGGTAGGAAGACCTTTGGAGAGAATCGGCACACCGCAGGATATTGCGAATGCCGTGCTGTTCTTGGCTAGTGATCTGTCCCAGTGGGTTAGCGGTAGTGTATTGGTTGTGGATGGCGGAGGACTGGCGTAACACTTGATCCGAATTATGAAGGGAGAGAACGTAGGTCATGAAGGAACGTCAATCGAATGTGCACCCTTATATTCCGAACACGGTTCCGGAAGTCAAAGCTCAGATGATGCAGGAGATCGGCATTGCGAATATCGACGAGCTGTATCGGGATATTCCGAAGCATTTGCGGATGCAATCAGAGATGGAGATGCCGCCAGCATTGAATGAGTATGAGCTGAAGCGTCATATTGAACGACTGCTTGCGGCGAATGTGAGTACTTCGCAGGCAACTAGCTTCTTGGGTGGAGGCTGCTGGCAGCATTTCGTGCCTGCTGTATGCGATGAGATCAATCAACGGTCGGAATTCGTGACAGCCTACGCGGGAGAGCCTTACGAGGATCATGGACGATTCCAGGCCTTGTTCGAATACCAGAGTCTTGTCGCTGAACTAGTTGATATGGATGTCGTCAACGTACCAACATTCGATTGGCCGCAGGCTGCTTCTACCGGACTTCGGATGGCTGCCCGAATGACAGGGCGTACAGAGGTGCTCGTGCCGGAGATTCTCTGCCCTGATAAGCGCATGATTATTGAAAACTATTTGCATCCACAAATCCGAGTCATCACAGTTCAAGCCGAGTCGGATAGCGGGCTTCTGGATTTGAACGATCTGAAGAGCAAGCTGTCTGATCAGACGGCAGCTGTCTATATAGAAAATCCGAATTATTTCGGCGTTATTGAGCAGCAAGGCGAGGAAATTAGCCGCTTAGCTCATGAATATGGGGCCATCAGTGTAGTTGGCGTTGATCCGATATCACTTGGGGTTCTGACGCCGCCAAGCAGCTATGGCGCAGATATCGTATGTGGTGATTTGCAGCCGCTCGGTATTCGTATGAACTATGGCGGTGGCCAGTCTGGCTTTATCGCAACTCATGATGACGAGCGGTTCGTCATGGAATACCCATCCCGCCTGTTCGGCATTGTGCCGACCGTTGTAGAAGGCGAGTATGGCTTCGGTGACGTTGCCTATGAACGTACCTCCTTCGCACAGCGCGAGCAGGGCAAGGAGTCAGTAGGTACACAGACGGCACTATGGGGGATTACGGCAGGCGTATATTTGGCCTTGCTTGGCCCACATGGCATGCGCGAAGTTGGCGAGACAATTATGCAGAAATCCCGCTATGCAGCGAATGCATTGAACGCATTGCCTGGCGTAAATCTGCGTTATGCAAATTCCTTCTTCAAGGAGTTCGTCATTGACTTTACCGCAACAGGCCGAACGGTGTGTGAGATCAATGAATACTTGCTTACCAAGAACATCTTTGGCGGTCTGGATTTGTCCGGTACGTTCCCTGAACTTGGACAGAGCGCGTTATTCTGTGTCACTGAGGTCATGTCGAAGGAACAGATCGATCAATTGGTGGAAGAGCTTCGAGCTGTGTTAAGTGCGGATGCTGAGCAGGACAATGGCTTTTTTGCAGGAGTAGCTGCAGCAGGGAGTTCGGAGACAGTGAATATGGCAGAGGGGGTGTGACAAGCGATGCAAGCAATCGTCCGGAAGGATCGTACAGTTAGACAATTTCATCAAGCGAAATGGGATGAACCGGTAATATTTGAACTGCATCGAGAAGGAGAGCGGGGCGTTCTCGTTCCAGAAGCGGAGCAGGAGCTTGTCGAAGCTGTTGGTGACGTCGTATCAGGCATTCCAGCCTCGATGCAGCGAGCCAAAGCGCCGCAGCTGCCTGAGATCGGTCAGGCCAAGGTGCTTCGGCATTACTTGCGCTTGTCGCAGGAGACACTCGGCAGCGATCTAAATGTAGAAATCGGTCAGGGAACCTGCACGATGAAATATATTCCGCGCGTCAATGAACTGCTCGTTCGCAATCCGCAGCTGACGGAGCTGCATCCGTTGCAGGATGTAAGCACGGTACAGGGAATGCTGGAAATCACCTATCGACTGGATGAGGCAATGCGTGAGATTTCGGGCATGGACGCCTTCTCCTTCCAGCCTGGAAGCGGAACACAAGCATTGTTCGCAATGGCCTCCATCGTACGTGCGTATCATGAGGCGAATGGAGAAGGCAGGCAGCGCGATGAGATTATTACAACGATCTTCTCTCATCCTTCTCAAGCAGCAACCGCAGCGGTGAAGGGATATAAGATCATTACCCTACATCCGGACGAGGATGGATTCCCGGATATTGAGAAGCTCAAGCAGGTGGTATCGAATCGAACAGCAGGCTTCGTGGTAGCGAATCCTGAAGATACAGGGATCTTTAATTCACGCATTAAAGAGTTCA
>Ga0209025_1005492_pt1 | contig 10314 bp, 8 predicted proteins | sample AraplaMF_Col_mLB_FD_184256 | JGI IMG/M metagenome (GOLD analysis project Ga0209025, IMG submission 184256) | Arabidopsis root microbial communities from the University of North Carolina, USA - plate scrape MF_Col_mLB (SPAdes) (version 2) | ecosystem: Host-associated > Plants > Roots > Endosphere ...
TGATTGTATTGATTTAACTATATTTTTTTGGATTGATTGACCTGAATTTTCGACAGCTACTGTTTGAGCGTTTCCTACTTCTCCACATCCTGTGACTAATAAAGCTGTACTAACCATTGCAATTATTCTTTTCTTATTCATTTTTTCCACCTCAATTGAATTATTTGTAAAAGCAAGATTGATTCATTGTACTTTCACGAATCAATTGCCTTAATTCAATTGTTATTTATTCCATATCATATTTTCTAGTTACATATTGTCATAAGGTTAATTGACACAGGTCATATGCTAATCATTACACTTTTGTACTATCGGTTATGACAACTTATAAATAATAATTGCATGGATGAGTCGCAAGTAAAACTAGATTATGAATTTGGGAGGGATTTTAAAGATGAATGAATCTGTATACAAAAATATTTTTATTCTAAGTTGTGTCTTTAGAAATGACAAGAAGTAAATTCGATAAACAAGTGAATGAAAAGGGAAGGGCGGATTACAATGAGATTACACGCAAAATCGTTCCACAATAAAGATAAAATCCAACGTGCTAAAATAGGACTTCAACTCTTTCTGAGTATCTTAATCATTACTTCTATTATCCTAAATGTAGTAGTAATAATTACGAAAAGTATGCCGCTTATTGTGGTATATATGTTTACCCCAGCATTATCTTCTATTTTGACTCGCATAATACTGAAAGAAGGGTTTAAAGATGTATCTTTTAGTCTCGGTAACTTAAAGATATGGAAGGGGATTGGTTTTGCTCTGCTAATCCCTATGATTATTTGCGGAATTACTTATTCTATCGCCTGGTTGAGCGGAATTGCGGGGTTTCAGCATCCCGAAGGTGGTATGTTAGAACCAATCTACAATATGCTTGGACTTCAGTATGTAACGGCACCATTCAGTTTCATTTATCTAGTAGTATTGAGCGGCATTTTCGGAAGTTTGCTTGGCTTAATCCCAGCTTTGGGAGAAGAAATGGGATGGCGAGGTTATATGCTCACAAGGCTAGTCGATGCAGAGTTTTCACGGCCCATCCTTATTAGTGGATTGATTTGGGCAACGTGGCATGTTCCAATTGTTATTGCTGGTCTATATGTAGAGGGATCATCTGTCCTACTTTCAGTACTTGGCATCTATTTTTGTATTGTGCCATTCAGTTATATTACAGCTTATTTACGACTTATCACAGGTAGCGTTTGGCCTTCGGTTATCATCCATACCACTTGGAATGCCATCATACAAGGACCTTTCGCACGTGCAAGTACAGGACATAAGTCAGAGATTTGGATTGGAGAATCTGGCTTAATAACCGCTATTATTATCTTGATTACGGCAATAATTTTATCTCGGATAACAAGATTTACAAAACATTGATTTGCCACATAAATTATTGAAAATTAGAATTATGTTTCTATTAAATAAAAAATACATCCTTATAGGGATGTATTTTTTATTAATAATAATGTTATAAGTTATTCTACATGAACCGATATGGTTTTAGATAATACTTGCATTGAGAAAGGAACTCTAGCTTCAAAGGTTATAGTACTTGTTGAATTTGATGTGTTTGAAAAGATGTAAGAATCTTTGATACGTAATCTAAATGTTTTTTCAGATCCGAATGGACCAGAATAAGAACTAACTTCGTCTAAAGAACTTCCCGTATATCTAATACCATTAACAGTTAAAGCCTCAGAATATGAATCTGGTGTACCTACTTCACTAACTTTCACATAAAGGTAATCGCCTTTAAGAACAGGAATAGATAAGTAAAAACTTGCACTATACATTTTGTTATTATCGCCTACAGCACTAATGCTAACACTTCGTAATGGGGAAGAATCCGCCTTTGAAATAGATGGTAAAAACGCTAGTGTAAGTGCGAAACACATAGCTAACATGCTCATAAATTTTTTCATATTTACAATTCCTATGTAATTTATTTAACATCCTGTATTTTACAGGTTATAAATGTAAATTACAATATTGTTATATAAAGAATAATTATGTAATTATGCATATTTAATATAAGGCACATGATAATAAATTTAAAACAGACATTATAGCAACAAATAAAGTCTAAAAATAATGTGAAATACAACTGAAAGGTCCTTATATTTAGTGATGATTGTAATAAATTATTTAATAGTCATGTGAATGTTAAATGAATCTATTTGCGAATCTATCTAAAAAAAGAATGGTGTATAGACTGGTTGTAAATGCAACTACCAATATTTTTTTGTGAGAGAGTACTTACTAGGAATTGCTCTTTTTATAATATTTGAACTATCCCCACTTGAAACAGTCCGTGAGCATTTTGAGTGGGGAGTAGTTTGACTATTAAGCTTTATTATTATAACTGATGATTATTTCGGAATCTTGACAGTTATCACTTTTGTCATACTCAATGCAAGCTATGTGACCATCAGGGTGAAACAAAACGGTATCTATATTTTAAAATTAGAATCATATAGCCATTAAGGATGTTAACGTAAATAAAGTTCAAAATTTTTCAATATAAGACCTTACTGCTTGTAATAAAAACTCTTCTTGCCCCATACCAGATTCTGAAGCCATTTTAATTACTTTCTGTTTAAAGTCATGATCTGCATGAAAGGTTAATGGCTCTACTTTACTTTTAAAATAAATACCTTCAACATGGGGGAGTATTGAGCCTGACATCATATGTGAGTGTAAATACTTAATCTCTTCTTGGAATTGTAATGGCTCTACCTGTAAAACAAATGGTTTAATTTCCAACCTGATGGTATCTTGTGTAGAAGTCAATCGCATATTTGTGACACCAAGCTCTTTATAAAATAAATTTATTAGATTATAAGTAATAGAATTAAATAATTGAGGCTTTTTAAATGTAAAAGATAAATACCCTCGCTTCGTAATCACTGTGTGTTTTTTGAAGGGTTCAAGGGAATAATTATGTTCTTTATAAGCTGATAATGAGAAAATTTCTTCATCCTCTGTAAGAACCTTTCCATCGGATCCATTAATTTCTATTACCCTAGCTTTTTTTTCTGTATGTCGATGTATCAATAATTGATACAAATAAATGTCTGTATCTTGAATCTTAGTAATGAATGTTTTACGTTCTTTTGTTGTAGTTTTTTCGTAATTAAGCTGGAAATTTTTTAGTTCTTCTTCATTAATGATATATACTTGTTTACCCAGCTTTTCTACCATTGTGGCTGTTAATTTCCCGGATTTAATATATGTAAAGATTGTAGAGGGTGCTACGTTTAGAATTTCTGCTGCTTTTTTTGTACTTAATCCTTTTATTTCATCTTTATTTATTAACCGTTCAATATCTTCTAAATAGAATATTTTACTTCCGAATTGCTTCCAATTATCTTTATATACACATTCTATAAGACCTTCTTTTTCTTTCTTTAGAATGGTCTGAACGGTAACTCCCATTAAATCTGCTGCTTCTTTTGTTGTTACTGTAGGTTTTGTAATAAACAGTAAATCTTGTGTCATGAAAGTTTACCTCCTTATTTACTCTCTATAATTCATAAAGTATGTATATATCATATCAGATTTTTAATTAGATATAAAATAAGATTTAAATATAAAATAAAATATCATTATACCAATATGTTATAGTGAATTATAACTTTACTTAAATTTTACATAAAATTTAATGTTTATTTATATATAGATGTTTTATAAAATTGTATAAAATTATGCTAAATGTTTATCTATTTAGTAAAAAATTATTAGAAATTATATGTATATCTAAATAGAGAAGAATGTAGTATTCTTACAGAAAGAAAGTGATTTATTATTTGTATAATGGATATAAGTAAAATAAAATAATAAGTATAGTTAATAAAGAGAATTATATTCGTAATCTTCAATAGGAGAGGTGAATTCGAATTATGGGTAATAACAATATAGAAGAAAATGTACCTATTATAAACAATCAAAGTAAGTATATGGATACATATGTAGAGAATATAAGTGGAATCATTCCATTTCTGCATAACAATCGTTATATAGATAAAGTGGAAGAGAAGATGGAGGTTGCAGAAAAAGAGGGAAAGAGTAAATATACGTATTTAAGTGATATAGAAGTCATTTATCATTTTGTACATTTACAAAAAGATATGGATGAAAAGAAGAATAGAAAAGAGGATACGAAAAAGAGTTATGTGTCCGAAATCTTGTCATTTTGTCAGTGCATGGTGCAGCATGCAGAAGAATTTGAATTGAATGGGGAAGAAGTACAACAAAATGACTCTCTGTTAAAAACATTACAGCCTTGGCATATTCGTAAATATAATGCTTGGTTGAAGCAGGTAGAGAACGGTAGGAATGGGGATACGTACGCGGTCGCAACACTTGCAAAAAAATCTGTATTGATTCGTTCTTTTTTTAAACACCTTCATGTATTTGCTTATATTGAAAGACCTCTTCATGAAGAACTGCAGCGTGCAAATGTAAATGAACAGGATCGGCCGAATCGGGACCTATCCTATGAGGAAGTTATGAAAATTTTAGGGTTTTATAAAGAAAAAGGCCATTTAGTAAACTATACAATTTTACTAGCTCTGGCAAGTACCGGTGCAAGAATTCAAGAATTATGTACAACAAGGGTTAAAGACTTACATTATGACGGAAAGCACTGGTTAAAAGTTATAGGTAAAGGAAGTAAAGTACGTGAACTTTTCATTTCTGAACATTTATATGAGTGTATTTGTGAAATGAGAAGAAGAAGAGGGTTCCAAACTGTATTGGACCGAGGAGATGAAAGTCCTTTATTTGTAAATCAAAGAGGGAACTTTTATAATTCAAAAACGTTATCGAACCAGGTAACAGATATGATAAAAAAGACCAATTTAGAGTTTCTGCAGTATCGTGAAAATCCTGTAACAGCGCATACATTCCGTCATGCTTTTGCAATCATGGCAGTTGAACAAGGAAATGCGGATTTATATAATTTAATGCAAACGCTTGGGCATAAAAATATTCAAACAACAAAAATCTATTTAGAGAAGCATATGAAGCGAAAGAATAATGTAGGTACTTCCTTTGCGGATATGTTGCAATAAAAATTAGTATTCTATTACTGGCCGAAGAAGAAACTGTTAAGTAGACATCATACTTATTGGGGAAATTTACCTTGGTATTTGATATACTTACCCCAAGGATTGGTAGTTATGAAAACCGCGAAACGAGTTATCCACGGAAGGGGTAAGAAATTAACACTTGTTATATTATTAATCATAAAGTAGGTGATTTCCGATAATGGTTTTTGAAAATGTTAGTACGATAGGGGCACTTGCTTTTCTATTTCTAATGATTTATCTTGCAACAGATCCTAAAGACGTAAGCTTGTTAACAATCCCAGTTTATTTTGGTGGAATGTGGATCACTAACTGGATTACTGAAAATGGATTTCAGGGTACATATATTTATACGAGTTGGTTAGTAGTCTACGTCATTATAATGATTTACCTTATCTTCGCGTCAATTCGTCTAGGCATACGTAACATAAAATATATTAAATAAAAAAGCGTAGAGCCATAAAAAAATAACGAAAAGAGAAACCGTTCTTACAGGCGGTTTTATTTTTATACTGAAATGCAATGTACATTATTTAACTTTTGAGGAGGATTAATTATAGAGTACTCAAATATCTACACATTAAGAAATAGTCAAGAAAAATCAAGAAAAGTAGAGTCCTGGCGTTCATTTATAGAAGAAACGAATGTTTTAGGAATTAAGGATTCAGATGTGTTTCAAATTCAATTAGTGGAATATGGGAAAGAGAGAAAGAAAAAGGGTTCCCCTAAAAATACTAGAAGAAACTAGGTTACTCATGCATAAATATCATAATTAGGCACAAGTTATATACAAATATAATGGAGGTGCAATTTTGAATATTCAAAGACACGAAAGTAATACAAATGAAATTCTTGTTTGTGCTGCTGCAAGTGCTATCGAGCAAATGAAGTATGAAATTGCTCGTGAATTAGGAGTCACATTAGGACCTGATACATCATCACGTGTAAATGGATCTGTCGGTGGAGAAATTACAAAACGTTTAGTTCGAATGGCTGAAGAACAATTAACAGGTCAATACAGATTACACTAAGTTAAAGCAGTAAATAAGAAGAATTCATGTGCAAATGGATTCTTATTCCTTTTATTTACAAAAACTTCAAAAAAATAAATTTTGAAGTTGAAAAACAGACCCTCAGATTGCTTTGTAACAACCTTTTGTGGATTAGTTAATATTATAGGTATCAGTATAAAATAAATTCGATACGATTAGTGTAAGGTTGTTTAAAACTGTTTTGTTATTATTCGTAATTTTAATTCCATAATATTTAAGCCAATATAATACAATTTCATTCATAAATAATTTGATTCTTAATTAAAAATAAAGTGAGGAATTAAGAGGGGTATATATATCAATTTATAAAAAGTAGTGTACAAAGTATACTTAATATTTAAATGGATTTAAAGATATGTCACTTAAGAATTTTTTTGAGGTCAATTTACTGTGCACCTTAATTATGGATGTTGTTTTTGTTAATTAACAGCTATTGTATTTGAAAATTTAATAATAAGTATATGTGATGTAATAATAAAACTAGGTAATATAAAGACTAATAATACAAAGATGAACAACCAATAAATAGGTTATTCAGCTGTTCTATCCCGGCTGCTATTCCTAGTATTTTTAAAATCTATATATTTCTTCCTTTTTGGTGGGAAGTAAAACTAATGTTGCGACTAGTAATATAGTACCAATTAGATAAAAATAGTTGTCCCTATATCACCAGTATTTTAAATATTCCATTCTGTTTTTGTGTTTTCTATTTTTATTTTTGTACTGATGAAAAGACCTTTCTCTCAATTAAATCTTTAAGTAACATGTATCTGTTTGATACTTGAATTTCCTCTAGCTTGTACTTTCAAAGCATAGTGGTTCATAAATATCCTTATCATTTTCCTCTGTTGTTAATTTCCCGACTTTTTGTTATTTTTGTCTAAAATCTGAAACACAGTAATTTTTCAGTTTTACATTGAATTTAGCATTATCCATTTTTTGAATTCAATTTGTACATGTAATTGAATTCAAATTTTGACTGTTGTTTCTTGCGATGGTACAGTATCTCATGTTACTTTAGCCATATTTGAATCTTTTTTCCAGCTTGGTCCTCGCATAGACTACCACTGTATTTTGTAAGTTTTTCACTGTTTTTTCAAGTTCTATGATTAAATTTTGTAGAATTAAGAAAAGATCCTCGCTTATTTCATTTACTTATCTTATCTACGCTACTCTGATATTTAAATGCTAATTACAATTAAATATTATATGATTTTTATAAAAAAAATATAGTAATATTTTGTCGTGAATTGTACTATTTTGATATTTTATAGTAATATTTTGTCGAGAGTTATACCTGACGGAAAATAATTTATGAATTTATACCGTGAAGATGTAAAAATTTATTAGTTAATCTATTTAAAAGGAGAAGGTAATGAATAATTCTATCGATATACAACACTTGTGTGATCTCGCACATAAAGCCTTTAATGTACCCGTTCACATTTTATCCACAGACAAAAAAATCTTATATCAGTCTACTTCTGATGATATTTGTAGTCCTTTTTATTCTTCTAAAGAAGAACATCTTAGTGACATTTATCAAGAAAATGATCCCGATAATTTGCCCCTTTTCAGATGTAACAGTTATCTTGAAAATTTTATCCTAATTCATATAGCAAATCATGATTATATAAAAGGGACTATAATTATTGGCCCAACTATACATCCAAAGGGATCAGATGATGTGACATTTAAACTTCGAAAAGAATTTAACTCAAATATTAATATTCAAGAAAGACTAACTTATTATCAATCCCTACCTGAGGCAAAAAAAAATGCTTTAATTGATATGGGGATTTTATTGCATTACATGATTTTCAATGAAAAGTTAGATGTTAATATTGTTTTAGAAAAAAATAAAGTGTTAGAGGAAGTTCCCTATAAAATTGTGGAACCCGATCTATATATTTTGAAACGTCAACAAAATAAACCAAAAACTCACAACATGGCATTAGTACATAATTATTTTTCAGCAATCAAAGAGGGAAATAAAAAGAAGTTGTTGCAATATATGTATGCAGTTTCGCAGGAAGATACTGAATTAATTTTAACAGCGGATCCACTTAGAAACCAAAAAAACCATGGGATTATTGCGATTACTTTAGCTACTCGATATGCGATAGAAGGTAATCTCCCACCAGACATTGCTTTTGCACTTAGTATTTTGTATATCCAAACCATGGAACAACTAGATAACGTGGACTCTGTAAGGCGATTGTCAGGAGATGCTTTACGTACTTTTGCAGATCGAGTGAAAGAATTCAATGCGCAAAAATTTTCAAATGCGGTTACTACATGTATGAACCATATTAGTAAAAATGTATACGATGGAATATCACTCAATGAACTCGCTAATCATTTGGATATTACGCCTACTTATTTATCTAAATTATTTAAAAAAGAAGTAGGAATTCCTTTAAGTGAATTTATTCAAAGGGAACGAGTTGAAGAAGCAAAAAAATTATTAACACTTACTACATATCCATTATCAGATATTTGTGCTTGGCTTAATTTTAACGACCAAAGCTATTTTACAAGGGTTTTCAAAAAATCAACTAACATGACACCTAGGCAGTATCGTGAAAAATATACAGTAATATGAGCTTAGTATCAGTTTCTTGTGAAAAAACTTTAATATACGCTCAAGTAACTCAAAAAATTGAGCATACTGTTTATTTTACTCTAGAAAGGGTATGTGATTGATCTAGAAAAGGAATATGTATTCAAATAGATCTTGAAGAATCTATGAAACATTTAGTGAAGCTAAAAGACATGGGTAAGATTTATAACATGTTGTTAATTTATGAGTACACTATCCATTATTTTTCTCAGGAGACAAAAAAACAGAAGGCTGCAAAGGTTCTTTTCGAGAAAGCTTTGCGGCTTTTTTAAATTTTAAAAACTATAGTTATAACAAGGGATAAGTTTATAGATTGATATCTTCATGTTAAGTATTAAAGTGGTTGGCATGTTGAGTATTTAATAATGGTGATATTAGGGACTATTACATAAAGTTTAACAATATAACATATATCACTTGATATATCTATATTATATGCAATTATACATAACTAAATAAAGGTAAAAAAGTATAAAAAAACCTATTAAATTATTCTATAAGTATTTTTTTTTAAATTAAATTGCTCCGTTGAGCTAAAATGGTTATTTATTAACCGTATACACTTTAATTTGTAATCATTACAATTACAGAGATGCAAATTCCAATTAATTATATCTATATAATTTTTTTAGCGCATATTTTTACTTAACAGTTAAACTATCGAGCTCAATCGACAAAATTTCGCTATTTACGCATCAGAAATTTAATGTTTTAATGAACATCATAACTGGTATGACCACACAGAAAGGAGAAGAGCGAACTAATAGAGGTTAATAAATTTGCAAGTAAAGTATGTTGCGATTAATTTTCTTAATAATCAGTTTATTTTTGACAGATGTAGAATCTCAAAAGTATTATTTTTAAAAAATAGGGTTTTAAGTTTCTACATAGCAAAATTGAATTAATTCCGCAATATAAGTATAAGCAATGTACAGTATAAGTTCATCTTTTGTAGTCTTGTAAGGCTCTTGTTGAAAAAACTAAAAACCCTATTATGAAATTGATATTAAAAAAAGTCATGACAGGATTAACCCTGGATTCAATGGTTTATCTATCTTCATGGTTCTGTAAGTTAAACAGCAGCTCTAGGGGGGGAAGTATTTTACTATTCATTGGGCAGCTAATTCAAATATAGCTGATGAATTTTTATCGTTTATTATTTGAAAAATAGAGCTAAATGAGAGGGAAGTAAAATCCTTAGATTCTATTAGAAGTAAATAATAACGATAACATCCTATATGAAAGACCTCTTCTTCCTCAGGCGTGTGTAAGCAGAGAGCCTAGAGCTAGGTTGTACAGTTATATGAATCAAGTTATAAAAAAAAATGGTAAAGGAGTGTACGGAATGAAAAATAAAATAATGACAGGATTTTTAATAACATCCATTGTAACTGGAGCAACTATTCCTATCAATACTCTGGCAACACCAATCGTTCAAGCAGAAACTCAACAGGAAAACATGGATATTTCTTCATCATTACGAAAATTAGGTGCGCAATCTAAATTAATCCAAACGTATATTGATCAATCTTTAATGAGTCCTAAT
>Ga0209025_1005493_pt1 | contig 10313 bp, 6 predicted proteins | sample AraplaMF_Col_mLB_FD_184256 | JGI IMG/M metagenome (GOLD analysis project Ga0209025, IMG submission 184256) | Arabidopsis root microbial communities from the University of North Carolina, USA - plate scrape MF_Col_mLB (SPAdes) (version 2) | ecosystem: Host-associated > Plants > Roots > Endosphere ...
TATCTTTAACGCTGAGCAGCGTGCCAAATGGCAAGGTGTATTCGGTGGTATTTTTGGACTCAGCTCCGTTATTGGACCTTTTATCGGTGGATTTATCGTTGACCATGTGCAGTGGCACTGGATTTTCTTAATCAACGTACCTGTTGGACTCTTGTCCGGTATTCTTATTTTCTTCGGCATGAAGCATGAGCTTGTAGCGAAGCACAAAGCCGTTATCGACTGGTGGGGCATTGTTACATTCGTTCCTGCAATCGTCCTTTTACTCCTTGGACTTACATTCGGCGGTAAAAATTTTGCGTGGACATCCGTTGAGAGCTTCTTGATCTTCGGCGGCGCAATCGTTCTGACCGCTCTCTTCCTCATCATCGAGAAGAAAGCGAAAGAACCGATTCTAGATCTCTCGTTATTCAAAAACCGCGTTTTCGCGACAACAAATATTCTTGGCTTCCTCGTCGGGATGGGGATGTTCGGTGCGATTATGTTCGTACCAATGTTTATGCAAGCGATTCTAGGTGTTAGCCCGACCAAAGCTGGATCGACGATGACACCAATGATGCTCTCGCTGATTGCAGCAAGTATCGTAGGTGGTCAACTCTTGCTTCGGATTCGTTATCGTACCGTTCTTATTTCAGGGATGGTAATCGGTGCCATTGGGTTCTTCCTCATGAGCACCATGGGGACGCATACGACGCAGCTTACCGTGAATATGTACATGATTATTCTGGGTCTCGGTATGGGTCTTGTTATGCCAACCCTAATGATTGCCGTGCAGAACCAGTTCCCTCGGGAACAGCTCGGAACGGTGACTTCGGCATCGACATTCTTCCGTTCCATCGGTAGTACGATTGGCGTTACGGTATTGAACGTTGTCATGAACCATGCGCTTGCTAGCAAAATGGATGAAGCACTGAAAACCGATCAAGTGACGAATAATCCCGTATTGTCCGGCATCATGAGTAAATTGTCAGAGAAGGTAGATGATCTGTTCACCATCATGCTCGCCCCTCAAGCGTTACAGCTTGAAGCCGACATCAAGGAGACCGTTCTGAACCTGATCAAAACGGTATGGACCGAAGCCTTCTCCATCGTGTTCTGGGCAGGACTTATCTTCATCGTATTGGGCGTACTGACCGCTTGCTTCGTAGGCAACGGCCGGATCTCCAGAGAGCAAATGCCGCAGCGCGGCAAGAAGAAAGCAAAAGATCAGGAGCCAGAACCTGCAACGGAAGTATAAGCATATCATGAATCTAATAAAGGGCAACCTCAGCGTCAAATTGTTGACTGTAAACTGTACCCTATCGAGTAGACACTTTAAAAAAGTCTCTCGATAGGGTACTTTTGTTTTAACAGCTAGATGAGAATGGGGAATTGAAATGAGCAAAAAAATATTTTCAGATAACGAAATCAAAATGCTATCTAACAATCCTTACGTGAAATCTGTTTCTTCTAAGGCAATTACGTATACAGATGCATTTAAAGAATTGTTTATTTCTGAGAATAACAAAGGCAAGCTGCCTAGGGAAATATTTGAGGAATGCGGTTTTGACGTATCAATCATAGGGAGACAAAGAGTCAAATCATCAGGAGATAGATGGCGCGCGAGTTACCAGAAGAACGGTATCTTAGGTTTGCAGGACACGAGAAGTCAATCGTCAGGAAGACCCCTTAAACGGGAACTGACACTAGAAGAGAAGTACGCTAGACTGGAGGCTCAGAATGCCTTACTAAAAGCAGAGAACGAATTGCTAAAAAAGATTCGTTTTGCGGAGAGGGGGCAGAACAAAGGATAAAACTGTCACCCAATAAAAGATATATCCTTATCCGTGCCATCGTTAAGAAATATCAACTCCACCGCATGATCAACTATTTATGCAAGGTGGCCGGGGTTTCTAGAAGTGGATATTACAGGCATTGGTCTTCTGAAGCAGAACAAAAGAGAAGTCAACGTGAGCGACAAGATGAACAGGTAAAAGAAATCGTCTTAAAGGCTTATCATTTCAAGAGACGCAAGAAAGGGGCCCGATCCATCAAGATGACACTGGAGGGTCAATTTAAGATTGTCTACAATTTAAAGCGAATCAGGAGAATTATGAAGAAATACGATATTGTGTGCCCTTTCAGGAAGGCGAATCCCTATAAGAGGATGATGAAAGCTACCCATGAGCACCGGGTCGTTCCTAACCTGCTAAATCGGGAATTTAAGCAGAATGTTCCTAGTAAGGTATTACTGACGGACATCACCTATCTATTCTACGGCTCTGGCAAGAAAGCTTATTTATCAACAATCAAGGACAGTTCAACCAATGAAATCTTGGCCTATCATGTATCAGACCGAATCACAATGGACCTTGCGACAGATACCCTTCTTAAGCTTAAGAAGAACAGAAGGTTTAAAAAAGCAGAAGGTGCCTTCATTCATTCTGATCAGGGATCCCATTATACACATCCGGAATTTCAAAAAATGGTTAAGAGAATGAACCTCAGGCAGTCCATGTCCAGACGAGGAAACTGCTGGGATAATGCGCCTCAGGAATCCTTTTTCGGTCATTTTAAAGATCAGGCTTCTATCAAGCCTTGTTTAACATTGGACGAGTTGAAACGGGAGATTAAGGACTATATAACTTACTACAACCATTACAGGTACCAATGGAATTTGAAAAAGATGACCCCTGTTCAATACAGAGATCATCTTCTTCAATCAGCCTAGACTTTTTTAGAGTGTCCTTTACATAGGGTACAGTTTATGAAGGATGGCCTCTGCTTAATCGATTGAACTATCGTTTCGTATAAGCTAATTCTTCATACTCCTTGCTTGTTTCTAGCAATATTGCTCTCCCTAACTGCCCTAATATGTAATTTCGCAGTTCTGGATTGCGACAATATAGATAACAGCCTTTCATACCTCTGGAGATTAATACTTTGTATATATTTTTAATTAGCTTCGTCAATTGATTATTATCATTTTTAAGTCCCTTTTTCCCTTGTTTATCCTTATACTCTTCAAAGTCGGCATAAATACGCATGGATTGAGGATCATATTTCAAGTCATTACCGATGATGACACCTACATAATCAAATTCCAACCCCTGCGAAGTGTGCACACAACCAATTTGATCAATTCCTCTATCGTCAATCGCCCAAGTAGAGAGTCCTCGTCCATTCCAGGGCATCTTAAATTCATGTTCTGGAATCACAACATCTTCGATTTCCCCATTTGGATTACCGTCTTTGATATCTGTCCATTTCCAAGCATACCCTGCTAACATTCGGGCTTTATAGCCCTCTTTTACTTTCTCTTTGATCTTTGCATAAACAGAATTAGGATCACTCATCAAAATAAACTGAAATGCATCTTGATCCCATCCTTCGAAGTTACCTGTCTCTCTAATCTGAAAAATATGATCAATCCAGTTTAGAAATCCTTCCGCTCCTGAACATCTAAATTGAGCAGACAAAGTATACTCAAAGATTTGTGAATCATTCATTGTTGCAATTCGTCTAATTTCTTCAACTGTTCCAATATCATCGGGTCTTATACGCTGATTATCATCTATGAAAAAAACATTTACTTTGGACGATTTGATAATATCCTCGATTTGATTAACACCTTGATACATATATGCACCTTTCCCCTTAAGCCGATGAGCTTCATCAACGATTAGAACGTCAAAGAAATCAGCAGGAGAATTGTAAAACTGGCCCGATCCAGCGAATAAATTTCTAGCTCTAGATTTATTTTTTGTTTGTTGTTTTACTAATGTCTCAACCATAGCCGTCCTAAATGAGGCATTGGGAGCAACAAACTTAACATTCAGTTTTTTCTTTAGAAGACCGCCTAGTGCATTCATTGAGATGACAGATTTACCCGTTCCAGGGCCACCTTTTATAATCAATGTCTTCTTTTGCATAGTTTCCTTAGCTTCACTTAAAATTGATTCATATGCAATTTTCTGTTCATCTAATAAGATGAATTCCGAATTACCTTTAAATAACCCGTCAATGTGTTCGATTAACTTCTTAGAAGGACGAATTTTCCCATTTTCAATAAAATATAGTAAGTTTATTCCATTACCCTTTCCGGTATGCTCGTGAATAAACTTCTGAAGCTTAATAGTATCTTCAGACAGAAATAAAGGTGATTTTTTGATAATAGATTGATACTGCTGGCTCTGTAGTGGATCTGGCTTCGGAGTTCTATAATTATGTAAGTAAGAACACGAATAACTATGAAGATTTTGACTATGTACTGCTTCATTCATATCTTCTAAATGCTGTCGATAAGACCATGCCTGATAGGAAGGATGCGTCATTTCTTTTTCCCTTCCTCCAACATAGGCTAACACCACATCCTCACGGTCTGTTGCTTTAGCAGAATCCCATTGCTTCAACTCTACGATAATAAAATTATTATTCCCACCATCATCTTGCCCTGTTATGATAAAATCAACTCGCTTGCTCGTAGTAGGAATATTATATTCAATCATTATTCCGCAATCATCAGCTATCTTTGAATTGCGAATGACACGCTCCATAAATTGCATAGAATTATTCCATGCCCTAATTTCACCACGACTCGGTCGCATTCCCATCTTGCTGATGAATGCCTCTTCAATTGATAGAGTAAGTAAATTACTATCAACTTTCTCACGAAACTCAAGAGCGCTGCTGCTGTAAATAATCACTAGTTCACCTCTACAAGTCAGAATACTTATCCTTCTTTCCATAAGCCTTATCTACAGGGTACTTTACTTCATTCTTTTTCAGCTTGTTTTGAATGATCTCTTCAATACTTAAATCTAATGTCTCCGACAAATATATCGAATAAATAAGTACATCAGCCAACTCGTCTGCAATATGATCTTGCTTCAAATCCAAAGCTTCCTCTGATGATTTCCATTGAAAATTCTCCAGGAGCTCAGAGGACTCTATGCTTATTGATATGGCTAAATCTTTTGGATTATGGAATTGCTCCCAATTACGTTCTTGACGAAAGGCAAGAACCTTTCTTACGATCTCTTCATTCATTTTGCAACCCCTTCTTAGGAAGAATGACTAGGGGTAATAGCGAAAAAAAGACGAACGATAAACAATAGTTGACACAACCAACCTATCGTCTATCTCCCTATTATTACTCCTTTATGCTCACACTCATTACCCTCTTGGCATCGTCAAGATGTTCACGATCTAACTTCACTTCCACACGACCTCTTCGACGCGCTTCACGCCATAAAAGTAACTCTTCCTCATTCTCTAGCTTCAATTCGGCAATCTCCATTGCACGATCGAATATGTATCTGGATGTAAAAGTTATGCTACGAACCCCGTGGCCACCTGGGAGAATGAGTTTCTCCCTTACTTCCCATTCCTCGATTTCAAACTTGACATAAAGTTTATCAGGAGGATTATGCTTGGATGGTATTTCCACAATTTCACTGCGTTTTACAATCTTCCAGTCCTTTATTTTCCCGTAATACTTCACACCAACAATCTCGCTCGACTTCCCAAAAAACTTCTTCGATTGATATAGCGCCACATATTCCAGTTGCGTTAAAAGCTTATGATTCGTAATATTTTCAAGTGGTGTATGGTAGAATTTATGCCGTAACGCAATCTCCAACTGTTCTTCTCGACTCATGCAGCCTACCAGTACATTTTTGCCATTGTACTTATTATCGTAATATTCCTTTGACCCTTTAGGCCGGACTGCGCGCTCAAATGCATTCTCCGGACTATCTAGAATGATCTCATCCAGGAACTCCTCCAACATCGATGTAGATCCTGGTAGAAACGGAAAAGCTCCGACATTTACAGCCTTAATACTTTTGTAGAAGTGATGTTCTCTATACTTCTCCTCATCCGGGTATGGAAATAACACATAGGCCCCGAACATCGTCCGCTCGAACTCCTCGGAATCTTTCTCAGCGTGTACGATAGCGTCTCGATAACGATGCATTGTGTTAATATCGCCTTCCTCCGGTCCGGGAAGTCCCTTATACTTCGAATAATAAGGTGTCCCCGACTCTGCTGGGTTCAACCTATACTTCGCATCAAACACATATTTATACTCCGTCGACGTCTCCATTTTTCTAAGTGTAAGGACATTATCCGGCTTCTGCGTCAGTGTCGGTCCACGGAGGGTCTGGTTATAAAATAATTTAAAAACCTCCCCATTGTTCGGATTGCGATAGGTTACGGTTGACGCGGCAGATTTCTTCAACTTAACAAAGATTCCACTATAGTCTAACTTGATGATGTCCTGACTCACCAACTCATATTTCTTGCTAAGAAGTTGATGGATTTTAAGGAAGCACCAATACTCATATAGCGTGGCTAAATCCTTCAGTGACAACTGGAATAGGTCATCTTGGATGGCAAGGCCTTTCATCAACATCAGATATGATTTATACACTTCACGGTACCCTGGAGCCACTTGCATAACCAATGAAATTGACATCTGCTTCATCATCCCCACTTGCAGGAAATCGAGCTGAAGCACTCTGCGTACTTCCTTCTGCATCTGAGTCATCATCTGAACCAACACGGGATCTTCAAGTCTATTCTGATCTTTCAGCAATTCCCATAAATCATTCAGTTTGCGTTCAATTCGAAGGAACACCCAACGAACAAATCGATTTTCCTGCGTGTCATAGTTAACGATTCTTCGCGTATCTAACACATGTGTAGGAGTATAGCGTTCACCCTTAACTTGAACCATCCCATTCGTTGGATCTTTCACTAACAACTTCGGATGTCTGCTCAAGTATTGCATGGTTTTGTGGTTGATTTTCTTTGCCCTCTCAGCCGGGACGATGCGCTCTTCTTGATGCATTTTGGTGTGAGGAGAGCCTTCAATTCGTCCAACAGCTCTTATTAAATGGTCAAAAAGATGCCGTAATATCGTGAAATATTCCGTCAAACTCTGCTGGTTCGTCTCTTTAAGCCCGGTTAGTTGATAGGTTTTACGCAAGAAATCGAAAGTCAAATTATGAATCTGATGATTCACATCTTGTAGAATAGCATGATAATCTCTCTTATAATCCATCTTTACAGGGAAAATTTCTATCCGAAGTTTCAATAGAGGAGAACGATTTAATCGAAGTTCCAGCTCCGTAAATCCGATCTCATTCTGAAAGTTAAGATTCCCCGATAATATATGTTTGCCCTTCGGCATAATCGCTTCCCGCAACGCGTAGTTCTCATGGAAGAAAGTCAGATCGATATCCACCTTCTTCTCGATCAATAAATTATAGGTTTGTGTCTCGTAGAAAATCGGAAAGCTTACTTGTTTATGCTGCCAAGGCTCTAGCTTTGCCGTTTTAGGATTGAATATCGCAATAGATAGAATCTCCAATTGTTCAGAGGAGGAAGCCACCTGAAGATCCGCTGGCTCCCATTCTCTCTCCTCTGTTCGATGCAGTTGGAGCAAATCTACTGTTGGGTGGTACGGCTTTCCCTCTAGGTAGAGATCAAATAAATTCGTTTCAATGTGCAGCAGAACGACACTTTTCTTAAGAGACCCAGAATGAAGTGAATCCATCATCCTCTAGCCTCCGTAACATGTAGATGAGCTTCCTAGCCGATTGAGGGTATTTCAGATTATTTTCTTTTACATGCTTTACCCATAGCTGCTCGATATCTCTCTCGCCGTCCACATATTCTTTACTGTTAGCGGTAGAGCCACTAAGAGAAAGTAACAAGAGTTCAATAATCACTTTTCTAATGACAGCATTATTCCCTTGTATACGGGGTAGGATTTTCTGCATGATCTGCATATCCATAGCCTCTTCAGTCGTCATCAAAGAAAACCGCTCGTTGTATATCGCATAGAAACAGATGGAATCCCTGACACGGAAACCAATATGGGCATGGATGCTTTCCAGAATCGTATTGATCTCTACCAACTGACTAACCGTACTTTGGATGAGTACTTTATGCTTTGCATACGCGTCTTTTAACTGTAAATAGTTGCTCGTCAGAAAACGCGCAGTTGGATACTGTGGCTCTGCATCCTCTTCAGTAGAGACTGCCGCTTCTTCTAAATCACTAAAATTGTCGAGCTCAATATGGTTGAATTCGATGGTATTCGCTCGGTCCAGTACCTTTTTGCTAAAAGGATGCGTGGTTTCGTCCATGTTTACTGTCCCAATGAAGTATACATTTTCCGGAATGCCAATATTACGACCAACCTGATCTTCAGCTACCACCGTATCTGTCACAATGCGACCTTCTTGCCTACGCTGTGTTTCTAAGATGCTAAGTAAATCACTGAAGTAATGTTCTACCCTCGCAAGATTCATCTCGTCCAAGCATATAAAATATGGCTTCTGTTGATTCTCTGGCGCGGACGCTTCTTCCAACACATAGGTTAATTTGCCTCGACGGAACGTTCCACTCAGATCCTTGTATCCGATTAAATCGGAAGGATCATTCCAATCTGGTCTAACCGGTATGAGCGTAAATTGCCCATTTGCTTCCGTTGCCCCAAGCGCTTCGGCGAATTTCTGAATCAGCTTCGTTTTTCCAGTACCGGATATCCCCGCTAGAATAACGAATGGCTTCGTCTTCAACGATAAATAAAAGTTCTCAATCATGAGCTCTGGATAGGTAAATCCTTGCTGCTGAATGTAATCTTTGACGATTTGTAGATGTGCGCTCGTCTCTTCATCGCTAATCGTCACGAGCTCCATATCCTGCTCCACCTCTTCTAACTCCGAATGAAGCGTAAACTCCGGCCATGGTGTGTCCTTCGATTTGTTCTGAACGATACTTAGACCTTGTAATGTGAACGGGAACAGATAACCTTGATTTACGCCGCCTATTTTGTTAATCGGCCCCTTCGCAATATGTAGCTGGAGTAAATCTTGTGAGATAGCTTCTAGTGGTATCGGTGGATTCAATTCATGGTACTCGGTAAAGACTAAACGTCCTACTTCATCCCACAATTGATCAGACAAACTCGTCGGCTTAGGTGCCTCAATCGCTGCTTCCTGGATCTGACTGACGGCACGTAAAGCTCCCGTGGAATAATGAAGGACAATGTCGTTAACCTTTACATTCCTCATCGTTTCCCAATGATGTGGCGTTTTTCCACTTGCATCTTTGAGTGGAGCCCACAGAATGTCCTCCTGCTTCTGTGCGTTATAAGAAGTCCCCTGACAGACCCACCAGATAGATGGTTGATCTTCCGGGATTGGCGTGTCATTCGTGATGAATTTCAGTTCGTACACAAATGGTTTATCCGTTGAGTAAAACTCCAAGTATTCCGCGAATTGCTCGGGGACTGTGATTGGATTTTTTGTACTCGCTGCCTGGCTTCGCTTATGGAGCAAGTAATTGTATGTCGATTTATATCTGGCAATCATGTAATCCTTAAGCTCTACGTTCGTGTCATACCTGATTTGGAGCGCTTCTCTATTTTGCTTTTTTTGGTTGATCCTGCTTAAGTTACACTCAAAGTGATCTCCATCTATAATAAGAAACACCTTTTGACTTTGGCCTAGGGGAATCTCGATATTTTGATTTGCTTCTGCAAAATCTTCGTGAAAATCCATAGGGATGTGCGTCCCATACTCAAACATAGACCAATCGATTTGCTTACGACTTATTAGCTTAGTAATGGTGTCATCTTTCCACCAGCTGCGATTTTTCTTGATCATTGGATACCTGCCTATTTATTGTTTTATATAAATTCTATAGATTAGCAATATAGATAAATTATATTATATTTGTTTGGATAAGAGCATAGTTATCTTGGAAGTTAAATCGTACTTATGAATCTCCCACATAATAGTGCGGTTCTCCTAGTATAAAGGGGGGCAGCACGAGTAACAACAAAGATGAAGCGCTGCTTCAACTGTGTAAGATGTGGAATAAAAAAAATTGAAATGAGTGTTGAAAAGTGCCCGTATTGTGAGCACGATTGAAAAATGTCCACCACGACGGGGTGTCTCTTGGCAGGGCTTTAGAGTCGTATTTATATTAGTTGTACTAATTTGCGGTTGGGTTGTTTATAGTGAGTTTATGAATGACTTTGGTCCTGTCCCTAAAAGATAAAGGGATACATAATCCAACTATTTAAACAAAAACCCTTCCACATTACAGAAGGATCTAGAACACCAATGCAACTTGTACTAATTCCCCTCACCAGCAAAGCTAATTCCATATGCAACGTATGGGGAACATGTCTGATTTGCTACCTGTAATAGAGTTGGATAAAGCCTTGATTTAAAAGGTTTCCCTTTACTTTAAGTTGTCTGTAGTTTGTTAGTTTGGGGCATAAAATGATGGATTTCGTCCAACCAAAATTCTCTTAA
>Ga0209025_1005505_pt1 | contig 10296 bp, 9 predicted proteins | sample AraplaMF_Col_mLB_FD_184256 | JGI IMG/M metagenome (GOLD analysis project Ga0209025, IMG submission 184256) | Arabidopsis root microbial communities from the University of North Carolina, USA - plate scrape MF_Col_mLB (SPAdes) (version 2) | ecosystem: Host-associated > Plants > Roots > Endosphere ...
AGTGGTGGCACGCCATGGCGGGCGCCAATAACGAGGTGGTCAACCAGCTCTCCAAGGAATTCAACGACAGCCAGAAGGACTACAAGATCGTTCCGGTCTTCAAGGGCACCTATCCGGAGGCCCTGAATGCCGGCATCGCCGCCTTCCGCGCCAAGCAGGCGCCGGCGATCCTGCAGGTCTTCGATGCCGGCAGCGGCGTGATGATGGGCGCCGAAGGCGCGATTATGCCGGCGGCCCAGGTTCTCGAGAAGGGCGGCTTCAAGTTCGACAAGTCGGAATATCTGCCTGGTATCGCCGCCTATTATTCGAAGCCGGACGGCACGATGCTGTCGTTCCCCTACAACTCGTCCTCGCCGATCCTCTATTACAACAAGGATACCTTCAAGAAGGCCGGCCTCGACCCGGAAAGCCCGCCGAAGACCTGGCCCGAAGTGTTCGAGGCCGCCAAGAAGATCAAGTCGAGCGGCGCCTCCTCCTGCGGCCTGACATCCACCTGGCTGACCTGGATCCAGACCGAGAACCTCGCCGCCTGGAACAACGTCTCCTACGGCTCCAACGAAAACGGTCTTGCCGGCACCGACGTGAAGCTCGCCTTCAACTCGCCGCTCTTCGTTCAGCATTTCCAGGCGATCGCCGATCTCGCCAAGGACGGCACGTTCCGTTACGGCGGCCGGACCTCCGAGGCCAAGCAGCTCTTCACCTCCGGCGAATGCGGCATCATGACGGAATCCTCAGGCGGCCTCGGCGACATCATCAAGACGGGCATGAACTACGGCATCGGCCAGCTGCCTTACTACGAAGGCGAAGGACGTCCACAGAACACCATCCCGGGCGGCGCCAGCCTCTGGGTCTTCGCCGGCAAGAGCGACGAAGAGTACAAGGGCATCGCCCAGTTCTTCCACTTCCTGTCGCAGACCAAGATCCAGGCACGCCTGCACCAGGTCTCCGGCTACATGCCGGTCACCATGGCCGCCTATGAGGACACCAAGAAGTCCGGCTTCTACGAGAAGAACCCGGGCCGCGAAACGCCGATCCTGCAGATGATGGGCAAGGCTCCGACCGAAAACTCCAAGGGCGTCCGTCTCGTCAACCTGCCGCAGGTGCGCGACATCATGAACGAAGAGTTCGAAGCGATGCTCGCCGGCAAGCAGGATGCCAAGGCTGCCCTCGACAAGGCGGTCGAACGCGGCAATGCCGCAATCCAGCAGGCGATCGGCCAGTAAGTTACGGCGCAATGCCGCCCGCAGCTTCGGCCGCGGGCGGTCCCTTCATGCCAAGGAGATCGCCGTGCAGCGCGTCGTCTTTCCGAACAAGATCCTCCCCTATTTCCTGGTGGCCCCGCAGATCATCCTCACGGTGGTCTTCTTCTTCTGGCCGGCCAGCCAGGCGCTCTACCAGTCGATGCAGCGCGAAGACCCCTTCGGCCTGAAAAGCGGCTTCGTCGGCTTTGCGAATTTTCGCGATGTATTGGCCGATCCCAACTATCTGCACTCGCTCTACGTCACCGTCGTCTTCAGCGTTCTGACCGCGCTGCTGTCGATGGTCGTGGCGCTGGCCCTGGCGACGGCCGCCGACAAGGTGGTGCGCGGGCAAACCTTCTATCGCACGCTGCTGATCTGGCCCTATGCCGTGGCGCCCGCCGTCGCCGGCATGCTGTGGCTCTTCATGTTCAATCCGGCCATGGGCACCTTCGCCTATATCCTGCGCCGCAACGGCTTTCTCTGGGATCCGCTTCTGAACGGCAACCAGGCGATGACGCTGGTCATCGTCGCGGCCGCCTGGAAACAGATCAGCTACAATTTCCTGTTCTTCGTTGCCGGCCTGCAGGCGATCCCGAAATCGCTGATCGAAGCGGCCGCCATCGATGGCGCCCGCGGCAGCCGCCGCTTCTGGACGATCGTCTTCCCGCTCTTGGCGCCGACCACCTTCTTCCTGCTCGTCGTCAACACCGTCTACGCCTTCTTCGACACCTTCGGCATCATCCATTCGGTGACCGGCGGCGGCCCGGCAAAGGCGACGGAAACGCTTGTTTACAAGGTCTATAACGATGGCTTCGTGAACCTCAATCTCGGCTCGTCCGCGGCCCAGTCGGTGATCCTGATGATCATCGTCATAGCCCTGACGGCCTTCCAATTCCGCTTCGTCGAGAAGCGCGTGCACTATGCGTGAGGGCCTGAAATGATCGAAAAACGCCCAATCGCCAGCCTCATCGGCCACCTGATGCTGATCATCGGCATCATCATCGTCGCCTTCCCGATCTACTATACGTTCATCGCCTCGACGATGACCTCTGCCGAGATCATCAAGCCGCCGATCTCCCTGCTGCCGGGCAGCCACTTCACCGAGAATTACAGCGAGGCGCTGTTTGGCGGCGTCGAGCGCGCCGTCGGCGTCAGTCTGGAACGGCTGCTCTTCAACACCTTCGTGGTGGCGATCCTGATTGCCGTCGGCAAGATCCTGATCTCCTTCCTGTCGGCCTTCGCGGTGGTGTTCTTCCGCTTCCCGCTGCGCATGGTGTTCTTCTGGATGATCTTCGTGACGCTGATGCTGCCGGTCGAGGTGCGCATCCTGCCGACCTACAAGGTCATCGTCGATCTCGGCCTGATCGATACCTATGCAGGACTGACCCTGCCGCTGATGGCCTCGGCGACCGCAACCTTCCTGTTTCGGCAGTTCTTCCTGACGATCCCCGGCGAATTGCTGGAGGCGGCGCGTATCGACAATGCCGGACCGTTCCGCTTCATGCGCGATATCCTGCTACCGCTGTCGCGCACCAATATCGCCGCGCTCTTCGTTATTCTGTTCATCTATGGCTGGACGCAGTATCTCTGGCCGCTGCTCGTTACCAATGACGCGCAGATGAACACGATCATTATCGGGCTCAGGAAGATGGTGGATTTCACCGACGCGGCAACGCCCTGGAATTTCGTGATGGTGACGGCGATCCTTGCGATCATTCCGCCCATCCTCGTCGTGGTGCTGATGCAGCGCTGGTTTGTCAAAGGTCTTGTGGAGACGGAGAAGTAATGGCCAGAATCACCCTCAAGGATGTCCGCAAGACCTATGGCGGCGGCGTCGAAGTCATCAAGGGCGTTTCGCTTGACATCGCCGACGGCGAGCTCGTCGTTCTCGTCGGCCCCTCCGGCTGCGGCAAGTCCACGCTGCTCAGAATGATCGCCGGCCTGGAAGGCATCACGTCGGGCCAGATCGCCATCGGTGAGCGCGTCGTCAACGACCTGGAACCCTCGGAGCGCGATATCGCCATGGTCTTCCAGAACTATGCGCTCTATCCGCATATGACCGTGCGCCAGAACCTCGCCTACGGCCTGAAGAACCGTAACACGCCGAAGGACGAAATCGAGCGGCGGATCGTCAAGGCGGCAAAATCGCTGGAGATCGAGCCCTTCCTGGAGCGCAAGCCGCGCCAGCTTTCCGGCGGCCAGCGCCAGCGCGTCGCCATGGGCCGCGCCATCGTGCGCGAACCCGCGGCCTTCCTGTTCGACGAGCCGCTCTCCAATCTCGATGCGAAACTGCGCGTGCAGATGCGCGTCGAGATCAAGCGGCTGCAGCGGGCGCTCGCCACCACCAGCGTCTATGTCACCCACGACCAGATGGAAGCCATGACGCTCGCCGACCGGCTCGTCGTCCTCAACGGCGGCCAGATCGAGCAGGTCGGCACGCCGATCGAGCTTTACGAAAAGCCGGCCACCACCTTCGTCGCCACCTTCATCGGCTCGCCGTCGATGAACCTACTGGAGACGAGCGGCAGCGGCTTTGCACTCGGCAACGGCGCCACGCCGCTCCCATCTGGTACCGCCACCCTCGGCATTCGCCCTGAAGACCTGCATCTCGCCGAACCCGGCAAGCCCGATGGCTTCACTGCCGATGTCCGCGTCGCCGCTGTCGAGCTGGTCGGTGCCGAGAGCTATGTCCACGGCACGCTGCCGAACGCCCAGGACATCGTTTTCCGCGTTCCCGGCCGGTCGCAGATCGCCATCGATTCCCGCGTCACCATCGGCGCCGCCCAATCCAGCCTTCATTCTTTCGACGGCAACGGCAAGCGGATCGGTTGACGCATTCCGGCGCGGCGTTCGCGAAGCAGGCGCCGAACCATTCTGCTATTGACTGACGGCGGTCAGCGGCTACGAAAAGGGGACCAACCCAGAAGAAGCATCGATGACGCCGCCAGACTCTTCCCCGACCAAGGCCAAGGGCCAACGCAACGAGATCCGCCTGATCGCCCGTGCCGCATCAATCCTGCGGGCGCTCGCCGAGGAGCCTTCGGGGCTCAGCCTCGGCCAGATCGCCAAGCAGACCGGTCTTGCCCGGGCAACCGTGCAGCGGCTGGTGGGGGCGATGGAGGTCGAGCGGCTGGTGGCGACCGAGGTGGACAAGGTCGGCGTCAGGATCGGCTCGGAAATCCCGCGAATCGCGACGCTCGCCTACCGCGATATCAGGCAGTTCTTCCGCACGGCGATCGAGCAGCTGCATCAGGATGTCGAGGAAAGCGTCGATCTGACCCTGCTGCAGGGCAACGCCGCCGTGGTGATCGACCAGGTCCAGGGTGCCGGGCGGGTGCTGCGCGTCGTCTCGCAGGTCGGCTCAGCCCTTCCTCTCTACTGTACCTCGAACGGCAAGGCGCATCTGTCACAGATGTCCGATGCCGATGTCGCCGAAATCATCGCCGGCGGATTGCCGAAGATCACGCCGCAGACAATCACCGACGGCCCCACGCTGCTCGCCGAAATCGCCAAGATCCGCGCCGGCGGCATTGCGGCCGACGAGGAGGAATATGCGGCGGGCGTCTGTGCGCTATCGCTTCCGGTTCGCGGCGTCGGAAATGCCAGTTATGCGCTCGGCGTCCTGATGCCGCGGCAGCGATATGACGAGCGCGCCGGACTGGTGCGCGAGGCACTGGCAAAGTGCCGGGCCTCGATCGAGACCGTAACCGGCCGCTGACCGACCGGTCTCCAGGAATCGATAAATCCAAGCGAAATTAAGATGTTAACTCGCGAGGCCGCGTGCCCACAGGGCTACGCGGCGTTTTGCCGTTGACAATTTCCCGCTCGCGTATCTAAAATTTCGATACAGCTGTACCGCATAGCGATACAGTCTTAGATGCCGCAGCCTTTCTGGAGGAGGAAACCATGCTGCTTGCCGTGAAGATTCTTTTGACCATCGTGACCCTCGGTTACAGCCTCATTCCGGCTCTGGCCGATCTAAACAAGACGCACGCGACCAACCCGCGCTGGACCGGCCATGCGCGCTTCCACTGTGTCTGGCAGGTGGTGAGCTACATCATCCTCGCCATCGCCATGCTCGCCATCATCTGGTTCCCGATCCTGCCGGAGCGGCCACAGCTGATCCTGCCGCTGGTGGCTGCCGTGGCTGTCTATGGCGGCTTCTTCGCCGCCGTGCTCGGCAAGCGGTTCTACGCGGGCGAGAACTACGACGAGAACGGCTACCTGCCGGTCGGCGGGCCGCTCGGCCTCGCGCTCGACGTCAACATCACCATCTTCACCACGATGGTCGCCTTCGTCGCCGTCACCGCATTTCTTGTGTCGCAGGTTATGACCGCCGCCGTCTGAGGCACCCGAGCATGTCAGGAGAGCGGCCGCATTCCGGCCGCTTTCGCCATCCCGTTTCAAGGACATCCGAAATGCCACTGACCGAAGCCCAACTCGACGCCGCAGCCCGCTCGCTTTTCGATGCGGAAATGAGCCGCGCCGTCATTCCGCAGCTCTCGAAGAGCCATCCCGAACTCGTGCTCGCCGAAAGCTATGAGATCCAGCGCCGCTGGGTGAAACATCATCTTGCCGAAGGCCGTCGCATTGTCGGCCACAAGATCGGTCTGACATCGCGCGCCATGCAGATGGCCTCGAAGATGACCGAACCGGACTACGGCGCCCTGCTCGATCACATGATGTTCCGCGACGGCCAGACAATCCCTGCCGGACGCTTCATCAAGCCGCGGCTCGAGGTTGAGCTCGCCTTCGTCCTGAAGGACGATCTGAGCGGACCGGGCTGCAACATCTACGACGTGATGCGCGCCACCGAAGTCGTCGTTCCCGCGCTCGAGATCATCGACTACCGCACGGAAGTGCCGCGCGCGATCACCGATACGATCGCCGATAACGCGGCATCGGGCGGCGTGGTCGTCGGCGGGCGGCCGGTGCGGCCGTTCGATGTCGATATCCGCTGGGTCGCCGCGACATTGTCGAAGAACGGTATCATCGAGGAATCGGGCGTATCGGCCGCCATCATGGGACACCCGGCCGCCGGCGTCGCCTGGCTCGCCAACAAGCTTGCAGACCTGGGCGAGGTCCTGCGCAAGGGCCAGTTCATCCTCGGCGGCTCCTTCACCCGCCCCGTCGATATCGTCTCCGGAGACGTCATCCAGGCCGATTACGGCCCGCTCGGCGCCATCGGCATCTCCTTCGCATAGGTGACGCCATGCCCCGCAATCTGTTCAAACAGGCCCTCTCGGAGGGCCGCCGCCAGCATGGCCTCTGGTGCACCCTGTCCTCTGCCTTTGCCACAGAAGTGGTGGCAGGGGCGGGTTACGACTGGCTGCTGCTCGATACCGAACATTCGCCCGGCGATGCGCTGACCGTGCTGCCGCAGCTCCAGGTGATCGCCGGCTATCCCGGAGTCTCCGCGATCGTCCGGCCCGCCTCCAACGATGCCGTGCTGATCAAGCGGCTGCTCGATATCGGCGCCCAGACGCTGCTGATCCCCTATGTCCAGAACGCGGCGGAGGCGGAAGCCGCCGTGCGCGCGACCCGCTATCCGCCATGCGGCATACGCGGCGTCTCCGGTCTGACCCGGGCGACCCGTTTCGGCCGCGAGAAGGGCTATTTCGACAAGGCCGCCGAGGATCTCTGCGTCATCGTGCAGATCGAGACGGCGGAAGCGCTCGGCAACCTGAAGGCCATCGCGGCGGTTCCGGGTGTCGATGCGCTCTTCGTCGGTCCCGCCGATCTCGCCGCCAGCATCGGCTTCGGCGCCGATCTTAGCAATCCCGGCCTGCGCAAGACGGTCGTCGATGCGATCAGCAAGATCAAGGCGGCGGGCAAGCCAGCCGGGCTTCTGAGCGGCGATCCGGTGCTGATGAAGATGGCGGCGGAAGCCGGCGTCGATTTTCTCGCTGTCGGCGTCGATGCCGGGCTGCTGGCCCGGTCGTCGGAAGCGTTGCTCGCGCAGGCGGCATCGCTCTAGGCGGGCGGCCGATAGCGCCCGGTCTGCGGGCTGAGACATGCTCTGCCGTGGCTTCCTGCCGCGCTGATTTCCTGTTGATTTTCAATAGGAAACGCGCGGCATTGCCGTATCTGCGGCCCGGCAGGAAAACGCCGAAAAATCGTTAATGTCTTATTTTTTTCATATTGACGTAATCATGAAAAATAATAGACTTCACTGCAGATCAATACCAGACAGTCAGCCCGCCCGTTCAGGCCGCGGAATGTGAGTTCGACGCCCCGCGCATCGCGGCGGCGAAGGGTCTCGCTCGGCCTCAAAACGATCGGTCACGCATGCCCAATCGCCCGGAGATGCCCTCCGGGAGACAGGTTCTTTGCTGCCAATAAAGGGGAACGATATGACGGCAAGCCTTATCAGCATGAAGAGAATTCTCGCAGGCGCATTTCTGCTTACCGCTTTGCCCGCCGGGCAGGCGCTGGCGGCGGACTGTAGCATCAGCATCGGCCGTATCGTCCCGATGACCGGCCCGCTCGCCGATGTCGGCAAGGATACGCCGTGGGTCGACGACAACAAGCTGAAGCCGATCAACGACGCCGGTGGACTGAAAGTCGGCAACGATCTCTGCAAGATCAGCTACAAGATCTACGACAGCAAGAGCACCGTCGCCGGTTCGGCCGAAGCCGCCACCCAGGCCATCCTGCAGGACAAGGTGGACTTCCTGATGGCGCAGGGCACGCCCGATACGACCAATGCGCCCTCCGATCTTTGCGAGCGCAACAAGATCCCCTGCATCGTCACCAACACCCCGGTCGAAGCCTGGCTTCTCGGCCCCGACGGCAAGCCGAAGGAATACAAATACGCCTTCGAATTCTTCTTCTCGGTGCCCGATCTGGTGAAGAACCATGTCGGCATGATCAAGGCGCTGCCGGGCGGCTTCAACGGCAAGATCGGCTATCTCTATCCGAACGATGCCGATGGCACCGTGTTTGCCAAGATCTTCGATCCGGTCTTCAAGGGCGAGGGCTGGAAGCCTGTCGATCCCGGCCGGTTCCAGCAGGGGCTCCCCGACTTCTCCTCGCTGATCAACCAGTTCAAGCGCAACCACGTCGAGGTCGTCGCCGGTGTGCTCGCCCCGCCGGATATGCAGAACTATCTGCAGCAGGCCGCCCAGGCCGGTTTCAAGCCGAAAATGTACATCATCGACAAGGGCACCGGATATCCGGAGCCGATGGCGGCCCTCGGCGAGGTCGGCTACGGCCTGCTCTCGGTGAATTTCTGGTCGCCCGCCTATCCTGGCAGCTCGTCCTTCGGCGGCTATAGCGGCCAGGCGCTGGTCGATAGTTTCGAGAAGGCGACCGGCAAGCAGTATATCCCGCCGCTCGGTTACGACGATGCCTCCTATGACGTGCTGCTGAGCGCCATCCAGCGCGCCGGCACCAAGGACAGGGAAGCGGTCCTCGCCGCGCTGCGGACCACCAAGGTCGATACCGTCGCCGGTCCCGTCGCCTTCAACAAGCAGAACTTCTCGGTCCAGCCGCTCGGCGGCGCGCAATGGCGCTTCGACCAGGCGCAGGGGAAGATCATCAAGGAAAACGTCTTCAACGCCGTCTACCCGTCGGTCCAGAAGACGGCCGAGATGAAGCTCTACGAATAGGGCGCCTTCGATCTGCGACACATCCGGACGGAGACACCCGACATGACCAGGATTCTCGAAGTCACCAATCTCACCAAATCCTTCGGCGCGCTCACCGTGGCGAAGGACGTGAGTTTCCATGTCTCGGAAGGCGAAGTGCTTGGCGTGATCGGCCCGAACGGCGCCGGAAAGACGACGCTGTTCGGCATGCTCTCCGGCCATATCAAGCCTTCGTCCGGTATGGTGCGGTTCTGCGGCAAGGACATCACGACGGCGCCGCCGCATCGCCGTGCCAGGCTCGGCATCGGGCGGACCTATCAGGTGCCGAAGCCTTTCGGGCAAATGACCGTCGAGCAGAACCTGCGCGTGGCGGCAACCTTTGCCGGACAGATGGACCAGCGTTCCGCCGACCATTGGGTCGGCGAGACGCTGGCGCTGACCGGGCTTTCGGCCCATGCCGGCATGCTCGCCGGCAGCCTGCCGCTCCTGGTGCGCAAACGCCACGAGCTTGCCCGGGCGCTCGCCATGCGGCCGCGCCTGCTGCTGATCGACGAGGTGGCGGCGGGGCTGACCGAGGAAGAGGTCAGCGCCTTCATCTCCATGGTGAAAAGCGTGCGCTCCCTCGGTATCGCCGTCGTCTGGATCGAGCACGTGATCCGCACGATGCTGACCGCCACCGATCGCCTGATGGTTCTCGCCGGCGGCGAGATCGTCGCCGACGGCAATCCCGACAAGGTCATGGCCCTTCCCGAAACCCGCCGCATCTATCTCGGAGCCTGACGATGGCCGCGACCGAAACCATTCTCGCACTCGACGAAATCTCCGCCTTCTATGGCGAACTGCAGGCACTGTTCGATATCGATCTTGAGCTTCGCCGCGGCGACATCCTGGCGCTGATCGGCGCCAACGGCGCCGGCAAGTCGACGCTGCTGCGGACCATCACCGGACTGACGGCAGTCGGCGGCAAGACGCGGCTGACCGGCCGCATGCGCTTCGCGGGCCAGGCGATCGAACGCCTGCCGCCCGAGCGCATCGTCGAGCTGGGCATTGCCCTCGTCCCGGAGGGACGGCGGCTGTTTTCGCGCATGAGCGTGGAGGACAATTTGCTCTGCGGCGCCTACCTGCCGGTCTGGCGGCGTAGCGCCCGGCAGAAACTCGATGAAATCTACGATCTCTTCCCGCGGCTTGCCGAACGGCGCCGCCAGATCGTGACGCAAATGTCCGGCGGCGAGCAGCAGATGGTGGCGATCGGCCGGGCGCTGATGACATCGCCGCGCTTGCTGCTGCTCGATGAAGTCTCGCTCGGGCTTTCGCCTGCCACCGTCGAGGACCTCTACGGCAATCTGCAGCGGCTGCGCGACCGGCTGACCATCGTGCTCGTCGAGCAGGACCTGCAGCGGGCGATGCGGTTTGCCGGGCGGGCCGCCGTGATGCTGGAAGGCCGCATCGTGCTTTCCGGCGAGACG
>Ga0209025_1005515_pt1 | contig 10276 bp, 10 predicted proteins | sample AraplaMF_Col_mLB_FD_184256 | JGI IMG/M metagenome (GOLD analysis project Ga0209025, IMG submission 184256) | Arabidopsis root microbial communities from the University of North Carolina, USA - plate scrape MF_Col_mLB (SPAdes) (version 2) | ecosystem: Host-associated > Plants > Roots > Endosphere...
TTCTCGACTTTATTAAGCTAAAAGTACAAGAAAAAGGATATCCACCTTCCGTACGTGAAATCGGTCAAGCAGTCGGCCTCGCTTCTAGTTCTACAGTGCACGGACATTTATCACGACTAGAAGAAAAAGGATATATTCGACGCGATCCAACAAAACCACGAGCAATTGAAATTTTAGGTGACGATCGAATGGATGCAGAAACACAATCTGTTATTCAAGTTCCTATTATCGGAAAAGTTACTGCTGGATTACCGATTACAGCAGTTGAAAGTGTAGAAGATCACTTCCCACTTCCAGCTAGCATTGTTGCTGGAGCAGATCAAGTGTTCATGTTACGTATTTCTGGAGATAGTATGATTGAAGCTGGTATTTTCGACGGGGATTTAGTTGTTGTTCGCCAACAACAGTCTGCATATAACGGTGAAATTGTAGTAGCTTTAACAGAAGATAACGAAGCAACTGTTAAACGTTTCTATAAAGAAAAAGACCATTTCCGTCTACAACCGGAAAACTCTTCATTAGAGCCTATTATTTTAAAACAAGTGTCAGTTATCGGAAAAGTAATTGGTGTATATCGTGATTTACATTAAAAAATAATAAAAAGAAGATAATCACCTTATTTATATAGGTGACTATCTTCTTTTTTGTATTTTGATAGATTTTCATACATTCTATTTCTTATGAACGAATTTCAATCGTCACATCGCCAGCAGTTGTTTTACCACTAATCTTTTTACTACCATTGCCAATTGTTATATTTTTATTTTCTTCATTAAAAATCATCACGTCTCCAGCAGCGCTTTGCCCAGTTATAACTGCATCTTGTGGTTTTTCCAATAAAGTAATATCTACATCCCCAGCGGTTGAACTTGCCTCCACATCATATTTAGGATCATGATCCATAATATGCACTTCCCCACTAGCCGTCTTCGCTGTTACTTTCCCTATTACTTTTTTAAAGTTCAGCTCACCAGCTTTTGTAGATCCCTCCACACTCTTAGCTGTGACATGTTTCAAATCTACTTCTCCAGCAAGCGTTTCAACACTTACACGATCACTTTTCACATCACTTATTTCTATTTGTCCAGCAGATGAATTTACTTTTATCTCTTGGTAAGAACGTTCAGGCACTAGTATAGTCATTGTAGACGTTTGAAACTTGAAATTGTAAAAAGAAAAATCAAATGAAGCACCTTTTTCTCTTTCCCCAATAATTTTTAATGTGTCACCATCTTCGGCAATACGAATCTCTTGTTTACGTACAGCTCCTGATTGCTTTACATAAAAAGAAGAATCGGGAGATTTTTGGACAACAATATCCCCAGCATCTAACTTAACTTCTATATTTTTTAGTGTTTCGTTTTTTATTACGTCTTCTTTGTTTCCTTCTTCTGCAGTTTGTACTGCTTTTTCATATGTTTGTGAAATCCCTATTACTCCAATAATGATACAAGTGATTGCTACTAACAATATTTTTTTCATCATCTACTCCCCTTTTATCATTTTGAAGTTCCATACTACATAACGTACGCATAACCTTTTAAACCACTTCGTACTATAATAAGCGATAATACATAACAACAAACCTACTCCAACAAACGTTATACTAACGAATACATCCAACCATATAAAAGTACCCATAAATACTTTTGCAATAACGAAAAATGGTGTCACTACACTAGCAATCCCACCGACCCAAAAGGAAAATATAAAAGCGATAATTGCAACTAACGGGCCTAACACAATAATAAAATTAAACAAACTAAGTCCAATCGCTGCCATGACAGCCCTTGTTATATTCGAAGTAGATGGGTCCTTTTTCATTTCATCAAAGCGATACAAAGCAAGTAAATCTTTCGCAATTACTTTCGGAGAGCCAAGCCCCTTTATTATTTCCGATTCAGTTTTCCCCTCTTCTCTCCCAAACTGAAAATGCTCTTCATAATCAAATAAAATATCTTTCCTCTCTTCTTCCGGTAACTTTCTAAGATGACTTGATAATTCTTTAAGGAACTGTTCTTTACTCATCCCATTCCACCCCTTCAATAATTTCTTGTACGCCTTTTGCAAAATCACGCCACTCCGTTACTAACAAATTCAGTTGCGTCTCCCCTTGCTCAGTTAGTTGATAATATTTACGAGGTGGCCCCTCTGTAGATTCTTTTAAATACGTTTGAAAATATCCTTCTTTCGTTAAACGACGTAATAAAGGATACACTGACCCTTCCGATATTAAAAATTTATTTGAGATTTGCTGAACAAGTTCATAACCGTAACAATCCTTACGTTTCACAAGTGCCAAAACACACAGTTCTAACACACCTTTTTTAAACTGAACGTTCAAGGACAATCCCCCTTTCTCATTTCAGTACTGTTCAATACATGGTACCTGTTTTATCCATAATATACCACTTAGTATTGTTTATTGCAAGGTACTCATTTATATTTACTCCCTAAATGTAGAAACCGCACAAATAAAAGCCCGAATAATGTCCTATTATAACTGACCATTACTCAGGCTTTTATTCAATTCGAACTGCTTGAATACAAAACTTCATTCACTCTTTTCTCCTCTAAGAACCAACTTCCATTTGTGACCCTAATAAATTTCGAAATACACCTTTTCTCTCTTTAGCCAATTGATTAAATTCACCTTTTTGGACAATTTCACCTTTTCCTAAGACAATAACTTGATCTGCATTGCGTATAGTAGATAAACGATGTGCAATCACAACAATAGTCATTGTTCCTTTCAATCTTTCTATTGCTGATTGAATTTTCACTTCATTTTCAGTATCCAATGCACTCGTAGCTTCATCTAATACTAAAATCGACGGCTTTCTTAAAATAGCCCGGGCTAGTACAAGTCGCTGACGTTCACCACCTGAAAGCCTCACCCCACGATCTCCAATCAGTGTATCCAGCCCATTTGGAAACGTTTGTACAAATTCAGCGGCGGCCGCAAAATCTAATGCATCCCAAATTTGTTCTTCACTTGCATTTGGCTCAATCATCAATAAATTTTCCCTTATACTTGCATTAAACAAGAAGGGATCTTGTGGTACATAGCTAATAGCACGTCTTAATGGCAATAAATTATCTGTTGTAAGAGGCGTACCATCTATTAAAACTTGACCTTTTTCTGGCTGGATCAAGCCCATTAAAACATCAATTAATGTACTCTTCCCAGCACCAGAATGCCCCACAATAGCCGTCATACTATTTATTGGAATTTGCACATTAATATTTTGAAGTGCGTATAAAGATTCTTGCTTATTATAACGAAAGTAAACATCCTTACACTCAATACCTCGCTCTATACAAATCGGCGTTATATGTTTTTGCTGATGTATATCCTGCATTTCAATTGCTTCCTTACATTCCTCTTGTAATTCCCACAATGACTTAAAAGCAGGAATACTTGCAGCCAGTTGTTCTAAATTTGATTGAATTGTCATGAATCTCGGCCATAGTCTAGAAAAAATGAGAATGATTAATAGTAATTGGGTGGGTTGCGATTGAAACATACTTACTGACAATAATAAAAAAAATGCAATTAATATAGCCATTGAAACTTTATAAAACAATTGCGAGCTCGATCTTATTCTCATATACTCCATTTGCTCATTACTCATCTTTGTTGTTATAGATTGTAACCAGTCTAAACGCGATGCTTCCAAAGTATTACTCTTTATATCTTTAATTCCATTAAATTGATCTGTTATACCAGAAAGGTAGTCTTTTGCCAATTCTGAGGTCTTACCGCCTAGTATTCGGGCTTTTTTTATAAAAACACGAGAAGCTACCAAGAATAATAAGCCAAAGACCAAAACAAATATAGTTATTTGAGGAGATAATAAAAATGCAATTCCCACCTGTATAAATGTAAACAGAATAGCAGCTAACAATTGTAAAAATAAATTAACCCCATAACTTACACGAGCTAATTCTGTAGTTAATATATTTATTAGATTTGTTTTCCTTTTCTCTAAAAAAAAACTCCACTTTGCTTTTAAAATCACACTATATGTTTCTATTCTTAAGTCTCGTACAAAAGCTTGTTGCGTTCTCGCATCCCTTAGCGTTATATTTCTTTGTAGTAAATTTTGCCCTAACACTATTAGTATATATATACCTAAAATAGAAACTAGACTTGTTGTTTTAGGAAAATCCTGCAAAAATCTAGAGACAGGTGCAATAAAAGTAGTCTCCTCGCCTATATTCATTATTCCAGTCATACTTATCATAGGAATTAATAAAATAATACCTATCCCTTCAAGTAAACTTATTAAAACCATACCAAATAAATTCACATAGAGTATTTTTCCCGCTGAAGAATATAATTTCTTCATAAAATATATAATATGATTCATCGATGTTCCCCCTATAACAAAGCAAGCTTCTTTGTTTTCCTCCAAAGGCATAAAAACGGACGTAAAGGAAAATATAAAAAATGAAGAAATTTAGGTAACGGTAATGTTTTTGCATCAATTGGATAAGGATATAATTGGCTCATAATATATAAAATCTTTTGCTGATTAGACATTAGTGAAAATAAGTGTCGACTATGATAGATAAATACTTCTTCTGGGACAGGTTCGGTATGCAAATTTATCATTTGCTTGAAATAAAATAGTGCCTCTTGAGCTAACTGCTTTGAATGTTTTTTCTCTACTAATTCCATCATCCTTTCATCTAGTCGTACACCTAGCAATTGAGTTGCTAAAATTAGTGCTTGTCCTCCTAAATGAAGCACTTGATATTTTCCCATTAATTTATGAATCTTACTCCAATTAAGTTCTTGATCGACAATTTTTTTTATATCTACTAACCAACGTAATCTGGACCAACCATGTCTTGCACCATGAGATACAAGAAATAAAAATAAATCTTCCTTCCCTAACATATATACAGAATTACTCGTAAGGGTACTTTTTCTCTTTCGCTTCCAAAGCTCTTCAAACCCAGGTTCCTTACCAGGTCCGGGATTTAACCTCCAATGAATCTCAAGCTTAATCTGCTTTGTTGGATGAAAAAATGTTATATGATGATGCCTCCATTTCCAATCATTTAATATCGTTTGAATATAATCATCTTTTACATACCCCTGCTCTAAAAGTAGCATTTCTACTTTTTCTAAATTTTGCATCGGAATTAGAACGTCCAAATCACAGGATGTTCGTAAAGAAATATCCCCATATAAGTCCTGAGATAGTACAGGTCCTTTTAGAAAAATCATACGGATTTCATTTTCATTACATAGTTTATTTATTCGTTCCATTTCAGCACTTAAATACAGCATGTGAAATGTATTTTTTTTATATTTCCTATTCAAGGTTTGTACAATATGTGAAGGAATTAGTTCCTCATCCACTTGTTTAAGTTTTTGATATATCACCGGATAAACACGATGATGCACAGCTTGCTCAAGAAATACCTCCCAATCAATATCCGAAAACCATTCATTACTGTAAGTTTGTACTGTTTCGTCATCTTGTAACTTCAAAATTGCAAAAAGAAGTTTCAATTCCTTAGACATGAACTCTACATTCAGACCAAAATCTTTCTCCATTTTATTCTCCTTTAATAGTGTCCTCACTTAGCCTCTTTGCAAATGATCCAACGACAGTAAATTTCTCCATTCCTTCTGATCCAGTAACATAAAAAGAACCGCTCCGTAACCATGCATGCGCAATTAATTCCCCATGACTATCCTTAGCAGTTCCTAAATAAAGAGTACTCTCAATGTGACGTTTTTCGAGCATTTTCATCCCAGCTATAGCTTTAACAAGACACTGACTTTCCCAAAAAGTATAACGACTCATAATAGAAATAGCTTCAGACACCTTCTTTAGTGTATCCCCGTGTCGGTGAATTTTGGCAACTGATGTTTCGTTCATGTAATCCCCTAAAGAAGGTGCAACTTTGGAAAAGGTAATACTTTTTAGTACACGCGCCCACCCTAAAAAAATAAAAGCCTCTAAAAATAAAAGCTTTGTCTCCGTGTTCAGTAATAAAAATACCCTTATTCTTTTCACAATATTCATTAATCCCCTCCTAATAGTTCTCTTGAAATTACGAATCTATCTATTAGATCGATCTTTTATTTGAATTAAACCTTCTTGAAATAAGCACTCTACAAAGGAAAGAACTTGTTCTTCACAATCTTTTTGTTCAATATCATAGTTAGATACTAACATAGTAACAAGCTGCTTAATTTTTATCGGCTTTTCAATAAGCTCCCATATTTCTCCACCTATTTCACCTAAGTTATAATAATTTCCTTTTTGGACATTTAACATAACTTTTTCTCCATCCATATCGCTTACTATATTGCCTTCACTCTGTACAACGTTATGTTCTAATGATATGTTTCTCGAATGAACAACCATCAACCATACTCCCTTTCTGTATAGTATTTAAAATTACTTGCACAAGCTCATGGGCTGTAAATCTCGAAGCCGGGCGTCTTAATTGAAACATTTCCATTCCACTTGCAATATTAGATGAAGTTTCAAAATGCCATTCCATCAATCCTAATTTAGAAATCAAAGAATTCCTAAAAGTATGTTGGTATAATTTACACAAGCGTGCGAGACCTTCAATACAGGTCATCTCAATATCTTCTCCCTGCGTTTTTACTAATTCAATAACACCAGCAAGAGGTAATGGCTCGGGGAAAAATTGAGAATTCACAGGAACAGCATACTTCGTTTCTCTTTCAAACAAAGGGCTAAATTGCGCTACTTCCATTCCTAACTCATTTATGCTCTCTTGCCATAATTTTTGTTGTGCGTAAGAAGGATGAACTATTGCAGTATTTTTATTCAAAAGAGACACAGTAACTATATCATCACTTAAAAGCTGATATCCTGCATTCAAAAAAGCCGAGGCTAACGTTGATTTTCCTGCTCCTGAATCACCAATTAATGCATATGCTTTCCCATCTATGGCAATTACACTTCCATGCAATGGAAGTATTTTCCGTTGCATTAAAAGTGCCCCCATACAAGTTCCCAGAATGTATAATCGAATTTTATCTTCTTTCGCCTCTGGCATAGGTGAAAAAGTAATTTTCTCTCCCGCTTGGATAGAAAATATTGCAGTTTGAGGAACATGAAACATCACTACATCATCTTCCACTACAATGTTTTTTTGCTGTGATTCGTCATATCTACCCCATCGTTCAGATAAATCAGTTATTTCGATTTGAATATCTGCCATCTCTTTCTTTTCATTCAGCTGAGACAACTCGGGTAATGGGACTTCACTTACTATTTTTAACCCGAAGGCTTTGTATAACACATTTCCCATCGAATCGATCATCCTATTCACCCCACATTGTCAATTTTTTTGAAAGCTCTTATATAATAAAACTATATAAGAGCTTTATTTTTCCAATGACTTAACTATACTTCACTGGATCATCTGGATCAGGTTGAACTGCGTCAGGAATTTTATGTCCTGGCCCCGCCATAGTCATATTAATATTAAGTACTTCTAATACAGGTTGTTTCCATTCCTTTTTCATACATATCACCCCCTTTCATATTAAATTTTTTATAAATCGATAGAAGATTAAGCTACGCATTAAAATTCTAAAATCTAAATCAAATGCATACTCTGGTCGAGGTTCTTTACATATTTTTGAGATAGCTTTCTTAATTACCTCTACATTTAGAAATTCAGAGATTATTGGATCTACACTAAGTTCTTGAACTTCCTCAATAAATTCATTCCAAAAAGGAGTCATACGATAAACACCATCTGCACCCTGAACACCTCGAACGCGTTGATTTAATCGTACTTTATCCGGAAGGAAATTTTTTGTGGCTCTCCGAATAAGAGATCGATCTAAACCATTTTGAACATACTGTTCTTCTGGGACTGACAAACAAAATTGAATAATCCGTAAGTCATTTGTAGGATCACGATCCCATAAAGCATAACGTAACGATAATTTCGTTTCATACGTTCCATTTATGCTCCAATAATATGGTTTTTCAAATTGTTCTCTTTTCATATCATATGCATTTGATATAAAGGTACCTGTTATATCAACATCCTGTTCTTTGAGCCTATCAAAAACATTCATTTTTTTTGCAAATTCCGGATTGATTATTATAGGAAAAGCATCTTGTTCCTCTGAAGAAAGTAACTGATGCAAAAACGGAAATGCCTTTCTTCTTACCACTTCAAAAACACGTGCTTTTTTCACTCCTATATTTCTACTATATAAATATAGTTCACGATAAAACCGAATCCAATGTAGCTTTTTCAATAACATTGCCTGGTAATCAAAAATAGGTCCCCATGATACTGTCCAATTACCTCTTTGACCACTAAGGAGTACTCCTATGTCACGCTGAGATGCTTTTTCATAAACTCCCCTCAACCAAAAGGTATTCTCAAAAAATTTATACGGCATCTCCATTGTTTCCAACCAATCATCAATTTCCGATAATGGGCTTCTTTCCGGTAATTCTAAATAATAATCCTGTATATTCCCTACATATTGTACAGTCGATTGAATAAATGGTCTTTCGTCAGCTATCCTACCTTTGTGTGTCCAATCTTTAAATCCTTCTGCCGGGACATAACTAAACGTATGTAATTTTTTATTTTCAGCACGTAAATCTTTTGCAGCAAAGCTAACGACAGACCCTGAGTCTAGCCCTCCGCTCAAATGAGCACCTACTTGGTGATGTGTTCGTAAACGTACCTTCACTGCCCTTTGATACACCTCTCGAAACGCCTCTTCATACTCTTCATTTGATTTTAAATTAAGCATTTTCCCAGCAGTTGGTGTATAGTATCGCGAAATCTTGACTTTGCCATCCTTTACCAAAATAGTGTGTGATGGAGGCACCTGTTCTATATATTTATAGACTGTTAATTGTGGATCTACTGATTCAAAATTTACAGGTATAGCTAGAAATTCAGCAAGCCACTGCTCATTCAATTTTTTATCAACATATGGTAGAGTAAATAACGGTTTTATTAGGGTGCAAAAAGAAAATTTTTCCTCGTCACGATAAATATAGAGTGTCCGGCTTCCAGAAAAATCTCTAGCCCCAAAAAGAATTTGTTTTTTCTCATCCCAAATCATAAAAGCAAAATCGCCTACCAAATATTTAGGAGCCGCTTCCTCCCATTTCTGATAAGAGAGTAAAATTAACTCGCTATCTGTCATGTTTTTTCTATCCGAATAATCCACTTGCAATTTTTCAAATAACTCATCACGATTATCGATAATAGCATCTGCTGTAATTGCCAGTTGCTTTTCATAATTATAGAAGGGCAATTGTTCACCAACTGACTCTGGCGTAATCCATTGTGCGTGACATCCTAGAAAAGCATTTTCTTTGTGCCATATTTGAATATCATCAGCAGGGTACCTTTGTAAATCACTCATTAATCGTGTGCCATGTTCAATTGATACAGGTTCATTATTAAAGTGAATAATACCAGTTATAGCGCTCATTTCTTCCTCCTAATATATGAAAAGTTACTACAAATACTATTTACATATTAAATTCGTTAAACATAGCCCTTTATCATTCTTTTTAAAGAACGAAATTATTTGTTTTTATTACTTTCTCAATTACATGCTTTAATTTACTTTCAAACTTATATATTATAGATATTTTCAAATTTATAATCCTCTTTTTTTTTATATAAATTGAAACTGAACGCCAAAAAAATTCATTATAAAGAACAATTAGTGTTACGTATACAACACTTACTTTTCATTTAATTCTTCCATTCTACAGCTTTTACAATACTTTGAATTACCCTTTGTTGATCTTCTGCTAACATATTAGATCCTGAAGGCAAACAAATTCCACTTTGAAATAGGTACTGCGACACATCTTCATTTTTGCTATGCGGATAATACTGCTTCTCTTTAAAGAGCGACTGCATATGAAGTGGCTTCCACATAGGACGCGCTTCAATATTCTCTTCTGCTAAAATTCTCAACAATTTCCCAATAGAGATCCCGGATTCCTTTTCATCAATTGTCAATGTAGTAAGCCAACGATTAGAGCGAGTATTTTCTAATTCAGGCATAAAATAAAACCCTGGCATGTGAGATAGCGCTTCGTAATAACGTTTATATATAAATCTTCTAGCTCTCACCCTATCTTCTAATACTTCTAATTGTCCTCTACCAATACCAGCTAAAATATTACTCAGTCGATAATTATACCCTATCTCACTATGCTCATAATGTGGAGCTGGATCCTTTGCTTGTGTCGCTAAAAATCTCGCTCTT
>Ga0209025_1005516_pt1 | contig 10273 bp, 14 predicted proteins | sample AraplaMF_Col_mLB_FD_184256 | JGI IMG/M metagenome (GOLD analysis project Ga0209025, IMG submission 184256) | Arabidopsis root microbial communities from the University of North Carolina, USA - plate scrape MF_Col_mLB (SPAdes) (version 2) | ecosystem: Host-associated > Plants > Roots > Endosphere...
GGAAACAAAAAGATTTTGCAATGCTTTTTTATATGTAAAATGCTTCAATCTTTTTCTATCCCTAGATTACTCGTATAACTTACTTCCAAATACAGCTTTTTCCAGATTAGATAAACGCTTTAAGATATCTGTATTCGTATTGTTGTATACTGGTTGTGCAACCGGTGTTGGAGCAGGTTGTTGCGGTGCTTGTGCTACCGCTACTTTCTGCTCTTCTAATTCACGTTTCAAACGAACGTTTTGTTGTTGTAATTGCTCAAGTTCCTTATGAAACGCTTCATAATCTTTAATAATCATATCAAGAAACTTATCTACTTCTTCTTGCTGATAACCTCTCATACCCGTTTTAAATTCTTTTTCCAAAATATCTTTCGCTGTTAATTTAATTTTATCCGAAATCATTTTCTTCACCTCAAATTTTTACCAAAACTTTCATTAACTAAATTTTTTCAGAAACTACGTCTTTTGTCAATCAAATATACGTGAGCTATATTACATATTACTCTGCATTATTCCACTGTTCCTCTTCTATTATATCTTGTAAATCAGAAAAAAGAATGAAATAACTGTGATAATTTTCTATTTCTCCTCTTTTCTTTGCTACTTCTACGATGTATTTAGGACTTCCCGGTTTTTCTTCGTCATACACAGCTAAAAAGGCATCACTTTTTTCAATAAAAAATTGATTTTTTAATCGAAACTGTTCTGGGCTTTCATATTTTCTTTTCGTAATGCTATCCACATGATCTGCTTGTCCTAGAATAAACTCGTATAGTTCTCGGTTTCCTTCTTTCCAATTTTCCTCTTGTTCTAAAAAAGGAGTAAACACAGCAAGCTTTAAATCAGGATATTCTAGCTGCAAGTCAAAGACAACTTCAGCTGTCCATAACTCTACTCCTAACTGCCCACTAATAATAACCCACTCCAATCCCTCTTCTATAAAAGCAAGTAACTTACGATGCAATGCTTTTTTTATACAAATAACACCTGGATGATCATCCTTAAATATCCCAAGTTCAAATGGTTTATATCCTGTCACCGCAACAACTTTCATGTCAACACTCCAATAAAAAAGAACTAGCATTTTGCTAGTTCTAACATAACATTTACTTTTTAAACATTCCACCTACATTTGGTCCTACATTTGGCCCTGGTCCGAATGGAGATACTTGTGGCCCTACATTTGGTCCTGGTCCAAATGGAGATACTTGTGGTCCTGGTCCAAATGGAGATACTTGTGATCCTGGCCCAAATGGAGATACTTGTGATCCTGGCCCAAATGGAGATACTTGTGATCCTGGTCCAAAGCCTCCTCCGAATCCTGGAGCAACAGGTTCTACAACATTCACATTTGAAAATGTTTGCGGGAAGAAATGTTGATTTTTAACTTGTTGATGATGAACATGTGTTGTATGAGTTGGGTGAATATGTGGTACTACTGTTGTGGAAAAAGTGTTCGTTACACATTGTTTTGTTGGATGAATGACAGGAGGTGTTGTGCAAACAGGTCCTACAGGTCCAATAGGTCCTACAGGTTTATGCCCTCCAAAACAAGGATGACAATGATACATAGTTTTTTCTCTCCTCTCTCATAAAAAATCTGACTACACTTTACAATATGAGAAAGAGATAAAAGCCGCTTGTTATATATACCCATTTATTTAATGGAAATTTGTCTATATGACAGCTGTTTACATACGATAACTTGGACACACAACTATCACCCTTTAGCAAAAAAGCCTCCAACTTGTTTTACAATCCCAGTGACCTGATTCATTGCATTCATCATTTGACCAGCTGTATTCATCATTTTATTCACATCATAGTTACCATCTGCGGTCTTAAATTGAGATACGAAACTAGAAAATTGACTTGGCTGTTGTTGTTTTTGTTTGTTCATCGTTGGATATGGTTGAAAAGGCTGTTTTGGCGGGTAAAACATTGATGGTTGATTCATAAAGGATTGGGGTTGCTGTGGTACATAAAATTGTTGATTTGTATATGGCTGTGGTTGCTGTGGTACATAAGATTGTTGATTCGTATATGGCTGTTGCTGCTGCGGTACATCAAATTGTTGATTCGTATATGGCTGTTGTTGCTGCGGTACATCAAATTGTTGATTCGTATAAGACTGTGGTTGCTGTGGTACATCAGATTGTTGATTCGTATAAGACTGTGGTTGCTGATTCATAAAAGATACTTCAAATGGCTGATAATAATTCATTTGATTTCCGTAATTAGGAGCGAATGGATACATATTATAACGTAAATATGTATCCTCATTATATTGATAAGCATTGGGGTGTGTATATACATTTTGCTGCGTATATGCATGTTGCTGCGTATATGCATTTGGTTGTTGAAACATGTATTCTCCCTCCTCTAACTAAGTTTCTACCTATAGAATATGTACCTATAAAATAAAATGTGTAACCTGATAAATGTCTGTTTTTGTCGGAAGTTTAAATTTTTAAAAAAATAAGAAAGTAAGCCTTTTCATGTTACGATAATAGCGAGGAAGATTCTCATAGGGGAGGAATCAACATGAAATTAGGGGATTTAAAACAGGCTTTCACTCAAAAAAAGGGGTACGCTACAGAGGATATGAATGAGTTGCTTGATTTTGCTAGACATCACTACTTAGAAGGAAAAATCTGCATCTCAGAATATCGAGTATTAATACGTGAATTAGAAATAAATGGGGCGAAACCCACACATACAACTGTAGAATCATAAAAACAAGAGGGTTTCCCCTCTTGTCATTTACATTGTTCTACTATATTTTGCAATGTATATAAAATCGCCTGATGTGTTTCATAAAATCGCTTACCTTTTCCCTTATTTACAAAACATTGCAGTGCATTATTTTGTAAATTCTCATATACTTGATCAATTTGTTGCACATGTATATACTTAGGCTTTTCATGTTTTATCCATTGATAAGCTAATTCTTTCCACACTTCTAACTCCCGATCAACCATATCCACAAAAGGCTTCATATCCTGATAAAAATCAAACTCTTTTTCTGCTCTTTTTTTTATAATTGTTTCATCATTGTACTGTATTAATTTCATTGAAGACTGCATTAATGTTTCATAATCCAATTTATTTCCACCCTCTTATGCGCTTACTATGACATTTTGAAACGTTTGGAGCCAACTCCCTTTTTCTTCGTGATGTAATAATTTATCCTCCATATGTTGAATGTGCATCTCTGTTACTTCTCCTCTATTACATATATCTTCACGTTTATCTTTTAAAGAATGATTAACTCTAATTGAGACATTCATTTCCAGCAAATCAAGAGCACTTAACATTTGATCCATTTTTTTCATTACATTTTCCTTCTGAACCATCGCCATTTATAAAACGCCTCCTTCTTTGCTTTTCCTTTGTCCTGTTATTTCGACTATTCCCTTATCACTCCTGCACGACTGACAAAACTAGTTGATATTCGGCAAAGAAATCGGTTTGTATGGGTTTTATAGAAATGGTAACAATACAAAAGGGAGGTGTTTACAATGGTTAAAAATAAAAATGAGAAGAAGAAAAAACAAAACAAACAACAAAATAAACCTGAAACTGGAAATCCGAAGCTAGATGGCCCGAACTTTCCTGCTACATAAAGCGAAACAATAATCAATTTGAGGGATTCATTCCCTATTGGTTAGTAGCTCTTATCTTCACGGGCAACTTATCTTCCATCTAGCTCCTTTGCGCTAAATTTTAAGGCGGGAGTATGAATGCCCATGAATAGCGGGATAAAGTGAAATTTAAATGGTGTGACTTCTCCTTTCACCTAGCTTCTTTAATTTTTCGTACCTTTGTATAAAAAATGTCGATTCATTTATGTAATCAAGTAGTCCCACCTCCCTATAAGAGAGTGGGACTTTTCCTATTATATCATGAAGTCATTATTCCTTTTAAAAAAGCTATTCAAGGCAGAAAAAATATGTATTTGATGTTGTTTTTGTAGAAACCATTCTGTAATATCTATTTCTTCTTTCGGTTCCTGGAACAAAAATAATGGCTCAATATTCATTTTTGTATGAAACCAATCTTTCTCTAAGCTATTTTGATGCAGAACAACTGGAAAAGCATCTCTTAACCGGGGTGTATCTTTTTCTTTTGGATTTGTAAAATACTGCTCGTAATCCACTCTCGATCCTGTAGGAAATGTTCGCAAAGAAAAATCATAAAATAACACTTCATATTTAGGGTGAAATAATAACCACGCCAATTTTTTTCCCAATTCTATCCGTTTTTGTAATTCTTCAAATTGATAAACCGAAAAACCATATAGCTTTCCTTTTGTTGTCGGAAAAATTACAGCATTGAAATGAAAGAGCTCTTGAAATTTAAACAGTAAAGTTTGAAATACGTATTTTTGAAAATATGGGTGTTCAATAATCGGTTTTTGAATCTTATTTTGTTCATTAATAACAAGTGCTGTAATAAGACGTATGCAATCTCTTTTATTCCAAAAATCTTTCCATTCCTTCTCCATAAAAATGGATACATTAAAAAACTGTGATAAATGAAAAAGTGATCTATTCATTTTTTTACTATACTCATATAACAACAATTGTGGGTATGCATCTGAAAAAATAAGCCAATTTGCACTTTCATAAGTAAGGAACAATTGCTTTCTCATTCTTTCAGATAAAACATTCGCATAGTATTCCCCCCCTAGATCTGTTATATTCCACCCAGCGTTTCTCGAAACCATACTCGCCAAAAATGACCACCGGATTTCTTTATTTCTTAAATAATATTCTTGATAAGTATGTGTACGTGAAATATTATCAATATTCGCTAGAGCTGTCTGCTGTTTAATATGCGTTATTAAGTACTTCTCTTCCATTGAACAAGCTATTCCACTACGCTCTCTATTTATTTTCTCATACTCATTCTGCATGAGCATATATGAATCACCACATCTCTCTTGAAAAAAATCGCATCTTTTTTGTTTTTTTTGATATAATCACCTTTGTAAGTGATTCTATGTAAGTTGGAGTGGACAAACTATGACCATTCGTTATCCAAACGGAAAAAGGTATAATCAAGCATTGCAACCTCAAAAAACACAATTTAAAAAGCATACTTATAGCAATAGAGGTATGTCTCTTGAAGAGGAATTAAATGAAACAAATCAATATTATTTAACTCATAATATTGCCTGTATACATAAAAAACCCACCCCTCTTCAAATTGTAAAAGTGGATTATCCCGCTCGAAGTGCTGCAGTTGTGAAAGAAGCTTATTTTAAACAGCCTTCTACAACAGACTACAATGGTGTATATAGAGGAAAATATATCGACTTCGAAGCAAAAGAGACAAAAAATAAAACAAGTTTCCCGCTGCAAAATTTTCATCTTCATCAAATTAAGCATATGGAACAAGTAATGGCTCATAACGGAATTGCATTTGTTATTATTAAATTTACACTTTATGATGAATTTTATTTACTAGATGCAAAACATGTCATTTCATTTTGGAATCGCCAAGATGCTGGTGGACGTAAATCGATTAAGAAACAAGAAATCGAAGAACACGGATACTTGTTATCATGCGGTTATCATCCTCGAATTGATTATATTCGTGTACTAGACATGGTTTATTTTTCGTGATAGAGTCAACAATAAGGCTCTTTTTTCGACTTTTGGGGAGAAAATGAAAGGTAGGAGAAAGTATAATGTCAGAGAATTATCGTTCTCGTACAGAACGAAAACATGCACAACATCAAAAACAAGAAACAAACAAAACGGAGAAACCAAAGAAGAAAGGTTCCTTTTTCAAGAAATTTTTAATTGGCTGCCTACTTCTTGGCATTGTTGGTCTTATAGCTGGAGTTTCCGCCTTTTTTATAATGGTAAAGGATGCTCCAAAGCTAGATAAAGCTAAACTTGTCAACCCACTATCAACTAAATTTTATGATAAAGACAAGAACTTCATTTATGAATATGGTGCCGAAAAACGAACGAATATTACTTACGATCAAGTTCCGAAAGTAGTAGAAAGTGCATTCCTAGCGACAGAAGATGCTCGCTTCTATCAACATAATGGAATCGACTTTAAACGTACAGGAAAAGCAATTCTTGAAAATGTCACAGGTGGTTTTGGTTCTCAAGGTGGTAGTACAATTACCCAACAAGTAATTAAAAACTATTTTCTAACGATGGAAAAAACATCAAAACGTAAAGTACAGGAATGGTATCTAGCTTATAAATTAGAGCAACAATATTCCAAACATGAAATTTTAGAAATGTATTTAAACAAAATCAACCTTGGCAATCGCTCTTATGGTGTTGCAACGGCAGCACAAAATTATTACGGAAAAGAGTTAAAGGATCTAAAATTACATGAAGCTGCGATGCTTGCTGGATTACCGCAAGGTCCTAATATGTATGATCCAACAAAAAAAGAAAATATCGATCGAGCAACAAAACGTCGTAATACAGTCTTATCATTAATGAATCGACATGGCTTTATTTCAAAACAAGAAATGGATGAAGCGATAAAAATCCCAGTAACAGAAGGGCTTCTTCCATCTAAAGAAGTAACCGAAATGCCTTATCAAGCATTTATCGACGCGGCTGTAAAAGAAATCGAAAAAGAAATGCCCGATGTAAATATTGGATCTGACGGATTACAGATCTATACAACAATTGATACAAAAGCACAAGAATACGCTGACCAATTACTAGATGGAGATATTATTAACTATCCAAATGATCGTTTCCAAGGTGCTTTCGTATTTATGGATACAAAAAATGGTGAAGTTCGTGCAATTGGTGCTGGCCGTAAAGAAAATAAAGCAGCATTTAAAGGACATAATATGGCCGTTGATATGCAGCGCCAAGTAGGTTCAACTATGAAGCCAATCTTTGACTACGGTCCTGCTATTGAATATATGCAATGGTCTACATACCATCAATTAAATGACTCAGAATATACGTATTCTAACGGTAAAAAAATCCGAAATGCTACAAACAGCTATAAAGGTGACGTATCGTTACGTGAAGCATTGAAAAAATCATTAAACATCCCTGCTTTAAAAACAGCACAAGCAGTTGGATTAGACAAATCAAAAGCATTTGCTGAAGGACTTGGAATGACTTTCAAGGACAACACAGTATACGAATCAACAGCAATTGGTAGTAACACCGCTTCTCCATTACAAGTAGCTGGTGCATATGCCGCCTATGGTAACGAAGGAAATTATAACAAGCCACATTTCGTAACAAAAGTTGTCTTTCCTGATGGAAAAGAGAAAAGCTTTAAACCAAAAGAAGAACGAGTAATGAAAGACTACACAGCATTTATGATTACGGATGTTCTTCGTGATGTTGTAAAACCAGGTTCTGGTGGTACAGGTCCAACAGCTTATGTATCAGGAATTGATGTTGCTGGTAAAACAGGAACACAAAACTTTGATCCAGATACATTAAAAAAATATAATATTCCAGAAAGTGCTAACAGAGATAGTTGGTTTGCAGGTTATTCACCGCAATATACGATGTCGGTATGGACAGGGTATGAAAGAGATTCTGAAGAAAACTATATTCCAGATAAATCACCTTCGGTCCGAATAGCCCAACAAATTTTCAAAGAAATGATGAGTAAGTTCGCAACAGATACATCTCGTTTTGAGCAACCTTCTTCTGTAGAACGTTTAAATGACGAACTCTATGTGAAAGGTGCGAAAAAGGATGCTGTTAAGCAGATCAAAGTAGATCCACCGACTGGTGTAACGCCATCTTATGACGCAGCATCTAATACGATTTCACTAAGCTGGTCTGGTCCTTCAGATGCTGAATCATACTCCGCAAGCTATAAAGCGACTGATGGTTCTAGTGGCGGTCTCTCCGTAAGCGGCACAAAAGCTTCACTTAGCGGAGTGAAACCAGGTGTAACTTACAGCTTCTCAGTAGTAGCGAAAAAAGGAACAGGCACAAGCAATGCGGCTGGTGTATCCTTTACTGTTCCTGGCGAGAGTGAAGATGCTAAGAAGAAAACTGAGGACGAAGCTAAGAAAAAAGCTGAAGACGAGCTGAAGAAAAAGGCTGAGGATGAAGCTAAGAAAAAGCAAGATGAGCAGAAAAAATTAGAAGAAGTCAATAAAAAAGCTGAGGATGAAGCTAAGAAAAAAGCTGAAGACGAGCTGAAGAAAAAGGCTGAGGACGAAGCTAAGAAAAAAGCTGAAGAAGAAGCTAGAAGAAAAGCTGAAGAAGAAGCTAAGAAAAAGGCTGAAGAGGAAGCCAACAAGCCAAAACCAGATCAACCAACAGGTGGTGGAGATGTTCCTCCAGCAGAAAATGTTAATCCAGCACCATAATATAAAAAAGAAGTCACCTTTCTCTATTGAGACGGTGACTTCTTTTTTATTATAATTTTTTTCGCATATAGTTTTTCTATTTCTAGATACAGCTGCGTTAATTGAATATATGAATGATAATGATTTGGTTGCTCTATCATATATAAATATCGTTCCATAAAATTAACAGGTTTTATATTTAGCTCTTCAATTTCTCTACACATATCTTTCAGCCCTGGTACGCGTTTTCCATTTAACCAGTATAAAACTGATAATACATGAGCGATAAATTGAATCATGGGATCTCTCGCTTCTTTTCGCTTTCTATTTCGAAACAATCTAGCTATATCCCCTTGCTTACTTTTCCATACATCTAATACAATTGGGATACTCTTATCAATTCCATTCCATGGCTCGTATTGTTTTTCAATATCAAATAAAAAATAAGTACTTTGTAACAGTTCTTCAAAAGTTTGCTCTGAACAATATACAATCTTGTCTATATTCCCTTCAAAAAAAGGAGTGCATCGAAATTCATCCGGTATTTGTACGACTTGTTCCATCTTTTTATTTTCCTTTCGTTCGCTTCTTACCTTCACGGCACACTTCTAGTAGCGGACATACTTCGCATTGCGGTCGCTGTGCTTTGCAATGATAACGTCCAAAGAAAATCATGCGGTGATGCGTAACTCCCCACTCTTCCATTGGAACTTTCTTCATTAACGTTTTCTCTACCTCTAGCACTGAATCTTTCCAACGGCAAATAGCCAAGCGTTTACTTACCCGTTCCACATGTGTATCAACAGCGATAGCTGGGATATCAAATGCTACAGAAACAACTACATTTGCAGTTTTTCTACCGACTCCTGGTAGTTTTGTTAGTTCATCACGATCTTGTGGTACCTCTCCATTATAGTCTTCAAGCAACATTCGGCATAACTTTTGAATATTTTTCGCTTTGTTCCGATACAATCCGATCGAACGAATATCCTGTTGTAATTCTTCTAAAGATACATTTAGATAATCTTGGGGTGTCTTATATTTTTGAAATAAGCTTTTCGTTACTTTATTTACAAGGACATCTGTACATTGTGCAGATAATGCAACCGCAATTACAAGTTCAAATGGATTGTCATGATTTAATTCACAGTGTGCTTCTGGATACATTTCTGCCATTGTATCTAAACAGTAACGAATTTGTGTCTTGTTTAACATACCTTTCCTCCTATATCACTGCTCCAACCAATTATAAAAGGGAACTTTCCCTGTATATTTCGTCTCTTGTTTCGTTACTTGTTGCGCTCGTTGTTGATTCGCTCTAAATTTTCGCCCTTGATCTTGCGCTTGATCAACCGTCTTAATTCCGTTCTTTTTCCACTCAAAGAGAATGCGATCAATATATCGAAAATTAAGTTTTCCACTCATTACAGATTCTCGAAGGGCTGCTTGAATTAAATTCGGATGATGTTGATCCTGATCTTGCCACATCGCTAATGTTTCACATTCAAAAGGCGATAACGGTCTACCAAATTCACGTTCAAAAATTGTATATAAATTTACTTGGAGCTGCTTTTGTTCTTCTTTTTCTTCTTCTATTGTCTCGTTCATTAAAAAATGCAAGATCTTTTCCCAAAGCGGTTGTAAGGAATAACTTTCGCACATCATCGCTTCAGATTTTTGACTACCTTCTAAGGCTAAAAAACCTTTTTGAATTAATACTTGAATGATCTCCATACATTTCATTTCTGTTATTGTCATTCGTTCTGCAATCTCTGAAGGGGTTGGAAAAGAATTCCCAGACTCTAAAAAGGTATGGACATGGAGTACAACCATAAATTCCATCTCATTTAAACCTAATTTTCTATAATGCATCATAAGTAATTTCGGAATTGCGATGCTGCCTTGTTCAAACCATTGTAACATCATTTTTTTTTTCATAACCATACACCTCGCTTT
>Ga0209025_1005518_pt1 | contig 10270 bp, 13 predicted proteins | sample AraplaMF_Col_mLB_FD_184256 | JGI IMG/M metagenome (GOLD analysis project Ga0209025, IMG submission 184256) | Arabidopsis root microbial communities from the University of North Carolina, USA - plate scrape MF_Col_mLB (SPAdes) (version 2) | ecosystem: Host-associated > Plants > Roots > Endosphere...
AATAGACACGACCTTCTTAGAGGGAGACGAGGAAGTGGAAGGACAGTTTTTTCTTATTCCTGACCCATCGTCTTTTGCAAAAATATTCCGTGCATTGGGAGTACCTTACGAATGATAGAAGACTTGCAAATCGTGAAAGTAGGGATGGCGGATTTGAACGTCGTCCATGGAAGTGGCATTATTCGAACGACAGGGCTTGGCTCTTGTGTGGGATTAACATTATACGATTCGATTGCCCATATCGCCGGATTGGCCCATGTTATGCTTCCCTCATCAGATACAGCGCGTGAAGGTCAATTGAATCTGATGAAATATGCGGATACGGCGATCCCTGTATTGCTGGAGAAGATGGAGAAGCTTGGGGGGCAGCGTAGAAGGATGGTGGCGAAGATGGCTGGAGGTGCCCAAATGTTCGCTTTTAACTCCATGTCGGATACGATGCGGATTGGACCGCGGAATGTTGAGAACTGCAAAGAAATGTTGATGAAGCTATCGCTTCCTCTTCTTGCAGAAGATACGGGCGGAAATTTCGGTAGAACGATTGAAATGAATTGTCAGACAGGAATATTACATATTCGCAGTGTTCAAATGGGTGTGAAGGAAATATGAAGATGTTAGGGAATATTCGTTGGAATCTTGGGTTTGGTATTGCAGGCTTTGCGTTTACATTTTTGCTATCCGTTCAGAACAACTTGTTAACGACAAGTCTTGTACGTAGTGTATATGCTTTTCTGATCTGGTTTGTTATTACTTTTATCTTAAGAGCCATTCTTTTTCAACTTCTTGCCAGCAAAGAGGTTGTGGAATCATCCACTGTTCAAGGTTCGGATGATTTGGTTGGTGGACAGCTTGATCTAGTCATCCCAGATGAGACTGAAGAGCTGCACGATTTGCTAAGACCAACACCGAAAGAACAAAAAGCCGTTCAGGAAGGATTCGTACCTTTGAATCCCCCTAAGATTGTGAAGGTAAGTGATCAAGACCCTGAGCAAATGGCAAAGGTAATTCGTCACCTGACAGAAGATTAAGGAGGGCGAAATGTAAATGTTAGAAAATAAAATCTCTCATTTATCGAACTATGACCTCTGGGAAAGCTGGAGAGAGGGCGGACAGATTGAAGCAAAGAAACAATTGATAGAGCAGTATCTATCGATCGTTGATTATGTTTCGAATCGACTTGCCATCGGCTTACCTAAGAATGTGAGTAAAGATGATCTTGCTAGTAATGGTGTCGTAGGACTAATTGATGCCATTGAGAAGTTCGATTACAAACGGGGATTACAGTTCGAGACTTACGCCTCATGGCGTGTTCGCGGGGCGATACTCGACGGACTGCGTCAAGGAGATTGGGTGCCTCGCTCCGTTCGTGAGAAGTCGAAGAAGATTGAAGAGGCCTATCAACACCTGGAGCAGCGTTATTTACGTTCTGTAACAGATGCTGAGATGAGCGAGTACCTGGAAGTGTCCGAAAAAGATTTTCAACAGATGCTGCAGGACGTTGCGGTTACGAGTGTCTGCTCGCTAGAAGATCCGATCCGAGACGAAGAATCCGAGACACGACTATCTCTGCTCATTGATGAAAAGGCGAAAAACCCGGACTACAAAGTAAATGAGTTTTTCCTGAAAGAATCCTTGGTCAAAGGCATTGAGAAATTAACGGAGAAAGAGCGGACGGTTGTCTCGCTTTTCTATTACGAGGATCTATCTCTAAGTGAAATTGCGGAAGTCATGTCGCTCTCACCCTCACGAATCTCTCAATTGCACTCTAAGGCGATATTGAGGTTGCGCGGTTCACTGGATAAGTATAAAAGTCAACTTCTATATAACTAGGTGATGGATAGAGGAGGGTGTAACGTTTATGGCAAAGGAAGTCCGATTGAACGAATTTATGGACATTTCTTTATCAGAGAACAAAATCGAGGCCTATTTGCAGATCAATGAACATTTTGACAATAGCACTTTTACATCAGATCAACTTGAGGCATATCTGAGAGAGAACCGCATCAATCATGGCATTCAAAAGAATATATTGCAACAGATCGCCCAGACACCTAGAGCATTCCAGAACAATTATACGGTTATCGCCATGGGAACATTACCAACAACAGGGACGGACGGATATATCAACTATTCCACAAAACTTATCAAGCAAGAAAAGAAACCGATGGAACTTGAAGACGGATCCGTTGATTATCGGGAAGTTGTTCAATTGAATAACGTCCAGAAAGGTCAGCTTATCGCAGAACGCGTATTGCCTACAGAGGGAACACCCGGAATGACTGTAACAGGTGAGGAAATTCCATCAAAAAAGGGCAAGGAGGCTCGATTCAAAATCGGAAAGAATGTCGTCGTCGATGCGGAACAGAAAGCGATGTATGCTACGATCGATGGACTGATTGCAAAGACCGATAAGGATAAAGTGAATGTATTTCCAGTCTACGAAGTGAATGGGGATGTGGATTATAATATCGGTAATATTGATTTCATCGGAACCGTTGTTATCCGAGGAAATGTATTAAGTGGATTTCGTGTAAAAGCTTCAGGGGATATACGCATCAGCGGTGGTGTTGAGGGCGCAGACTTAGAAGCTGAAGGTTCGATCGAAATCACGGGTGGTATTATCGCAGGTAATAAGGGTTCGGTACGTGCACGTATGAATGTGAAGAGTTCGTTCATACAAGACGGAAATGTTTTCGCAGGTAATGATGTCATTGTATCGCAGAGTATCATGCACTCCACGATACGTGCAGGAAAAAATGTGATTTGTGCAGGAACGAAAGGGCTAATTGTAGGAGGCTTGATTCAAGCGGGCGAACGTGTTGCTGCACGAACCATTGGTAACACGACGTCCACGGGCACGGTGATTGAGGTGGGTGTATTGCCTGAATTGCGTAATGAGCTACTTGAGCTTCGCGGTCAGCTGCGTGCATTAATTGAAGGCTTAGATAAGACAGATAAAGCGCTCTCGCTGCTAGATCAGCTTGCTTCATCAGGGCAATTGTCGTCTGATCGTATTGCGATGCGTGTCAAATTAACGTCAACGAAAAAACAAAACAAGCAAGAACAGTCCGAAATTCGTGATCGGATTCTTGAAATTGAGAAGAAGCTTGAAGATACGAACACGGCACGTATAGATGCGATGAAGACCATCTATGGCGGCACTAAGATCGTTATTGGACGTTATACACGGTTCATGAAAGATCCTGTTGAGCGAATTAGCTTTCGACTTGCGGAAGGCGACGTGTCGATGAGTCCTTACGTATAATAAGGAAAGGCTGATGACGTCTTCTATGAATTTTGAGAATCGGAGGGTTTGCTATGGTTAGACCTATCGAAATGCAAATGTCAATTCCAAGATCGCAGGATGCATCTTCAGTACATCATCAGACGTTACATAAACCGTTCGTTGATCAGACGTTGCTTGCAGAACAAGCGACCCGACAGACAGAACAGCTTCGATCCAAGAACACACAGGTAGATGAGACTGTACAATTACCTATACATGAAGAAGAACGACGTCACAAGCAGTCATCAGAACGTTATAAGCATAAGCGCAAGCCGTTAGAAGGGAGCTCAGAACAAGACACTGAGGTCCCTATTCATCCTTATAAAGGACACCGCATTGATCTAACTCTATAATTTGATGGAATAAAGGTGATTTGATTGAATCTTGACCCCCTGTGGTACGTTGTCATTATTGGTGCTGCGGCTATTTTTTATGCATTTATGATCCCAAGACAGCGCAAAGAGCAAACTGGCAATCAAAGTGTGATCGTACGGGAAGTGGAAGAGACACTGGAACATTTCATGGACGAGATTGATCAAGATAATAAAGAACTCGTTCAACTGGTCACGCAGATGAAACAAGACTTCGTCCTTCAGCAGAATGTGCTAGGACATCGTATTGAACAGCTGGAGCATCGTTGTCAGCAGCTCGAACTGCAGCAGGTGCAGCATACGATGGTGAATGAACACGTAGCCGTCGCAGTAGAGCCGCAGTTCGTCGTGGATCCCACCGTGCCAAGCGCCGTTCCCGTTGTGGAAACGCAGCGTGATCCCGAACCCGAACTTCCTATGGAAGATGCATCGATTAAAGGACGCTATGCTGACATATTTACACTGTACGAAGATGGGAAGTCCATGGATATGATTTCGAAGAAAACGGGGCTCCCTCGCGGTGAAATCCAACTCATCCTTCAGCTGTCGAAGCAGGAGGCGAGTCGTGATTAATAAACGTAATTTTTTACTAGGATTGGGGAGTGGTCTGATTCTTGGAAGTGTACTCCTTCAGCTCATGCTCGCTGCCAATCCTGAACAGCCAAAGAGTACCCGAAGCGACCTAAGCTCATATACTGTTGAACAGCTTGAAGGAGCAGCTGAGAAACTGAATATGCGTCTTGTGAGTGCTGATTCGAAAGTATATACTGAGAATCAGTTGAATGACTTATTTAAAGCGAAGGAAGCGGAATGGCGTGCCTCGTTACCATCGGTAGAGCAAAAACAAACAAATGATAATGCCGTATCCGCATCCTCTAATGAGGAGCAAACGGAAGCGCCTAAGAAGACGCTCAAGATTGTCGCGGGTATGACACTCATTAAAGTTAGTGATAAACTTGAGGAGTTAGGCATCATCACATCCTCTGAGAAATTTGTTGAATACGGGAAGAAGCATCAGATTAACAGCAAAATCCGTACAGGATTTTACGAATTGTCTGCCGATCAGACGTTTGCTCAAATCGCTAAGATCATCACGACGAAACCTTAGTCGAAAAAGCGAGTTTTTCCGTATATCATGCTTGCATCGAAATATGACATGTGATATAGTAAATGACGGTGTTAAAAACACACGCTATTTAATTTCGATAAGGGTGCTTCTATTGTAGAAGTCTTGTCGAAAGATGAGATTAGCGGCGGACAAAATAAAAACCATATTAGGAGGTGTGTGAAGATGGCAGTAATCTCCATGAAACAGCTACTAGAAGCTGGGGTACACTTCGGTCACCAGACTCGTCGTTGGAACCCGAAAATGGATCGTTATATCTTCACTGAAAGAAACGGAATTTACATCATCGATTTGCAAAAAACGGTGAAAAAGGTTGAGGAAGCTTACAACTTCGTTAAATCGGTTGCTGAAGAAGGCGGCACGATCCTATTCGTAGGAACGAAGAAACAAGCTCAAGATTCTGTTAAAGAAGAAGCTGAACGTTGTGGCAACTTCTTTATCAACCAACGTTGGTTAGGTGGAACGTTAACTAACTTCCAAACAATCCAAAAACGTATCGATCGTTTGAAAACGTTGGAAAGATGGGAAGAGGACGGCACTTTCGAAGTTCTTCCGAAGAAAGAAGTTATCTTGCTTCGCAAAGAGAAAGATCGTCTTGAGAAATTCCTAGGCGGAATCAAGAACATGAAAGGTTTGCCAAGCGCGTTGTTCGTTATCGATCCACGTAAAGAGCGTATTGCAGTAGCAGAAGCTCGTAAATTGGGTATCCCAATCGTTGGTATCGTTGATACGAACTGTGATCCAGACGAGATCGACTACGTTATCCCTGGTAACGATGATGCGATCCGTGCAGTTAAATTGTTGACTGCGAAAATGGCTGATGCGATGATCGAAGCAAACCAAGGCGAAGACACACAAGCTTAATTAAATGATAATTAAATGAAAAGGGTGGTTGGTAGGTGTGAAACCTCTCGCCGCCCTTTTTTTGAGACAACAAATTGATCGTCAAATGAAATGACGAATTTAACTTTGGAGGGAATATACAATGGCAGTTACGGCTAGCATGGTAAAAGAACTTCGTGAAAAAACAGGCGCAGGTATGCTTGATTGTAAAAAAGCGCTTGACGAGTCTAACGGAGATGTAACGAAAGCAATTGAAATTTTGCGTGAAAAAGGTTTGGCTGCTGCAGCAAACAAATCCGGACGTATTGCAACGGAAGGCGTATGTGAAGCTTACATCCATGCAGGTGGTCGTATTGGTGTTCTTGTGGAAATCAACTGTGAAACTGACTTCGTTGGTAAAACAGATCAATTTAAAGAACTTGCTCGTGATATCGCAATGCACATCGCGGCTATGAGCCCTCGTTATGTTCGTCGTGAAGAAGTTCCTATGGAAGATCTTGAGAAAGAAAAAGAAATCCTTCGTGCACAAGCACTTAACGAAGGTAAACCAGAGAAAATCGTTGATAAAATGGTTGAAGGCCGTATCAACAAATACTATGAAGAGTTCTGCTTGATGGAGCAATCTTTCGTTAAAGATCCAGACAAAACAATCGAAACATTGTTGAAAGAAAAAATCAGCACAATCGGTGAGAACATCTCCGTTCGTCGTTTCGTTCGTTACGAGCTTGGCGAAGGTATGGAGAAAAAAGTGGATAACTTCGTAGAAGAAGTTATGGCTCAAGCAAAAATGTAAGCTAACGCTTACTTATCTATACAATTTAATCATTCATAGTTAAAAGGTTGGAACACGCTGTGTTCCTTCTTTTTTAACTACATAGAACGAAAGCTTGTGTTTTGAACTGCAATAGGGATGGACGAATCATCCGAAAGTGGAGGGTAAATCATTGAAACAACCAGTATATAAACGAGTCGTCTTAAAAGTAAGTGGTGAGTCTCTTTCCGGCCAAAATGGCTTTGGTATCGAGTCTGATGTTATTAATTCCATTGCTGAACAAGTAAAGGAAGTCGTTGAACTTGGCGTTGAAGTTGCAATTGTATGCGGCGGAGGCAACATTTGGCGCGGAATCGCAGGCAGCGAAAAAGGAATTGACCGTGCAACAGCTGACTACATGGGTATGCTTGCTACAGTAATGAATTCCCTTGCCTTGCAAGACGCGCTAGAGCAAATTGATGTCCCAACACGCGTTCAGACTTCTATTGCAATGCAGCAAATTGCCGAGCCTTATATCCGTAGACGTGCGATTCGCCACTTGGAGAAAGGCAGAGTTGTTATTTTCGCAGCAGGTACGGGAAATCCATTCTTCTCGACAGATACAACTGCAGCACTTCGTGCGGCTGAGATTGAAGCAGATGTCATTCTAATGGCGAAGAATAAAGTAGACGGTGTCTACACGGCAGATCCATTCAAGGATGAGACTGCAGAGAAGTTCGATCAATTGACTTATCTAGAAGTGTTAAATCGTAATCTTGGCGTGATGGACTCAACAGCTTCTTCATTGTGCATGGATAACAATATTCCACTTGTCGTCTTTGCAATTACGGAGAAGGGCAATATCAAACGTGTTGTACAAGGTGAGAAGATCGGAACGATTGTAAAAGGGAGTGTAGACTAATGCCACAATCAATCAAAAAAAATGCAGAAGAACGTATGGGGAAAGCAATTGAATCCTTGAAACGCGATCTTGCAACGTTGCGTGCGGGTCGTGCGTCGTCATCGATGCTCGATCGTATCCAAGTTGAATATTATGGTGCTCCAACCCCAGTGAATCAGCTTGCTAACGTGAATACACCAGATTCTCGTACCCTTATGATTCAGCCTTGGGATAAAACCTCATTAGGCGCAATTGAGAAAGCAATCTTAAAGTCAGACTTGGGATTGACACCTGCGAATGACGGAACTCAAATTCGTCTATCGATTCCTATGTTGACAGAAGAGCGTCGTGTGGAGCTCGTGAAATCGACGAAGAAGTTCGGAGAGGACGCGAAAGTAGCCATTCGTAATATCCGTCGTGATGCGAATGATGAAATTAAAAAACTCGAGAAATCAGACATTTCGGAAGATGAATCTCGTCGCCACCAAGAAGACGTTCAGAAAACGACTGATAAATACATTGGTGAAGTTGATAAAGTAACCGCATCAAAAGAGAAAGAAATCATGGAAGTATAATGTAAGGCCTGCTGCCCCTCCGAACGGTGGGGTTTGTTGTCTTTTTTCTACTTGTGTGTAGTTCTCATCATCTAGGTTGGAGGAAATGGAATGATTAAGCGATTCCAGAAATGGTTGGATGAGAGACCCAAGGGTCAAACGTCATTCAATTTATCAAAAGATAATATTCCTGAGCATATCGCGATAATTATGGACGGGAACGGCCGCTGGGCCAAAAATCGTGGGTTACCGCGGATTGCTGGGCATCACAATGGGATGAAAGCTGTGAAGAAGGTCACGATTGCCGCAGATGAGCTTGGCGTTAAATGTCTTACGATGTATGCTTTTTCAACGGAAAATTGGAAGCGGCCTAAAGACGAAGTAGACTTTCTCATGAAGCTTCCTGAGGAGTTCCTATCCATTGAACTATCGGAGCTGATTGAGAAGAATGTTCAGGTTCGAATGATGGGGCATAAAGAAGATTTGCCATCGCATACGCTCAAAGCTATCGAAGAAGCAGAACGTCAAACGAGGAACAATACGGGACTTATTCTAAATTTTGCATTGAACTATGGCGGTCGAAGAGAGATTGTGGAGAGTGTTCGTGAGATCGGGCAACGTGTGTTAAATGGTGAATTACGCCCTGAAGATATTATGGAGTCTGATATTGAACAGCACTTATTATCGAATCATTTACCGAATCCAGATCTCCTCATTCGGACGAGCGGAGAACTCCGTTTAAGTAATTTTATGCTATGGCAGTTGGCTTATAGCGAATTTTGGTTCACAGATGTATATTGGCCTGCGTTTACGGAAGAACATTTGTATGAAGCAATCGCTGAATACCAACGGAGAACACGCAGATATGGCGGTTTAGTATAACTTCGTAGGAGTGGATATCATTGAAGCAACGCATCATTACCGGGATAATTGCAGGGTCAGCATTTCTTGCCTGCACTGTGATCGGTGGACCTTGGTACCAAGGACTTCTAATCGTGTTATCCTTAATCGGCTATTATGAATTTGCCCGAATGAACCACTTTCATTGGTGGAACATCACCTCCCTGCTCGGTTTCGCAGGTGTCATTTATTTCGTATTCCCATGGGAAGGGTTTGACGTCAGTGTCGAACCGATGTGGATGTGGCTTCTCATGTTTCTTTTCTTAACAATAACCGTATTATCCAAGAATCGAATTGATATTGATCGAATCGCAGTGATGTTTCTTGGCGCAGTGTATGTAGGCGTCGGATTCCAAGCGATGATTACAACACGGTACACACCAGATGATCATGGATTGTTCTGGACATTCTTATTGTTTGGCTGCATTTGGGCCTCCGATTCAGGGGCTTATTTTACAGGGCGTGCATTCGGGAGAACCAAGCTGTGGCCTTCTATTAGCCCGAATAAGACGATTGAAGGCGCCTTTGGAGGAGTTGTCATCTCCGTTGTCATTGCACTGATATTTGCTTGGTACGCACCGGATTTGCTTCCATTTGGTAAAGCTGTTGGGATCGGGATTGTTGCCGCTGTCGTTGGTCAATTAGGCGACTTGATCCAATCGGCATATAAACGCGTTCACGGAATTAAAGATAGCGGGAATTTTCTACCGGGGCATGGCGGCGTATTGGATCGCTGTGACAGCTGGTTGATTGTGTTTCCGTTCGTGCAACTGCTGATGCTGTTGCCGCACGCATAAGGGAGAGGGACGATCGTGAGAAAAATAGCAATATTGGGTTCGACAGGTTCAATTGGTACGCAAACATTGGACGTCATTTCCCATTACCCCGATCAATTTAAAGTTGAAGGATTGGCAGCAGGGACGAATGCTGCTTTATTTATAGAGCAAATCCATCGATTTAAACCACGTAAAGTATCGATTGCGACCAAAGAGCTTGCGGATCAACTGAAGCAGCAGATTCCTGCCGATATCGAAGTGTATTACGGGGATGAAGGACTTATAGAAGTTGCTTCACGAACTGATGCTGATTTTGTCGTTACGGCATTAGTAGGGAGTCAGGGACTGCCCTCGACTTTAGCTGCGATTCGAGCTGGGAAGAACATTGGTCTGGCGAATAAAGAAACACTAGTTACCGCAGGACACATCGTAACCTCCATGGTTCGTGAATATGGCGTGACGATGCTGCCTATTGATAGTGAACACTCGGCGATTTTTCAATGCTTGAACGGAGAATCGATGGAGAGTATCAAGAAAATTACGATTACGGCATCAGGCGGCTCCTTCCGCGATCGCACTCGGGAACAGCTTCAAGGCGTGACCGTTGAAGAAGCGCTGAATCATCCGAATTGGTCAATGGGAGCGAAGATTACCATTGATTCAGCGACGATGGTGAACAAGGGACTCGAAGTGATTGAGGCGCACTGGCTGTTCGATTTACCTTACGAGCAGATTGATGTGCTCATTCATCCGGAGAGTATT
>Ga0209025_1005524_pt1 | contig 10263 bp, 7 predicted proteins | sample AraplaMF_Col_mLB_FD_184256 | JGI IMG/M metagenome (GOLD analysis project Ga0209025, IMG submission 184256) | Arabidopsis root microbial communities from the University of North Carolina, USA - plate scrape MF_Col_mLB (SPAdes) (version 2) | ecosystem: Host-associated > Plants > Roots > Endosphere ...
GCAAGGGGATCGACGTGTCGCTGCCGCTCAATACGAGATCAAACGGCTGGGTGGACGACGCAGGTTGCTCGGTCGGCGCGGCAGAAGCAAGACTTGCAACCTCGACCGGACCTCCTGGCTTGGCCGCCGCGGGTGGAACCTGTCCCTTGATGGGGTCAGCAGGTCTTGCGGCGAGCGCCAGCAGGGCAGGTCCTTCGGCAACTGCAATTTCTTCTTTCGACGGAATGATGATGCGATCAGCCGAGGCAACAGCGACCGGTGTCGCCGTGACGGCGTCGTCCTTGGTCTCGCGGCTTGGCAGGGCAGGTGCTGTCGTTGCGGCAACCATTGCCGGCTGCTTGTTCGGAGAGCCTTCAGAAATAGCAAGAGGTTCGGATTGCCCGACGAATGCAGCTGCCAGCGCCGCGGATGGAGCGGCCACGCGAATACCCGTGGCCTCCGCCAGCTCGCTTTCCGAGCTCATTCGTAGGCGCGAGAATTTCTTGACATGAACGAGGCGCTGCATGGGCTCGGTTCTAGCAATGGCTGCAGGGGCCAGCGCGATGTCGGCAAAGCGACCGGTGCTCGGATGCGGAGCTGGCGCAGCCATGTGCATGGTCGCGACTGTGGCGACGATCCACGCCGAAGCGGCAAACCCCGCACCGATAAGAGTTGCACCTGAGAGAAAATGGAAAGAGCGACCGAAGCGAGAAATGGACGTACCTATGGGCCTGGTATTGGCAAACACATCGACCGCAAACGCCATAACACTTGTCTTTCACAACTCGTTACAAGGCCGGCGGTACTGACAGATTGATAATTTTCTTCGCCGGGGCCGGTATAGGAGCATCAGGGCCAAATTGCGGCTTTGCTAATATGTCCGGTTGCCTGACAGAATGGCGAATTATGGTAACCAATTCCTTTACGTGATCGCTTGCACCGTACGAATTTGAATGCAGAGCTTTCGGCATGGCCCCGAGGCTCGATTTTACCCGCCTCCTTCTTTGTCATGACGTGCCGAAGAACGCGGATTCTGCTATGAATGCCTGCCGTCGCGTGTCTCTACCTTGGGAGGGAAAACGATGTCTTCGACACAAGTGGTTCATGAAGAAATCTCGCCAGCGTCGCTGGTCGATGCGATGTTTGCTTTTCGAAAAACGGCGGCAATGAAGGCCGCAATCGAATTCGATCTTTTCACGAAGTTTGGCGGCCAGGCGCGCACCGCGAAGATGCTTGCGTCGGACCTGGATTGCGCCGAGCGCGGAGTGCGCATTCTCTGCGACTTTCTGGTGGTTTCGGGTTTTTTGACGAAGAGCGGCGAGAGTTATGCGCTGACGCCGTCGAGCCAGGCCTTTCTCGACAGGCGCTCCCCGGCCTATATGGGAGCGGCGATCGATTTCCTGGCTTCGCCGCAAATGATGTCCTTGTTCCTCGAAAACCCGGCTGCCTTTGTTCGCAACGGCGGCTCCGTCGGCTTGGCCAACGTAGCGCCGGACAATCCCATTTGGGTCAAGTTTGCCCGGGCAATGGGTTCCTTTACCGGTGCAAGCGCAATGGCCTTGGCGTCTGAGGTGGCGACGTGGCCAAAGCTGCCGAGCAGGGTGCTGGATATCGCGGCCGGTCCCGGCGCCTTCGGCATAGAGATCGCCAAGGTGGCGCCATCGGCCAGTGTGGTCGCTATCGACTGGAAGCCGGTTCTTGCGGTGACGGAAGAGAATGCGACGAAAGCAGGCGTTGCCGAGCGCTTCACGTTCCGCCCCGGCAGCGCCTTCGAAGTCGATTGGGGCAGTGGCTATGACCTTATCCTGCTGCCGAACTTTCTCCATCACTTCGATCGAGAGGGCTGCGTTACGCTGTTGAAGAAAGCGCGTGCGAGCCTCGTGCCTGAAGGCCGCGTGGCGGTGGTCGAGTTCGTTCCGAACGAGGATCGCGTGTCGCCCGAGTTCCCGGCGGCGTTTGCCATGGTCATGCTGGCTACGACGCCGAATGGCGATGCCTATACCGGGCGGGAGCTTGCCGAGATGGCCAAATCGGCCGGTTTTCGCGTCGTCGCGACGAAGCCGCTTTCGCCGTCACCGGCCAGCCTGATCTTCCTGGAGTAACAGAGCCGCTGCGGTTTCCAGCAAGCCTCAGGCTCGCTCCATGACATAGCTTCCCGGCGCTTCTTCGATGGCGTTGAGCGCAGCACCGCCCGGCTTGCGGGCGGGCACGCGCTTGCTGTCTTTCGCCTCGATCCATGCCTGCCAGTGTGGCCACCACGAGCCGGCATTTTCGGCGGCTTCGGTAAGCCATGTCTCGTAGTCGCCTTTCGCTGCGCCGCCGGTCCAGTATTGGTACTTCTTCTTGTCCGGCGGGTTGACGACGCCAGCGATATGGCCGGAGCCTGCGAGCACGAAATCGACCTTACCACCGAAGAACTGGCTGCCAAGGAACACCGACTTTGCCGGCGCGATGTGGTCTTCGCGGGTTGCGAGATTGTAGATCGGAATCTTGACGTCCTTCAGGGACAGCTTTTGCCCGTCGAGGATCATCTCGTTCGCAGTCAATGCGTTCCTGAGGTAGCAATTGCGCAGGTAGAAAGCGTGGTTCGCCGCCGCCATGCGCGTGGAATCAGCGTTCCAGAAGAGCAGGTCGAAGGGCATCGGATCCTGGCCCTTCAGGTAGTTGTTGACGAAATAGGGCCAGATCAGCTCCGAGGCCCGCAGCATGTTAAAAGCGGTCGCCATCTTCGACCCGTCGAGATAGCCAATCTCCTCCATATGGGCTTCAAGCCGTCCCAATTGCTCCTCGTCGACGAAGACCTTGAGATCGCCGGCATGGGTAAAATCCACCTGCGTCGTGAAGAGGGTGGCGGTCTTGATCCGCTTGTTCTTCTCCTTGGCGTGCAGTGCCAGCGTTGCGGCGAGCAGTGTGCCGCCCACGCAGTAGCCAACAGCGTTTGCCTCCTTCTCGCCCGTCGCCTTCTCGATGGTATCGAGGGCAAAGTCGATGCCTTCGCGCGCATAGGCGGCCCAATCCTTTTGCGCATGGCGCGCGTCCGGATTGACCCAGGAAATCACGAAAACGGTCTGCCCCTGGTCGACGCACCATTTGATGAATGATTTCTGCGGGTTGAGATCGAGGATGTAGAACTTGTTGATCCACGGCGGACAGATGAGAAGCGGGCGCTTCAGCACCGTCTCGGTCGTCGGCTCGTACTGGATGATCTGGCAGATCTCGTTCTGCGCGATCACCTTGCCTGCAGTCAGCGCCATGTCGCGGCCGACGGCGAACTTGGTCATGTCGGTTTGGCGAAGCCTGAGGTCGCCTTGGCCCGCCGCGATATCCTCGGCAAGCATTTTCATGCCGCGCACAAGATTTTCGCCGCTGGTGGCGATCGTTTCGCGGTAAAGCTGGGGGTTGGTGGCGACGAAATTGGTTGGCGAGAGCGCGGCCGTGATCTGCTTCACATAGAAACCGGCCTTGTGCTTCGTGTGTTCGTCGAGCCCGTCGGTGTCGGCCACCATCTTCTCGGCCCAATCGGCGGTGATCAGGTAAACCTGCTTCAGGAATTCGAAGAACGGGTTCTTTTGCCAGTCCTCATCGGCAAAGCGCTTGTCCTTGCGGTCCGGCTCTTCCGTCGGTGTCTCGCCCTGCATGCGCTGCATCGAGCGCATCCAGATGCCGAAGTAGCTGCTCATCAGCTGCGTCTGCGCTTCAAAGGTCCGGCGCGGATCGGAGATCCAGTACTCGGTGACCTTGGAGAGCGTCTTCACCATGTCGGTCACCGGTTCTGCGGCATTTTCCGCGATTTCGCCACGTTCGCGAGGCGCGAGCCAGGCTGTAGCCGCCTTGCCGAGATTTTCGAGCGCCCGGGCGAAATTGATCGCCATCGCCTCGGGATCTTTCAACAGGTAGGGATCGAGGCCCTTTGCATCGAAGCCCGGGCCTTTTGCCTTGTTGCCGTTGTCCTGCTTGCTGTCGGTCACGCGTCTCCTCCGGCGGCAGCATATCCTGCAAATCGAGTTGTACATCTGGAAAGATCGATAAAACAAGTTCCGCTGATGCACGCTCGTGCTATTGCTTTGTGGCGGCGACGAATTTAACAGTCGAAGCACCTCAGGATTTGGGACCTCTGGCACATGACGAAAAACGGCATCCGCACTATCGCAAACGTGACCCGCATCGCGCTCATTAGCGCCGCCGCGGCCATGACGCTTGCCGGATGCCTGGAAACGCCCGAGGAAAAGGCCGCCTTCCGGGCCAGGCAGGCAGCGCCGACGCCTGTTGTCATGAACGCAACGAAGGGCGAGGCGGCGACGGAAAGCGGCCTGTCACACTACAAGGACGGCTACCCGGGATTCGGTGCGCCGCTGACAGCCGCAAACGTTCAGATGGGTGACGACGAGGCTGGCGGGCTTCAGAAGAAGCTGACGGCCCTCGGCGCACAGCGCAAGGCCGGCACGATCTCGGAAGCCGAGTATCAGCGTCGCGTAGCGGAATTTCGCAAGCTTGCGGCCGAGCATGGCGCCGAAACGCTCTCCGAAATCGCCAATTAGGCCTTGCCTTCGCTGCGATTTGGAAGCAAAGCCTTCCAGTAGTGGCGGAAGATGAATTTTTCCCAATAATGCAAGGCCTGCACGGTTTTCCGCCAAAGAAATGCCGTGTGACACAAGTCTGATGAATACGGCGTTGGCGATTCTGAAGTTCGTATCGCGAACAGCCGGGAATTAGGACGAACTTCGAGCGCGGTCATGGTGGCCGCATTTCCGTGGGGAAAGAAATGGAAGAGTTTCACAAAGTCCGGCGTTTGCCGCCTTACGTTTTCGAACAGGTCAACCGTTTGAAAGCAAGCGCGCGAGCGGGCGGGGCCGATATCATCGATCTCGGCATGGGAAACCCTGATCTTCCGACCCCGAAGGCGATCGTCGACAAGCTCTGCGAAGTCGTCCAGGATCCGCGCACGCATCGCTATTCCTCGTCCAAGGGTATTCCGGGTCTCCGCCGGGCCCAGGCCGCCTACTACGCCCGCCGCTTCGGCGTGAAGCTCAATCCGGATACCCAGGTCGTTGCGACATTGGGCTCCAAGGAAGGCTTCGCCAACATGGCGCAGGCGATCACAGCGCCCGGCGACGTGATCCTTTGCCCGAACCCGACCTATCCGATTCACGCCTTCGGCTTCCTGATGGCAGGCGGTGTCATCCGGTCGATGTCGGTCGAGCCGGACGAGAGCTTCTTCCCGCCACTGGAGCGCGCGGTCCGTCATTCGATCCCGAAGCCGCTGGCGCTGATTCTCAACTATCCGTCCAACCCGACGGCTTTTGTTGCGACGCTCGACTTCTACAAGGACGTCATCGCTTTCGCGAAAAAGCATGACATCATCGTGCTTTCCGACCTGGCCTACTCCGAGATCTACTTCGAAGGCGAGCCGCCTCCGTCGGTTCTGGAAGTTCCGGGCGCGATGGATGTGACGGTCGAGTTCACCTCGATGTCGAAGACCTTCTCGATGCCGGGCTGGCGCATGGGCTTTGCCGTCGGCAACGAGCGCCTGATCGCGGCGCTGACGCGCGTCAAGTCCTACCTCGATTACGGCGCGTTCACGCCGATCCAGGTGGCGGCAACGCATGCGCTGAATGGTGACGGCTCCGACATCGCGGAAGTCCGCAACGTCTATAAGCGCCGCCGTGACGTCATGGTGGATACCTTCGGCAAGGCTGGCTTCGAAGTGCCGCCACCGGCGGCGACGATGTTTGCATGGGCCAAGATTCCGGAGAAGTTCCGCCACCTCGGTTCGCTGGAATTCTCCAAGCTGCTCGTCGAGAAAGCCGACGTGGCTGTCGCGCCAGGCATCGGTTTCGGTGAAATGGGCGATGACTATGTGCGTCTGGCGCTCGTCGAGAACGAACACCGCATTCGTCAGGCAGCCCGCAACATCAAGAAGTTCATGTCGACGGCAGACGAGACGATGCACAACGTCATCTCGCTCAACGCACATCGCTGATATAATCTCCTCAACGGCAGCCGCTTCGGCGGCTGCCCTTCATGACACATTTCAGGATCGATCCATGGCAGATGCCCTCAAAATCGGCATTGCGGGCTTGGGTACCGTTGGTGCTTCGCTTGTCCGTATCATTCAGCAGCGCAGCAACGAGCTTGCCGCAACATGCGGGCGCCCGATCCTGATTACGGGCGTTTCCGCCCGAGACAAGACCAAGGACCGCGGCATCGACGTCGGCGGCATCGAGTGGTTCGACCGGCCGGAAGATCTGGCGGAGAAGGGCGACATCGATGTTTTCGTCGAACTCATGGGCGGCGTCGATGGATCGGCCAACAGCTCTGTGCGTGCGGCTCTGCAGCGTGGTCTCCACGTGGTGACAGCGAACAAGGCGCTGCTTGCCTATCATGGCGTCGAGCTGGCTACGATCGCGGAAGAGAAGGGCGCCTTGCTGAACTTCGAGGCGGCGGTTGCCGGCGGTATTCCGGTCATCAAGGCGCTGCGCGAATCGCTGACGGGCAATACGATCTCCCGCATCTACGGGATCATGAACGGCACCTGCAATTACATCCTGACGAAGATGGAAAAGGAAGGCCTTTCCTTTGCCGATTGCCTGAAGGAAGCACAGCGGCTCGGTTATGCCGAAGCTGATCCCGCCTTCGATATCGAAGGCAATGACACGGCGCACAAGCTCTCCATTCTGACGACGCTCGCCTTCGGAAACCAGATCGCAGCCGACGACATCTACCTCGAAGGCATCACCAACATCTCGATCGAAGACATCCACGCCGCAGCCGATCTCGGCTACCGCATCAAGCTGCTCGGCGTTGCACAGCGGACCGATACCGGCATCGAACAGCGCGTCCATCCGACGATGGTGCCCGTTGATTCCGTGATTGCACAGGTCGACGGCGTGACAAACGCGGTTGCGATCGAGTCCGACGTGCTCGGTGAGTTGCTGATGGTCGGCCCCGGCGCCGGCGGCAATGCGACGGCTTCGTCCGTTCTCGGTGACATCGCGGACATCGCAAAAAGCCGACCCGGTGCACAGCGCGTGCCCGTTCTCGGCCATCCCGCCAAATCGCTGGAGCCCTACCGCAAGGCACAGATGCGAAGCCACGAAGGCGGATATTTCATTCGCCTGACCGTGCTCGACCGTACCGGCGTGTTCGCAAGCGTCGCCACCCACATGGCGGAAAACCACATTTCGCTGGAATCGATTGTTCAGCGTTCGAAGCAGCATCTGGCGCCCTCGCATCATCAGACGATCATCATGGTGACTCACGCGACGACGGAGGATTCCGTCCGCAAGGCGGTCGCCGCGATCAAGGGCGAGGGCTACCATGTCGGCGAACCGCAGGTGATCCGCATCGAGCGGCCAAAGGAAGACTGAGAAGTCTCCTCGTTTTCAGGCATATTGGCGTTGCTTGGGGTGCCGCGGCAGATCTGCTGCGTGCATCCACAGCTAACGTCGTATGTCTTCGCCAAAATCGTTGTGTGGCCGTGCCAAGCCGCTTAAAGCTGCCGATATCCCTCCGGTCTCGGGGTGGTGACAAGCGATGAGGGCAGCAGACGAGATGGAGATTCCGGCCGATCCGGTACAGCGCGCGTTTCTGGGCGTAGAGAAGTCCGTCTTGGACAACCGTTGGATCTCGCGCCTGGATCAAGCCGGCCAGAACCGGGCGCTCGCGATGTCTCAGATGCATGGACTGCCGGAGCTCATTGCGCGCGTTCTTGCCGGACGCGGTGTCACCGTCGATGAGGCCCTGGAGTTTCTTGACCCGACCCTTCGTGGCCTGATGCCTGATCCCTATACCCTGACGGATTGCGAAAAGGCAGCCAAGCGGCTTGCCGAAGCGATCAGCGGCCAGCAACAGGTCGCGATTTTCGGAGATTACGATGTCGACGGCGCCTCCTCATCGGCGCTCATGTTTCGCTTTCTCAAACACTTTGGCGTCAAGGCCGAGATTTATATTCCCGACCGCATTTTTGAGGGTTACGGTCCCAACGCTGTGGCGATCGGCAACCTGATCGACAATGGGGCACGGCTGATCGTCACCGTTGACTGCGGATCTACGAGCCATGAAGCGCTGACCGAAGCTGCGAGACGCAACATCGATGTCGTGGTGATTGATCACCATCAGGTGACACATGATTTGCCGCCCTGCCACGCGCTGGTCAATCCGAATCGCGAGGACGATCTTTCAGGGCAAGGACATCTCTGTGCCGCCGGCGTCGTATTCCTTGTGCTCGTCGCGACGCTGCGCTTGTTGCGGGAAGCCGGGGACCCACGCGCGCGGTCGATCGACCTGCTGCAGTGGCTTGATATTGTCGCGCTCGCGACTGTCTGCGATGTCGTCCCCCTGAAGGGCCTGAACCGTGCCTACGTGGTCAAGGGATTGATTGCCGCGCGGCATCAGGGCAATGCAGGCTTGTCCGCGCTGTTCCGTAGGGCGGGCCTTGCCGGGCCTGTAACACCCTATCACTTCGGCTTCCTGATCGGCCCGCGCATCAATGCGGGCGGGCGCATCGGCGACGCCGCACTTGGCAGCCGCCTGCTCACCCTCGATGATACAGGCCGGGCCGAGGTTATTGCGCAGCAACTCGATGACCTCAATCGCGACCGGCAAGCGATGGAAGCCGCGATGCTTCAAGAGGCTGAGGCCGAGGCGATGGCGGAATACGGGGACGGTGAGGGGGCGTCGGTCATCGTCACCGCGCACGAAAAATGGCACCCCGGCATTGTCGGCCTGATTGCCGCCCGCCTCAAGGAGCGATTCAAGCGCCCAGCCTTTGCGATCGCCTTCGACCCATCCGGCAAAGGCACCGGCTCTGGCCGCTCCATCAACGGCTTCGACATGGGCAAGATGGTGCGCGCGGCCGTGGACGAAGGTTTGCTGGTCAAGGGCGGTGGCCATGCCATGGCCGCTGGCCTGACCGTCGAGCGCGACAAGCTGGGTCTGCTGCGCAGCTTTTTTGACGAACGCGCGGAAAAGACAATAGCCGCGCTCGTGGCTAACGAGACGCTGAAGATAGACGGTGCGATTGCCGCCAGCGGTGCAACGATCGAACTGATCGATCGCCTGGAGACGGCCGGGCCTTACGGATCGGGTCATTCCCAGCCGCTCTTTGCGGTTCCCGCTCATCGCCTTCGCGATTCCCGCCTGGTTGGCGAGAAGCATGTGAAGGTGACGCTCGAAGCCATGGACGGCGCCCGTCTCGACGGAATCGCCTTTCGGGCAGCCGATACGCAACTGGGCAACCTGCTGCTGAATTCAAGGGGCTCCAGTCTGCACGTCGCGGGCTCGCTCGGCGCGGACCACTATCAGGGCTCCCGACGCATCCAGCTACGTGTTCAGGACGCCGCTCCAGCGCGGTGAGGCCGGCAGGCATGGGCGAGACTATGGAGGAGGCGATCGGAAACGCGCCTGGGCAGCATCTTCTCGTGGCGGCGCTACAGGCCATCTTCCTTTTCGATTTTTGGTGGCATCGGGTGATAAACGAGGGAACAGGAAGACAGATCCTCGTTCATATACACGACATTGGATTTGGCGTGGTCAATCCATTCTATGGCGTTATCGTAAGTCTGAAGGAAATGCCCGTGCAGCGCGGCCTTCCGATTGGGCTCGATGTCGGGGTAGGTCACAAGCATGGATGCTTTAAGTTTGATACAGTAAGCCGTACGGGTATCAAGCTCTAGTTCGACTTCGTAAAGGCCCTTGTCGCTGAACCAAAATCTGCTTTCGAACCTATATTCTCCGGCACCATAGTGGCCTTTTAGATAAGGCTCGTTGGTGGCGGATTTGGCGACCCATCGCAGTCCGCTTTCAGGAGGCGCAGCAGCAATGACTTGATCGGGCGTCATGCCCCATTTGGTATATTGCCAATCGGCTTGTGCCGATGGAGCGACGCAGAGCAAGGCTGAAGGCATTGCTAAATAAGCAATAATCCTCATTTTCCCCTCCTGCATTTGTTACAATCAGGCGGGAGGCCACGTGGGGGGAACGTCAGTTCCGTCTAGCGGAAAGTAAATCGCCTCTTCGTCTTCTTCAACCGAAGGCTAAACGCGCTCTTTCACCCCCCCCGCGTGATGATCAGCGAACTCGTTTGCTTGCGGCTCTCCAATCTGGAAAGGCGCTCGTCGATAAGGGAAACGGTGTTAGCAGATGCTACCCGCAACGTATTGAAAATATTGAAGGGAGAAAAAGAAGTTGGCACGCCCTAGGGGAGTCGAACCCCTCTTCCCAGAATGAAAATCTGGTGTCCTAACCGATAGACGAAGGGCGCTTCCTTCGTGGTGGCGCCCTTAT
>Ga0209025_1005525_pt1 | contig 10260 bp, 8 predicted proteins | sample AraplaMF_Col_mLB_FD_184256 | JGI IMG/M metagenome (GOLD analysis project Ga0209025, IMG submission 184256) | Arabidopsis root microbial communities from the University of North Carolina, USA - plate scrape MF_Col_mLB (SPAdes) (version 2) | ecosystem: Host-associated > Plants > Roots > Endosphere ...
CAGGGCGAGCGCGAGATGGCCAGCGGCAACAAGCTGCTGGGCGAGTTCAACCTGGAAGGCATTCCGCCGTCGCCGCGCGGCACGCCGCAGATCGAGGTCGCGTTCGACATCGACGCCAACGGCATCTTGCACGTGGGCGCCAAGGACAAGGCCACCGGCAAGGAAAACCGCATCACGATCAAGGCGAACTCGGGTCTGTCGGAAGACGAGATCCAGCGCATGGTCAAGGACGCCGAAGCCAACGCCGAGGAAGACAAGAAGGCCCGCGAGCTGGCTGACGCTCGCAACCAGGCCGATGGTCTGATCCACTCGACCCGCAAGGCGCTGACCGAGCATGGCGACAAGCTCGAAGCCGGCGAGAAGGAAAAGATCGAAGCTGCGATCAAGGAACTGGAAGACGCCGCACGCGGCGGCGACAAGGCCGAGATCGATGCCAAGGTCGCTGCGCTGTCGGAAGTCAGCCAGAAGCTGGGCGAGAAGGTCTACGCCGACATGCAGGCGCAGGCGGGTGAAGCCGGTGCCGCAGGCGCTGCCGGTGCAGCCGGCGCCCAGCAACAGGCGCAGCCGCAGGACGATAACGTCGTGGACGCCGAGTTCAAGGAAGTGAACGACAAGAAGTAAGCGGGAGGGGGCGGCGGCGCGGGTGATGCCGGCGCCGCTGCCCGTCCCGACGCCGGGCGACGGTGGTCTGACTTGCGGTGAAAACCACGGTCGGACACCGCGCTCGGCTTTTTTGCTTATCGCGCGGCGGGGTTTCAAGGCCCGCCGGGCCCATCAGGTATGAGCCACCATGGCAAAACGTGACTACTACGAAGTGCTCGGGGTAGGCAAGGACGCGAGCGACGACGAGTTCAAGAAGGCTTATCGCAAGCTCGCGATGAAGTACCACCCGGACCGTAATCCGGACAACAAGGAAGCCGAAGAGAAATTCAAGGAGGTCAAAGAGGCCTACGAGATGCTCTCGGACCCCGAGAAGAAGGCGGCCTACGACCAGTACGGCCATGCCGGCGTGGACCCGAACATGGCCGGCGGCTTCGGCGCGGGCGGTTTCGGCAACGGCGGCTTTGCCGAGGCATTCGGCGATATCTTCGGCGACATCTTCGGTCAGCAGGCTGGCGGTGGACGTCGCGGCAACGGTCCGCAAGCCTATCGCGGCGCCGACCTGCGCTACAGCATGGAAATCTCGCTGGAGCAGGCCGCACACGGCCACGAGGCGCAGATCCGCGTGCCGCATTGGGACGACTGCGAACACTGCCACGGCAACGGCGCCGAGCCGGGTTCGTCGGTGGAGACCTGCCCGACGTGTAATGGCGTGGGTCAGGTACGCGTGTCGCAGGGCTTCTTCACGATGCAGCAGACCTGCCCGAAGTGCCACGGCAGCGGCAAGTTCATTCCCAAGCCGTGTACCAAGTGCCATGGCCAGGGCAAGCTGAAGTCGCAGAAGACCCTTGAGGTCAAGATCCCGGCTGGTATCGATGAGGGCATGCGCATCCGCTCGTCGGGCAACGGCGAGCCGGGTATCAACGGCGGCCCTCCTGGTGACCTGTACGTCGAAGTCCACATCAAGCAGCACGAGGTCTTCGAGCGCGATGGAGACGACCTGCACTGCCAGATGCCGATCTCCTTCGCATCCGCGGCACTGGGCGGCGACATCGAGGTGCCCACGCTGAACGGACGGGTCAGCTTCCCGGTGCCGGAAGGCACCCAGGCCGGCAAGACGTTCCGCCTGCGCGGCAAGGGCATCAAGGGCGTACGCTCGGGCTATCCGGGCGACCTGTATGTGCATGTGAACGTGGAAACGCCGATCAAGCTGACCGACGCGCAGAAGGAACTGCTGCGCCAGTTCGATCGCTCGGTACACGATGGCGGCTCGCGCCACAGCCCGCAAGAGCAATCGTGGCTGGATAAGGTGAAGGGGTTCTTCAGCTGATCGCGCACTGCTGCGAACGATGAAACCGGCTACGTGATAAACGTGGCCGGTTTTTTTATGTATTGTGGGTGTTTGAAAGGCTTGCCCTCTCCCCCGCCCCTCCCCGCTAGCGGGAGAGGGGAGAAAACCGATGGCATTCGAATCGCCGTGGGTTCGCTCCCCTCTCCCGCTGTGCGGGAGAGGGGCTGGGGGGAGGGCCAGCGTTCGAATCACCAACCACGCCTGAACCCGTTTGCAAACGACCCCCTTCGTCCTCCTCGACGACGCCCACGCCCCCGGCGTAGCCGCCTCGCGCCTCTACACCGACTTCGTTCGCGAGGATCGCGTCCAGCCCGGTGCCGACACCGCCACACTCGACATCCTGCTCGATGCAGGCTGGCGTGCGGGCCTCCACGTCACGCTGTTCGCCCCTTATGAATTTGGCGGCGGGCTGGTCGGTGCGCCGGTGAATGTCGGTGATGACCTGCCGTTCCACGATGGCGCGCTGCGCCTGCTGTGGTTCCGCAACCTGTCGATGCTCGACGCGAGCCAGGCGGCCCAGTGGGTCGACGAACGTGCGGCGTCCGGCCCCGCTGGCGCCATCGACATCGCCGGCAACTTGACCTCGCAGCAGTACGCCGATGCCATCGCCCGCATCCACGCCTACATCGAGGCCGGCGACACCTATCAGGTCAATTTCACGCAGCGTCTTCGATTCGGCACATTCGGTGATCCGGTGGCGTTCTATGCGGCGCTGCGTGCCGCGCAGCCGGTCCCGTTCGGTGTGCTGGCGCAGTTGCCCGGTGACGAATGGGTGCTGTCGCTATCGCCCGAGTTGTTCGTGGCGCACGATGGCGAAGGACATCTCGTCGCGCGTCCGATGAAAGGCACCGCGCCACGTTCGGGCGACGCGCAGCAGGATGGGCAGGCCGCGAAGGCGCTGGCCGCCGACGCCAAGAATCGCGCCGAGAACGTGATGATCGTCGATCTGCTGCGCAACGACCTGGGCCGTGTCGCTGTCCCGGGGAGCGTGGCCGTGCCCGATCGGTTCGTCGTAGAGCCATTCGGCCGCGTGTTGCAGATGACCTCGACGGTGACGGCCACCGCGCGCCCGGCCACGACGTTCGGCGAACTGATGCAGGCACTGTTCCCCTGCGGCTCGATCACGGGTGCGCCGAAGCGTCGCACCATGCAGATCATCGCCGAGTTGGAAGACTCGCCGCGTGGCCTCTATACCGGTTCGATTGGCTGGCTTGATGCGCCATCGGACAGCATGCCGCTTGGTGCCTTCGGCATGTCCGTTGCCATCCGCACGCTGGTGCTGGGTGGAGCGAATCCCGAGGGTTTGCGTCGCGCCGAGATGGGCGTCGGCGGCGGCATCGTCCATGACAGCGTGGCCGATGACGAGTTTGCCGAGTGCGGCTGGAAAGCCCGCTTCCTGACGCTGCACGACCCTGGTTTCACGTTGTTCGAAACGATGCACGCATGCGATGGCGACGTGCGACATGCCGAGCGGCATCTGCAGCGGATCGCGACATCGGCGCGCGCATTCGGGTTTGCACTCGACCTCTCCGCCACGCGCGCCGCATTGCAAGCCGAAGCGGCACGTCTCGGCAATGGCGACTGGCGCCTGCGGATGAGCGTCGACAAACGCGGCACGCTCACCTTCGCACATGGCGTACGGGTGCCGCTGCCCGTTGACGTCGTGGCAGTGGAACTGGCGGAGCAACGACTGCCTGTGTCCGATGTCCTGCGCCGACACAAACTCAGCGCACGCGCCACCTACGACGCCGGCTGGCAGACCGCCGAGCAACACGGCGCGTTCGACGCGCTGTTCTTCAACACACGCGACGAACTGCTCGAAGGCGGCCGCTCATCGGTATTCGTCAAGGTGGATGGGCAGTGGATGACGCCACCGTTGTCGGCGGACATCCTGCCCGGCGTCATGCGCGCGGTGGTGCTGGAAGAGGGCGATGCGCTGATCGATGGGCCGGTGGTTAAGGCGACGATCACGCGGGAGATGGTGCTGCGGGCAGGACAGATCGTGTTGGTGAGTGCGTTGCGAGGGGTGATGCGGGCGGTATTGCGCCCCGTATCGCACTAACCTGTTCCCCTCTCCCGCGGTGCGGGAGAGGGGAGACAACCAGTGGGATGGAGGCGCGCTCACGCCGCAAACGTATGCTCCACCGCCGGAAAACTTCCGTCCTTCACCGCTGCCACATACGCGCGCACCGCCGCTTCGATTGACGTCTGCCCGTCCATGAAGTTGCGTACGAACTTGGCCTTGCGGCCAGGGTAGATGTTCAGCATGTCCTGCAGCACCAGCACCTGGCCCGTGCAGTCCACACCGGCACCGATGCCGATGGTCGGCACGGTCAGCAACTCGGTCACTTCGCCTGCCACCTTGGCTGGCACGGCTTCCATCAGCACCACCTGGGCACCGGCCTGTTGCAGCGCCAGTGCATCGCGCTTGAGTTGCGCGGCACCGGCCTCGGTCTTGCCCTGCACCTTGAATCCGCCAAACGCGTGCACCGACTGCGGCGTCAGGCCGATGTGTGCGCACACCGGAATGCTGCGCTCGACGAGGAACTTCACGATGGGCGCAGCCCATTCCCCGCCTTCGATCTTCACCATCTGCGCGCCCGCGCGCATCAGTGCGGCGGCACTCTCGAACGCCTTCTCGGGCGTGGGGTACGTGCCGAAGGGCAGGTCCGATACCAGCAGCGCGGTCTGGTTGCCGCGCGCCACGCACTCGGTGTGATAGACCATGTGATCGAGCGTGACCGGCAGCGTGGTCTGCTGGCCCTGCATCACGTTGCCGAGCGAGTCGCCGACCAGGATCATTTCAACGCCACAGTAGTCGAGCAATGCGGCGAAGCTGGAGTCGTACGCGGTCAGCATGACGATCTTTTCGCCGGCGTCGCGCATGGCCTGCAGTTTCGGGGCGGTGATGGTCTTGCGGGAGGGTTCGAGGAGGTAACTCATGGCAGTGCCCGTAGGAGTGGCGGCCAGGTTGTACGCCGGAATGTGCGCACCGGCGGCGGCCGTTGTCGTTATCGTATGGTGCTGCAGCGACTCAGGACGCAGCGAGATTCAGGAAGGCTCTGCGGCCCCGCATGTTCTCGATGCGCGTCAGTAGTGTACGGAAATCATCGTCGTTGTCCACCGGATTGAAGTGGGCGGTATCGACGATCATGACGGGCGCATCATCGTACGTGTGGAACATCTCGCCGTAGGCATCGGTGAGCCGATGCAGATACTGTTCCTCGATGCCGGTTTCGCCTGGCAGGCCGCGGCGCGCAATGCGCTCGCGCAGCAGCGACGGCGTGGCCTGCAACATGATGACAAGGTCCACGCGCTGCGTCGGCACTTGCAGCCGTGCCACCAGCGCATCGTAGAGCGCCAACTCGTCGGCTTCGAGCGTCAGCGACGCATAAAGACGGTCTCGCGGATACAGGAAATTGCCGATCATCCGATGGCCGGCAAGCATTGCCGCATGCCACTGCTGAAGCTGGGTGGCGCGCTGATTCAGGCAGGACAGTTGCATGGCCAGCGCATAGCGCTGCGGCTCGCGATAGTAGCGTTCCAGGAATGGATTATGGCGCGCACCATCGGGCAGTTCGCCGGCGCGCAGCGTTTGCGCCAGGCGCTGGGCCAGCGCTGTCTTGCCCGATCCGATCGGGCCTTCCACGACGATGCGGCGCAGATGGTCGAGCATGGTTCAGATGCTCCGTGGCGTAGCGCGTGTGAGGCGTCTCACGACGCCGTGCCGCCTTCCTGCAGCCGCGTGCATTTGCATGAGGAAAGCTTCTCGATGCGCTGATTGCTGACGTTAGCGACAAAATCGGCGGCGCGGCCACGGCCTGGAATTTCGAGCGCGGCATCGAGTTCCAGCAGCGGCACGAGCACGAAGGCGCGCTCGGTGATGCGAGGGTGCGGCACAGTCAGTGTCTCGGTATCGATCGAGACATCGCCGAACAGCAACAGGTCGAGGTCCAGCGTGCGGGGCGCGTTATGAAACGGGCGCTCGCGGCCGAACTGGTCCTCGATGTGGTGACAGATGCGCAGCAGTTGCGCCGCCGTGAACGTCGTCTCGACCTTCACTACGGCATTGCAGTAGTCGTTGCCCGTGGCATCGACCGGCGCGGTCCGATAGAACGAGGACCGGGCGGCCACCGTGATGCCGACCTGCTGGGCCAGGCACACGATGGCGTCTTTCAGCGCCTGGCGCGTATCGCCCATATTGGCGCCAATGCCGATGAAGGCAAGCGTCATGTTATTCCTCCGGCTGGGCGCGGCGTGACCCCTCCGCGGCCTGGTCGCCGTCGGCAGAATCCGCCCCGCTGCGGGAAGACACTGTATCCGATTTCCGGGGACTCCGCCGACGGCGCCGTTTGCGTGCCGGCGCTTCGCCTTCCACCTCGTCCGCCACCTCCGGACCCCCTGCGTTCACGGCCTTGTTGCCCTTGCCACGTGCAGGTTTCACCGACTGGATCAGCGCCTCGCGCTCGTCAGGCGGCGAGTTCTGGAAATCGGTCCACCACTGGCCCAGTTCAGCCGGCTGTTCGCCAGCCTCGCAGCGCAGTTGCAGGAAGTCGTAGCCGGCACGGAAGCGCGGCGATTCGAGCAGGCGGAAGGGCATGCGGCCCACGCGCTTCTCGAAGCGCGGCTGCATGCCCCAGATGTCGCGCATGTCGGTCACGAAGCGGCGCTGGATGGCCAACTGGCCGGTCTGCTTTTCCAGCACCATGTCCATGGCCGTGTTCAGCGCGGCGATCGGATGCTCGCCGCCTTCGCGCAGCTTGGTCCAGCGCTGCAGCACGTGGTGCCACAGCAGCGACGCGAACAGGAAGCCCGGCGAAACCGGCTTGCCGGCCTGTACGCGACGGTCGGTGTTATCCAGGGCAAGCTGCACGAAGCGCTGGCCCATCGGTTGCTCGATCGCTACATCCAGCAGCGGCAGCAGGCCCTTGTGCAGGCCAGCCTTGCGCAGCTCCTGCAGCGATGCCCAGGCGTGGCCGGACATCAGCAGCTTCAGCATCTCGTCGAACAGGCGCGCGCTCGGCACGTTATGGATCAGCGGCGCCAGTTCGGCGATGGGCACGCGCGTATCTTCATCGATGCCGAAACCGGTCTTGGCCGCAAAGCGCACCACGCGCAGCATGCGCACGGGATCTTCGCGATAGCGCGTGACCGGATCACCGATCATGCGCAGCGTCTTCGCGCGGATGTCTTCCATGCCGTGATGGTAGTCATGCACGGTCTGCGCGGCCGGATCGTAGTACATCGCGTTGATCGTGAAATCGCGGCGTTCGGCGTCCTCGGCCTGCGAGCCCCAGACGTTGTCGCGCAGCACACGGCCGCTGGCGTCGATCGCATGCGTCTTGGTGTCGAGCTCGGCGCGCTTCAAGCGGCGGCCTTCGGGCAGCGTCTCGCTGGCCACGGCATCCACAAGGGCGCGGAACGTCGAGACTTCGATGATTTCCTGGTCGCGTCCGCCGTAGAACGTCACGTGCACGATCTGGAAGCGGCGGCCGATGATGCGCGAGCGGCGGAACAGCGCCTGCACTTGCTCGGGCGTGGCGTTGGTCGCCACGTCGAAATCCTTCGGCTTGATACCCAGCAGCAGGTCGCGCACGGCGCCGCCCACGATAAAGGCCTGGTAGCCAGCCTGCTGCAGCGTGGACGTGACCTTGACCGCGTTGCGCGAGATCAGCGTCGGGTCGATGCGGTGTTCGTCCACACCGACCACGCACGGCGTATGGGCACGGCCGATGCGGCGCTGCTTGGGGCCCGGCTTGCCGAGCAGCCGGTTGATGAGCTTCTTGATCACGTCAGAACAGGTCCATGATGCGCCAGCCGGCTTCGGCCGCGCGGTTGCGCAGGCGGTCGTCGGGGTTGGCGGCCACCGGCTCGCTGACCTTCTCGAGCAGCGGCAGGTCGTTGGCGGAATCGCTGTAGAACGTGGTGGTGCCGAAGTCTTCCCACTTGGCGCCCAGGCTCTTGAGCCAGCTGTCCACGCGCGTGATCTTGCCTTCGCGGAAGCTCGGTACGCCGAACACTTCGCCCGTGAAGGGGCTCTCCGGCTTGCCGTCGAGCGTGGCGGGTTCGGTGGCGATCAGGTGCTTGATACCGAACGCCTGGGCGATCGGGGCGGTGACGAAACTGTTGGTGGCAGTCACCACGGCGCACAGATCACCCGCTTCCAGGTGCTTGTACACCAGCGCCTTGGCCTGCGGCGTGATGACGGGTTCGATGACCTCGTGCATGAAACGCACGCGCCACTGGTCCAGGCGATCGCGCGGATTGGCGGCCAGCGGGGCCAGCGCAAAGCGCAGGAACTCCTGGATATTGAGCGTGCCAGCCTTGTATTGGCTATAGAACTCGTCGTTCTTGCGACGATAGGATTCCTCGTCGACGACGCCCATGCGGACCAGGAAGCGGCCCCATTCATGGTCGCTATCGGTCGGGATCAGGGTGTGGTCGAGGTCAAACAGTGCCAGATTCATGGGGCGCGATTTTACATTAAGGTGCAACAGGCGGGCGGGTTGTCCCGGCGCAGGTGGGGAGCGGGTTTCGTGCCAGCATGCCGGATAAGGGCGCTGGCGGACATCTACTCGCGAAATTCGGCAAACATCTCCCGAAGCAGCGGCAGTGTCACGGCGCGCTTGCGCTCCAGCGCGTACATGTCGAGGGCGTCCAGCAGGGCCATCAGGCTGGGCATGTCGCGATAGTGGCGCGTGACGAGCCAGTGCGGAATTTCCGGCGCGAGCTGGAGCCCGCGCTCGCGCGCCGCCTGGACAAGGGCGGCCATCTTGTCATCGTCAGACAGCGATTCGAGCTGATAGACCAGCCCCCAGCCCAGCCGGGTGCGCAGGTCCTCACGCACGGGCATGGCACGTGGCGCCAGGTTCCCCGCCACCACGATCGCACAGCGCACATGCGCCCGTACTTCGTTGTAGAGCGAGAACACGGCGATCTGGCGCGCTTCGTCCAGTAATTCCACATCGTCCACCGTATACAACTGGCATGACGGGTCGAAGATGAAATCGGACAGCGCGTGGTGCGGACTCAGGTAGCGGCAGTTCAGGCCGCCATGCAGCGCGGCGTCGCACACGGCATGCAGCAGGTGGGTGCGGCCCGAACCCGCCTCGCCCCACAGGTAGAAGAGGCGGTCATGGGCCTGCTCGCGCGCCACGAGGCCGGGCAGCTCGCGCAGCCGCTGCACGGGTTCCCGGTTGGCGGCCACGAAGAAGTTCTCGAACGTGGACGGCGGAGGGCTGCCCAGTTCGAGTGACAACTGCTTGTGGGAGGGTCGCAAAGACATGGCGCGCGTGACTGGGGCGAATTAAGTCAAAAACTTCAAATAGGGCGAAAAGGTGGCTTCAGCCGTGACTTTGGCGTATGCGGGGCAGGGCTGGCAGTGTGGCACTGGTCGCCGGGAGCCTGTATCCGTTAAAATCGCGATTTTACTGGAGTCGCGCCCTCGATCCGCGCCCGATTCGCCTCAATGGCATCGGAGTGTGATTAATAGGTGATGATTTCAGCACTTCACCCTCCTCAAAGACAAGCAGGTTCTCATGAGCGCATCCCCGACCGCCGGCCAGGCAGGCCTTTCCTACCGCGATGCCGGTGTTGACATCGAAGCCGGCGACGCCCTGGTCGACCGTATCAAGCCGTTTGCCAAGCGCACCATGCGCGAAGGCGTGATGGCCGGCATCGGCGGGTTCGGCGCGCTGTTCGAACTGTCGAAGAAGTTCCAGGAGCCGGTGCTGGTCTCGGGCACCGACGGCGTGGGCACCAAGCTCAAGCTGGCGTTCCAACTGAACCGCCACGACACCGTGGGCCAGGATCTCGTGGCGATGAGCGTCAACGACATCCTCGTGCAGGGCGCCGAGCCGCTGTTCTTCCTGGACTACTTTGCCTGTGGCAAGTTGGACGTGGACACCGCCGCCACCGTGATCCAGGGCATCGCCCATGGTTGCGAACTGGCCGGCTGCGCGCTGATCGGCGGCGAAACCGCTGAAATGCCGAGCATGTATCCGGACGGCGAATACGACCTGGCCGGTTTCGCGGTCGGCGCCGTGGAAAAGAAGAAGATCATCGACGGTTCGACGATCCAGCCGGGCGACGTGGTGCTGGGCCTGGCCTCGTCGGGTGCGCATTCGAACGGTTACTCGCTGGTGCGCAAGATCCTCGACGTGGCCAAGCCGGACCTGAACGCCGACTTCCACGGTCAGCGCCTGCAGGACGCCATCATGGCGCCGACGCGCATCTACGTGAAGCCGCTGCTGTCGCTGATCGAAACCCTGCCGGTCAAGGGCATGGCCCACATCACCGGCGGCGGCCTG
>Ga0209025_1005526_pt1 | contig 10258 bp, 10 predicted proteins | sample AraplaMF_Col_mLB_FD_184256 | JGI IMG/M metagenome (GOLD analysis project Ga0209025, IMG submission 184256) | Arabidopsis root microbial communities from the University of North Carolina, USA - plate scrape MF_Col_mLB (SPAdes) (version 2) | ecosystem: Host-associated > Plants > Roots > Endosphere...
GCTTGACAAAAGTGGCTAAACCACTTTGGATATACCAAATTGAGATGCAGTGCATTCGACTGCCGACAGATGGCTGAACGAATGAACCGGATCTGGAATGCCGGACATCCGGCCAGCAACATCGAGGCTCCCCCATGACTTTCTCCGGCTCAAATTCGCTGCGCGAGCGCGACATCCGCTATAGCCTGCACTCGCAGACCAATCCGTCGTTGCACGAGCAGTCTGGTCCTTTCGTCATCGCCGGAGGCGATGGTCCCTACGTCATCGACGCGAGCGGCAACCGCTATTTGGACGCTATGGCGGGCCTTTGGTGCGCATCGCTCGGCTTTACCAATGACCGTCTCGCGAGAGCGGCGGCAAAGGCCTATGAAACCCTCGGCTTCTACCACACCTTCGGCGGGAGGGCGTCGCCTTCGTCTATCGCCGCGGCGGAGGCAATCGCGGAGCTGGTGCCGATTGAGGATGCACGCGTCTTCTTTGCCACTTCCGGTTCCGAGGCGGTCGAAAGCATGGTCAAACTCACCTGGCTCCATTTCAAGGCGCTGGGACAGGAACAGAAACGCAAGATCATTGCCCGTGATCGGGCGTTCCACGGTTCGACGATCTTTGCGGCCTCTCTGACCGGACTACCGCACATGCACCGCGAATTCGGTCTGCCTCTCGACGGAATCGTTCGCATATCGTGCCCGGACCCCTATCAGGGACGTCTGCCCGGCGAGAGCGTGGAGACATTCGTCGTGCGGCTCGGCGACGAGCTGGAAGCCACGATCCTGCGCGAGGGGCCGGAAACCATCGGTGCATTTCTCGCCGAGCCGATCAATGCTGGCGCCGGCGTTATCGTGCCGCCGGAGGGCTATTTCGAGAAGGTTCAAACGATCCTCAAGAAATACGGCATCCTGTTCCTTGCAGATGAAATCGTCTGCGGTTTCGGCCGAACCGGCAGCTGGTTCGGATGCGATACCTTCGACATCAAGCCGGATATGATGGCCATGGCCAAGGGGATATCCTCGTCCTATTTCCCGATCTCCGCTGTTGCGGTTGCACCGCACGTTTATGACTCCGTACGGAGCATCAATCCAGGTAAGTCGAACTTCGGGCATGGCTTCACCAATTCCGGCCATCCGGTCGGAGCTGCCATCGTCAACGAGACGATTGCCATCTATCGCGACATGAATGTTGTGCCGACGGTCAATCGGCTCGGTAACCAGCTGCTCGGCCGCCTGGAAGAGATCGGGCGGGCATCCTCGATTGTCGGCGACGTCCGCGGACGTGGGCTCATCCTTGGCGTGGAGATCGTCGCCGAAAAGGAAACGCGAGCCGCTCATGCAGCGGAACTCAACGTCCTCGCCAGGATCGATCAGCACGCGCGCTCAGCCGGTATCATCCTTCGCCCACAAGGCAATACAATCACCTTCTGCCCGCCTTTCGTGATCGACGAAAACCAGGTCGATACGATCGCAAACGTCTTCGCCGACGCGCTTTCGTCAATCGAAAGAGACTTGCGCGCGGCCTAACTACGAGAGGTGGACGATAATGCGAGATCTCTTCGACCTCTCGGGCCAACGGGCGCTTGTCACCGGATCTAGCCAGGGAATTGGGTTCGGGCTCGCACGCGGTCTGCGCGACGCCGGTGCCGACGTAATCCTGAATGGCCGCGATCCAAACAAGCTCGCCAAGGCTGCCAAGCACCTCGGCGAACGGGTGAGCGCTGCGGTGTTTGACGTTACCGATCACGCCGCAACAAGGCGGGCAATCGATGCGCTCGAAACAGATGTCGGCCCGATCGATATCCTCGTGAACAATGCCGGCATTCAACACCGCGCACCGCTGGAAGAATTCCCGGTCGAGGCCTTTGAAAAGCTGCTGCGCACCAATATCTCGTCCGTCTTCAATGCCGGACAGGCGGTCGCCCGCCACATGATCGCCCGGCGCGCTGGCAAGATCATCAATATTGCAAGCGTTCAGACCGCTCTCGCGAGACCCGGGATTGCGCCATACACCGCAACCAAGGGCGCCGTCGGCAACCTGACCAAGGGAATGGCGACCGACTGGGCACGCCATGGACTACAGTGCAATGCGATTGCGCCAGGATATTTCGACACGCCCTTGAACGCAGCCCTCGCCGCCGACCCCGATTTCTCTTCGTGGCTCGAACGCAGGACTCCTGCCGGTCGCTGGGGCAAGATCGAGGAACTCGTCGGCGCCTGCGTCTTCCTTGCATCCAACGCGTCCTCGTTCGTCAACGGTCATGTGCTGTTTGTCGACGGTGGGGTGACGGCGTCGCTCTAACCGGAAGCTCGGAGAGCATAGTTTCAACACCAAGCTGTTTGGCGCCATGCCGGCAGATATCCGGAGCTGCACAACACGTGGCCTAGTTTTATCGCACGCACCAAGCGTCTCTATGTTGTCCCCGCTATCGACATCAAATATATGTAGGACAAAATACGAAATATCGGAGATCGCAGTGCCGCAAGCAGATGTCGGAGAAACCGTTGCGGAGAGCAGCTATCGGCAGATCAAGGCCGATATCATCTTCGGGCGCTTGGCTCCCGGGCAGAAGCTGAAACTCGAAAATCTCAAAGCAGCTTACGACACCAGCGTCAGCACGCTGCGCGAAATCCTGAACCGGCTGACCTCAGAAGGCCTGGTAATCGCCGAGGGGCAGCGCGGTTTCGATGTGGCGCCGGTTTCCGAGGCTGACCTGCGGGAGATCGCGGCACTCCGGCTGCTGCTTGAGGAGCACGCGCTCGAACAGTCCTTCGAACGCGGCGATGTGGAGTGGGAAGCGAAGCTGATGGCCGCCCACTACAAGCTCGCCCGCATGGAAGAGGTCATGGCCACGGGCGATACCAGCAAGGCCGAAGATTGGAAGCGCTATGACTGGGAATTTCATCAGGCGCTGATCTCGGCCTGCGGCTCGCGTCTGCTCATGGATATGCATTCGGCAGTTTTCGACAAATATCTTCGCTATCAGATGGTCGCCCTTTCCTATCGCGGCAACGTGGCGGAGACGGAGCACCAGCAGCTTCTGGAGGCAGCGCTTGCCCGCGATAGCGCGACGGCCAAGGCAATCCTCCAGCGCCATATCCAGGGTGGCGTCGAACACGCGCTGGCAAAGAGACGGCTTTGACCAACGCCCGCGATCCCCTGCCCTTCAGAGCCGATCAGGACATGCCATGCTGAAGCCGACCATCGAGACATCCGAGACCGTCAGCGATGTCGTCTTCCGAAAAATCCGAGAAGACATCATCTCGGGCACATTGGCGCCCGGCGCGAAAATCAAGCTGGAGCAGGCCAAGGAGCGCTATTCGATCAGCATCTCCTCGCTGCGCGAAATCCTCAGCCGGCTGACAACGGAAAATCTGGTACTGGCCGAAGGGCAGCGTGGATTCGAGGTCAGCCCTGCCTCGCGCAAGGAGCTGGCGGAGCTTGCCGATTTGCGCAGCGTGCTGGAGACACACGCGATCGCGCTTTCGTTTGCGGCGGGCAATCTGGAATGGGAAGGTCGGATCGTCGCGGCGCATCACAAGCTGGCGGCGGCCGAAAAGAAGCTGCTGTCAGGAGATGCCTCAAGAACGGTCGACTGGGTGCGCTACGACTGGGAATTCCACCAGGCGATCGTCTCGGCCTGCGATTCCGCGACGCTGATGGCCATGCTGTCCTCGGTTTTCGACCGCTTCCTGCGCTATCATATGCTGGCCCGCAGCTTCCGCGGCCAGGCGGTGGTCGATGATCACAAGCTGCTGTTCCAGCTGGCACTGAAGCGCGATATCGCCGGCGCCCAGGCGGTGGTCGTCAGCCACATCCAGAGCGGCGTCGATCACGTCCTGAAAAGCGGCCGGCTCGCCTAGAGCGCGTCTTTCGGTATGCCATCGGGCCGCATCTGCTTCTTCAAGGCGGCGATGCGGAAGATGGCATTCGGCGCGCCGTAGCCGCGATAACCGCGCCGCTCGACGATCTCGAAGAAGAAGCCTTCGCCGTATTTGCCGCTATAGAGCTGGAAATACTCGCCCTCCTCGTCGCGGTCATAGAGAATGTTTTCCGCCTTGAGCCTCTCGCTGAGATCAGGATCGAGGCCGAACCGCGCTTCGGCGTCGTCATAGTAGTTCGGTGAGATGTGAAGCGCCTTGAAGCCTTTTTCGCGCAACGCATTCGCGGTGGCGAAGATATCGTCGGTCGAAAAGGCCAGATGCTGGATTCCCGCCCCGAATTTCTCGGCGATGAAGTGACCGGCGAGCGTCCGGCGGTTTTCGGCGCCGTTCATGGTAATGCGAAGCGAACCGTCGGCATTCTCGATAACCTGGCTGCGAACAACGCCGCCGGGATCGATGATATCGACAACGGGCGTCTTCCTGGTCTCGAAGATCGAGGTGTAGAACAGTAGCCAGGTCAGCATCTCGTCATAGCCGACGGTCTGGGCAATATGATCGATGCGCAGCAGGCCCGCGTCAGAGGCTTTATCGGCTTGCACAGGCTCGAAATCGATCTCCGAGAAGTGGCCGACCGGGCTCTTGTGGTCGATCAGGTAGATCACGCCGCCGCCGACGCCGCGGATGGCGGGAATTTCAAGCTCGCCCTCGGCCACTGCCTGCTGGAACGGCTCGGCATCCAGCGCCAATGCCCGCATATAGGCTTCCGCCGCATCGTCTACGGCAAGCGCCATCGCATAGGCGAAGGTGCCGTGAACTGCGTAAGCGGCGCTGGCAAAGCCTGCCGGATCGGCATTGACGAGAATGCGGATGTCGCCTTGCTGGTAGAGGCTGACCTTCTTGGACTTGTGGACGGCCGCCTTGCGGAAGCCGAGCGCATCGAGCAGGCCCTCAAGCTCGACGGCTTCGTCGTCATCGGTCGCAAATTCCACGAAGCCGACGCCCTGGGCAACTGCCCGCGGCGGCATGTCGAGGCCGATCCCGGTCTTCGTCCTGCGGCCCACCTGGTCGCCGAGATAGATCAGCGAGCGGTGGCCGTCGGCGGCGATCTCGCGCGTCGAGCCGCCCCGGAACTGGTCATTGAAGATCTCCAGCGAGTAGTAGCCGTCATAGCCGGTCGAAGCCACCGCCTCGGTAAACTCGGCAACCGGCAGATCGCCCTCGCCCGGCATATTGCGGAAATGGCGGCTCCAATAGAGCAGGTCCATATCGATCAGCGGTGCATCGGCAAGCTGGACGATGAAGATCTTTTCCGGCGGGATGGAGCGGATGGAATTGACGTCGATCTTGCGCGACAGCGAATGAAAACTGTCGAGGATCAGGCCGACATTCGGATGATTGGCGCGGCGCACGATTTCCCAGGCATCGCGATGATCATTGATGAAGCGGCCCCATGCCAGAGCCTCATAGCCGACCCGCAGCCCCCGGCGTGCGGCGCGCTCGCCGAGCTCGTGGAAGTCGGCGGCAGCGCGATCGATCCCGCCGAGCGCCGCCGACGAGACATTCGAGCAGACGAGAACGAGATCCGTTCCGAGCTCCTGCATGACGTCGAATTTCCGCTCGGCACGATCGAAGGTGCGGCCGCGCAGCGGCTCCGGCATCCCCTCGAAATCGCGGAACGGCTGGAACAGCGTGATCGCCAGCCCGAGGTCGCGTGCCATCTTTCCAACCTCGGCCGGGCTGCGGTCGAAGGCCAGGAAGTCATTCTCGAATATCTCCACCCCGTCGAAGCCGGCCCTTGCGATCGCCTCGAGCTTCTCCGGCAGTTCTCCGCTGATGCTGACGGTCGCAATCGAAGTCTTCATGTCCGGATCCTCCCGATCTCGTCGGCCGATGACGGCAAAAGCCATAGCCTCGGCATTCTCGCTGCGGGCATTATGCAGAATGCCGGTAGAATTTCAATTCAATTGGGAAATTCGTTTTCATCATAGATTTTACGAAAAATATGTTGATCTGAAGACAGCGTTCTGGCAATTATGCTGGCACACGGTCGGGAGAGGATGACTGTGGAGGCCGGACTGGCCGCCCAACGGAGGAGGAAAACAATGTTTAAATCTATGCTGACCCGTCGCAATGCGATGCTCGGCGCTGCGGCTGTCGTTGCCGCCATCGGGCTCGCGCAGCCCGCCGCTGCCGTCACACCCGAGGAAATCAAGGCCCGCGGCAAGCTGATCGTCGGCATCCAGGGCGACAACCCGCCATGGGGCTTCGTCACCTCGGCCGGCAAGCAGGATGGCTTCGACGCCGATATGGGCGCGCTTTTCGCCAAGGAACTGGGCGTCGAAGTCGAGTTCGTGCCGCTCGAAGTCAACAACCGCATTCCGGCGCTGACGACCGGCCGCGTCGATGTGCTGTTCGCGACCATGGCCATGCTGCCGGATCGCGCCAAGGCCGTGCAGTTCTCGAAGCCCTACAATGCCAATGCCATCGTGCTCATCGGGCCGAAGAACAAGTCGATCAAGACGAATGAGGACATGGCCAACCTGACCATCTCCGTCGCCAAGGGCGCCGCGCAGGATACGCAGGTCACCAAGAACGCGCCGTCCACCGCCACCATCCGCCGCTTCGACGGCGACGCGGCCAGCGTCCAGGCTCTCGTCTCCGGTCAGGTCGATGCGCTCGGCGGCAACATCTTCTACATGGACCGTGTCGAGAAGGCCCGTCCCGGCGAATTCGAAAACAAGCTCGAGTTCCAGAAGCTTTATAACGGCGCCTGCACCCGTCTCGGCGAGAAGGAACTGAACGCCGCGCTCAACACCTTCATCGACAAGATCAAGGGCAATGGCGAGCTGAAGACCATCTACGACAAGTGGATGAAGGTACCGGTTCCGGAATTCCCGGAAAAGCTCGACGGCATCCCGTTCACCGCGGGCTGAGCCAGTCGCTCACAGAAATCCAAGTTCAAGGCGGGCATGGCGATGCCCGTCCACCCCGGCCCCGTGCCCGAAATTGACCCCGTTTGAGATGCGCGCCATGACCAAGACCATCTTCGTCCTCAACGGACCGAACCTCAACCTGCTCGGCGAGCGCGAGCCCAGCATCTACGGTTCGACGACGCTCGCCGATATCCGGCAGATGTGCCTCGCCAAGGCCGGCAGCCTCGGCTTCGAGGTCGATTTCCGCCAGACGAATTTCGAGGGCGAGCTGGTGGAGAGCATTCATCAGGCCCGCAAAGAGGCCTGCGGCATCATCATCAACCCCGCCGCCTATACCTTCACCTCGATCGCGCTTCTCGACGCCCTCAAGACCTTCGATCCGCCGAAGATCGAGCTGCACATTTCCAATGTCCATGCCCGCGAGGAGATCTATCATAAGTCCCTCGTCTCGCGCATCGCCACCGCCATCATGATCGGCTTCGGTGCACGCGGCTACGAACTCGCCATCGAAGCGATGGCGGGCATGGTGGGGGCGACGAAAGCATGAACTATCAGCTGGATTTCACGCCTGTGATCGACGGGCTCCCGAGCCTTCTCATGGGGGTGCTCGGAACATTCCTCCTGGCGATCTGCGGCATGCTCCTGGCGATCGTCATCGGTATCGGCGGCGTTGCCCTGCGGGACTCGCCGATCAAGGCGGTGCGCTGGCTGATAATCTGTTTCGTCGAGCTGATCCGCAATACGCCCTTCCTGGTGCAGATTTTCTTCCTGTTCTTCGCCCTGCCGCTGATCGGCATCCGGCTCGACCCGACGCCGACGGCGATCATCGCGCTCGGCATTAATGGCGGCGCCTATGCGATCGAGATCATCCGGGGTGGCGTTCAATCCATCCCGAAGGGACAGATGGAAGCGGGCCTGGCTCTCGGCCTCCACAAGGTGCAGGTTTTCCGGCTGATCATCCTGAAGCCAGCGCTGAGAGCGATCTACCCATCGCTGACCAGCCAGTTCGTGCTTCTGACGCTGTCGACCAGCATCGCCTCGGCGATCTCCGCCTACGAGCTGACATCGGTGTCGCAGCGCATTGAATCCGAAAGCTTCCGCAGCTTCGAGGTCTATTTCACGGTGACGATCTTCTACCTCGTCATATCTTGGTTGATGATGCGCCTCTTCGCGCTCTTCTCGGCCCGCTATTTCACCTATCCGGTCAAGTGAGGGGCAATCATGGGCAGCGAAGAATTCGTCTTCCTTCTGATCGGCCTGAAATGGACGGTGCTTCTATCGGCCGTCGGCTTCGTCTGCGGCTGCCTCGCCGGGCTCGGCGTGGCGCTCGCGCGAACGTCCGGCATTCCGCTCCTGGAGCGGATCACGGCCATCTATATCGGCATTTTCCAGGGCACGCCGCTCTTGATGCAGCTCTTCGTCACCTATTACGGACTGGCGCTGATCGGGCTGAAGCTCGATGCCTGGGTTGCCGTCGCGATCGGCCTGACCCTGCATGCCAGCGCCTATCTCGGCGAGATCTGGCGCGGTTCGATCGAGGCCGTTCCGCGCGGCCAGACCGAGGCGGCGAAGGCGCTCAGCCTCAAATATGTGTCTCGCATGAAGGATGTGATCCTGCCGCAGGCGATCGGTATCTCGCTGCCGGCGACGATCGGCTTCCTCGTCCAGCTCATCAAGGGCACGTCGCTCGCCTCGATCGTCGGCTTCACCGAGCTGACGCGCGCCGGCAACATCATCTCCAACCAGATCTTCCAGCCGCTGACGGTCTTCGGCATCGTCGGCGCCCTTTATTTCCTGATGTGCTGCCCGCTGACGATCATCGGCGCGCGCCTGGAGCAGCGCTTCAACGCCGCCCACGCGCGGTGAGACAGCCACAGAGATCGATGGAAACGATAAGATGACCACAGCAACCGCCTCCGTCCAGAGCCCGATCACCGGCGAAGCCGTCATCACGATGAGCCATGTCGAGAAGTGGTATGATGCCTTCCAGGCGCTGCACGATATCAACATGTCGGTTCGCAAGGGCGAGCGCATCGTGCTCTGCGGCCCGTCAGGCAGCGGCAAGTCGACGCTGATCCGCTGCATCAACCACCTGGAGAGCTATGAGAAGGGCGAAATCCGCGTCGGCGGCATCCTGCTCGGCAATCAGGCCAAGGCGATCGATGCGATCCGCCGCGAGGTCGGCATGGTGTTCCAACAGTTCAATCTGTTTCCGCATCTCACCGTGCTCGAAAACTGCATGCTGGCGCCGATGCGCGCGCTCGGGGTCGGCAAGACGGAGGCAGCGGACCGGGCGCGCTCGCTGCTCGCCCGCGTAAAAATCCTTGAGCAGGCGGAGAAGTATCCCATCCAGCTGTCAGGTGGCCAGCAGCAGCGCGTGGCGATCGCCCGGGCGCTCTGCATGCGCCCGAAGATCATGCTGTTCGACGAGCCGACCTCGGCGCTCGACCCGGAGATGGTCAAGGAAGTGCTCGATACGATGATCAGCCTCGCCGAAGAGGGGATGACGATGATCTGCGTCACCCATGAAATGGGCTTCGCCCGCCAGGTCGCCGACCGGGTGATCTTCATGGCGAGCGGCGCCATCGTCGAGGAAGCGCATCCGGGTGAATTCTTCACCAATCCGCGCCACGAGCGAACCCGCAAGTTCCTCGGCGAAATCCTGCGGAACTAGGTCCGGGCAAGTCGAATGGCGACGCATCAGCAGACAGCCAGCTTGAAGATCGCCGTGATGGGCGCGGGCCTGATCGGCAGGCGCCACATCGAGGCGATATCGGCAGAACGGCGCACGGCGCTTGCGGCAATCATCGACCCGTCGGATGCCGCCCGGAAGCTTGCGGCAGAAAAGAAAACCCCCTGGTTTTCCTCGCTGGCTGCGTCTCTTGCCAGCGGCCCGCTCGACGGGGTCATCATCGCAACGCCGAACCAGCTGCATGTCGTAAACGCCCTTGAAGCGATCCGTGCAGGCTTGCCTGCCCTGGTGGAAAAGCCTATCGCCGACAACGCAGCCGATGCCGAGATCCTGGTCGCCTCCGCCGAAGCCGCCGGTGTGCCGATCCTCATCGGTCATCACCGACGTCACAACCCGATGATCCAAGCGGCGAAAGCCGCGCTGGAGGCCGGCCGGCTCGGCAAGATTCTGACCGCGCAGGGCACTTTCTGGGTTGCCAAGCCTGACGATTACTTCGGCATTCAATGGCGCCGCGAGGACGGCGGTGGCCCTGTCCTCATCAACCTCATCCATGACGTCGACCTCTTCAGATACCTCCTCGGAGAAGTCGAAAGCGTGCATGCAATGCAATCCAGCGCCGCACGAAACTTTCCTGTCGAGGATACGGCCGTCGTTCTGATGCGCTTCCGGAGCGGTGTGCTCGCCACGCTCAACGCCTGCGATGCCGCGGCATCGCCCTGGAGCTGGGAAATGACATCCGGCGAAAATCCCTCCTACCCCCG
>Ga0209025_1005528_pt1 | contig 10257 bp, 11 predicted proteins | sample AraplaMF_Col_mLB_FD_184256 | JGI IMG/M metagenome (GOLD analysis project Ga0209025, IMG submission 184256) | Arabidopsis root microbial communities from the University of North Carolina, USA - plate scrape MF_Col_mLB (SPAdes) (version 2) | ecosystem: Host-associated > Plants > Roots > Endosphere...
CGCTGCTCTATACGCTGCGCTTCTAACAACTTGCCATTATCATTTAATTCCTTTAAACGCTCTTCTAATTCTTTTTCGATATTTTCAATAGCGACCTTCATCTTTTCTTCACGTGTAACGAAGTGAGATGCTGGGAAGATTGCTACATGATCACGTTCTGCTAATACTTCACCTGTTAACGCATTTACTTCGCGAATACGATCAATTTCGTCGCCGAAAAACTCAATTCGAATACAATGCTCGTCAAGTGATGCTGGGAAGATTTCAACTACATCTCCGCGCACACGGAATGTACCACGCTTGAAATCAATATCATTACGTCCATACTGCACATCAACAAGTTCACGAAGCAATTGATTGCGGTCCTTTTCCATACCAACTCGAAGTGAAACAACTAACTCGCGGTATTCTTCTGGAGAACCTAAACCATATATACACGAAACACTCGCAACAATAATTACATCATCCCGTTCAAATAATGCGGACGTTGCTGAGTGACGCAATTTATCAATTTCATCATTAATTTGCGCATCTTTCTCAATAAACGTATCTGTTTGCGGCACATACGCTTCTGGCTGATAATAATCGTAATAACTAACAAAATATTCAACTGCATTATTCGGGAAAAAATCTTTCAGCTCACTATATAGCTGTCCCGCTAACGTTTTATTATGAGCCATGACAAGTGTTGGCTTCTGCACTTCTTTAATGACATTTGAAATCGTAAATGTCTTACCCGTTCCTGTCGCTCCAAGCAACACTTGCTTTTTCTTTCCACTATTAATCCCCTCTACAAGCTTCTCTATAGCTACCGGCTGATCACCTTGCGGGGAATACGCTGAAATAATTTCAAATTGATGTTCCAATGAAAGTCCGACCTCCTCATAAAAAATCTGTATTATTATTTTACCACGAATGCCCATAAAAAACCTAAAAAAACGAACAGATATTCGGTAAAATTTTCGACAATATATACATAGAAAAAGGAAGGAGTAAAAACTTCCTTCCTCTACTAACTCTATTTTTTAGGTACATATAATAAATCATATCCATTGCGCCCATTTTCATTCACACAGTCTATTAACCTATAAGCCGTTTGTGATTCACGCTGCTCTTTAACAATCCTTTTACAGCTATCTTCATCCATGCCTGTATGATTACCAGCAAATCGATCTTGCCTATTATCTAACATATGAATTATATCTGTCCCACTATACTCTAATGTTTGAAAAATCGGATCACCTTCATGTGTATAATGTACAATTCTTATTTTATCAACTTCCCCTTGGTCCACATTCAAAATGAACTTTTCGAATTTATCTAGATTGGAAATTCCCTCTCTCTTTACAATGACATCATTCTCTTTATCAATTGCAATGTTAGATTGCGAGCATGCTACTAAACTAAAGAAAAATAGGCATATAAAACCACTTCTTTTTCCTATTGTCATCCTCTCCTAGAAAAAGCATTTGTATACTGCAGAAGCTACTTTCCTCTACGAAAGTAGCTTCTCTTTTCCTTTCTCCTTCTTCGGAAAAAGAACATATGAAAATGAAATAACTGTATCCACTAAAAGTATAATCGCCCAAACTTGGCTAACACGACTTGCAGCTTTATTTAAAACGATTCCCGATTCTAACCAATTACCCCATTGTTCAAATGGAATAAATCCATACGCGAAGAAAAAGAATATGTGCACACCAACAAATAAGACAACATGTAATACCCAATTTTTTATTTCCTGCTTCGCATAAGCCATACCTGTTAATTCTACGTGCTCTTCCATAATTGGCGCTGGTTCATTCCGCCATTTCGCAACTAGCTTTTGCGCAAATATATCAAGCTTCTTCAAATCCTTTTTCCCGTAGAAAACTGCATACAATAAAATAATTACTGTAATGATTTGAAAGTTAGAGAACTTTCCTGTTTGGTAATAATCCACTACTCCTAAGGTTAAAATGAACACTTCATTTACGAGGAGTACAATCCCCATAATAAAGCTTGCCTTCTTCAAACGGAATCCGTAACGGAGTAAAAAGAAACCAATAGCCGATAACCAAAATACAATCTCTGCCCCAATTAAAAAATACCAACGATATTCTGCAAGTATACTCATTTATCCTTCTCCTTTTCATCATATATACGAAAAGCTTCATCCATATATAATAAAAGTTCTTCTTCAATTGGATACATGCTCATTTTCTGTGAATCTTCCTTCGATTTTCTAACTTCCCATAACTTATCTAAAAATGCTTCATCACCATTGGCCATTTCTAAACACTTCTGCATTAATCTCTTCGTTGCCTCTTGTACCTCATCACTCACGACTTCTTTGCCCTCTTTCATAAAAGTGCGAAATTGCTTTAATAAATCTACCCACTCTAAAACATTCGGATCTTCTTCACTCATATTTGGCAAATTATGAAGCAATTTTTGTTCTTCCTTTGAAAATACTTCATTTTGAAATATTTCACGTATACGAGACGACTGTTTCGAAAGCTGAATCAGTTCAAACATAACTTTCCAATCAAGTTCACCCTCTACATCTACCGAATAAACAACAGCTTGTAAAACACGCTCCATTCGATTGAATTTCTTTTGTTCTTCCTGTACAAATCGAAGTTGTTTTTCAAGCGAGTCCTTTAAATTAAGCTCACCTTTTACTAACATATTCGCAGACTCTTTTAATGAAAATCCCATTTCCTTTAAAAATAAAATCTGTTGGAGACGTATTACGTCAGCTTCACTATATAAACGATGCCCACCTTCTGTTTTCCCGCTCGGCTTTAATAAATCTATCTGATCATAGTAACGTAATGTACGTACTGTTACCCCTGTTTCTTTCGTCAATTGTTGTATTGAAATCACTACCATCACCTCTTCTCCTTCATTATAAAAGATGACGTTACGTCACTTTCAAGACTTTTGTAAAAAAAATACAAAAAGCTGTTTATACTCTTCGTATAAACAGCTTTTACGGAAATAATCCTTTTTGTACAGCGCGCCCACAAAATAAAATAAGTGCTCCAACAACAACACTCGTTGCTGTTTTATGATAATGAGCTGATAGTAATAAATAATAAGATAAACCGACAGTACCAATCATAATACAAACGCTTGGCACTGGATAACGAGAGAAGTTTTGCATTCCCCAAAACAAAGCAAAAATAGCCGTAGCGACACATAATACCGGTAATCCCATTCCAGTTCCCCTTTTTCTATCTATTCCTTGTTGCTAACACACTCGTCGATGCCATACTTATTAATAAAGTGAAACTTTAAGCAGTGGGGGTTTTCTTCATCCCCCACTGATTATTAGTTGAACCAATCGGACTTTTATGGGCAGTTGATCCCCCCACCTAAATTCTTTGCTTTCGCTGAATTTTGAGGTGGGGGTCTTACTGCCCATTAAAGTCGGATAAACCAAAAATTACAATATATAATAACTCATTTACATGTACTACTTGCCTATCTAAACACTTATTTACACAAAGATACACAATGAACAATAACACGAAGCTTGTCATACTAGTCGTAAAATATGACTTCATCTTGTTCACAACTCGCTCATCAATTGACGGTACTCCCTCTTCTTTCAAACGCTTCTATTCTCTATATTCCGCAATACTATATAAAATGACTAGTGCTACATTCGATATAAAAATAGTTCCCCACGAAATACTTACAATCATTAAACTCACATTTAAAACAAGACCTGCTAAAAACAAACTTCCTATAAAACGTATAATATGTTGCTTACTCATACATGATCAGCCTCTTTTTGATTTCTATATTTCCACTTCGGCCAATAGTTCACAAGAAAATACACCCACTGCCCTAGTACAAACAAAACAAACGGCATACCAGCATTTCTATCTACAATTAAATTATATAAACTCCATATTGCCAAACTAATCGTAAAAAACAACCCTACATATTTAAACGCTTTATCCGACTGAAATCTCTCAAACTCATCTTGAATTTTTCATTCCTCCTATCCCTATGCTCGTTTTCCTATCATAACTCCTATGATGAGACTACCTGCAAACAAGGAACTACATATTGTAAATATTTCTTGGATAGGCATAACAGCTCTTCCTATTGCTTTACTCGCAACAATATAAACAATAAGCAATAGAAACGCGAATACAAATGAAACATTTACATATTTTTTTATATTTTCATTTACTCGCTCGTCTATATCTGGAAGTTCTTCTTTTTTGTACTTACGCTTTTTGTAATACGTATACACTATGAAAAATACAATTGCTAAAATGTTACTCACTACGAGCGGTAAAATTGGTATAGCCGGATTCATAATATGAACTACAATGTCTCCCAAAAACAATCCAATAGTCGCACCAATCAATAACTTTTTAGTATCGTCCATTTTCTCTCCCCTTACTCTAGCGTAAAGATTTCCTCCACCTTCATCCCAAAATATTTGGCGATTTTTAAGGATAACTCTAGACTCGGGTTATAATGATGATTTTCAATCGCCACAATCGTCTGCCGCGTCACCTGCATCGCCTTTGCCATTTCAACTTGCGTTATATGATGTTGCTTTCTTAATTCTTTTATTTTATTTTTTACACCCATAGGCTCCACCTTCAAAAGTAAAGATATCTTTACTTTAATTATAAATATTTTCCAGTTACAAGTAAAGATATCTTTACAAATTTTAGAAAAACATTTCACTATGCACCTTCTTTAACAAAGTACAGGCGTAATTCAATTTATATCAGCGATTTTTTTAATATATCGATTTACCGACATCCATAGCCCTATAATTATAAGAAAAAGCTGTTCCCAAATACCTCTGGGAACAGCTTCTCCGCCCTACTACATAAATCCTAACACATATACAAGAACGTATCCAAGAATAGAAAGGCAAACCGAACCAATTAGCCCTGCCACAAACGCTTTGCTTCCTAACTTACGGAACGTTTTAAATTCTACATTTAAACCAAGCCCCGCCATCGCCATTGCGATAAGCATGTAAGCAAGGACAACAATGTATCCCGCAACAACTTCTGGTATAACCCCAAGCGAGTGTACCGCACTCATCGCTAAAAATCCGAAGATGAACCACGGAATCGGAAGATCGCGCCACGATCTTTTTTCTTCGCTACCTTCGCTCTTACCAAACCATAACCCAATTAAAATCGCTACCGGCACAAGCATTGCAACGCGCGTTAGCTTCACAATAACTGCAATGTCTACAGCTGCGCTTCCTCCTGGTGCCGCGGCTGCGATCACATGGGCGATTTCATGAAGCGTCGCACCTGAGAATACACCGTAACCGTACGGTGAGAAGCCAAGCACTGGGTATAATAGCGTATAAATAAGTGTAAATATTGTACCTAAAATGGCAATAATCGCTGCGCCGACTGCCGTTTCCTCATCCTTCGCTTTCACTTGCGGTGCAATTGCCACGACCGCTGCCGCGCCGCAAATTGCCGTCCCGCACGCTGTTAAAATTCCAAGTTTCTTCTCTACTTTAAATACTTTCGTTAGTCCATATACTACGAAAATCGTAAATGTAATCACAACCGCTGCGATGACCAATACTTTCGGCCCCGCCTTCGCAATATCAACAAGATTTAATCGCATTCCAAGTAAAATGATTCCGAAGCGAAGTAACTTCTTACTCGCAAAGTTCGTCCCTGCAATTGCATCATGAGGAATTCCAATTACCGCACGCCAAACCATCCCGATTAGAATAGCAATTACTAATTGTCCCATAATATTTAAAAATGGAAGCTCTGCTAAATATTTCGCCGCAATTGCGATTAATAGTGTAATCCCAATTCCTTGCGAAAACCCAAAACGCTTCTTCTTTTGTATAACAAGTGTTTGTTCCACTGTGAACCACTCCAATAATCGTATTGGAACATGCATGTTCTATCTACTTACATTATAAGAGAGTTTCTATAATAAGTTTAATACCAATACCAAATCTCTATCATCAGAAATACTTATGATAAGATGAAAGAAAAAGAAAGGAGCCCATTACATGAACGTAGATATTTTAAAAATTTTCGTTACTGTCGTAGAACAGAAACACTTCTCCCGTGCAGCAGAATTATTAAACCTTTCACAGCCTGGCGTAAGTATGCACATTCGCAACTTAGAAAATGAATTTGGAACTACACTCATTCAGCGCTCCCCGAAGCACGTTCAAGTGACAGAGGCTGGAAACATTTTATATATACACGCAAAGCAAATGCTCTCCCTTTACGAAGATGCTAAACAAGAAATTAACGAACTACATAACGTTGTAACAGGAACTCTTCGCATCGGTGCTAGTTTTACAATCGGTGAATACTTACTTCCAAAAATACTGGCTAACTATGCGAATGAAAATCCACACGTCGAAGTTCATACTTTTATCTCAAATACAGAAGATGTTTTGCAAAGCCTTCGCTCTAATCAAATTGATATCGGCTTAGTGGAAGGGCAAGTCGTATACGCCGACGTTGACGTTGAAACATTTATGCAAGATGAAATGAAGCTCGTCGTTCCGCCAAATCATCCACTGCTCCGCACAAATGAAATAAATGAAAGCACACTCCAAGATCAAGTATGGGTATTAAGAGAAAGCGGCTCTGGTACACGTGCTTACAGTGATCGTTTTATTCATCAACACCATTTGAAAATGAAACGATTCTTTACATTTAGTAGTATCCAAAGCGTAAAGGAAGCAGTTAGTGCCGGGCTTGGCATCGCTATCCTTTCTGATTGGACTGTACGGAAAGAGCTACTGGCAAAAGAACTATTCCACGTCGAAGTTCCAAATGAACAACTCATCCGTCCATTCTCCATCGTGCGCGGTAAATATTTTATTCCGTCTAAAGCTATTCAAGTATTTTTAAATCATGTAAATTCCTTTGCGAAAAAACAGGTTTGACCTTCACATTCGTGTAAAGATTTAAAATACAGATAAAAGTACAATTGCATAATAACGAATTCAAAAATCATAAACAGAAATAAGTTTGACAAACCATTTTGTATGCGCATACAATAAAAGTAATATTATGAAAGGAAGGTACTTTGACCAATGAAGTTCTAATTCTCTTATTTATTTCATCCATCACAAATAGTGAACAAAAAATGATGAAAACTAGCAGGGGATTAGTCTGTCCATTTGTCGATACTTTCTTTCGAAACGATCATGTAAAAAATCGTTTATTTATGTACGATTTTTACATGCAAGGGCGACGTTTATCCTCTCTAGTGAAACTAGGGAGGTTTTTTTATGACTATTTTATTCGCACGTAATATTGAAAAGAGCTTTGGTGATCGCACACTATTTACGTTACCGTCACTGGAAATACAAGCACACGACCGTATAGGAATTGTTGGAGTTAACGGGGCTGGTAAATCTACGTTATTACAAATATTAAGTAAAGAAATAGAAGCCGACAAAGGTATAGTAACTCATCATAGTTCTATCAGCGTCATTCCTCAGCTTAGTGAGGAACTACCGGAAACTGCATCTTCTCTTACAAAAGGAAAATGGAGTATTTCAAACGTTACAGATGCAATGAGCGGTGGTGAACGAATGCGCCTAAAGATTGCTCATGCTCTCGAACATGAGGCAGGTATTTTATTCGCTGATGAACCAACAAGCCATTTAGATATGATCGGTACAGAGCAATTAGAAAAGGCACTTTTATCTTATAAAGGGGCACTTGTTTTAATATCGCATGATCGTGAATTTCTAGATAATATATGTACTAAAATTATTGAAATTGAAGACGGTACGATTCAAGAGTATAAAGGGAATTATTCCAACTATCGAAAACAAAAAAAACGTGAACGAACACAAAAACAAGCAGAGTATGAGCAATATGCACAAGAAAAAAATCGTTTAGAGCAGTCCATTTCACAAAGAAAACAACGTGCTTCTAACATGACAAAAATCCCAACGCGGTTCAGTTCATCTGAATCTAAACTGCATAAATTAAGTGGGGCTTACGGCCAAGAACAGGTTAGCAAAGCAGCAAAGGCACTGGAAACACGTCTCGAAAAACTAGAAAAGAAAGAAAAGCCAAAAGATTTTCCTCAAGCTCAGTTTGACGTGCAATACCATACACCCATTCATAGTAAAGTGGCAGTACAGTTCAATAAAGCAACAAAGAAAATAGGTGACCGCACACTATTTAAAAGTATGAACGGAACTATTGCTCCTGGTGCAAAACTTGCTGTGTTAGGTGCAAACGGAAGTGGAAAAACAACTTTGTTCAACATGCTTCTCGCAAACGAGCGTGGTATGCAGCTTTCGAAAAGTTGTAAAATTGGATACTTCGAACAAACACTATCCATTTTAAAAACAGATAAAACCATTTTAGAAAACATTCTAGAAGAAACAAATTATACTGAATCGTTCGTTCGAACAATACTTGCAAGGCTCCTATTCCGCCGTGAAGACGTTCATAAGCCTGTACACGTTCTAAGCGGTGGCGAGCGAATGAAGGTTGCACTCGCAAAAGTATTTTTAGGAAACTATAATTTGCTTCTGCTCGATGAACCGACAAACTATTTAGACTTAGCAACGCAAGAGGAATTAGAACTCATGTTACGAGAATATCCGGGCACAATACTTTTCATTAGCCATGACCGTGCCTTTATTCGCTCTGTTGCCGACCATATTCTACAAGTAGATGAGAGTGAACCAAGAGTATTCCACGGTAATTACGAGCAATACACAAAAAGAACAACCGGGGATTCTGTCAATGTTACTGAACAAGAATTATTACGTTTACAAACAAAATTAACGGAAATTATCGGACGAATTTCCATGCCAAATCAGCAAGATAACATCCCATCTCTCGAACAAGAATACGAAACATTATTAGTTCAAATCCGGAAATGTAAAGAAGCGCTCTAATGTCTTCCCTATATATCGACGGTGCCTTCCACATTTCCCAAGAAATATTGAAACTTCGACATAACAACAAAAAAGCCGTGCTGGTGTGCACGGCTTTTACTTTAAATACGGACAGCTGTCCCACTCACTGCAACCATTAGCATCCCTTCGCGAACTACTTCATAATCCACGTCGATGCCGACAATTGCATTTGCATTTTTTTGTCTTGCGAAAGTTTTCATCTCTTCCATTGCGATGTCACGCGCTTCTTTTAATTTACTTTCATAAGCGCCAGCACGACCGCCGACAACGTCACGGACAGAGGCAAAAAGGTCGCGAACGATATTCGCACCCATAATCGCTTCTCCATTGACGATATCGATGTACTCAATAATTTCTTTTCCTTGAATTGTAGACGTTGTTGTTACAATCATACTTTATAGCCTCCCATATGAGATTTTTACCTACTTATGGTGCACTAATTCAGTACAAATTATATTTACGAACTAAACTGCGCTTCGTATAACCTGCTGTATCCTCCGCCTTGTTCAATTAATTCATCATGTGAACCTTGTTCCGCAATACCATCTTTATTTACAACGACGATACGATCTGCATTTTTAATCGTCGCAAGTCTGTGAGCAATAACTAACGTTGTACGACCAACTGCTAATTCAGCAAGTGATTTTTGAATCGCTAGTTCCGTCTCTGTATCTAATGCAGAAGTCGCTTCATCTAATATTAAAATTGGCGGGTTTTTCAAGAACATACGAGCAATCGCTAGACGCTGCTTCTGTCCTCCTGAAAGTTTCACGCCGCGCTCACCAATAACGGTATCTAAACCGTCTGGTTGTGAGTAAATTAAGTCTTCTAATTGCGCACGTTTTACTGCCTGCCAAATTTCCGCTTCTGACGCCTTTAAATTTCCGTAAGCAATATTTTCACGAATCGTTCCAGAGAATAAGAACACGTCTTGCTGCACAATTCCAATCTGCTTACGAAGTGAAGATAATGTCATATCTTTCGTATCAATACCATCAATTTGAATCGATCCAGACGATTGCTCATAAAAACGTGGGAGTAAACTACATAACGTTGTTTTCCCTGCTCCTGATGGTCCAACGAATGCAACTGTTTCACCTGCATGTATTTTCAAACTAATATCATTTAAAATCGGTTCTTTATTTTCATATCCGAACGTAATGTTGCTATATTGAATATCACCGTGTACATGTTTAACTTCGATCGCATCTTTAGCGTCTACAATATCTGGCTCTGTTTCAAGAAGCTCTACATATCTCTTAAAACCAGCGATCCCTTTCGGATAGCTTTCGATTACCGCATTAATTTTTTCAATTGGGCGGAAGAAAATATTCGTTAATAGA
>Ga0209025_1005531_pt1 | contig 10255 bp, 6 predicted proteins | sample AraplaMF_Col_mLB_FD_184256 | JGI IMG/M metagenome (GOLD analysis project Ga0209025, IMG submission 184256) | Arabidopsis root microbial communities from the University of North Carolina, USA - plate scrape MF_Col_mLB (SPAdes) (version 2) | ecosystem: Host-associated > Plants > Roots > Endosphere ...
TGATCTCCTTGAATGCAACTGCAGCCATCGACGACCGATTATCGCTCGTATGGATCGCCAGCGAGAAAGGGAACTTTTTTGTGGGGAGCGGCGGGCGAATATCTCGCCCGAGCTTCGAGATTAACTCTCGTGGATGGTATGCCGAGGCCTCGGCATCCGATGAGACAACATACAGCCAGCCTTATCTCGATGCATTTACAGGCAGATGGGTCGTAAGTGTCGCCCATCGCATTCAAGATCAAGGAACAACCATTGGTTACGTGGCCGTTGACATTCTACTCGATACGTTCCCGGAGATTATGAAGCCCTACCATAAAGGCAATGTCGGGTATCATTTTCTGATCGATGCTAACAGAGAAATCATCTATTATCCTGGTTTTACATATACGCTGGATCGCAAATTTCCAGATGCGAGTCCCGGGCTTCAGGCCATTCTTACGAAGATGATGGAGCAGCAAACCGGCGTAGAATCTATTCAGACATTGAAGCAAGATGAATTTATCAGCTATGCGCCAATTCCGCTAACGAAGTGGTCGGTTGCAGTCAGTACGCCAACGGACCTATCTTTACAAGAATTGAACAATTATTCACGGTCATTATTTTTCTATTTCACGCTATGTATTCTAGTTACCGTTATCGTTACCTATTTACTGCTCGCTTATTATTTACAGAGATTTCCTTTTCTTACGAATATTACGCAGAAATTCATAACAGGTGAAGCGATTATTAATCAGAATGATTATGCCATCATCGTTGTTGACTCTCAGTTCCGAATTACTTATTTCAGCAAGACCGCAGAGAAAATGCTGGGCTACACATCCAAGGAAGTCGTCAACAAGGAAAGCATTATGCTGCTGCAGGATCAAGATACGATCGCACGGACAGCCGCAACACTGTCTGCTCAACTCGGAAGAACCATTCCGCCAGACACAACAGTATTTCAAGTTGTATTCGAAGAAAATCATCAGACATCGTATGATACAGAATCCCTCTACGTACATAAAAATGGCACACGCATTCCGATCTCCGTGAATGTCAATAAAATGCTGGATCATAACGGGAACATTATCGGTTATATTCGTATTTGCCGAGACATATCGGAGCAAAAGCGGGATCAAGTCGAGTTGATGGATGCGAAGAAAGCCGCTGAGTCGGCGAATCAAGCCAAAAGCGCGTTCCTCGCAATGATGAGCCATGAACTTCGGACGCCCCTGAATGGGATCATTGGCTTGACGCAATTGATTCAGAAGACGGGAATGACACCGATCCAACAGGATTATTTGCGTAAAATATTGGCTTCTTCCCAGACCTTGCTTCGCATCATTAATGAGATATTAGACTTCTCCAAGATTGAGGCTGGAAAAATTGAAATCGAAGAGACGAAAATCAATCTCTATGGGATGTTCGACAAGCTCTCGGAGACGAGCAGTATGCTCCAAGCCAAAAAAGATCTGGTCCTCCTCATGGATTTACCAAATGATTGGCCAGCTTATGTATTAGGAGACCCCCTGCGACTCGAACAAGTCCTGCTAAATCTGATCAGCAATGCGATTAAATTCACGAATTATGGGATGGTCTGTATACGGGCTGAGAATATAAGGCGCACAGCAGAGTCGATCGAGATCAAATTTTCGATTATCGATACCGGGATTGGCATTTCTGAGGAGCAGCAGCGCTACTTATTTGAACCTTTCTCTCAGGCTGACAACTCGACAAGCCGCAAATACGGCGGGACGGGACTTGGGCTTGTGATTTCCAAAAAATTAGTGGATATCATGCAGGGAGATTTACAACTGCACAGTGAGTTTAGAGTAGGCAGCACCTTCTCCTTCACCATACCCCTACGTCTAACACAAGATGCGAATGTTGCACTGTTACCCCCAGTAGACGCCATCGTAAGGCGGGAAGTGCTTCTCGTATCAGATAAGACAGCGCTGAACAGTCATATGCAATCGATGCTCCATACTTTGGGTCACGAAGTGTATTCCTGTCTCTCTTGGAAGGAAGCGACGAATTGGCTCGAAATGCAAGATCATCATGCAGACATTGTTATTCTTGATATGGATGCTGCGGACATGTACGGTGAAGAGACATGGGTTCGAATGCAAAAGCTTACGCGCTGCCTAGGCGTTCTCACACTCCTCATGACCACTACACCAGGAAGAGAAGCTGTCTTCTCCCTGCCGGATCAGCTTCGTCCCGATGCCGTCCTGTTGAAGCCGGTTCAGATTTTGAAGCTTCATCACATTCTCAGCAGCTTATTTGACAATACCAGATATGAAATCAACGAGGTCACTGCCTATGAGGAGAGCGCTGCTGCATCCAGTCGGCCTTATCGTATTTTACTAGCCGAAGATCATGAGATTAACCAACAAATTGCGGTGGAGTTACTAGAAAGCCGTGGCTATTCTGTTGGCGTAGCGGAGAATGGACGTCAGGTGTTGATGCTGCTCGAACCCTTAGAATGGGATCTTATCCTGATGGATATCCATATGCCGGAGATGGATGGATTGGAAGCAACCAAACGAATACGTAGTAACCCCGTTTATCAGCAACTGCCGATCATCGCGATGTCTGCGAATATCATTCAGAAGGATCGTGACCAATATTTTGAAGCAGGGATGAACGACATGATTCAGAAGCCGATCGATGTCGATCAGATGTTCCAGACATTAGACAAATGGCTTGGTTCAGGTTTACAAATCGGATCAGAAGCTAGGAAGGAAGAAGATGTCAACCTTAATCGCAATCATCCGTATCAAATTCTTGAGGATCATGGGATTATGGTCGAACAAGCGATTCATCGATTAAATGGCAAGGTGCACATATTGAACCGAATGCTAACCACCTTCCATCAGGAATACAAACTCTTTATGGATCATTTCATGGATATGATTGAACAGGAAGATCATGACACAGCAAGGCGCATGATTCATACGTTGAAGGGTACCGCGGGGAATTTATCTGCACAGCAATTATATGAAGCAGCGAACCAGGTTGAACGATGGTTGAAGGATGATAAGCCCAAGGACGATACTGCATTTGTTCAAATCTTACAAGATTTAACCTATCAATTAACTCGCATATTGCATGCGATCGAACTATTTATTGCACGAACAACACTGTAGATCATCATACAGTGTTGTTCGTGTTCTTATTCAACGTTAAATTTATAACCTACCCCCCATACCGTCTTAATAAATCTAGGTTCTTTCGGATTACCTTCAATCTTCTTCCTAAGGTTCGCAATATGTACATCAATTGCTCGATCTGTCACGAAAGAATCGAACCCTCGCAGTGCATTAATTAACTCTTCCCTCGTATATACCTTTCCTTGATTGGCACAGAATAGCTTCATAATTTCGAATTCTGAGAACGTTGTCTCAATATAACGATGATTCACATATAAAGATCTTCGTTCCGGATCCAAAGATATTAAACTCTCTACAGAATCCGTCATATTCCTCAAGTCACCACGATCCGCCATCGACTGTTCGAGCAAATGCATACGCCGAATATTCGCATTAATCCTTGCCGTGAGTTCTCGCATACTGAACGGTTTACTTAGGAAATCATCCGCACCTGCTTGTAAAGCATTAATTCGATCAGCGACCTCCATCTTAAGTGATACGACAATGATTGGCGCGAGTGATACTTCACGCAATTTACTGCATAATTCAATTCCATTGATGTCCGGAAGAACTAAATCCAATAGAATGACGTCCGGTCGGAACAACTCTAATTCGAGCATGCCATCTAATCCCGTATCCACTCTTTTTACGGCGTAGCCCTCTTCCGATAAGTACATCGTTAGCATCTCACCAATCATATTATCGTCCTCGATAATAAGTACTTTATCCATAAGAAGATCACCCTTAATGACAATTTTTTACAAAATTGCGTATTATTCTTAACACATATCTCATAGTTGTTTTAAATTTTTATTAAATTGTACCCCCAATATACTATATTTCGACAACAGCGTCTATGATAAGGATTTTGTTAGGAAACTGTTAGGAGTCGTAATAACAACTTCTTAACGCTGGAGCAGTATAAAGCGCTTACTTATTCCTATAAAATCGAAAAAAATAACCCCGGGCATGAATCAAAATTCATGCTCAAGGTTTATGGCACTTACCACCGCTTATTCCGTTAATTTAAAGCTTGCTACCATATCATTCAATTCTTCTGCTAACCGCGCTAGCTCTTGACTGGAGCTGGCTGTCTGTTCGGCTGCAGCTGCAGATTCATGACTAACAACAGCAATGCTCTCAATGGAGTTCATCATTTCTTGCGACTGTGCAGCTTGCTCTTCGCTTGCTGCCGCAATTTCTGTCACCTGTCTCGCCATACCTACCACTTGATCTAGGATCGCATTAAAGGTCTGACCCGTTTGTTCCGTCAATGAAACGGCACCATTCACTGCGTGGACACTTTGTCCCATATTGTGCTGCATATCTTTGATGATTCCTGCGATTCGTTTCGTCGCTTCGCTGCTTCGTTCCGCCAGCTTCCGAACTTCATCCGCAACGACCGAGAATCCTCTACCTTGCTCTCCTGCTCTCGCAGCTTCTATAGCAGCATTCAATGCGAGCAAGTTTGTCTGTTCAGCGATTTCATCAATGACTTCAATGATTTCCCCGATTTGCTCCGAATCATTCTGCAAGCGTGTCATTTGATCGGAGAGGCTGTTCATCGCATAGACCGAATCTTGTACATCTCGTCCGCCTTTCTCCGCTTTATCTTGTGTTGAATCCGAAAGTTCAGCAGCCATCTCTGCATTTTGAGCCACAACATTTATCGCCATCGTATGCTCTCGGAACAACTCTGTAACCGCATTAACCGTAGATGATTGCTGCACACCGCCCGCTGCGATTTCCTCTGTAGTAGCCGATATTTCTTGAGATGCTGCGGCAACATTCTGTGATGACATAATAATACGTCCAACGAGATCGCGCAGCTGCTCAACCATCGTGTTCGTCGATGCAGTCAAATGCTCGACCTCATCTTTCGTCCGCATTTTGAAACGCAGCGGTTTCATCGATAAATTTCCTTTTGCGATCATATCCAATTGCTCAGCAATGATATTCAACGGCCTTGAAATGTGTCTGGACAGATAGAAAATAATAATGATCCCAACAACAATCGTAATAGCGAAGGCGATGATTAGATTCGTTGCAATACTCGATGCGCCGCTATTGAAGCTGGACATGTAAGAACCGGAGGAGATGATCCATCCCCAGTGCGGCGCTTTTTCAGAATAGACGATTTTCTGTTCGATCTCCTCGGAGTTCGGTAAGTTATAGTCAAAATAGGTATATCCACCGCCAGCCAACGCTTTGTTCACCTGCTCGCGAACGAAGAAATCTCCATTGCGATCGGCGGAATCCCACATATTTTTCCCTTCCATGCTTGGGTGCCCAATGGCAGTCCCCTTCTCATCAAGAATAAAGAGATAACCCGATTCGCCAAGATCAAATTTGTTCGTAATTGGACGGGTGCCGTTCTCTTGCTTGGGTCCTAATATTCTCGTCTTCACTTGCTCCTGGGCTTCCTCCAGCGAAATGAGACCACCCTCCACGCCGACGTTCAGCACATCGATCAATTCAGATACCATATGCGCGTTATTCTTCAGGTTGACCATGCCCACTTCATCAAGATGATGTTTCGCATTATTGTAAGCGGTTAGTCCGGTAAAGAATGTTGGTACCGTGAGTAAGATGACGGACACAATAATTAATTTGGCACTAATTTTAAATTTCATGATCTATGACCCCTTCGATCGGATTAAGACTAGCTCATTGTTTCTGTAATCATTTCTTCTAGATGTAAGCGCGTAACTAATTGCCCTTTATTGCTGTATACGCCTACGATCCCTAAAGATGCATTTCTTGGTCCCTGGATATCTTCTACACGTGTCTCTTCATCTAGTGTAGTCACTTCCATCACTTGATCGATCAGTATCCCTACTGTACCTCGACTCGATTCCATCACAATAATGCGTGCTTTGCTCGAAAATTCATGGCGCTGCAGTCCTAAGAACCGGTGAAGATCATACAACGGCAAATACTCCCCCCGAAGTGAGAACATCCCCTGAACAAAAGGAGACGGGTGCAGAATGCTTTCAATGTCAGGTACCTGAATAATTTCTCGAACATCATGAACCGAAATACCAAAGTGATGTTCAGCAAGCCGGAAGATCGTCACCTCTGCTGCTCTATTTTTCATGCCTAACGTCTGTTCGCTCGTCGTCATCATAATCTTGCTGCCTTCCTCGTTCACTAGCGCATGAACATCCAGTATAAGCGCAATACCTCCGTCCCCGGTAATCGTCGAACCCGAGATATAAGGAACCTCGCCCACATATTTTCCTAATGATTTCATAACAATTTCACGGTTTCCGAGTGTCCGGTCTACCGCAATGCATACCTGCTTATCTCCGAAGGAGACGATGATGACAGTCGTACGCCGCGTTTGCGTTCTGACTTGGGTTCCGCTAGCAACTCGAAGCTTCTGATCCAGTCGAATGAAAGGATAGACATTCCCTCGAATGTAGCAAACCTCCCGACCATGTGCGATCTTAATCTCATTTGGTTGAAGCGCAACAATCTCCACAACATTCATCAAGGGGATTGCATACATGCGTTCGTCCAGCTCCACCATGAGCGCACGGATAATGGCTAAGGTAAGAGGAAGACGGATCGTAATGCTGGTCCCTATTCCGACAGTCGAATGGATATCAACCAGACCGTTGAGCTTCTCAATATGTGCGCGTACTATATCCATCCCTACGCCGCGCCCAGATAAATCGGTTACTTGCTCTGCCGTTGATAAACCTGATCTGAATATCAAATGCTGCAGTTCATTCTCCGTCATCCGTTCCGCCTCATGCTCCGTGATGATCCCTTTACAGATCGCGGACGATTTAACTTTGATCGGGTCAATCCCCTTACCGTCATCGGTAACCGAAATCATGATCTGATTATCTTGATGCGCTGCTTTTAATAACAGCTTTCCTGCTCGAGGTTTACCGCAACTTACTCGTTCTTCTGGGGATTCAATACCATGATCGGCCGCATTACGTAAAATATGTATGAGTGGATCACTAATCTCTTCAATTAACTTCCGATCGAGCTCTGTCTCTTTGCCTTCCATTACAAATTCAATTTCTTTGCTCGTGGCTTGTGCCATATCACGTACCATACGCGGGAACCGATTGAATAAATGTTCAATCGGAAGCATTCGTGTCTTCATCATGCCTTCTTGTAGGTCGCCAATGATCAGACCGAAATGATTGGCAATATCGCTTAACGTTGCTAAATCGCTATCCTCCCGATGCTGCTTCTGCATCATCCGGGAAGTAACCTCATGCAGTCTTGTATTATCAATAATCAATTCCCCTACAAGATTGAGAAGCTGTTCTAATCGATCGACATCGACGCGAACGGTCTGGCTTCGACGTACTTGTGGTTGATCACCAGTTCCTGATGCATCTGACTTCCTTATCTGTGTGTCTGATGAGAGATTGCGAGATGAATCTTCTTCATTTACATATTGATCCAAGTTGTTGAGGTGAATCGATTCTATATGTATGACTTCAATTTGAGAGATTTCGCTTAACCGCTCCTCGAGCAGCTGCTGAGACTCCTTCGTAACAACAACGAGAATAAATTCGCCGAGGAATTTACTCTCATCTTCAATGTCTGTAACGGGCGGGAAGGCAGCAATCACTTCACTACTCTCTTGCAGTGCTTGATATACGAGCAGCGCTCTGACCGATTTCATCACCGCATCCGAGCGAACTCGGCAGTAGATGGAATAAACTTCATGTTGATTACGCATCGCTTGAATCGCCACATTTCGCTGAAACCGATTCAGTTCAACTACAAGCTCAGATGATCCTTCATCCCCTGCCTTAACAGCTGGATCGTAAGCTAGCTTACTCTCGGTCGAATTCTGCTGGGTAATTTGCTCTAGCAAGACGAGTAGAGGTTCAATATCCACCGTATCTTGCTGCCCTTCGAGCAGCGAGTGCCGTAATAATTTCAAATAGTCTGTCGCATGAAATAAGACGCTTGTCAGCGCAGAATCCACGACCAATTGACGATTACGAATGAGATCGAAAACATTTTCCATCCCGTGCGTCAAATTTTTCAGGGCATCAAATCCCATCGCTGCCGAAGATCCCTTTAAGGTATGCGCAGCTCGAAATAAAGTCTGAATAATCGTGACCTCTCCGCCCTGCGCTTCCATTTTCAGCAACTGTTCTTCCATGATTTGAATTTGTTCATCCAATTCATCCATAAAAACACTCATATATTCGCTTAAATGAGAAGGTATTGACATCACTTAACTCCTCGACAACATAATTTCCTTACATTTTATTTACAATATTTGATCCATGCTAATAATATTTATTAATTCACCCTGCACATTGGCCACATGACTCGCATGCCGACCATCATGGTGCTGTGCTCCATAGGGAAGTGGCTCAATTTGGGAGTAAGAAGTGACCTGTATGACTTGATCAACCACAATGCCGACCATAGATTGTTCATAGTTCACGATGATGATCCGATTCATTTTCGTATCTGGTACTTTTGGCATACCTAAGTAGCTGTGGATATTGACAATCGGTATAACATTTCCCCGGAGATTAATGACGCCGAGCAGTGAAGTTGGGGTGTTCGGTATTTCGATGATGGGCTGCATCTTAATAATCTCGTGGATCTCCTGAATCGGAAGCGCAAACCGATCATTCCCAAGCCCAATCTCAACGTATTGATTGGATGTTTGCTGCTTTGCCATTCACATCACCTCGGACACCTTTTGCAACTTCCAAATATAACTTCGTTCCGTCATTATATTGGAAAATAGCAACCTCACTTCCTAGGTCTATAGACACAATTCGACGCCAACGTTTACGGAACATAAAATCATATTTCAACTCGTTCACTTTCCGTCTCAAAGCTTGAATATCTGCATTCGCATGATATGGAAATACGGGTATGCTCTTTTGATAGAACTGTAACACCATCGCTTTCACACTACTCACTCCATCCCAATAATTTCCTTCATCATACTTGATTCGAATTAGAGGATTATAAGTTAAGTATTAGAATACTGTTTAATATTTTCATAGAATGCTAACTCACTTAAAAGAATTAGCGCACATATGCAAAAAAACACCTTCCAGATAAAAAAGTGGAAGATGCTTCATGGGACATACGATTTATGCGTTAGGACCTATCAGCTCCCTAAGAATAAAGAGCAGATAAGCTGCTATAAATAACGATGATGATATTTACTTTTCAATTGTAAGATTCTTCTCAGCCATCACCGACAGCTGCTGGGCATTCTGATTGATCTGCTGTACTGTTGCAGTCAATTCTTGAATAGAAGTGACTTGATGGTTGATATAATCGTTAATTCCTTGAAACGCTTGCTCTAAATTGCGAATCGCTATCTGCATATTCTTCGTAATGTCATCAATCTGGAACGCATTCTGCTTCGAATAGGTCGCTAATTTGCGGATTTCGTCTGCGACAACCCCGAAACCACGTCCCGTTTCACCTGCACGGGCAGCTTCTATCGCTGCGTTCAAACCCAATAGATGGCTCTGGTCTGAGACTTCCTTAACAACACTCGATATGTTCCCGATCTGTTGTGCGCCAGAGCTTACATCTTTCATATGGTTAGAAACATCCACTAGCCGGTTAGCCAACTCCATAACAGAGTTCGTGATTGAGGAGAAAGAAGCAGCGGTTTCTTCCACGGTAGCAGACAAATCTTCAGCAACATGAAAGAGCGCATTCGCCTTCTCTAGGCTAGAGCCAACACCGACTCCACCGATGACTTCACCGTGCTGATTATGTATAGGGATAACTCGCGAAGCAAATGGAACACCGAACAATTCCTTCGGAACGATGCCGGATATTTCTTTATCATTGCGAATGGCTTCTGTTAGAATATCTCCTTCCATCAGCGGCTCTTCAGGCTTGAGATTCAGTGAGAACGTCTTCGCTGGAACAGAGATCATCAGTTTCTCCGTGTTGTATACACTAACGGAAATATCGTCATGCATTATTTTATTTAAGTATGGCGCTACTTTCGCGAATGCTTCTATTAATTCGGTGTCATTTTTTCTGTCCGTTACAACGTTCTCCATCATTACCTCAGTCCTATCCTCACTAGATTCGATGCTTATTATAGTAATACATGATAATAATGTAAAGTTAATTTACATATCATATCT
>Ga0209025_1005534_pt1 | contig 10254 bp, 12 predicted proteins | sample AraplaMF_Col_mLB_FD_184256 | JGI IMG/M metagenome (GOLD analysis project Ga0209025, IMG submission 184256) | Arabidopsis root microbial communities from the University of North Carolina, USA - plate scrape MF_Col_mLB (SPAdes) (version 2) | ecosystem: Host-associated > Plants > Roots > Endosphere...
TGTACCTTTCTTAATTCTTCCGTCTTGAAAATAATCAGGGTTAGGATTTTTTTGATACATACGTGTATTCGACTTGATACGAGAGATATAGTAGGCCTCTTTATCTTGTATATATTTAAGGTCTTTTAAATGAAAATAACCTAAATCTCGGATACATAAATCATTCGCTGTCACAGTTGGGGCACACAGAGAGCCGTAAGTACGATCATGTTGTTTACCTGGACCTGTATGAATATGTAGGAACTGTCCACTTAACAAATCATACTCAAGTTGAATTTTTATTCCAGCCGTATGGCTGCATCCTCCTGCACCTGGATAAACCGATGAAAATGCATCCGGGATTTGAAATGCAGTTGAATCTAAAATACGAATACGCTTGAAAACAGAAGTGTATGGAGAAGAAATCGGCATAGATGCGGCCAATTTTTTGCTTAGTAGTTCGGCTAGTAGGTGTTGTAAAAGTTGGACGGCCGCCTTATTAAACCGTTGATTCAGTCCCTCAGGACTGATGAGTACTTCTGTTGATGCTTCTAAACAGCTAGATAACTGAGTTAAAGAAGTCATAGCTATATTTTGGCTAAACCATACACATAAAGCTACTAAATCTTTTGCTTGGTACTTACTAGTTCGTTGTACAAAGCCAACATCTTTAGCAAGATCTCGTAAGGTATTTGGAGATAAAAAACTTTGAATCTCTTGAGCAAATAGTTGTAATTCGTCAGACACAGAAACAGACATAAAAAACGCCATCCTTTCCTATGATTCTACAGAAAGAATAGCGTTTTTTTCTACTTTTAAATAGTCTATTAAGAGTTGTTTCTTGAAACGAATATATGACTTATTTGGTAAACGATAGGATATAAGAAAACCAGAAAGATTAACGGTTTATTATGCATATGGTTAAAATTCCATGTTCCTTCTGATAAAAATAAAGTACCTAAAGTTAATACATACATTACAAAACAACAAATTGATAAGCTTTTCTGTCTGATATGTAAAAACATTTCATCAATAAAATTCTCACTCTCTTTTTTCCCTTTCAAAATTCTCTTCATAAATAATGATTGCAAAATGATTGTTGCTACAAATAACGAAGTTATAGAGAGCTGTTGCTTCTCATACCATTCAAAAGCAAGTAAACCCATAATCACAATGTAAAAACAAGTAAATAAGATATTAATTCCATTTTTCATTTGTTTCTTCTCCTTATCTAGATTTAATAAATAAATAATTGATCAACTGTTACACCAAGGGATTTAGCTAAATTAAAAGCAAGTTCCAATGTAGGATCATATTTGTTATTCTCAATCGCATTAATCGTTTGTCTTGAAACACGACATAATTTAGCTAAATCTTCTTGGGAAAGCTTTTGCTCTTTACGTAAAATACGAATTATGTTCTCCATTTTTATGAACATCACCTCTAATTTTGTCAAAAACTTTTTACATTTCCAGTTTATATAAATCCACCATAAATGTCAAAAGTTTTTTACATTTATAAAAAGTAAAAAAACGATAATCCTTCTACAATTTAGATAGAAAGAATATCGTTTTTTTCATTTTGGGGGTATTTTTATTTGTTAGCTTGATGGTGATGTGGTGCTACCCCACATCCATCAACTTAAGGATTTAGACTATTCTTAAACTTAAAAGCACGTTACTATTCTCTTATGTTAATGAGAAAGGGTGACGTGCTTTTTATGAATATGCATCAAAAACAAGAGCTGTCTTTATTTGCCGAAGAGTTATATCGATATATGTCTCCCTCTACACTTAATCAATTAGCTATAGAAGCAGGTGGAATGAAACGAAAACGTAAGTGCCATGGGCACCATTTTTTATCTTTGTGTGTATGGTTAAATCAACAAATCGCTACAACCTCTCTTACTCAACTTTGTAGTCAATTAGAAACTTCAACAGGAATTTTATTAAGTCCTGAGGGACTGAATCGACGATTTAACTCGGCTTCTGTAGCCTTCTTTCGAAATGTATTTACTACACTTCTACAAGCTAAAATTGGAGGATCATCTACAATTTCTCATTCTCTTTCTGCTTACTTTGAGCGGATTCGCATCCTTGATTCTACAACCTTTCAAGTTCCAGATCGATTCGCAGCTACTTATCCTGGTGCCGGAGGCTGTAGTCATACAGCTGGTGTGAAAATTCAATTAGAGTATGACTTGTTGAGTGGAGAGTTTTCTGATGTGAAAATTGAACCAGGAAAACGAAGTGATCAGGCATATGGGGCGACTCGAATGGACATGACACAAAAGAATGAACTATATATTCGTGACTTAGGGTATTTTCGTTTACAAGACTTTAAATCGATCCAAGATAAGGAAGGCTATTATTTATCACGTCTTAAATTGCCAACTAAAATATATAGAAAAGAATTCGAAACAGTGGTATTTAAAACAAAACCTGCTCAATTGAGACCGGTATATATACAAATTCATTTGGAAGACATCATGAACCAATTACAACCTGGCCAAGTATATGAATTACATGATGTATATGTAGGGAGCAAAGACAAACTACCCACTCGCATTGTGGTTTATAGATGTACAGAGGAGCAAAAACAGAAACGTCTACATGATCGAGCTATTCGTGAAAAGAAAAAAGGGATTACATATACAGAGCGTACGAAACTTTTACAAGGAATTACGGTATATATGACAAACATTCCTACGGAATGGGTACCAAAAGAGAAAATCTATGATTTATATTCACTGCGTTGGCAAATTGAGCTGTTATTTAAAATATGGAAATCTTGGTTTCGAATTCATCGTTGTAAATCTATTAAACAAGAGCGATTAGAATGCCACCTTTATGGACAACTCATTAGTATCCTATTATGTTCTTCTACTATGTTTAAAATGAGAGAACTCCTGTTACGTAAGAAACAGAAAGAACTAAGTGAATATAAAGCGATGTACATAATTAAAGATTATTTCTTACTTTTTCATCAAGCACTACATAAAAACACCCAAGAATTATCAAAGATTCTCCTTCGTCTGTTTAACCTCCTACAGCGAAACGGACGAAAATCTCACAGATATGAGAAAAAAACAGTCTTTGATATTTTAGGTGTTGTGTATGAGTATACCACTTCTGCCCATCAGGTAGCATAGCGAAAAATTTGAAACCCGTTAGGGTTTATTTGATGTGCCTACTTTTATGCTATCTATAAAAGATAATAAAAGACTACGTGAAAAAACCACATTTTGTATAAAAGGATACCTTAAGTTGATGGATGTGTGGTGCTACCCCATCGCCATCAAGCTAAGATTGTGAAGCACCACTAAAACAAAAATTTTATCTCTCGACAGTTATATATGAGAATTAAGCTCATTTTTTCGTTTTGGGGTGAATCTGTTTTCTTAAGTTAATGGGCATGTGAAACTACTCCAATAATGAGTATCACGATTTTCTTATTATGTTATCCAAAATAAAATATGTATATTGTTTTATAAAAAACAATTATTTACGACGCCTTCTCTTTGCTTTTTTACGCTGATTTGTATGGCTATATTTTTTTATATGAGTACTTCTGTTCTTCTTATAATTAGGTAACTTTAATATAAAAACAGAAATCGCAGAAAAAATGCAAAATATAACCATTGCAATCATCCAAAGGTTAATGTCATAGTCATATAGCTTACTAAAATATTTTTTGTTACGAGTAATATATCTTACATTACTGTCAATTGCTTCGAGAGTGTAGGGAATAACGCAAAAGGAACCAAATAACATAACAATTGTTCCTAGAATGAAACTGAGTATATGTTTTATCATGTTCTATTCTCCTTTAAGTATGTTAGACTATATACGCTCATTTAGTATAAATGATTTTGCTGCACAGATTGTATTTATTTGAAGGAATAATATAAATTTCTATTAAGTTGTTTGTGCATGTGGTGATATCATGGAAATAAATATTTAAATTGAATAATTTAAAAAGCGTAGAAAGATTAAATTCCTACGCTTTTTCTTCTTAATAAATATTTATCGTTGTTCTAAATCTCTTATATAAGATTTTACAGCTTGCAATAAGAATTCTTCCTGTCCCATACCTGCATTTGCTGCCATTTGCACTATTTTTTGCTTAAATTCATGTTCTGCATGAAAAGTTAATGAATCTACATTACTTTTAAAGTAAATACCTTCTACATGTGGAAGGATCGTGCCGGATTTCATATGAGAATGTAAGTATTTAATCTCCTCTTGAAACTGCAATGGATCAACTTGTAATACGAAAGGTTTAATTTCTAATTTGATAGTATCCGATGAAATACTCAATCGCATATTTGTGACACCTAGCTCTTTATAAAATAAATTTAATAGATTATAAGTGATGGAATTAAATAGCTGAGGTTTTTTAAATGAAAAAGATAAATACCCTCGTTTCGTAATTACCGCTTGTTTATGAAAAGGCTCAAAGGAATAATCATGTTCCTTATAAGTGGATAGAGGGAAAATTTCTTCGTCTTCTGTAAGAATCTTGCCGTCTGCTCCATTGATCTCTATTACCCTAGCTGTTTTACCGGTATGTTGATGTGTTAATAATTGATATAAATATATATCTTCTTCTTGAATCTTAGTAATGAATGCTTTTCGCTCTTTTGATGTAGTTTTTTCATAAGTAAGTTGAAAAGTTTCAAGTTCATCTTTATCAATGATATATACTTCTTTTCCACGTTTTTCAATCTTTGAGGCAGGTAATTTACCAGATTTGATATATGTAAAAACTGTGGATGGTGCTACATTGAGAATTTCAGCTGCTTCTTTTGTGCTATAGCCTTCAACCTCTTCAATATTTTTTAAACGTTCAATATCCTCTAAATAGTAAATCTTACTACCGAATTGCTTCCAGTTATCTTTATATACACATTCTATTAATCCATCTTTTTCTTTTTGTAAAATTGTTTGTACCGTTACTCCTAATAAGCCGGCTGCCTCTTTTGTCGTTACAGTAGGTTTTGTAATGAACAATAAATCTTGTGTCATGTAAGGACACCTCCATAACTATTGTTTGCTAGTATTTTAGATATGTATATATCATATCAGAATATGATTTATATTTAAAATGAGAAATAGAATTTATTAAAGATCTTATACATTTTTATAGTTTAATAATATTTGTAATTCATTTTATATTTTAATGAATTTTTATAGTTGATTTTATAATAAAAGCAATATAAAAGTTGAGTAGTTAATCATTAAACGATATCTATTTATTAATAAATTATTAAAAAATATAAGTATATGTAAATAGAGAAGAATGTAGCATTCTTACAGAAAGAATATGAGTTGTCATTTGTATAATTGATAGAAGTGAAATAAAATGATAAGTATAGGTAATAAAAAGTAATATATTCATAATCTTCAATAGGAAAGGTGAATTTGAAATATGGATAATAAAAGTGGAAGAGAAAATTTACACATTATAAATAATCAAAGTGAATATATAGGTATATATTTAGAGAATATAAGAGATATCGTTCCATTCCTGCATAATAATCGTTATGTAGATAAGGTGGAAGAGAAGATGGAGGTTGCTGAAAAAGAGGGAAAGAGTAAATATACGTATTTAAGCGATTTAGAAGTCATTTATCATTTTGTACATTTACAGAAAGATATGGATGAGAAGAAGAATAGAAAAGAGGATACGAAAAAGAGTTATGTATCTGAAATCTTATCATTTTGTCAGTGCATGGTGCAGCATGCAGAAGATTTCGAATTAAATGGGGAAGAGGTACAGCAAAATACCTCTTTATTAAAAACATTGCAACCTTGGCATATTCGTAAATACAACTCTTGGTTGAAGCAGGTAGAGAACGGTAGTAATGGGGAAACATATGCAGTCGCAACACTTGCAAAGAAAACAGTACTTATTCGTTCTTTTTTAAAACACCTTCATGTATTTGCTTATATCGAAAAACCTCTTCATGAAGAACTGCAGCGCGCTAATGTAAATGAACAGGATCGGCCAAATCGGGATTTATCTTATGATGAAGTTATGAAAATCTTAGGGTTTTATAAAGAAAGAGGGCATGTAGTAAACTATACAATTTTACTAGCTCTGGCAAGTACAGGTGCAAGAATTCAAGAATTGTGTACAACGAGGGTAAAAGATTTACATTATGACGGAAAGTACTGGTTAAAAGTAAAGGGTAAAGGCGATAAGGTGCGTGAACTTTTCATTTCTGAGCATTTGTACCAGTGTATTTGTGAAATGAGACGAAGAAGAGGGTTCCAAACCGTATTAGATCAAGGAGATGAAAGTCCTTTATTTGTAAATCAAAGGGGGAACTTTTATAATTCAAAAACGTTATCGAACCAGGTAACAGATATGATTAAAAAGACAAATTTAGAGTTTCTGCAGTATCGTGAGAATCCAGTAACGGCACATACATTCCGTCATGCTTTTGCAATCATGGCCGTTGAACAAGGAAATGCGGATCTATATCATTTAATGCAAACGCTGGGGCATGAAAATATCCAAACAACAAAAATCTATTTAGAGAAGCATATGAAACGGAAGAATAATGTGGGTACTTCCTTTGCGGATATGTTGCAATGAATAAAATAGAAGAAAATAGTTAACTCATGTATAAATATCATAATTAAGCACATGTTATATACAAATATAATGGAGGTGCAACAATGAATATTCAAAGACACGAAAATAATGCAAATGAATTTCATATTTCAGTTGCTGCAAGTGCTATTGAGCAAATGAAGTATGAAATTGCTCGCGAATTAGGAGTCACACTTGGACCTGATACATCATCGCGTGCAAATGGTTCTGTCGGTGGAGAAATTACAAAACGCTTAGTTCGAATGGCCGAAGAACAATTAACAGGAGAAGATAGATTACACTAAGTTAAAGAAGTAATAAAAAAGAATCCATTTTTTTTAAAAAATGGATTCTTTTTCTTTTTCTATTTCTTTTTTTACATAAATTTCAAAATAATGATTGTGAATCTAAAAAAAATGACCTCTTAGATTCCTTTTTAATTACTTCAAAAATTCACATCAATACCATAGGTATCGATGTGAATCAAACCTTATATGAGTGGTTACAGGTTGTTTAAACAGTATTTGGTTTTTTTATGATTTTAATTCCATAACACTTAAGCCAATATAATACAAATTCATTTATTGCTACATGTATTTAAAAATTTTGAAGAGGCTTTCTAAAATATAGAAAGGGAATTTTTGTTTATATAAATTATGTTATTAGAAATTCCCTTTCATTTATCATTATGGGTATAGAAAATGGTAAGAACTTAAGGTATAGGACTTGTAAGTGAGAATCTTGCTGCAGAAAAACTAAGCATTGATGGAGTCGGTAAAGCTAAAATTCTACCTTTTATAGTAGCAAGAAATACTACTCTTACGGTATCACCTGGATGTAATCCGTAGATAGTGGATACGCTGAAACTAGTAACATCGTCTTTTATATCTCGATAAACGGAAGTGTCATTGACAAATAAATCTAATATTCCCACAAAAGACTGGTCGAATACAGGTTCAAATGTCAAATTTGCATTAATTTGGTATACCCCTTCCTGTTTGGCTGTAAAAGTATTTATACCATCATATTCATTATTAAAATCAAAGAGTTCAGTTGTGAAATTTACAGTTTGAGAGGTAAAAGCAACAGTAAATTGTTCTTCAGTTCCTATATTTGCCCTGAATGCAGATTCTATAGCTCCCGGTCCAGTAGGTCCAGTAGGTCCAGTAGGTCCAGTAGGTCCAGTAGGTCCAGTAGGTCCAGTAGGTCCAGTACGTCCAGTACGTCCAGTACGTCCAGTGATTCCGGTAGATCCAGTAGGTCCAGTGATTCCGGTAGATCCAGTAGGTCCAGTGATTCCGGTAGATCCAGTAGATCCAGTAGATCCAGTAGATCCAGTAGATCCAGTGATTCCGGTAGATCCAGTAGGTCCAGTGATTCCAGTAGATCCAGTAGATCCAGTGATTCCGGTAGATCCAGTAGGTCCAGTGATTCCGGTAGATCCAGTAGATCCAGTGATTCCAGTAGATCCAGTAGGTCCAGTGATTCCGGTAGATCCAGTAGGTCCAGTGATTCCAGTAGATCCAGTAGATCCAGTAGATCCAGTAGATCCAGTGATTCCGGTAGATCCAGTAGGTCCAGTGATTCCGGTAGATCCAGTGATTCCAGTAGATCCAGTAGGTCCAGTGATTCCGGTAGATCCAGTAGGTCCAGTGATTTCGGTAGATCCAGTGATTCCGGTAGATCCAGTAGGTCCAGTGATTTCGGTAGATCCAGTGATTCCGGTAGATCCAGTAGGCCCTGTTGAACCGATTGAATCTGGGTTTAGAGCAGCGGAAGACAGAAATTCATCCATTATATTTTCACCTCTGAAAAGATTTTAATACCAATAATAAATGTAGAGGGAGTGTAAAGTGAAATGGGCAAGTGATTGTATTTCATAAATTTAACAAAATAGTTATTTGAGAGGAAGAGAATATGAATATACAGGAACAGTTTCGGGAAGCTATTAAGGATAATGAAAAGGCAATGGTAGAGCTTAGAAACTACAAGAGTAATGGTAATCAGGTTAATAAAGCAATTACAGATAGATTGATAAAATTGAATGAAAATAATAGAGAGTTAAAGATGGCATTACATGTTAAAGGTGAATTTGATGCTGATGTTGTAGTGAAGGAAATTTAAATAAAATCCTTATTTTAGAGAAAGGGATCATCGGAGAAGAGTTTCAGCTATGCACTAAATAAAGTAAATGAAGATGTATATGCAAGCTAAGAAAATACCTAAAATTATTAAACCAACAAAAGCAAACGTTTTAACTGTATCTTTCGGAGCAAAAATAGCTAAAGCAATTGAGAGTGGTATAAAAATTAAAAAAGGACCGGCTATACACAGATTGAAAATTAAGAATGCAGTTAAAAACATTGAAATGAAACCAAAGTATTCCTTCATTGTGTGATCCTTTCTCCGAAAAATAATTATACATATTATACCATGAACAAAGTGAATCAAAGTGATTTTTCAATAAAAACGCTATTTGATATTAAACCAAAAAGAGCACTGCGAAAAGTGCCCTTGGATAGGTAGTTCAATGCCCTGTGGTCCTCGTTCAATAGTAATATATGAGTGCCTAATTAAAAGGTGACAATACTAACAAAATAACAGTTAGCAAAGGTTAACTGTCCCATTGTAACTTGTTAAGACAGAATGTGGTATGGAAGCAAAGAAATAAATAATGTGAGGATAAATGTGTTTGATTAAGTGTATAGCAATTATCGTAGGCGCTGCCGTGATTTGGGTGGCGTCTTGTTTGTTGTTAAGGAAAGATAAGGAGTGAAATAGATTTGAGACTTAAAGATTAGATAATAATATTATTACTTTAAAACGCAGAAAGTAGACTAATAAACAAGCTATTTTTGTTTTTTAGCATAGAATATGAGGAATTCTATTGTTAAAAGGAGGTAATCATATTTATGGGATGTAATTGTAATTTCAGACATTGCAGAGATTGTAATAGATTTTGGGATGATTTAATGTTCTGCAGACGCAGACATAGAGATTGTGATGACCGTCGTTGTAGACGTGACCGCGACTGTGATTGTGATGAATGTCGTCGTAAACGTAATCATGATCGTGACTGTGATTGTGATAAGCGTAAGGATTGGTAAAGTCCTTTGAATGAGTGCGTTTCTTCACAGCACTCTTTTTTTGTTTATGGGTTTTCTGAATCACTACTTATTAAATACAAAGAATGTAGTTGCAATTCGATTTAAGGCCTAACAAAACAAACGAACATAAATGTTCTGTTTGCCTGTCTAAAAGTTGACCCTTTTGTACAATCGAAATTTTTATGTTAAAAACTTTGTAAACTAGCATAGAACGAATTCGCCTCTTTATAAAGCGATGATCTTGTTCTACTATGTTATTCAAGTACTTTTGTTGTCTAAGTCGCATACCACCAGGTATGCTTTTCTTTTTTCAACTGTTCAATTGTTATAGGATAAGCCGGGTTCTTATCGACTGTTATAACACGTGGCTTTGAAACATGAAAAGACCGCATAGCTTTCTTGAAAAGGCGCTTTGCAGCCTTGTGATCTCTTGTTTTGCTTAGGCAAAAATCGATTGTGTTTCCGTTCGAATCAACAGCACGATACAGGTACATCCATTGACCTTTTACTTTGATATATGTTTCATCGACTCTCCAAGAGTCATTTGTTTGTTTGAGGTAACGTCGGA
>Ga0209025_1005536_pt1 | contig 10250 bp, 7 predicted proteins | sample AraplaMF_Col_mLB_FD_184256 | JGI IMG/M metagenome (GOLD analysis project Ga0209025, IMG submission 184256) | Arabidopsis root microbial communities from the University of North Carolina, USA - plate scrape MF_Col_mLB (SPAdes) (version 2) | ecosystem: Host-associated > Plants > Roots > Endosphere ...
CAAAAAGCGCCTCTCTGTCAGGGGCGTGGGCGTCCTGCGATTCTGAACGAGCCGCTTCCGCTTTTCTTAAGAAGTTAGGTGAGAGATAAACTGCTCGTAAAAGCCCGATGGGTGAGGGCTGATAATCAGTGGGGGATGAAGAAAACCCCCACTGATTAAAGTTTCACTTTATCTGTACTAATAAGACAGTATAATTTGTTGAAGTGTGACTCATTGTTTTGTAGATTTACGAATATTTTTTTACGAGTGAATTATTTGTAAATCCATAAAATAAAGAATTGAAAATATTTTAAAACTTTTTGTTGACTTTCTTTTCTTTTTGTATAAAATAAACATTAATAAAATGTTTCAGAGATGTGACAGTAAAACGACTGTGAAAGGAAGAGTAGTAATAGGACGTAGTCCAAGCGAGTCAGGGGTGGTGTGAGCCTGATACGAAGCCTGTTATGAAGAACCTCCTGGAGTCGCTAACCGAAATCCTTTTTAGGAAAGTAGACTTAGCCGGGAACTTCGCCGTTACAAGAAGAACAGTATCGAGTTATCTCTAATCTCCGTACTGATAAGTGAGCAACCTCTGTTGCTAATTTGGGTGGTACCGCGGAACCAAAGTCTTTCGTCCCAGTTTTTGGGAAGGAAGGGCTTTTTTTATTGGTTTCTTTCCTCACTACATCAAAACATTTTAGGAGGAAAACATCATGTATCAAACATTAATGACAGTAAGAGAAACACAAATTGCAATTAAGGAAGTTAAAACATTTTTTGAAGAGCAACTATCAAAGCGTCTTGGATTATTCCGTGTATCAGCGCCATTATTCGTAACGAAAAAATCAGGATTAAACGATCACTTAAACGGTGTGGAGCGTCCAATTGAATTTGATATGCTGCATTCGGGAGAAGAGTTAGAAATTGTACATTCACTAGCAAAATGGAAACGATTCGCTTTGCATGAATATGGATATGAAGCTGGTGAAGGATTATATACAAACATGAACGCAATTCGCCGTGATGAAGAGTTAGATGAAACGCATTCCATTTACGTTGACCAATGGGATTGGGAGAAAATTGTTCAACAAGAATGGCGTACAACGGATTATTTACAAGAAACAGTACGAACAATTTATGGAATATTCAAAGATTTAGAGGGCTATTTGTTTGAGAAATACCCGTTTCTTGGTAAATATTTACCAGGAGATATCGTGTTTATCACTTCACAAGAGCTGGAAGATAAATATCCAGAATTAACACCGAAAGATCGTGAACATGCGATTGCAAAAGAATACGGTGCTGTCTTTATTAGTGGGATTGGCGGGGCGCTAAGCTCTGGTGAAAAACATGATGGACGCGCATCGGACTATGATGATTGGAAGTTGAACGGAGATATTTTATTCTGGCATCCAGTACTGCAATCTTCATTTGAGTTATCTTCTATGGGGATTCGCGTTGACAGGAAATCTCTTGATGAACAATTAACAATAGCAGGAGAAGATTTCAAACGTGAGTACGATTTCCATAAAGGGATTTTAGAAGATGTACTGCCGCTAACAATTGGTGGTGGAATCGGACAATCGAGAATGTGCATGTACTTTTTACGTAAAGCACATATCGGTGAAGTGCAGTCTTCTGTATGGCCAGATGAAATGCGTGAAGCGTGCAAAAAACAAAACATTCACTTGTTTTAAAAAGATTCAACTTCAAGGGCTAGACAGTTCTTGTGTTAAATGTTGCCGAAGGAACTTTATACCGTGTCGAATCGTCGATATATTTTAAGAAACGATCGATATATTGTGAAAAGCGCCGATAAATGTACCATTTCTGCCGATATATCGGTGGATATGTAAGAAGGAGCCGATTTCCAAAAGTCACATAGATGCTTTGGGAAATCAGCTCTTTGTTTTTTAATTAATTGATACAAACGGTTCAACTTTTGCCATAAATGATTCATGAAGCGCTTCGACACCTTTTACTAAATGAAGGCGGTCGATTACGACAGATACTTTAATTTCTGATGTACTGACCATTTTAATGTGAATATCTTCTTCTTGTAATGTGGAGAACATTTTCGCGGCGACACCTGGATTAGATACCATACCCGATCCAACGATTGATACTTTTGCTAGGTGGTTTTCATACTCTACAGATTCATATTGCATTGATTCACGATTTTCTTCTAAAACTACTAATGTTTCCTTTAAGTCATTTGAATGTATAGAGAAGGACAAATGTACAGTTCCTTCATTTGTAATACTTTGAATAATAATATCTACATTAATATGCGCATTTGCCAATGTAGAGAAGACTGCGGAAAGTTTTCCTGGTTGTAAGCCTTTCGTTGTTATACGTGTAATATTATCTTCAAATGCAATGCCTTTTACGATTGATTGTTGTTCCATGTTACATTCTCCCCTTACGATTGTTCCATTTTCTTGTGCCATGCTTGAACGAACTTCTAATATAACGTTATGGTTTTTGGCGAATTCGACGGCTCTTGGGTGAAGTACGCCAGCACCTAAATTTGCAAGTTCTAACATTTCATCATAGGAAATTTCATCTAATTTATAAGCATTTTTTACAACGCGAGGATCAGTTGTGTAAACACCTGTTACATCAGTATAAATATCACATTTTTTTGCTTGTAATGCTGCCGCTAACGCAACAGCAGTTGTATCAGAACCACCGCGGCCAAGTGTTGTGATTTCTTGTTCTGCGCTTAAGCCTTGAAAACCGGCTACAACGACAATCGTTCCTTTTTGTACATAAGATTGAATCCGCTCTGTATTTATATCGGTAATTCTAGCACTGCCATGTACGGATTCTGTTGTAATACCAGCTTGCCAACCTATGAGTGAAATTGCCTCGTACCCTTTCGTTTGCAAAGCCATTGTTAATAAGGAAATTGAAATTTGCTCACCTGTTGTAAGTAACATGTCCATTTCACGTTTGCTCGGTTGATCTGTAATACTAGCAGCTAAAGAGACGAGTTCATCTGTACTATGTCCCATTGCTGAAACAACCGCTACAATCCCATGTCCTTTTTCATATTCTTCAATGATTAAATCGGCAACATGTTGAATCCGTTCGATGTTTCCGACAGATGTACCGCCAAATTTTTGAACAATAATTTCCATGATAAGTGCCCTCTTTCAAGTTAATATAGGTAAATTAGGAAAAAATGTTGTCAAACATAAGATGGGAAATATAGATCCCTTTTACTCCTGTAAAAAAGTAAATAAAAAACACCATCTCAAATAGGTGAGGATGGTGCTGTTACAGGAAAAGGGAAACAGAATACGGAGCTAATAAAAAAACCGCCAAAAAAGAAGATAATCATAAAAACATGATTTCTCTTTTTTGTAGATAGCTCTTCATATATACACCGCTGTATATATGACAGTTCTGTTTCTATTTGAAAACAGCCCCAATGTATATGCTCAGAGGCACATATACATTTCGGCAACTTTTCCTTTCATCTACATTCACTGACAATCTCTGTGTCTCCTATAGAATACTCATAAAAGTTGCGACCTCTATCTCACGTCATTAGGCGAGAGTAATTGGTTGTATGAAGTTATTGGTAACATTTGTTCCATAGTAATTAAAATGTTGAGAGAAATCAAGTAGGTTATAAATATTTTTAATTTTTAAAATATTATAAAGGGAATAAAAATGATATAAAATGTTAGATGTTACAATATTTAACATAGGAATGGAGGGGTGTGAATGAAAGAACAAAATCCTATTTATGTACAAACAGAAATAGAAACTACAATGGGTGACCTTTGGGAATATACACAAGATCCAAAGATACATACTGAATGGGATGTACGGTTTACAGAAATATCGTATTTAGAGAAAAACGAAGGTGAACCACAGCGTTTTTTGTATAAAACAAAAATTGGTTTCGGATTAGAAATTGCGGGAGAAGGAGAATCAGTAGGAGAATTACGAAAAGAAGGCGGAGAACGCATTTCGTCATTGAAATTTTGGACGGATAGTAAACTTTCGCTAATTTCCATAGGGAGAGGCTACTGGAAGTATACACCGAATGAACAAAAAGTTCGTTTTGAAACGCAGTATGATTATGAAACGAGGTTTGGAGGTATAGGAAGAGTTATAGATTTATACATGTTTCGTCCATTGTTAGGGTGGGCAACTGCTTGGAGTTTTGATGCCTTGAAATTGTGGTTAGAAAAAGGGTTTCATCCACGATTATTATTAAAAAGAGCTGTTACATATTATTTGATTTGTATTTTTCTATCTTTTGTATGGATTTATCAAGGGCTAGTTCCGAAAATTTTATTTACTCATCCAGAAGAGGTGCAGATGCTTTCTAATGCTATTGGTTCGGAAAGTTATAATCATTTGATAATTAAAATAATTGGATTTTTGGAGATTGTGTTTGGAGTGACCTGGTTGTTACCGTTCCAAAAACAGAAATTATTTTTTCTTCATATTTTTATATTATTAATATTGACAGCTACGGCGGCACTTGCGAATATCACTAGTTTTATGCAGCCTTTTAATCCGATTACGTTAAATATCATATTAATTGGATTCTCAATAATTGGTTATATGAATAGTGATAACTTACCGCAAGCGAAGAATTGTAAGAGAAGTAGAAAGGAGTAGAAAATTGACTTCCATTTACGAAACATTATTAGGAGAATCCTATCAACAGTTACACCCAAAATTACAGCAACGGTATGCAATTACAGAAGGATATAGCTTTACAGGAGAAGGACGAATGGATGAAATTACTGAAGGTTCTGCTGCTGTTAGACTGTTTTTAAAAGTAGCAGCAAAATTCCGGATGTTCTTTTCCGAAAGAGGGACAGAAGTACCATTTATTATCCAAAATAAAGCTGAGAAGGACAAGAAAGGAAAGATATTTGTAAGATGGAATCGGATGTTTTTGTTTGGTGAAAAAAAGCGTTATTTTCATGCTGTCATGTATTTGAATGAGAAACAAAACGAAATTGTCGATTATTTTGGAGAACCTCATTTGCTTGTATCGACGCTCGCGTTTCACGTTGATGCAAAAGGAGCGATGCATATTTCATCTAAAAAACAATGGTTCTACTTATGGGGAATGAAGATTCCGTTGCCAAAGTTTTTATATGGACAGGCAAAGATTATAGAAAGCTATGATGAGGAATTAGAGTGTTATTGGATATATGTACAAGTACAAAATCCATTATTAGGACCGCTTTTCTCCTATAAAGGGACATTTAGAGAAGGGGATCTAAATTTATGCGAAATTTAATAATTGGCTGCATCTGTTATGTTATTTTTCTTATATTAGAGTGGTCAAATATACATCCTGTTGAAGCAATTATATTATTGTCTATTCTTGTTTTTATCCCGCTGGCGTTTTCGATTGTAGATAAGAAAAAAAGAGACGGAGAAGTACTATTTTGTTATCAGCTTGCAGTATTTTTTTATCCAGTTGCAGCAATAAGTGCAATGCTAGCTTTTGTAACAAACTATTATCTCTTTGCGATAATTTGGTTTATATATACAGGTATTATCGCATTGTTTGGAGTAAGCCGATTATTAGAAAGAGGATGGAAACCGTTAGAAGAAACTGCCATTGATAGTGGATTTATATATTTATTTTTAGGTGGCTTTTGGTTCTTTGCCTCTGTAGCAAATATACAAATTATGCAGTTTAGTTCAGATATCGTCTTACTCACAGCAGCCCATTTTCATTATTCTGCTTTTTTACTTCCCTTGTTTGCAGGTTTGTTAGGGAGAAAGCAACAAAAGAAAAGTAAATTATATATGATCATTATGTTTATTATCATCATTTCTCCGATGACAGTTGCAATTGGTATTACTTATTCGAGTATATTTGAATTTTTTGCGGTGCTATTTTATCTTCTTTCGCTTTATGTTTATGGGATTTTTGTATGGAAAACAAAATTTACTTCTATGAGTGCAAAAGTTCTTCTTATTATCTCGTCTGGTACGCTTATGGTAACTATTCTTTTTTCGCTTCTCTACTCATATGGGAATTTTAAGGGAATGATGACCGTTACGATTGCGCAAATGGTTTGGATTCATGGAGTTGTGAATGGAGTGGGCGTAGCATTACCTGGCTGTATTGGCTGGATGATTGAAAAGACTGCGCCGACATATTGTTATTATGGGAAACCAATGAGTCGTATAAAAGGTAAGGCGAAAATTGGAGAGGATGTTTTAATAGAAAATAAGTTAATAGAGAAGAACGAATATACAGGCCTTATAAATAACATGATAGATTTTGATAGTAAACAGTATAATACACCGAATGTATCACCACTTATAATTGATTTTTATGAGAATACAAAAGATTATGAGTTAAAAGCAACTATTCACTGGTCACGCTGGTTTCGGCCATTTGCTTTTCTGTATGAAAAAATAAGCCGACATGTGCAACAAATTCATTTAGGAATGGGAAATCGCTTAGAGCGAATGAAAGGAGAAATTGTTGCTATAAAAGATGAAAAAGACGGTAGAAATGACGTCAGAGCGTGGGTTCGGAAAAATGAACAGAATGAAACGATCTTTGTTGCACTTTACTCTCAGCATGAATATAAGAGTGAAACATACATGAATATTGCGTTGCCATTACCGTATATGAATATGACGGGAATTTTAAAACTGCGTAATGATAAGAAACATCTTATCATTACGAGTAGATTAAGGAACAGTGCAAGAGGAGATGAGGGGATATATTTACATAGTCGCTTCTTTACAATTCGTTTGCCGCTCACAGAAACGTTTACGATAAGAGAGAATGATGCAACAACGTTAACTGCACATCATCGAATGTGGCTGTTTGGTGCGAAGTTTCTAGAGATTGATTATGAGATAGAACAAAAAGAGAATATTGCATAACAAAAAATGAGTCTGGTATGATGCCAAGCTCATTTTTTATTAGGTGTTCTATATAAATCTATTTTAAATTTTTGATATATAAGTTTCCGCTATGCAGAATACAGCATGACCGCTACTTGCTTTTTCTTTTTGTTTTAAACATTGCATGTGGCAGGAAAAGGCACTGACCGTTTCTATGCGCGGCCAGATGCTCTCGTCCCCAAAAAAAGAAAGGGGTTTTTAACTTGTGTATATAGTGAATCTTAAGAATTCTTAAGAATTTACCTACAAGAAACTTAAAAAATTTCTGAGAAGATACGAATAGATACTGAGAGATAGGGGATGAAGTTATGAAAAGTGCTGTAGTAGAGGTAAATCAGGTTGAAAAAGTATATGGGAAGAGAAATGAAAACCACTCAAGGGTATTAAAAGGAGTAACGTTATCAGTAAAAGAAGGCGAGTTTGTTGGAATCATGGGTCCATCGGGATCAGGGAAAACGACGTTGTTGAATGTGATTTCGACACTTGATCAAGCGACTAGTGGTACGGTGAAAATTGCTGGAACCGACATTGCGAATATGAAAGGAAATGTATTATCTGATTTTAGAGCGCAAAAGCTAGGATTTATTTTTCAAGATTTTAATCTTCTTGAAAACCTTTCAATTTATGAAAATATTGCATTGCCGTTGTCACTGCAAGGAGTGTCTTCAAAAGAAATTGCAGGAAAAGTACAAGAGGTAGCGATAAAACTTGGGATAGAAGCAATTTTAGAGAAATACCCAACTGCAGTTTCTGGTGGGCAAAAGCAGCGTACAGCAGCAGCTCGTGCACTCGTACATAATCCAGCAATTATTCTTGCAGATGAACCAACAGGAGCACTTGATAGTGAAAATGCGAAAAGCTTATTAGAAGCGATGCATGATTTACATGAAAATCATCACGTTAGCATTATGATGGTAACGCATGATGTGTTTAGTGCAAGTTATTGTGAACGTATTTTATTTATCCAAGATGGATTGCTTTATAAGGAAATTCACCGTAATGGAAGTAGAGAAGCATTTTATCAAGATATTTTAAATGTGCTTGGAAAAATGAGTTCTTCCAAGGAAGCGATATAAGGAGATGAGGACATGTTACTGAAATTATCGATACATAGTATACGAAAGATGATGAAAGATTATCTTGTTTTGTTAATTGGTCTTATCGTTAGTATAAGTGTTTTTTATATGTTTCAAACGATGGCTTTAAATACTGAATTTACGAAAGGAAATAGTATTATTAGCAGCATTCGTATTGTCTTTGGGATTGGTTCTGTGTTACTTTCGTTCATTACCTTATTTTACATTCTTTATGCAAATTCATTTTTGCTTACACTGCGCCGAAAAGAATTAGGAATGTATATGATGCTTGGTGCAAAAAAGAAAAAGGTTGCACAGCTGCTTTTTATCGAAACAGTGGGGCTTGGAATGGTTGCTTTACTGATTGGAAATGTAGTAGGAATTGGATTAGCAAGTGTAGTAGGGAAGATTCTTATAAAAGGTATGGATGTATCAGCGAAGGGATACGATGCGTTTTATTTTCCTGCTTTAATTGCAACGTTACTGTTCTTCTTTGTTCTTTTTGCAGTGACAGGGATGATTAATAGCATTCGTCTTCTGCGCAAAACAGAATTAGAGCTTATACGAGAAGATGAAACACAAGATGAGGTAGAAAAAAGTAAACTTCGTATTACTGTTTTTACGGTGCTTGGAATTTTGATGTTAGGCATTGGATATTACTCGATCATTCATGTGAATAAATTGCAGGAAATGGGACTTATAGTTGCAACAATTTGTACGACAATTGGAACTTATTTTATATTTGGTTCATTATTGCCTTTATTTGTTACGATGTTAAAAAGAAATAAAAAAAGAAACGAAGCAGGACTTAATAGTTTTACCCTTGCACAGCTACGTTTTCGAATTAATAGTTTATCGAGAATATTAGGGACAGTTTCTATGTTGATTGCACTAGGTGCTGGTGCGATGACAGCTGGGATGGCGTTTCAAAAAAATGTTGGAATGACAACGGAATTTTCGCGAGTGTATGATGCGACGATTCATGATCCAAATGTAGAAGAGATAAAAGAATTAAAGCAAATGAATATTATAGAAGAAAAGAAATATCCTTATAAAGAAAATAACGAAGCGGTTTACTTTTCACGTGACGATTTACTTAATCAGCCACCGCTTATTTCGGAGCACAGAAGTGCAAAGAAAAGTAAAGAGCCAATCCGTGTTCGCGTAAGTGAGGGACTTCCTGAACCAATATACACATCGCTTGAGAAGCCGGAAACGCAGCAATATCCCAGTATGCCTGGGCAATGGGAGGATGCACTCGTTCGTGAATTTCAAATTAGTTACAATCAATTTGGTGGAAAGCCGCTTCGCATCGCTGATAAAGAAAATTATGAAAAAGTACAAGGAACAGTGCACTCACTCCTTTTAATTCGCGTTGATAATTTGCAAAAATATAAACCGATTCTTACAAAAATAGATCAACGACAAAAAGAAGTTGCACAAAAAAATATCGGGGAAGAAGTACCAATGCAAACGAAAATGACGACGTATCAGTATATGTATACTTTTATGAGCGGTACAATGTTTATGGGGTTTTTTCTAGGCGCTTCTTTTCTTGCGATGATGGCTAGTTCGCTTATGTTTAAAATTTTAACAGGAGCATCTAGAGATAAACGCCGCTATGCCATGCTTCGAAAAATTGGTGTTCGAAAAGGAGTGCTCTCTCGCAGCATCTATAAAGAAGTATTCTTCATCTTCTTATTTCCTGGGATTGTTGGAATTGCTCATGTATTAGTTGGCATGAATCTATTTTCATTCATTTTACTTGATCCGTATGTGAAAATTTGGATGCCAATTAGTTTATTTGTCTTCATTTATCTTGCATATTACTGGATAACAGTACAATTGTATAAAGGTATGGTATTGCCGAAAGTATAATGCTGAGAGAAAGACCTTATGTATGATTGTGTATGTAAGGTCTTTCGTGCTTATTGAAAGTGAACGTATATAAATCTACTTTAATTTTTCGGCATATAAGTCGCTTCTAGGCATGGCCAGATGCTCCCTCCCGCCTAAAAAGAAAGAGGGTTTTTATGTCGGTTTTTTAATTTGTATTTCTCTAAAAATCTTGCAGTCAGAAGTTTTATAGAAAAATTGTAAATAAGTTTGAATAATCCTCACAAAATGTTCACATATATCCGATATATTAAAAATCGAAATTATAGTCTTATAAGTTTCTATAAAGAAGGAAGGACGAGTAACATTTAGGGGGAAAACGAAATATGTTTGCAAAACAACAAACAGTAAATCATTCTACTGAAGATCATGAAGTTCGGG
>Ga0209025_1005543_pt1 | contig 10237 bp, 9 predicted proteins | sample AraplaMF_Col_mLB_FD_184256 | JGI IMG/M metagenome (GOLD analysis project Ga0209025, IMG submission 184256) | Arabidopsis root microbial communities from the University of North Carolina, USA - plate scrape MF_Col_mLB (SPAdes) (version 2) | ecosystem: Host-associated > Plants > Roots > Endosphere ...
CACGAGAAGCAGGCGAGCGAAACCGATCGCCCGCTGCTCGTCTGAGTCAAGCAGCTTGTCCCAGCGGGCTCGGGTATCAAGCCGGGAAACCAGATTTTGGAGACCTGCCTTTTCCAGCGCCGTAACGACATCGGCGTTCTGATAGGCGTCCACGGGTTCCGGAAACGCCAATGCTTCGCGAAGGGTACCACCCGGAATGTAGGCCGATTGCGGGACGAAAAGCATGTCGTCCGTGGGCGGCAAGCCGATCTTGCCGCCGCCGCACGGCCAAAGCTCGGAAAGCGCAAGGAAGAGCAATTTACGATTCACGTTGTGGTCGCCGTTGATCATGACCTTTTCGCCGGCCTTGATCGTCACCGCGCCTTCGTGCACGCGGAAACCACCGCACTGGTCGATGTCCTCGCCGATCTTGGCGGCGATCCGGACATGCTCCAGCGTCAAGTTCCCGGAAGGGTTCCGTTCGTACTTGATCGTTCCCTTCATATTGATTTCGTCATTCATGCTGGTGAGCGCCTGCCGGAAATCGGTGACGCGCATCAGCGTGGCGCGCCATTCGGCGATGGGACCGAAATTCGCGACATACCAGCGAAGGGCGGTGTTGACCTGGTTGAAGGCGCCCACGGACACCATCAGCTGGCCAAACGTCAGGCCGCCGGAGAAGTAGGCGGGTGCGGCAACAATGATCGGGATGACAACGACGAGCCAACCGTAGCCGGCCGATACCCAGGTGAGGTTGACGTTGGCCATCGCCACCCGCTTGATGACGGCAAGCACCGCACTGATGTCGGTGTCGATACGTTTCTGCTCATTCTCCTCGCCGCGTGCCACGGTAATCGCCGGCATGTTCTCGTTGGCATGCATCAGCGCGAAGCGAAGCTCTGCTTCCTTCGAGAAACGATCCGCATTGAGCTTTACAAGCTTGCGGCCCACCAGTTGGCTGAGAATCGATGCGGACGCCGCATAAAAGATCGCAGCCCAAACCATATAGCCCGGAATGGAAAAGGAATGCGTGCCGAAACGGAAGATAAAGCCGCTTGAGAGATCCCACAGAACGCCGATGAAACTGATCAGCAGGATCGTCGCCTGCACCAGCCCGATCATCAGGCTCGTGGTGCTTTCCGCGAGGTTGCGGGCGTCTTCGTGCAAGCGCTGATCGGGATTGACGCCGATGAGGCCGCTGGCCGAAAGCCGAAGCGCACGCTTGCGCTGAAGCCACTGGTTGACAAGATCACGCGTCAGGCCTTCGCGCATGTAGACCGCGGTCATCTGATTGAGCCAGGCCTGCACGACGTTGAGCAGCAGCAGCATGCCGGCGATCAACGCGAAGACCTTCAACTGATGGAAGAAGCCGGGCAGATCACGCCGCGCGATGCTGTCGTAAAATGGCGCGTTCCACTGGTTGAGAATGACGGTGGCATAGGCGGTCGCAAGAATGATGGCGATCAGCGCAGTAGCGATCACCAAGACCCTTCCCCGCACGGGCGAATGCCAGAAAGCCGAGAACATGACCCTCAAGCGATAGCCCAGGCTCAGGTCGTATCCTACTCTGTCCTGCCCTTGAATGCTTGGCCTGCCTTTGAGGTCATCTGCCATTACGCGTCCCTAGTCGTCATTCTACTTCAATAAACGTGGTGATTCGCTGTGTCCACCAACAGATTCTAGCAACCTTTAACGTGTGAGTGACTTCGCATCGACCCCACTCTTCGTATGAGCAATTGATTCGCAGCCCGACTGGCGCTATTTAAGGCACTCCGTGGTGATTTGGCCGGCCGGCTTGCAGCCACGTTAAAGAAGTTGCTAAAGGGCCGCGTGCGGACCGATAGCGATATATTCGTTTCTTTGATCGAGTGACCGCAATGCCCATCAAGATCCCCGATACCTTGCCTGCGTTTGAAACCCTGGTTCAGGAAGGCGTACGCGTGATGACCGAGACGGCGGCAATCCGTCAGGACATCCGGCCGCTGCAGATCGGGCTTCTCAACCTCATGCCCAACAAGATCAAGACGGAATTGCAAATGGCCCGCCTGGTCGGCGCTTCGCCGCTGCAGGTGGAGCTTTCGCTCATCCGCGTGGGCAACCATAAAGCAAAGAACACCTCGGAAGACCATCTTCTCGCCTTCTACCAGACGTGGGAGGAAGTGAAGGACCGCAAGTTCGACGGCTTCATCACAACAGGCGCGCCGATCGAGACACTGCCCTACGAGGACGTGAACTATTGGGGTGAAATGCAGCAGATTTTCGACTGGACGGAAACCAACGTCCATTCGTCGATGAACGTCTGCTGGGGCGCGATGGCCGCGATCTATCATTTCCACGGCGTTCCGAAGTACGAACTCAAGGAGAAGGCCTTCGGTGTCTACCGACACCGGAATCTGAAGCCGTCGTCGGTCTACCTGAACGGTTTCTCCGACAATTTCGAAGTGCCCGTGTCGCGCTGGACCGAGGTTCGCCGCAGCGACATCGAAAAGTCACCAGACCTGGAGATCCTGATGGAATCCAGCGAAATGGGCGTCTGCCTGGTGCATGAACGCAAGGGCAAGCGGCTCTATATGTTCAATCATGTGGAGTACGATTCAACGTCGCTCTCGGACGAGTACTTCCGCGACGTGAATGCCGGCGTGCCGATCAAGATGCCGCACAACTATTTCCCGCACAACGATCCGTCGCTGGCGCCGCAAAATCGCTGGCGCAGCCACGCGCACCTGTTGTTCGGCAACTGGATCAACGAGATCTACCAGACGACACCTTACGATCTCAACGACATCGGCAAGGGCAACTGACAGAAGCCGATGCTAAGCGGCCGCGCCTAGTCTGACTGTGCTTCTTTTTTACGACACCCGTTGCGGTTTGCGGCAAATGGGGGCAGGTTCCCTGCCTCAATTAAAGATATATCTGGATGGTCGCTATGGCGGAAATGTTGAAACGGGAAGTTTTTGGGCAAACCCAGTCGGGCGAGACTGTCTTTCGTGTCGAGATCAAGGGTGGCGGGCTGACCGCCAAGATCATCACCTGGGGCGCCGTCATTCAGGATCTCCGCCTTGACGGTCACGATGCGCCGCTGCTGCTTGGCTTCGACGATTTTGACAGCTACCCCGCCCACTCCTCTTATTTTGGAGCGACGCCTGGGCGCTGCGCAAACCGCATCGGCGGCGGCAAGTTCACCTTGGATGGCAAGAACTATCAACTCGATCTCAACGAGAAGGGCGTTACCCATCTTCACGGCGGCAAGGACAACATCGCCAAGCGGAACTGGACAATCGTCGAGCATGATGCCGACCGCGTCGTGTTGAAGATCGTCGATCCCGACGGTCGCGGCGGCTATCCGGGCAACTGCACCATCCAGGCGACGTACTGGGTACACGGGAACGGCGAATTTTCCGTGACCTACGAATCGACGAGCGATCAACCGACGATCGCTAACGTCTGCCAGCATGCCTATTTCAACCTCGACGGCCGCGACGATGCGCTCGGCCACGACATCATGATTGCAGCCGACGGCTACCTCGTGACGAATGAGTTGCAGATCCCGACCGGAGAGGTACGGCCCGTCGCCGGAACGGTTTTCGACTTCCGCGAGATGTCGCCCATGAAGCGGTTCGACGGTAGCGAACAGGCGCTCTACGATCACAATTTCTGCCTCTCCACCGAACGCACCGCAAAGCGCTCCGTCGCGCTTGCCCGCAGCCTGAACTCAGGCGTTTCGCTGGAAGTTCGCACCACGGAGCCCGGCGTACAGTTCTACGCCGGCTTCAAACTCGACGTGCCTGTGCCAGGCCTCGATGGACGCAAGTATGGTCCCTTCGCCGGCTTCTGCCTGGAAACACAGATCTGGCCGGATGCGATCAACCACGAGGGCTTCCCCGATGCCGTTTTGCGCCCGGGTGAAGTGTTGCGTCAGGAAACGGATTACATTTTCTCGAAGAGCTAACGCTCTCGCCTTGTTCTCGAATGAGCCAACCCTCGCAGGCTTCCTGCGGGGGTTTTTTTGCGCGTCATTTCTTGCTTGCGATTGGTTCTAAATAGGTTCTATTATTGCAAAATGGATAGAACCAGTCTGATAGCGGAACTGAACAGCCGTGGCCTGCGCGACGAGGTGTTGACCGGGCCGCTTTACAAGCGGCTGGCACAGGCGCTGACCGGTTTGATCCAGGAAGGGTTGCTGAAGCCCGGAACGGCGCTCCCCGGCGAGCGCGATCTGGCCGAAGCCTTGAAGGTCGGGCGTGTCACCGTTCGGACCGCCTATCGCGACCTGATGAATTCAGGCACGCTCGAGTCGCGGCACGGAAGCGGCACCTTCGTTTCCGCCAAGGTCGAGCGAATGGAACAGTCGCTGTGGCGGCTCTCGTCGTTTTCTGCCGACATGCGCTCGCGCGGTCGCGCTCCGGCCGCAAGGATCTTGTCTCGGACGGTCAACACGCCATCTCCGGAAGAGGCGTTCCTGCTTGGCCTTGGGCTTGATGAACCGGTTCTTCGCCTCGATCGTCTGCGCCTTGCCGACGGGCTGCCGCTTGCCATCGAACGCGCTGTCGTGCCGATAAAGTTTCTCGGCGAAGGCGGTGGCGGCGAGGGATCTCTTTATGAAGCGCTCGCGGCGAACGGCCACCGTCCGGTCCGAGCGCTGCAGAGATTGACGGCGGTCACACTCGATCCGTCGTCGGCCGCTGCGCTTAACGTGAATGCCGGCGCGCCCGCACTGCTGATCGAACGTGTGTCGCGTCTGGAGGACCAGCGTGTCGTTGAATACACCCGCTCCCACTATCGTGGTGATGCATATGATTTTGTTGCGGAATTGAGAATCGGAGATGACCTATGAGTGAAAGCCCGTCGCTAATGTTGCAGGAAGCCGGCCAGTCGCCGGAGGTCGTCGCAACGCTGCTGCAGAAAGAAAGGCCCGTCCTCGACGAAATTGCAAAGCTGTTTGCATCGGGCGCTCCGAGCGTCGTGACGACCGCGGCGCGCGGCTCTTCGGACCACGCCGCGACCTTCTTCAAATACCTGTTCGAGATTACCTGTGGCGTGCCAGTCGCATCGGTTGGCCCTTCGATCGCCTCGGTCTACAGCGCATCGCTGCATCTGAAGGGTGGCATCCACTTCACAGTGTCGCAATCCGGCGCGAGCCCCGACATCGTTGCCTTGCAGGATGCGGCAAAACGCGGCGGCGCAACGACGATCGCTGTCGTCAACGTCACCGATAGTCCGCTTGCCAAGCAGGCCGACATCGTTCTCGGGCTCAATGCGGGCGCCGAAAAGAGCGTAGCTGCGACCAAGTCCTTCATCGCCTCGGTCGCCGCGCTTTCCGGTGTCACGGCCGCCATCAGCGGCAAGCGCGATCTGCATGCCTCCCTGGAAAAGCTGCCCGATGCCCTCCAGGCAACCAGCGGCATCGATACGAAGGCCGCAGAGGACGTCCTATTCAACGCCAGCTCACTCTACACCGCTGGTCGCGGTCCTGCCTTCGCCATCGCCCTTGAGGCAGCCTTGAAAGCCAAGGAGACGGCAGGCCTGCATGCAGAAGCCTTCTCCCTTGCCGAGCTGATGCATGGTCCGATGCGCCTTGTTCAGCCAGGCTTCCCGATCGTCGCCTTCACGCCGGATGATCCGGCCTTCGGCAATAACGTGCAGGCTCTGGAGCGACTGCAAAAGCTGGGCGCCACCACCGTGCCGTTCTCGGCCAAGCCGGTTTCCGGCATCAATGTCCAGGTGCCGACGACCGGCAGCGGATTGCTCGATCCCCTTGTTTCGCTGCTCGTTTACTACCGCCTGATCGAGTCGGTCACCCGTCGGAAAGGATTCGACCCCGACAAGCCGGCCAACCTGCTCAAGGTCACGGAGACGATGTGATGGTTCGCAAGATCTTCTCCGGCGCGCGGATCTTCGACGGTCAGCGCTTCCACGACGACAAGGCGCTCATTGTCTCGAACGGCCGTGTCGAGGCGATTGCGGCGGCAGGCGACCTTCCTGACGGTGAGCACACGCGCTTTGAAGGCGGCGTGCTTTCCGCAGGTTTCATCGATGCGCAAGTGAACGGCGGTGGCGGCCGGATGCTCAACGACGAGCCGTCGCCAGCCTCCATGTACATGATTGCTGAAGGTCATCGCCCTTACGGAACGACTGCATTGCTGCCGACGCTGATCACCGATACCGCGGAGGCGACAGCAGCAGCAATCGAGGCAGCCAAGGAAGCCGTCAAGTCGAACCGCGGCGTGGCGGGTCTGCACCTCGAGGGCCCGCATCTGGCGCCTGCCCGCAAGGGAGCACACCTTGCCGAGCTCATGCGCCCGGTCGAAGACAGGGACGTGAAGGCGTTCATTGTGGCCAAGGAGGCGATCGGCACGCTGCTGGTAACGATGGCGGCCGAACAGGTCACGTCGAAACAGGTGCGCGAACTCAGCGAAGCCGGCGTCACCGTCAGCATCGGTCATTCCGATTGCTCCAGCGAGGCGGCAGAGGTACGGTTCGATGCCGGCGCACGTGGCGTCACCCATCTTTTCAACGCCATGAGCCAGCTTGGCCACCGGGCGCCCGGTCTGGTCGGTGCGGCCATCGATCACCCCTCGGTCTGGTGCGGCATCATCGCCGACGGCCATCATGTCGATCCGAAGGCGCTTCGAACCGCGCTTCGTGCCAAGCGGGGCGAGGGCAAGCTCTTTTTCGTCACCGACGCGATGTCGCTGGTTGGATCGGAGCAAGACTCTTTCACGTTGAACGGTCGTACGGTTCGGCGCGAAAGGGGCGGGTTCTGCTCGAAGCTGGTTCTTTCCGATGGCACGCTCGCGGGCTCCGATGTCGATATGGCGTCCACCATCCGCTACGGGATTACCTATCTGGAACTGACTCTCGCCGAGGCCCTTCGCATGGCGACGCTCTACCCGGCGCGCTTCCTGCGCCTTGACGACCGCGGCCACCTGTCACCGGGCGCCCGGGCCGACCTGGTGCATCTCACCGACGCCCTGGAGGTCACACGGACCTTCATCAGCGGTGAAGCCGCCTAGAAAGCGAGGATGGGATGACCGCGATCACCGATGCTTATTTCTCCAATCTGATTGGCCGGCTCGAGGCTTTGAAGACGGAACTCGCCGAGCCCATGGCTTTGGCGGCCAGAGCGATCCTGGAAGCCGCCCGCAACGACAAGCGGGTCTATGTGTTCGGCACCGGGCACTCGCATATGCTGGCGGAAGAGCTCCACTATCGAGCAGGCGGCCTCGCCTTGACGATCCCGGTCCTCGTCGGCTCCGCAATGCTGCACGAAGGCGCCGTAATCAGTTCCGTTTACGAGCGTACGCAAGGATTGGTGCGGCCGGTACTGGAGCGCTATGGGATGCAGCCCGGCGACGTCATCATCATCGCATCGAACTCCGGCGTGAATGCAGCGCCGATCGAAGCTGCCGATTATGGCCACGAAATCGGCGCCAAGGTGATCGCCATCACGTCGGTCTCCTATTCGAGTGCGATTGCAAACGGCCGGCGGCGGCTGGCCGACATCGCCGATATCGTACTGGACAACGGTCTTCCCCCTGGCGATGCCGTAATAGCGCTCCCGGGCACGGAGCTAAAAGTCGGGCCGGTTTCCACGGCGATCGGTGCAACGGTCCTCAACGCGATCTTCGCAGAGGTTGCTTCGGAGCTGGCGAAGAGCGGCGACGCACCGATCTATCTCAGCGCCAACATGCCGGGCGCGGCAGCGGTGAACCAGCGGCTGGTGTCAAAATACCGACCGCGCAATCCGCACCTCTAGGAGAGCGCGGCGCCCGATTGTCAACGCCACGCCGACAGTCGGTCGCCAAAGTTCAATCTACCGGACCGTGCGAGTGAGGCGCATATTTCTTTCAAGAACAGCGGCAAGCTACGTCCCGCCGACTTGGAAAGGAACGGTCCCATGACGCAGATTATCTTGAATTCCGCGGTCGCCATCCTGATTGCGGCTGGATTCGTGACAACGGCCGCTGCCGCTCTTCGCGGCGAAGATCGCGCAATGCAAAAGGTGCCGGTCAGAGCTAAGGCAAGGCGTCACCCAAAGGGCTGAAAGACAGCCTAATAATTCCTCAAATCCGCCCCAATATCGACACCGGTTTGAACGACCAATGGGCCGTGGGGAATTCGGAGTGCAGGGCATGACCAGAATTATCGGCGCAGCCGCAATATTGACGATCGCCATGGCGACCTATGCGGCATACTTGAATCCGTACGATACGCGTAGCCAGCAAGGCCGCTATTCGCAGCAGATCGAGAGCCACGATAACGGCCTTACAGCCTCCATCCGCTAAACGAACAACTGGCCGCCATTGGCGCTGAGCGTCGATCCGGTAATGAAACCCGCATCATCGGAAACCAGGAAGACGACGCAGCGGGCAACCTCTTCAGGCTCGCCCAAGCGGCCGACCGGAATCTGCGGAATAATCCGTTCATTGAGGACTTTCTCGGGAACTGCGAGAACCATTTCCGTCCCGATATAGCCCGGGCAGATCGCATTCACGGTGATGTTCTTGGCTGCACCCTCCTGCGCAAGTGCCTTGGTGAAGCCGAGGTCGCCGGCCTTGGCCGCCGAATAGTTCGCCTGCCCCATCTGCCCCTTCTGGCCGTTGATCGAAGAGATGTTGACAATCCGCCCGTAGCTTCGGTCGCGCATGCCACCCCAGACCTGGTGCGTCATGTTGAAGAGTCCGGTGAGGTTGGTGTTGACGACCTCGTGCCACTGTTGCGGCGTCATCTTGTGGAACATTGCGTCCCGGGTGATTCCGGCGTTGTTGACAAGGACGTCGACCGGACCCAGTTCAGCCTCTACCTTCGCGATGCCCTCACCGCATGATGCATAGTCGGAAACATCCCATTTGAAGACGGGAATGCCTGTCCTGCTGTGAAAGGCGTTCGCCTTCTCGTCGTTGCCCGCGTAGTTGGCGGCAACTGCATAGCCTGCATTCTTCAGTGCGACGGAAATCGCGGCGCCAATGCCGCGGGTACCACCAGTGACAACAGCCACCCTGCTCATGTTCCGCTCCCTCATTTGAAGGCCCCGCTATCCTGCGGGGCTCAGGTTATGGTTGGATTGCCTGCTGTTCAAAGAGCTTCAAAGCACATCGCGACGCCCATGCCGCCACCTATGCACAACGTCGCCAATCCCTTCTTGGCGCCACGGCGCTTCATCTCGAAGAGGAGCGTGTTGAGCACCCGCGCGCCGGACGCGCCGATTGGGTGACCGATCGCGATCGCGCCACCGTTGACGTTGACGATCGAAGGATCCCAGCCGAGGTCCTTGTTGACCGCGCATGCTTGCGCGGCAAAGGCTTCGTTTGCTTCGACCAGATCGAGATCGCCGACAGACCAACCCGCCTTTTCCAGCGCCTTGCGCGACGCTGGGATCGGTCCGGTTCCCATGACCTGCGGATCAACGCCTGCCGTAGCCCAGGAAACAATGCGGACGAGCGGCTGGATACCACGACGGGAGGCTTCGGCCTCGGTCATCAGCACGGCCGCGGCGGCACCATCGTTCAGGCCGGAGGCATTCGCCGCGGTCACCGTGCCTTCCTTGTCGAAGGCAGGACGCAGCTTGGCCATCGATTCGAACGTCGCACCATGACGGATGTACTCGTCGGCATCGACAGTGACGTCGCCCTTTCGTGTCTGGATAACGTACGGAATGATTTCATCGGCGAAGCGACCCGCCTTTTGCGCGGCTTCCGCCTTGTTCTGCGACGCGACGGCAAAGCGGTCCTGCTCCTCGCGGGAGAGCTGCCACTGGCGGGCAATGTTCTCGGCGGTGATGCCCATGTGATAGCCGTAGAAGGCGTCCGTCAGGCCGTCCTTGATCATGGTGTCGACCATCTTCATGTCGCCCATTTTGACGCCGCCGCGCAGATGCGCAGCATGCGGCGCCATCGACATCGACTCCTGACCGCCGGCGACGATGATCTTTGCGTCACCGAGCGCGATCTGCTGCATGCCGAGCGCCACCGCCCGAAGACCGGAGCCACAGAGCTGGTTGACGCCCCATGCCGTCGCCTCCTTGGGAACGCCCGCCTTCATGGCGGCCTGGCGGGCCGGGTTCTGGCCTTCGCCAGCCGGAAGAACTTGGCCGAGAATGACCTCATCGACTTCGCTGGCATCGACGCCTGCACGCTCCAGCGCACCTTTGACCGCGGCCGCACCCAGTTCATGGGCCGGAACGGTGGCGAACGCGCCATTAAATGAGCCAACGGCTGTGCGGCCTGCACTAGCGATGACGATGGATGAACTCGACATG
>Ga0209025_1005547_pt1 | contig 10231 bp, 10 predicted proteins | sample AraplaMF_Col_mLB_FD_184256 | JGI IMG/M metagenome (GOLD analysis project Ga0209025, IMG submission 184256) | Arabidopsis root microbial communities from the University of North Carolina, USA - plate scrape MF_Col_mLB (SPAdes) (version 2) | ecosystem: Host-associated > Plants > Roots > Endosphere...
GGCTTCACCGGCATGGAACAGGGCCGCCGCTTTCCGAACAATCCGGCCGAGATGCTGCCGATCCTGCGCGCCGCCGATGTGACGCTCTGCGGTGGCTGGTTCTCCGGCACGCTCGTTGACGAGGATCTTTCCGCCAATAAGGACCGCATCGCGCCGATGATCGAGCTGTTCAAGGCCGTCAACGCGCCTTGCATCGTCTATGGCGAGGTCGGCCGTTCGATCCAGGGCGATCGTTCCAAGCCGCTCGCGACCAAGCCGCGCCTGTCGGATGACGAGATGAAGGCCTATGCGCGCAAGGTCACGCAGTTCGGCGAATGGTGCGCCGAGCAGGGCATGCCGCTATCCTATCACCACCACATGGCAGCCGTCGTCGAGACCGAGCCGGAACTCGACGCCTTCATGCGCAACTCGGGCGAAGGCATTCCGCTTCTGCTCGATGCCGGTCATCTGGCCTTTGCCGGCGGCGACGTTTTGCGCGCCATCGACAGCCACCACGCTCGCATCAACCACGTGCACGTCAAGGATATCCGCAAGGCCGTCGTTGACGGGCTCGACCGCAGCAAGCAGTCCTTCCTCGACGCGGTGGCGCTCGGCGCGTTTACCGTGCCGGGTGACGGTTCGCTCGATTTCGGCGCAATCGTCCAGAGACTGGCCGATTATGGCTACGAAGGCTGGTTCGTCGTCGAGGCCGAGCAGGATCCGCGAAAGGCGCCCCCGCAGAAGATGGCAGAGATCGGCCATGCCGAACTGATGCGTGTCATGACCGCCGCGGGCTATACCGTGGAAACGGTAGGCTTCCCGAAGGGATAACGTTCTGCCTGCGTAAGAGCATTGATATCGATTGAAGGAAATCAGTTCATGCCGAACCTTCTCGTAAAACCAAGGGGTGACCGCGGCCGAGTCACCCATGTAACGCCGGAAACCGCCGGGTGGACCTATGTCGGCTTCGACTTGCATCGCCTGAAGCCGGGCGAGACTGTCTCGAGCGAGGCCGGCGACCGCGAGGCCTGTCTCGTATGGGTGGCCGGCAAGGGCAAAGCAACCGCCGCAGGAGAGGATTTCGGCTCGGTCGGCGGGCGCATGAGCCCGTTCGAGGGTGCGCCGCATTCGCTCTATGTGCCGGCCGGCTCCAGCTGGTCGGTGACGGCGGAAACCGATCTTGAACTTGCCGTCTGCTCGGCGCCCGGTGGCGGTGACTACAAAGCGAAGCTCATCCCGCCCGGCGTGCATCCGCAATTCCAGCGCGGCAAGGGCTCGAACGTGCGTCTCGTGACCAATATCATGCCCGAGGACGACAACTCCGCCCACTCGCTGCTGGTGGTGGAGGTCATCACGCCGAACGGCAACACCTCCTCCTACCCTTCTCATAAGCACGACCAGGACAATTTGCCGAATGAGAGCCTGCTGGAGGAAACCTACTACCACCGTATGAACCCGCCGCAAGGCTTCGCCTTCCAGCGCGTCTACACCGACGATCGGTCGCTCGATGAGGCAATGGCGGTGGAAAATGGTGACGTGACGCTGGTGCCAAAGGGTTATCACCCCTGCGCCACCGTCCACGGTTACGACCTCTATTATCTCAACGTCATGGCCGGCCCGAAGCGGGTGTGGAAATTCCACAACCAGCCAGAGCATGAATGGCTGCTGAAATAAGTCGATGTAGAATCGCTAACTATGTGACAGCGGGCGAGCCGTGCAGATGGTTCGTTGCCTCCACCGAAACCGAACCGATGGAGGACTACCATGCACGGCTCAAGCACCATTCACAGCCACTTCACTTCTTCGTCCCGGCGGGCCGATGGTCAGACCCGGGCGGAATTCCGGCGCGTAGCGCGGCTTCGGCGGTAATGAGCAGAGACCGCTAAAGAATTCGACAGCGATGGCAATACCCTAAGTGGTCGATTACCTCTTCGGGACCAGTGGCATGCTCGGATATCGACTTGTCCCGTGCAGCGGCGTGCCCAGATCGCCTCAATAAGGGCGAGGCTCATCACGTTGCATCGGTCGCCAGAGTGATTTGCCGCCGGCGAATATATCTGGCCAAACTGCGCAAGCGCTTAGAGTGCGATTTCACCGCCAGCCGGAACCTACCCCGTTGTTTTCAGCCAAGCGGCTCAATCTCATGTTCGTGGCGCCCCGTCCTTGGAGCGCCACGAGTATTTGAGCGCTTACGTGCGCGGCTTCAGATTTTCCGGGTCATAGATCGGCTTGTACCCGACGCCGACCACCTCCACTGGATAACTCTCGGCAAAATACTCGACATTCAGCTTGCGTCCGACTTGGCAATGCGACCAGGGTAAGTAGGCCAAAGCAATATTCTTTCCGACCGTCGGGCCGTAGGCGATCGAGGTCGTGTAGGACCGACGGCCAAGCTCGTCGACCAGAACCTCTCCCGTGGCCGGATCGACGACCGGCAGGTTGCCGACGGGATAACGCTTCACGCCCAATTTGTCGGTATTCTCCGTCATCACAAGCGTACAAAGCACAGCCGGCTGGTGCTCACGCGCCTTGTATTGCAAATGCTTAGCCTTGCCGCGGAAATCGGCTTCCTTGACCTTCGGACGGGCGAGATCGCTTTCGATTAGGTTGTACTGGGTCAGGAGGTCGGCGTTCTGCAGACGTAGGCTCTTTTCCATGCGGCGTGAGTTTGCATAGGTCTCTACGCCGAAGGCCATCACGCCGGTCGAGCGCAGCGCATCCCAGACGACAAGGCCGTCTTCGTATTTCATATGCAATTCCCAGCCCTGCTCACCGACGTATGAGATGCGGAAGGCGGTGACAGACTTGCCTGCGATTTCGATCGGCTTGATCGCCGCAAAGGCGAAGTTTTCCTGTTCGAGCCCGGTCGGATCGGCCACAGCCTTCTTCAGCGTGTCGCGCGCGTTCGGACCCCAAATGCCGATCGTCACGAATTTTTCCGAGACGTCCGTGATGATAACGTCAAGGCCACGGTCTTCGGCGACGCGCTTCATATAGTGCAGGTCGCGTGGGCCGGCATCGGCGCCGTTGACGAGACGGCACCGGTCGGCCATGCGGAAGACGGTGAAGTCAGCGCGCACCATGCCTTCGTCGTCGAGGAAGTGGGTGTAAATGCCCTTGCCAATATTTGCATCGCCGCCGACCTTGGCGGCGCACAGCCATTCCATCAGCTCGACATGGTCAGGTCCCTCGATATCAACCATGTGGAAATGGCTGAGATTGACGATACCGCAATCCTCGCTCATCGCCAGATGCTCGGCATTCGACACGCGCCAGAAATGACGGCTGTCCCATTCGTTCTCTCGAACCGGGACGCGGTCGGCGTATTTCTCCAGAAGGTGCTCGTTGGCGGCGTAGCCGTGCGCGCGCTCCCAGCCGCCAAGTTCCATAAAGTATCCGCCAAGCTCCTTTTCGCGTTCGTAGAAGGGCGAGCGCTTGACGTTACGGCCGGATGCATAGGGTTCGCGGGTGTGAACAGCCGGGAAATAGATCTTCTGGGCGGCTTCGTAGCAGCGGCCTTCAATGAACTCTTCCGTCAACTGGTGCGGATAGAAGCGGGCGTAATCGATGCTGTTGTGATCGATTTCAGTACGGCCGTCGGTCATCCAGTCGGCGATTAGCTTGCCGTAGCCCGGGCCGTCCTTGACCCAGATGGCAACGCAATACCAGAGACCGCGCACCTTCTGGCTCTCGCCACAGGATGCGCCGCCGGCGGCGGAAACCTGCAGCAGGCCATTGAAGGAGTGACCTTCGTTATAGCCGAGTTCGCCGAGGATCGGCGTCAGCTCCATGGCGCGCTCGAGCGGCCCGATGATCTGTTCCATCTCGAGATCGCGCTGCGAGGGCGAAAGGCGCGCTTCGTGTTTTTCGAGAAGATCGCGCGGATGGCACATGCGCGGATTGGTGGTTTCGTAATAGCCCCACTCGATCTGACCGCCCTCCGTCGTCGCCGGATCGCCGGTGTCACGCATATAGGCGGAGTTGCCCTGGTCGCGCAGCAGCGGGAAGCCAATTTCCTTGCCGGTGCCTTCAAACTCGGTATAGGGACCGAAGAAGGTGAGCGGGTGGTCGACCGGCATAACCGGCAGGTCTTCGCCGACCATCTCGGCGATCAACCGTCCCCAAAGGCCGGCGCAGACGATGACGTGATCGGCCATGATCGTGCCGCGATGGGTGACAACCCCTTTGATGCGTCCGTTCTCGACAATCAGCGACTTGGCCGGCGTATTGCCGAAGACCTGCAGCTTGCCAGCTTTCTCGGCGGCGTCGACCAACTTGCCAGCAACAGTCTGCGAGCGCGGGATGACCAGGCCGGCATCCGGATCATAGAGGCCGCCCATCACCTGATCTTCCTGGATCAACGGGAAATTCTTCTTGATCTCGGAAGGGCTCATATAGTGGGCGCGAGTGCCGAAGGCGCGTGCCGAAGACAGCTTGCGCTTGATTTCTTCCATCCAGGCATGGTCGCCGGTGCGCGCCACTTCGAGGCCGCCGATGCGGGCGTAATGGCCCATCTTCTCGTAGAAATCGATCGAATATTGCGTGGTCCAAACCGACAGATAGTCGTGGCTCGTGGTATAACAGAAGTCCGAGGCATGGGCTGTCGAGCCGATATCGGTCGGGATGCCCGATTTATCGATGCCGACGATATCGTCCCATCCCCGCTCGACGAGATGATGCGCGATGGAGGCGCCGACGATACCGCCGAGCCCGATTATGACGACCTTTGCCTTTTCCGGAAATGCTGCCACGTGCTGTTCCTTCTACTTACTGGACGAATTTAAAATTTGCTTACCCGCGCTCGACTTACGCTTCGCGTATAGAACGCTGCGCGCGTGAAGCCATGTCAGCCTCGCAAGGGTGTCACATTTACCAAAGCTGCGGAACCTCCATACCTCTTCTCATGAAAGCCGCAACGAGGGCATTATGCATAGGGCTCGTGATCGTCATTGGTCCTACACCGTCTGGTACCGGTGTGATTGCGCCAGCCCGGACTAAGGCTTGAGCCATTCCCCGTTACGATCCTGTCCCAAATGGGACGCCTAACTCGGAGGATCACCACCATGAAGAAGACGAAGTGCGCTGCATGCGACTGCGGACTCGGACCGGATGCGATCAGCGTCAAGCTCGGCGGCAAGATGGTCGAAATATGCTGCGAGGAATGCCCCGAGGCGCTGAAGGAAGCGCAGAACGCGGCAACCGCCGCCGTTGCCACCAGCAAGGACTGAACGCGAAAGCCACCCCTATCAGGCGCAGCTTTCGGCTCTCAAGCGGGCAGCAGGCCGTAGCGCTACCCTGCTTCTTCTGGCGGGGCGCAGAAGCACCCGGCCCCCTAGCGAAACGTGCACAATTCCGCAAACACCGGCGGCATGCACATGCCAATCTCGCCGAAGAGATGTTGCAAAATGACAATCACCCGCGCGGGTTGCACGGGCGATCTGCGCCAAAGCGACAAGATGGCTCAAATATCAAGAACGAGGTGGGGAACACCGTTCGACGTCTTGCGCGGCGATACGCCGCTGCCATCGACCTGCGCACTAATACGCTGACGGAAAGCGGAAAAGCTCTCGAATGTCACGACGTCCACCGGCTCGTCGAAATGAATGGTGATCTTGTAAAACCCGCCTCCCGGCTGACCAGCGAACGCCAGGATCTTGCCGCTGAACGGCTGACCGAGGTAGCGGCCACACACCTGCGAGCCGACGGAAAGCGCCGCGATCGGCTCCCAGTTCGGCCGCGTCGCAAGCGCGGAAAGTGTGTTCCAGTCACGAACGCCATGCTGGTGGGCAACGAGTTCGAGGGCAGCGCTGTGAGAGATCGCAGTGCGGCGCACTTCCATCGCCTGGCGAAGACGCTTGGCCTGCGATTTGAGTTCTTCAATTGTCGGATATGCGGTGGTCACGGATTCAGCCTTTCGGAAGGCATGCCATTTCGACCGTTACAAGGAGCTCGCGTTGCCTGCAGTCAGCATGCACCAAATGGCGGTGACTGAATTTTGCCGAGGACTTCACCATGGACTTCGTCCGCGAGCGGCCGGCGCCTCGAGCCACCTTCGATATGCTTCAGGGGCGGCGGCGTGTCAAGCCGGACCGATCTGTCCTTCCCTGCCCAATAATGAGCCATTCTGCTTTCCAGACGGACATACGATTCGAATTGCAGAGGGATTGTTCAGAAATTGTCAGCAATCTTGCGCTAGTCTCGAAGCGTATAACAAGCGGAGGCTACCATGGCCTTTCAGATGCACCTCGACGCAGAGCACCCGCAGCCAGAGCAGACTTACCGGGAATTTTCACTTGATCGCCCCGGCAAGATCATCTTCGTCGGCCACCACCTCAGCACCGGAACGCAGGTCCGCTGCCTGATCCGAACGATCACGCTGGCCGGCGCCGTGCTGGAGGTCAACCCGAGCCTCGAGGTCCCTAACCACTTCTTCCTTGAGATTTTGGGTATTCGCGACGAGATCGGCGCGACGGTGGTCAAGCGTGAGGGAGATCTGGTAACGATCAGCTTCAACATGCTGATCAATCCGGAGTTCCTGCATCACGTCCTAAGGCTGAATTTCGAGAGCTGAAAAGCGGGTACGAACGGCGAAGTCCGTATCCACATCAACCGCTTGAAGTCTGACTAGGCCACCAGATGTCGTTCGATCTGCTCGACGGGCAAATTGATATAGTCTTTGGGGACCTCCGCCGAAATTGCAGCCTGAACATCTGGGGTCAGATTGCCGCGCAGCGCGCCGAGTGCCCGCGGTGGCGCGACCAGGACGATGCGACGCGCCTGTTTCTCGCGCACCAGCAAGTCCATCTTTGCAGCCACTTGTTTCAGAAACTCCGTTTCGGCCTGCTCGTGCCAATTTGTCTGCTGCATGGCACTGCCACTCAAACCATCTGAGGCATGAGTTCGACCGGGCTTGTCCGAGCCGATGTCCCGATCCGGTTCATTCGGCTGAGACAAGGTTTCCTCCACCTTGAGGTTCAGATATTCCACATCGCCCGCATTTCGCAGGATCAATGCCTTCGCACCATCGCAAACGACCACCCACGATTTTGACGGGACTCTGACATCTATCATTTTGATTTCCTCGCTCTGCAGTTCTGGAGCATGGGACGCGCCGCCGACAACTAGGCAAACGTGCAAACTCGCAAAGAGTTCGATGAACACTTCGCGACAATTGCGGCACTTGGCGATCCAATCATCATCATCCCGCGCGCAAAGCCAATCTTGTGGCGCCAGGAGACGACCGCGGCGATGACCAAGCTGGATCTCTGCTAAAGCATATTTCTCACCGCTTTCCGCGTGACCGCTCGAACACTCAGTTAGGGCGCGCAACAGGCGCAAAAAGGCTGTTTCGTTAAAATTGTATTTTCTTCTTTGACAATTGCGCAAAGCATTCGTGTGAGGCTCCCATGGAAGAGGACCTAGATGAGCCAGGTTCAACGGAGACACGCGGGATGTCGATGCTTCGCGCCACCCACCTTGCGACCGTGAAATCCGCGGTCTACGAGACGCGCTGGGAACAATTCAACGTAAGACGGCCCGCGCGGATCGTTGCGGTTCGCCCCTGCCTCACTGGCATTTCCATCCGCAGTGCCGAGATCGTCGACATCTCACGCGGTGGCGCCACGTTTGTCGTTGCTTCGACCGCCGGCCTGCCAAAGCACTACTACCTCAATATCCTTGGCCTCGCCTATCGAATCGGTTGCGCGGAAGTTTATCGCAACAACGAACGCATCGGCGTGCGGTTCATCAATACGATCGACCCAGAAATCCTCCGCCGGGTGGTGCGCGCCGACTTTATGGCTGGCAACGTGGAAGCGCTCGAAGCCCGCGGATCCGTTCGCATATAAAATCGCCTACACTCGGGAATAATGTTTCTTGCCTTGGCAGCCGCAGGTCCTATTGTCGGTTCGATTTTTCACATCACTCAGGAAATCGCTCCAGCATGTCCGCCTTCTCGCGCTTCACGCCGCTTGCTAGCGCCCTTCCCTCCACTGTTCCTTTCGTCGGCCCAGAAGCGATCGAGCGCCAGCGCGGTCTTCAGGTCAAGGCGCGCATCGGGGCCAACGAGAATGGCTTCGGCCCTGCCCCGTCGGTGCTTGCGGCCATGCGCGATCAAGCTGGCGATATCTGGAAGTACAACGACCCGGAAAACTATGCGCTTAGGGAGGCACTTGCCAACTATCTTGGCGTCGGAATCGACACCATCGCGATAGGTGGCGGCATCGACGAACTGCTCGGCCAGATCGTACGCCTCGTTGTCGAGCCGGGGGCGCCTGTCGTGACGTCGCTCGGTGGCTATCCGACCTTCAATTTCCACGTCGCGGGCTTCGGCGGACGGCTCGTCACCGTGCCCTATGCCAGGGATCGCGAAGATCTCAACGGCCTTCTGGAAGCCGTCAAGCGCGAGAGCGCGCCTCTGGTCTATTTCGCGAATCCGGACAATCCGATGGGAAGCTGGTGGGATGCAGAAAGCATCGTCGCCTTTGCTCGCACACTACCGGAAACCACGATGCTGATCCTCGACGAGGCCTACAGCGAAACCGGTCCGGCCGGATCTCTGCCTTCGATCGACGCGCTCATCGATCTACCCAACATCGTGCGCACGCGCACCTTCTCGAAGGCCTATGGTCTGGCCGGCGCGAGGGTCGGCTACGTGATTTCGACACCCGGCACCGCCCGCGCGTTCGACAAGATTCGCAATCATTTCGGTATGAACCGGCTGGCGACGGCCGCAGCGCTTGCGGCGCTCAGGGATCAGGAATATCTCGCCGAGGTGGTGGGAAATATTCACCGTGCCCGCGACCGGATCGCTGGTATCGCCAAGGCCAACAACCTGCTTCCGCTTGCCTCTGCAACAAATTTCGTTGCGATCGACGCCGGACGCGACGGCACCTATGCCCGTGCGATCGTCGACGGCCTGATGCAGCACGGCGTATTCATTCGCATGCCAGGTGTTGCTCCGCTCAACCGCTGCATTCGCGTCAGTGTCGGACCGGATGCCGACATGGCGCTTTTCGAGGAAGCACTACCGCAAGTGCTCAAGACGCTGGGCTAACGCAAAGAACCGTGCCGGCCTTGTTCCTGCCGGTCACGGTTACTGTTCGTGGCATAGGCCTTGTCTAAAGCCCGCCAGCCCCTCTCTTTTGAGGTTGTTATTGGTTTCGCGCCCCGCGTTGGCGGGGAACGGTCCTTAGTGGACCGTCATCCATTCGCGAGCAGCCCGTAGTGCCTCTACGATCTGCATCTTGTCCATGCCCGCAGCGACATCAGCGCGAAGCTCGGCGGCGCGGTCGTTGCCTTTGATCGCCGCGATGTTCAACCACTTGTGAGCGGCGACCAGATCCACGGCACAGCCGCGGCCGGTCGCATACATCAGACCCATTTCGCAGAAGATGTCGGCGTTGTTCTCGCCACCCATGGTGGCCATTTCAGCATTGTGCATTTCAAAGCGTGCCATCGGTTTTGTCCCTGTTTAGCCTGTTGTCGACTTACCCTGTTTTACCTTCGGGGCCCGCCGTCTATCGCGGCTTTGATACCCTTCGGTTCGGCGAGTTTGCCCCGCTCGTTTGATGGCTCCACTATGCCAACGCGCCTTCAAAAAACGCCTAAAATGCATGATTAATTTGAGACAAACAAAGTGCAAATGCTTGGTAAAATTGGATTTTTGTTAAACATCGGATTCCCTGCCGATTAAGGATTTTCGACACAATTTTACGGAATATTCAGATCTGAAAATTAACCTTCCGTTCACCACGAAATCAGCTTCAAATAGCTGAAACGGAAGATTTCACCGCCTTGCGGTCACCAAAAACACTCGTTTTTAGCGGCAGAAACGCATTTACGTTTACGTTCGCGTCATATACTTTCCCGCCGGGACATTAGGGAGGAACGAATGATCCGCACACTTATTCTCGCTGGCGCAGTGGTGTTTGCCGCCGGAGCAGCACTCGCAGACGAACCGATCGTCGGTAATTGGAAGACGGCTTCGGGCGATACCGCCCACATTGCATCCTGTGGCGGCAGCTACTGCATCGTACTCAAGTCCGGCAAGTACGCCGGCAAGAAGATTGGAACGTTCGCGGGAAGCGGCGTCACTTATACCGGCCAGATCACGGATCCGGCCAATGACAAGACCTATAGCGGATCGGGCAACGTTCTCGGAAATTCGCTGAAGATGAAAGGGTGCGTCCTCAACGTGCTCTGCAAATCGCAGACCTGGACCCGCCTATAAAAGGACAAACATCAAGAAGCA
>Ga0209025_1005554_pt1 | contig 10220 bp, 8 predicted proteins | sample AraplaMF_Col_mLB_FD_184256 | JGI IMG/M metagenome (GOLD analysis project Ga0209025, IMG submission 184256) | Arabidopsis root microbial communities from the University of North Carolina, USA - plate scrape MF_Col_mLB (SPAdes) (version 2) | ecosystem: Host-associated > Plants > Roots > Endosphere ...
AGCTGTTCATTCAACGTCTCCCCGATGCAATGAAGCAGTTGTTCATCCGTCACAACCTTCTGCTGATCAGCCATCTGCTTGAAGTTCGCATATACCTCTTCCAACTGATTCGTATCCAATGAGACTCCATATTGGGCAGCTCTATGCTTGAGTGCATGGCGTCCCGAATGCTTGCCCAGAATAATCATATGATGAGGAATGCCCAGCTCAACAGGATCCATGATCTCGTAAGTGCTGCGGTTTTTGAGCAATCCATCCTGATGAATACCAGACTCATGCTGGAAAGCGTTGCGGCCCACAATCGGCTTGTTGAATGCAATCGGGAAATGCATCATGCGGCTAACCATGCGAGACGTTTCGTATAAGTGCTCTGGCTTGATCTGCGTGCCCGCCCGCAATACATCATTCCGCGTATTCAGTGCCATCACGAGCTCTTCCAAAGCGCAATTGCCTGTGCGTTCCCCAACCCCATTTACCGTTACTTCAATCTGAGTAGCTCCTGCCTGAATCGCAGCGATGCTGTTCGCAACAGCAAGACCCAGATCATTATGGCAATGGGCACTGAATTGAACTTGGTCTGCCCCCCGCGCGCCTTGTCTCACCTTGCGGAATAATGCCCCGTACTCCTCAGGGAGAGCATAACCAACTGTATCCGGCAAGTTAATAATTGTGGCTCCTTCTTGAATAGCAGTCTCTACAAGTTCAATTACATAATCAGCGTCTGCGCGTGTCGCATCCATAGCCGTGAACTCAATCTGATCTACAAATTGCTTGGCGTAGGACACCATTTCCCGTGCCATTTGCTTCACTTCTTCCCGAGTCTTGCGCAGCTGATATTGCAGATGAATATCCGAAGCGGAAATAAAGAGATGGATACGTCTCTTCGCTGCATCTTCGGTTGCGCGAACCGCAGCATCGATATCCTCTTTTACCGCACGTGCAAAACCACAGATTTCGACCTCAGGGAACATTCTTGAAATGCGCTGTACGGCCTCAAATTCCCCTGGGCTGGATACCGGAAATCCCGGCTCCATGACATCTACGCCCAATGCAGCGAGTCTCCCCGCCAGCTCCAGCTTCTGATCCAACGTGAGAGCTGCACCTGGTGCTTGCTCTCCATCCCGCAGCGTAGTATCGAAAATTCGAATCATATTGCTATTGTTCGTTGACATAGAAAGTCCTCCTTCATATGGAAAGGCTATAGGGAATCAGCATAGAAACTCGTTATTCATCTTCAAACGGAAATTATTTTTCTGTCGCCCAGAGACATACTCCAAAAGGAGAAATGAATACAAAAAAACCTATCGTCTCCACGTATCAGGAGACGACAGGTTGTATGCCGCGGTACCACTCCGATTGAAGGTCATATAAGATGCAGGCGCAGCCAGCTCCTATTCGAGACCTTCCTCTCATGCCTGATAACGGCAGGTACCGTAACTGCTTATCGAATATAATCGGAATATCGTCATATCCAATCATGCTCGTTCAGCTGTTCCACTCCCAGGCGAGTTCAGACTTTACTGTCACTGCGTCGCATCACCCCGCAGCTTGCTGTGAGACAGTTCAACTCTTACTACTCCTGTTCGTTGTGTATGAATACTATGTTATTGTCGTGTCGTTCGATTAAGTTGGGTGACAATAAAAAAACCTGTCGCCTCGTTAGAGACGACAGGTGTTCTGCCGTGGTACCACTCTAGTTGATGAACTCCATCTTCGCGATAGATGAAGCCTCATCCGCTTCATGCACATGTCGATACACGCAGGCCACAGCCTAGAAATATATCGTCATGTACGCCCGATGACGGGGGCTACCGTATCTGCGTACTTCATTCCGCCGATCCGCTCACAGGCGAGTTCAGGCTTGCTGCCACTGCGTTGCACCATCCCGCAGCTCTCTTCATTTGAACAGCAATTTCCCTACTACTCCTGATCTTAGCGTTATACCGTATTTCCCATTCCATGGAAGGATTTAGGTTTGATGATTATTATATTGCCCTCATCTGAAATCGTCAATACCTAATTATCGACGTTTGAAAGAAGCTGCATTCTGCAATGGATTACACGGACCACGCTTCTAAGGAGAACGATGGCTCTGCCTTGAAGTCAAGCGGCGTAGACTGACCATGCTTCCACTTCAAGTAAGCAGCAGCTCCAATCATTGCCGCATTGTCCGTACAATATTCGAATGGCGGGATGAGCAGCGGAATCCCCTCAGCAGCACAGCGTTCTGCCAATGCTGCCCGCAGGCCCCGGTTGGCGGCAACCCCTCCGCACAGCAGAAGCTGCTTCGCACCGTATTGTTGAACAGCCCGCATCGCTTTGCCAATCAGCACGTCGATGACAGAGAGCTGGAATCCACGGGCAATTCCTGCGTAATTCGGCTCGTCCCCCTTCATCTTTGCCTGGTTGACCGCATTCAGCACGGCAGATTTCAATCCACTGAAGCTGAAGTCGTACGATTCGGGATCAAGCCAAGCTCGGGGCATCTCGACCTCCTCGGTTGATTCAACTGCCAGCCGGTCGATATGCGGACCTCCCGGATATGGGAAGCCGACTGCCCGTGCTACCTTGTCATAAGCCTCGCCTACTGCGTCGTCTCTTGTACGCCCGATTACCTGGAATTTTCCTTCTTCCTCCAAGAGCACAAGTTCTGTATGACCCCCAGACACTACGAGCGCCATGCATGGGTACTCAATCTCTTCCACTAGTCGATTCGCATAAATATGACCCGCAATATGATGAGTTCCAATGAGTGGAATATCAAGAGCCATAGACAGTGATTTGGCTGCGACAACGCCAACAAGCAGCGATCCGACTAGACCCGGCCCTTGTGTTACCGCAATTGCATCTACATCTGCCATCGTAACGTCTGCTTCCTGAAGCGCCTGCTCCAGCATCACCGTAATCGTCTCGACATGCTTGCGAGAGGCAATCTCCGGAACAACTCCGCCGAAGCGGCGATGAACGTCGATTTGACTGGACACCATATTGGACAGCACCTCTCGTCCATCGCGGACGATAGCTACTGAGGTCTCATCGCAGCTCGTTTCAATAGACATAATGAGGCAAGAATTATCTTTAATAGATTGGTTCGTCAATGATTTCACCTGCTTTAATCAGTTAGCGCCTTAGGGTCTTGCATAGGGAGCCGTAGGATCCAAGTCTGACCACATAATAAGCGCGTCTTCTTGGTTATCGGAGTAATAGCCTTTGCGCACGCCTTGCGAAGTGAAGCCGAACTTGGCATACAATCGCTGTGCGACATGATTCGAGACACGCACCTCAAGTGTCATTCGCAGCATTTCAAGTGAGTGCGCCAGCTGAACTAGCTCTTGCAACAGCATTTCGCCGAGCCGCTGTCCTCGATAATCTGGATGTACAGCAATATTCGTAATATGCGCCTCATCCAGGACAGTCCACATTCCTGCATAACCGATAATACGCTCACCCGCTGTCATCACGATATATTTCGCAAATAAATTGTTCGTCATCTCATTACGGAAAGCATCTTGTGTCCATGGCAACGTAAATGAAGCATGCTCAACCGCGAGCACACCCGAGATATCATCAATCGTCATACGGCGAAATTGAACATGTTGAGCTTGTTTCAGCTGAGAAGAGTGGTTAACATTCGCCTCGTCCTGACCCGCATGCCGTGGCTGTGACACAATTCCAGCCTTCTGTTCTTCAGCTTGTCCCATTCGAAGTACGCTCCTTTACGATTGTTGTACAGCCTTGGCTGCCGCCTGCTCCTTCGCTAGCAGCTTAGATTCCGCTTCCGTCAATTGTGTGTAATTCGGCTCAAGCCGGTGTGTGTCACCAATCTCCCCTTGATGGAAGGCCTTGCTTCCAATTCGGCCGATCCAATGGGCCTTCATCATACTAGGAACCGCATGTATCCGATCTCCGAATTGTTCTTGAAGTGCTGCAATTCGTTCCATATGCGGCTCAATCTCTCCGACGAACCATACATGTTCAGGCATATCAGCCGGCTCTAAATCAGTGGATTGCAATACGTGTTCCACCTCTTCAGCCACCTGACTGAACAATCGAATCCCATCCTCTTGCACGCGATATCCGAGCTGTGTATCCCATTCCGATTCTTGTCCAGAAGTCTTATCTTCTACTTCGACAGCACCTGTATCTGTTCCTGTGCGGAACCGAGCCGTATATACTTGGCCTCTCCGAGCGTCCACTAACGGATAGACCCAGTCTTTGCCTATCTTTAGGGTCCCATCTGAGACTTTTCCCTCGCGAACAGCTTCTAGTCCACTTAGCGCTAATGCATGCAAGCTTGACACACCTACAACCGGCTTGCCCCATGCCCAGGCCATGGTCTTCGCAGCTGTAACGGAAATTCGCACACCTGTATAAGAGCCTGGTCCAATCCCCACTGCAAGGAGAGAAAGATCGCTCCCCTCCCAATCCAGACCCTTCAGCATGGATTGCATCGCTGGAACCAGCTTCAAGGAGTGATTGCGTTCAGCCTGCGATTCAAGCTGAGCTGCTGTTCTCCTATCATGAAGAAGCGCTAGAGCCATAGTAGAAGTAGAGGTATCTAACGCTAACACCTTGACTTGCTCATGTTGTACTGCCATGATTCATACTCCCATCCGTTTCAATTCATTCACCCATGACACGTACGGCTCCCCGTATCCAGTCAATCGAATGATGCGTTCTGTCTCTCCCTCATTCTGAATGAACAAGTGCAAATGCTGTGGAGGCAAGATCGGGGTAATAATGCTGGACCATTCCACCAAGGACACGCCTTCTCCATAGAAGTACTCATCCAGCCCCAGCTCGTCCGCTTCAGCCATCGATATCCGATATACGTCCATATGATATAAAGGCAACGCATCGCCTTCGTATTCCTTAATAATCGTAAAGGTTGGGCTGTTCACGACACCCGTAATGCCCAGCGCCTTCGCTACAGCCTGTGAGAACCTCGTCTTGCCTGCGCCTAAGTCCCCATCAAGCGCGATTACAGTTCCCGCATGGAACCGTTCAGCCAGCCGGGAAGCCAGTCGTTCCGTATCCGCTTCGCTGCTTGAGCGGAAGGCAAATTCCGCAATTTGATTCATATTTGTCCTCCATCACGATACGTATAGTAACTAAGTTATCATTATAGCATAAATTCAACATCTCCAAACCGAGATCTACCTTAGAAACATGCGAAGTCATCGTACAACTATACCCTTAGGAAAATGATTTCTATGACCCTACATGTAATCCATGGTACACTCCCCTCACCATCCTAAAACCATTTTCACCTGCCAAAAAGAAAGGCATAAATCAAATGTCTAATATACAAAAAGACACCTGCATGCCGCAGGCGCCTTCTCCCTTCTCTTGATACCATCATTCCTTACAAGAGGCGTTAATGCTTTTTCTCCTCAACGAGGCGGTCTACCGCTACCGTCTGCGTGTTCAATGGACTCGTTCCCACTTGAACGGTCGCCATACTATTCGCTACATCCACGCTTTCAATCCACACAGACTGCTCCCCATCCAAGCGAACAGGCACCGTATCCTTCATCTCTAATATTTGTTTCGCACGGTTGGCATCCATCATCATGCCCCATCCTCCTTCATTTTCAACTCCGCATGCGGCACATCCTGCCTGCAGCCACCTTCTGTTAAGATGGCTCAGCGCTTCCTATTTCATGCATGCTTCAGAATGGGTAACCCCAGTGCATCTGTCACATACTGAGATCAGGCAATCATTTTGCATTTCTCATGCTTACTAATGAGATCATCAAGTATCAATAAGCAAAGGAGGCACAGCATGCACACGGTATGGAAAGGCGCCATAAGCTTCGGCCTTGTACACGTCCCTGTCAAAATGCATACTGCAACGGAGGATAAGGATATATCCATGCGCATGATTCATAAAGAGTGCGGAAGCCCGTTATCCTACGTTCGATCATGTCCGGTATGCGACAAAGAGGTAGCCTGGGACGAAATCATCAAGGGATATGAGTATGAGAAGGGCCGATTCGTCTTATTCGACAAAGAGGAACTTGAGCAGCTGCAAGAAGAGGCCAACCGCGCTATATCCATCATTGATTTTGTCGATTTGCAGGAAATTGACCCAATTTATTACCAGAAAACGTATTACCTCTCCCCAGACCAGGCAGGGGCGAATGCGTATCAACTCCTGAGGGAAGCCCTCAATGAGACTGGCAAGATTGGAATTGCTAAGGTTACCCTTCGTGCAAAGAGCAGTCTTGCTGCAATCCGTGTGTTGAACAATTGCCTCGTAATGGAGACGATGCATTACCCCGATGAGATCCGGGCTTCGACTCAAGTACCGAATGTTCCGGAACAGGTACAGGTGAACCCTAAAGAACTCGAGATGGCCAAGCTGCTTATTAGCCAGTTATCAACTACCTTCGAGCCTGAAAAATATACGGACGAGTACCGAGCACGCCTATTGGAACGTATCGAACGGAAAATTGCAGGACAAGAGGTTCGGACCGCTCCTGCTGCTCAGCCTACCGCCAATGTCGTTGATTTGATGGCTGCATTGCAAGCCAGCATCGAGGCAATGAAATCACCTGCACCGATTAGCACGGATACAGGCGTAAGCCAGCCGGTAACAGCAAGCAATGCAACAGCTACAACAGAAGGTGCATCGACCCGGAAACGAAGAACAACAAAACGAAAATCAGAAACGGCAGCACAGGAAACAAGTACCGTTCAGACCGATGCAAATGCAGCTGTGAACGATTCAGCCCTGTCCGAAGAAGCTCCTCGAAGCAGGCGCAAGACTCGCAGCACTTCCACACGTGTTCCAGCTAAGCAAGCAGCTAGCGGAGAAGCTGCAGAACCAGCACCTCCTGCACGTCGACGCAGAAGTACTAAGAAATCGAAGGAAGGCTTGAGCTCCTAATGAGAGAGGATGGGCCGCGTAATCTGACTGGAACGTCGATTGCCAATTCTAACGTTCCCTCACAATCAGACTTACTTTCTATACCTTCTAATCAAGGTACAGAACAGACGAAGGAATCTCTTTCTTCTGCGTATCGATTGCCTGCGCCTCCCATGTCCCCGCTGCTGTCCTCTCATATCCCGACAGGAGCAGGCTGGACGCATCAGCTAAAGTGGGATGGGGTACGCATATTAGCTTTATGCTCTCCTGGGAGCGTACAACTGTACTCGAAGAAATTGCTTAACAAGACCAGTATCTACCCAGAAGTAACCGGGATACTCAATCAATGGTCGAGAACGCTTCAACACCCTGTACTCTTGGATGGAGAAGTCGTTGTAATGGATCCTAAGACGCTGCGCCCGTCATTCCCGCTTGTGCTTCAGCGGGAGCGGACAAGAGCGCAAGGAGCAGGCGAAGCGTTGCAAGCCATCTATGTTCTCTTTGACCTGCTCGCATGCAATGGGAAGGATATCCGAGCACGCCCCTACTCTGAGCGATATGAACGGCTTACTAGCCTGTCTGCACCATCAACAGAACGTTGCTTCGTCACGGATTGCTTCGATGATGGCGATGCCTTATGGCAGTGGGTCAACGAGCGTGGGTGGGAAGGAATCGTCAGCAAGCGATTGGATTCGCCCTATGTAGAAGGGAAACAGCATCGAGATTGGATGAAGAAGAAGAAGGATATGCAGCTTGAATCTTTCGTAATTGGCTATGTGCGTAAGGACAATCGTCCTTCCAGCATTGTCTTGGCGGATTCTACAGGGCAATATATGGGCAAGGCCTCTATCGGATTGGACGAGCTCCGCAGACAGCTGCTTACGGCATGGGCAATCAAGCACCCGGCTGACCGTCCAGTAACACTAGGGTTGCCCGCTTCTTTATCGAAGGAGCAGATAATCTGGTATCGACATCCGATCCCTTGTCTCATCGGTGCTCTAGAATACACAGACGCTGGCTTACTTCGCCATCCGCGCATCTTAACGCTTCCATTGCTTAATACCTGAAATTCCAAAACATTTTCAAACACGGTACCTGATAAATTCGGCTATAGCGCGTTGAAGAGTGGCCATAGAGCGGCCATCATCAATGTGCGTGAAGGAGGTTTCATATATTGGGAACTTCGAAGGGGACTAGAAGCCAGGCACAGACTTCTTCCGCGACATTGAACATCGGCGGGAATCATGTGCAGATTACCAATCCTGACAAGATGCTGTTCCCCGAAATGGGGATTACAAAAGGACGGTTCATGCAGGAGCTTGTACGGCTTAGTCCTTATCTGCTGCCTGCATGTGAAGGAAGATACTTAACGACAATACGTTATCCAGATGGCGTGAGCGGAAAATTCTTCTATCAGAAAAATGCCCCTGAGCCCACTCCGCCTTATGTTAAAACGGCTGTATCGGAGGGCATTTCTTATGTGGTGCTCAATGACATTACGACACTGCTCTGGCTTGGGAATCTGGCATGCATCGAATACCACCCCTCCCTGCATAAGGTTCATGACCCGCTTCCGACGGAGTGGATTATTGATCTCGATCCATCTGTAGAAGAGGAGCCTCGAATCATGGAGGCAGCCTCGCTCGTCGGTGATATGCTGGAGCAGCTGGGGCTCCGCTCCGTGCCGAAGACCTCCGGTGCAACTGGCGTACAGATTGTAATCCCCATCGAGCAGGGCCCTTCCTTTACTCAGTTAAAAGAACTGGGACATGTGGTTGCGGCTTATTTATGCGAACGTCACCCGAAGCTGTTCACGATTGAGCGATTCAAAAAAAATCGCGGCACTAATATTTATATCGATTACATGCAGCATGACAAAGGACGAACCATCGCGGCTCCCTATACACCGCGAGCAACGCGATATGCATCCGTCTCCATGCCGCTTACTTGGGATGAAGTCAGACGGAATCCGATGCCTCGGGATTTCCATCTGCTTAATGCTGCTGATCGCCTGCAGCTAACAGGCGATCTCATTCAGCTTGAGCCGAAGCAGCACATTGAGCCAGTATTGGAAGCACTAGCAAGCCACATTGCTGCATTACAGAAGCGGCGATAGCAGCCGAGCCAATGCCTCGGCTGCCCGTTGCCAGCGGGAGCGATGAATGAACTTCGTATAATCAATTTCAACACTGTCATCAAAATCCTTATAGAAATCCTGCTCCAATCGTTCAATTGCCTGCTTGTCGAACAACACCGCATTGATCTCAAAATTACTAAAAAAGCTACGCATATCCAAATTCGCAGTTCCGACTGAACCCAGCGCGTTATCCATAATAAATGCTTTTGCATGGGCGAAGCCTTTCTGATATTGATAAAAGCGAACCCCGGACTGCATGAGCTCTTCCACATAGGATAAAGAGCCCCAATCTACGATGCGTGAATCCGACTTCCCCGGAATAATAACCCGCACATCAATTCCGCTTACCGCTGCCGTCTTCAATGCAAGCCGGATGCTTAAATCAGGAATGAAGTATGGCGTTATTATCCACATCCGTTCCTGCGCCGAGCTTAATGCTCCGAAGAACAGCTCTTGAATGGCATCCCAGCTTGCGTCTGGCCCGCTTGAAATCATCTTCACCTGCTCACAGCCTTGACAGGTATGTTCAGGAAATAGATCCTGCCGATCATTCGGCGGCTCCTTCACAAAGGACCAGTCGTGTAGAAAGACGGCCTGAAGCGCGTAGACACCATCCCCTACTACTCGCAAATGTGTATCTCTCCAAAACCTCAACTTGTGGTTCAACCCTAAATAATCGTCACCGATATTAATACCTCCAACAAATCCAATCGTCCCGTCAATCACGACAATCTTGCGATGGTTCCGGTAGTTGAGCCTGCGCCGAAAGAAAGATACCCACACAGGAAGGAACCAATGAAATTCCACGCCTGCCTGCTGGAGCTTGCGCACATATTTGCGCCGCAGCTCAATGCTTCCTACCCCATCCGCAATGATGCGCACCTTGACGCCTTCCTTCGCCTTCGCAATCAGTGCTTCTTGAAACATCGTGCCAATACCATCATCTCGAATAATATAAAATTCCATATGTATATGACGCTTCGCCCCGCGGATAGCGTCCAGCATCGATTCAAACGCAGCCTGTCCATTCGTTAATACCTCAGTCGAATTGCAGCTGGTTATCGGGCTGGGCGACAAAGTAGAAATTAAAGAAAACAAACGTTCATGCTTAAGCATATCGCTGTTGTTCAATTCCTCAACTTGATCAATAATACTCAACTTGGACAGCTCGCTTTTATTAACGTATTCTCCCCACAATTCATGCTTGCGCAC
>Ga0209025_1005556_pt1 | contig 10219 bp, 8 predicted proteins | sample AraplaMF_Col_mLB_FD_184256 | JGI IMG/M metagenome (GOLD analysis project Ga0209025, IMG submission 184256) | Arabidopsis root microbial communities from the University of North Carolina, USA - plate scrape MF_Col_mLB (SPAdes) (version 2) | ecosystem: Host-associated > Plants > Roots > Endosphere ...
GTGCCTCAATTCCGAGCCGCATCAAGCAACCCTCCGAAAGCCTGACCATGAAAAAAATCTGCATTCCCCTGTTTCTCACAAGCGCCGCCTTGCTCGCCCAGCCCGCCTTGGCCGCCGGCCCTGAGGGTGTGACCGTCACGCCAGTCATGGCCAAGGACCTGTCCGACCTTCCGGGTAAGGAGGGCTAAGAACCTGTTCACGGTCTAAACGGGGCTGCGTTGGGGTGCAATCGGGATGAGTGGGCCGACCGGGCACGCCGCATGGGCTCATGCCCATGCAAGGACTCGGGTGGCTCAATCGCCCGATTTCACCCCAACCCGGAGGGCAAGCCCCTTCTCGGGCGGTCTGCGGCGTTGCGGCGCTAGCCCATAGCCATGCTATGGGCGTCGCACCGCGCCTTGCATCCCATCCCGAGAAGGTGCTTGCGCGGCCCCGTTTAGGCCGTGAACAGGTTCTAATGATCACCGTCGACTACGCCCCCGGCGCAGCCGACCCGGTGCATCGCCATCATGCGCATGCCTTTGTCTATGTGCTCGAGGGCTCCATCGTGATGCAGGTCAAGGGCGGCAAGGAAGTCACGCTGACGGCCGGCCAGAGCTTTTATGAAGGCCCTGACGACGTGCACACGGTGGGCCGCAATGCTAGTGCCACGAAGCCTGCGAAGTTCCTGGTGCTGCTGCTCAAGAAGAAAAAAGCCGAGGTCCTGGAGCTGGTGAAGTAGGCACCAAAATGTCGAGTCCGCCCCAGTCCGGCGCACGCATTTGGGGCGATGTGCTCCGGGCGCCGGCGCATGCTGGGGCAAAAGGCCGCTCCAGGCCGCATTCCCGGCGGCACACTAGTTGCTTTGAGTGATCCGTCCGGCTAATGACGGCTGGGCAAGGCGCGGCCTGTACCTGGTATGGGCTGCTGTCCGGCGGATCAATGGATAACGATGTCCACTTCCTGCCTCCCAATTTTTGGGAGCGCCTGGGGGTGGATTTTTTTTGGCCTTTTGACTTTCACATCAGGTTTGAGTTTGGGTTTGAGGCCGGCAGTAAAACAGACTAGAGGAACAGACGTATGGCTTATTTAGTGCCTTCGGAATTTGTGACCAAGATGGTGGACGCGGGGGAGTCCAAGATCTTCATGTCCACGCGCGACACGATAGTGCGGGCCTATATGGCCGGCGCCATCCTGGCCCTGGCGGCCTGGTTTGCCGTCACCATCAATGTGCAGACCGGCCAGCCCCTGCTGGGCGCCGTGCTGTTCCCGGTGGGTTTTGTCATGCTTTACCTGTTCGGCTTTGACCTGCTGACCGGCGTGTTTGTACTGGCCCCGCTGGCGCTCATCGACAAGCGCCCCGGCGTTACGCTCAAGGGCGTGCTGCGCAACTGGGGCCTGGTCTTTGTCGGCAACTTCCTGGGGGCGTTCACGGTGGCCGTGATGATGGCCATCTACGTCACCAACGGCTTTTCCACCGAGCCCAGCGCGGTCGGCAAGGCCATCGGCGTGGTCGGCGAGAACCGTACCCTGGGCTACCAGAAATACGGCGCGGCCGGCATGCTCACGCTCTTTGTGCGCGGCATGCTGTGCAACTGGATGGTGTCGGCCGGCGTGGTGGGCGCGATGATCTCCACCCAGGTCAGCGGCAAGGTGATCGCCATGTGGATGCCCATCATGCTGTTCTTCTACATGGTGTTCGAGCACTCCATCGTGAACATGTTCCTGTTTCCCTCGGGCCTGATGCTGGGTGCGCACTTCACCATCATGGACTACCTGATCTGGAATGAAATCCCCACGGTGCTGGGCAACCTCGTGGGCGGCCTGGCCTTCACCGGCTTGACGCTGTACGCTACCCACGTTAAAACCGCACCAGCCCGTTCCATCAAATAATCCGCCTTCACAGAATAAAGCCCTCGCACGTGCGGACGTGCGAGGGCTTTTCGGTACCCCCACATGTCCAGTGAACTGAAGATATCGGCAGGTCAGTATTCGGACAAGGGACGCAAGGAAACCAACCAGGATTTCCACGGCATCTACGTGCCCAAGGAGCCCCAGCTGAGCGCCAAGGGCATCGCCATTGCGCTGGCCGACGGCATTAGCAGCAGCGCCGTCAGCGACGTGGCCAGCCAGTACGCCGTCACCGGCTTCCTGGAAGACTATTACTGCACCTCGGAGGCCTGGTCGGTCAAGACATCCGCCGAGCGCATCCTGAGCGCCACCAACTCCTGGCTGCATGCGCAGACCCAGAAAAGCCAGTACCGCTACGACAAGGACAAAGGCTATGTGTGCACCCTGAGCGCCATGGTCATCAAATCGGCCACCGCGCATATTTTTCATGTCGGTGATTCGCGCATCTACCGCCTGCGCGGCAAGTCGCTGGAGCAGCTGACCAACGATCACCGCGTCTGGATCGCCCAGGGCCAGAGCTACCTGGGCCGCGCGCTGGGCTTCAAGCCCCAGCTGGAAATCGACTACCAGGCCCAACAGGTGGAGCAGGGCGACATCTTCCTGCTGGCCACTGACGGTGTCTACGAACATGTCAGCGAGCTCGACATGGCCGGCATCATCCGCAACCATGCCGATGAACCCGATGGGCTGGACACGGCCGCCAGGGCCATCGTCGAAAAAGCCTTTGAGCGGGGCAGCGATGACAACCTTACGGCCCAGGTTGTGCGCGTCGAGGCGCTGCCGCGCGGGGAGGCCGGCGAGATGGTCCAGCAGCTCTCAGGTCTGCCGCTGCCGCCCATCCTCGAGGCCAGGGCGGCGTTCGACGGCTACACCATCATCCGCGAAGTGCAGGGCAGCAGCCGCAGCCATATCTACCTGGCCACCGATACGGACACCGGCGCCCTCGTCATCCTCAAAACCCCGTCCATAGAACTGGGCGGCGACCCGGCCTACCTGGAGCGTTTCCTCACGGAAGAGTGGATCGCCCGGCGCATCAACAGCGCGCATGTGCTCAAGCCCTATGTGCCCACGCGCAAGCGCCACTATGTGTATGTGGCCACCGAATACATTGAAGGGCAAACGCTGAGCCAGTGGATGAGGGACAACCCCCGGCCCGCGCTGGAGACGGTGCGCGGCCTGGTCGAGCAGATCGCCAAGGGCCTGCGCGCCTTTCACCGGCTTGAGATGCTGCACCAGGACTTGCGGCCTGAAAACATCATGATCGACAACACGGGCACCGCCAAGATCATCGATTTCGGCTCAACCCGGGTGGCCAGCCTCATGGAGGCGGAGACGCCCGGCGGCCAGCCCGGCCTGCTGGGTACCGCGCAGTACTCGGCGCCCGAATACTTCCTGGGCGAAGGCGGCAGCCCGCGCTCCGACATCTTCTCGCTGGGGGTCATCACCTACCAAATGCTCACAGGGCGGCTGCCCTATGGTGCCGAAGTCGCCAAAAGCCGCACGCGCGCCGCACAAAACCAGCTGCGCTACGACTCCGCGCTGCGCGACGACCGCGAGATCCCGGCCTGGATAGACGGCGTGCTGCGCAAGGCCGTGCACCCCAACCCGGCTAAACGCTACGGCGAACTCTCGGAGTTTGTGTATGACCTGCGCCATCCCAACCAGGCCTTTCTGCACAAGACGCGCCAGCCGCTGCTGGAGCGCAACCCGCTGGCGTTCTGGAAAGGGCTGTCGCTGGTCCTGGCTGTCGTCATCGTGGTGATGCTGGCGTTGAGGTCCACCACCGGCTAGGCCGGCCAGGCCTTGCCGGTATTACCGGATGCCGCCATAGTCCGCCAGCAACCCGGGCAGCGCCCTGTCGGCGATTTGCATCTGTTCGGGGGTGAACTGCGCCAGCAGCACCTGCGCGGTCGCGTCCAGCGTGGCCAGCATGTTGGAGCGCCTCTGCGCATCCGCCAGCAGGTACTGGAAGGCGTCCTTGGCGTTTTGTTCATCCACAATGCGCTGGCCGGCGGGGCCGCTGGTCGCCATGTCCAGGAAGCGTCCCCGGAAATTCTCCCAGGCCGGGCCTTGCTCGCGCGTGATCTGCAGCGCCACCCGCAGGTCAAACAGCCGGCGGCTGACCTGTTCCAGGCGCGTTTGCATGCGCGCCCCCTGCGGGCCGTCCGCCTGGGCTTCGCCGTTGCGATGGGGGCGCCCGCCGCCGCTGGAGTTGAATTGCGCATGGCTGGCGCAAGCCACGCCTGCCAGCAGCAGGGCCGCGGCCGCCGCACGCCAGTGTGCCGATGAAATTTGCATGTCCTCTTCCTGTGGTTGACGCGCAGCCTTGCGCGCCCCGCCTATTTTCGGGACGCTCGGGCGTCCTGCGGGTAGTGCTTTGGTAAAGCATAAGTAAACCACAGCCCAGGCGGGCGCCTGGTTGCAAGGGGTGCTTCAATGGCAGGCGGCAGCCCCGCAAGGGCTTCAGCTGTCCGCCCGAATGCCCCGCAGCATGATGATGCCGCCCAGGTTGCGCGTGTCCGCACGCATGCGCGTGCGCAGGCCCTCGGCTGTCGAGGGCGCCGGCTGCCAGCCCACCGTGATCAGCCGCTGGCGCGTGTCGCCGGATTTCAGCGCGTCTATCACCGCCGCACCCAGCTTGTCGCGCACCGCGGCCGGCAGCGAGGCCGGGCCCGCCAGCGCGGTAAAGAGCTCCATGTCCGCGCCCATGATGCCCACCTCGCGCAGCGTCAGCAGCTCCGGCGCCAGCATGCTGCGCTGCTCCGAGGTCACGCCAATGACTTTCATCTTGCCCGCCTTCACCTGCTGCATCGCCAGGCCGGGCGGCAGCAGCGCCGCCTGCAGCTGGCCGCCCAGCATGGCCGTGATGATCTGCGGGTTGCCGGGGTAGGGCACATGCATCACGCTCAGGCCGCCGCTGCGGCTCTTGATCAGCTCCATCCCCAGGTGGCCAGGCGTGCCCGCGCCCGGCGAGCCGTAGTTGGCCTTGTCGCCCTGGTTGCGCAGCCAGGTCAGCCACTCCTGCGGCGTGTTGCCCTGCGCGAAATTGCTCACCACCATCACCATGGGCGTCGTGCCGATCAGCGCGATGGGCGCCAGGTCCACCGCGGGGTCGTAAGGCGCCATGGGGTTCAGCAGCTTGGCGATGGTGAGCTGGCTGTTGTTCATCACGCCGAAGGTGTGCATGTCCGTCGCCTTGCTTACCTGGTCGGCCGCGATCGTGCCCGAGGCGCCCGCCTTGTTTTCCACGATCACCGGCTGGCCCAGCGTCTTCGACAATTGCTCGCTGATGGAGCGAGCCGACAAGTCCTGCACCGAACCCGGCGGGAAGCCGATCAGTAGGCGGATGGGCTTGGTCGGCCACTCGATGGCGACAGGCGCCGCGGCGGCAGGCCGTGCGGCCGCCGGCTTGGCCAGCGCGACTTTACCGCTGGCCGCGTTGCCTGAAGGTGGATTTGTCTGTGCCCAGGCGCCGGACGATGCCGCCGCCAGCAAAGCCGCCTGGGTGACCAGCGCGCGGCGTGAGAGAAGTCGTGTCATGAGAAACCCTCTGTTGAAGTGAAGAAACCAGACCGGGACCAGGTTTCAGGGACTCAAGACAAGTCGTGGCATGCATCCCTCGGCATGCCCACGTGGCCGCGTCCGCAGCCTATGCTGCGAGCCGTGCACCGCTCCCCCTCTTGCCGTCATCCCAACCTTGTGATGCGGTCCATTGTGTTGAGCGGCCGGTGCAACGGTCAACCTGTCAGGGCTGACAGGATTCAGTGCCGCAAAGGCGAGTGGCGGGGAGGGCCTGCGTTGTGAAAATGCTATGTATGCAAACGAAATGGCGATCCGGATGGCCCGTGGCAGGAATGACAGTGATCCATCAGGCAACGATGGGACTGTTGTGTGTTTGTGACGAGGCGAAGCGCGCCATGTGGTGCCGCTTTTGGTGCGCTCTAAGTCCTTGGTATGCCCCTGCCTCGCGGCATGAAGAACTAAGGCTTAGCGCCCGACAATTGCCTTCCAGTGCTTCGGCTCCACCGGCGTGATCGACAGCCGGTTGCCCTTGCGCAGGATGATCAGGTCTTCCAGCTCAGGCCGCGCGCGCAGCTCGGGCAGCGTAATGTTCGGAATCTTCTTCGTCACCTGAACATCCACCAGCAGCCAGCGTGGCTCCTCTGGCTTGGACTTGGGATCGTAGTAGGGCGACTGCGGGTCGAACTGAGTAGGGTCCGGGTAGGCCGTGGACGCCACTCGCGCAATGCCGACAATGCCCGGCTCGGCGCAGCTTGAGTGGTAGAACAGCACGCCATCCCCGACCTTCATTCCGTCACGCATGAAATTGCGTGCCTGGTAGTTGCGCACGCCGACCCAGGGAACCGTCGAATTTTTCGCCACGAGCGCGTCGTCGACCGAGCATTCTTCGGGTTCGGATTTCATGAGCCAGTAGCTTGTCATGGATGGTCCTAGATATATAAATTGATTTGCAAATTAGCTGATGGACAAGCTAGGAAGACAGCTGGTCTTCTCAGTGTTTCACTAAGGACATCTGTTATCTCAATGAGTCAGTAATACGCCTGAAAAATAGCCCGACATCGCGATGCCGAGTATTTGTTGTTTGCGTGTGAAGAGGCTAGTTTTCCTACTGCATGCTGTGTCGATTCTCGATCGTTGCGGAAATACGTCGAAATATCAGTTAATTAGCCTTTGGGAGGAGCGAATTTCGAGGTTTTGTTGACAATCCGTTACAAGCTGCTAACCATCGATTCTCCATGTACTCGCTTGGAGGACCTATGGCTGATGAGTTGCAGATGAAGACTGCGCAGAAGCGATATGCAGGTAATTCAAATTCCAGGTTGAGTGCAACCGAGTTCATTGCGAAGTGGTCCCCTGGAGGAAAAGCATACCGTCTCAGCGAGCGAGCTGGCGCTCAGGCTCATTTCATTGATCTTTGCCAACTGCTGGATGTTGACACTCCGGATGATCCAGAAAATTACTGCTTTGAACGAGGTCTAAGAAAGACAACTACCAGCAGAGGCTTTGCAGATGTCTGGAAGAGAGAATGCTTTGCTTGGGAATACAAGGCTCCGAATGGTGATCTTGGTCAGGCGCTTCAGCAACTGATTCAGTATGCACTTCCTCTGGAAAATCCTCCTCTTCTAATCGTAAGTGACCGGCTCAAAACGGAAATTCATACTCACTTTACAGGGCACCCTTCCCAAGTAACAACTTTGCTGATTGAGGATTTTCGCGATCCACAAGTCCTAGACAAAATACGCGCGATCTTCATTGATCCTTATCGTTTTAAGCCCCAACGAAGCAATCGAGACATAACAGAAGATGCAGCAAGTGCTTTTGCGACTATCGCAGATCGACTTCGCAGCCGTGGAGTTGAATCGAGACAGACGGCACATTTCTTGACTCAATGCGTCTTTTGCTTTTTCGCGGAAGATACGAAACTTCTCCCGAACAACATCTTCAAGAAGTTACTTCAGCGAAAAGTGCCTCCAGAAATACTACAGGCTAGGCTTGGCGAACTGTTTTCAGTTATGCAAAGAGGTGGAAATTTTGGGGCGGATGACATCGACTGGTTTAACGGGGGCCTCTTCAATGAGATCAATGTTCCCAACTTAGTTGAAGCGGACGTTGCTGCGCTTCATGAAGCAGCTCACATGTACTGGAAAGCTATTGATCCCAGTATTTTTGGAACCTTGTTTGAGCGGGGTCTAGATCCAGATAAACGTGTGCAACTGGGGGCTCACTATACGGATCCGACGACGATTCTTCGGCTAGTTGAGCCGACCGTTAAGAGGCCGCTGCTCGCTGAATGGGAGAGGACGCGATCCAGGATTTCACTACTGCTCAGTCGTCGCGATTATTTAAGGGCGAGGGCTAAGGGTATTCCCAGTAGATCTCCAGATTTGCGAGAGAGATTCGCGCGGATTCGCACTCAGGCGAACGAAGCACACCGTAAGGCACAAGGCGAGTTTTCGGCCTACTTGGAGCATCTTCGGCGCTTTACTGTTTTAGACCCAGCCTGCGGGAGTGGGAATTTCTTGTATATCGCACTCAAATGCATCAAAGACATCGAGCATCAGGTGAACATTGAGGCGGAAGGTATTGGCTTAGAGCGTCAAATTTCTGTAACAGGTCCCCATAACGTCTTGGGTATCGAAATCAACTCCTTTGCTGCAGAACTTGCGCGAGTGACCGTGTGGATCGGGGAGTTGCAGTGGCTCATAGAACACGGATACGACTGCAGCAAAAGCCCGGTACTCAGATCGCTAGATCACATTGAAAACAAAGATGCGTTGATGGAAGCCAGTGGCAAAGAGGCTCGTTGGCCTAGAGCTAGCGTCGTGGTTGGGAATCCCCCATTCCTAGGTGATAAAAAAATGCGTGCAGAACTCGGTTCGGGCTACACGGAGGCTTTGCGAAAAACCTATGAAGGTCGAATTCCAGGCGGTGCTGACTTAGTTTGCTACTGGTTTGAGAAGGCCCGCCATGCAGTTGTTTCCGAAGGCCTGGGTGCTGCTGGACTGGTTGCTACTAATTCAATACGCGGCGGGAAGAATCGCTACGTGCTCGATGCAATTTCGAAATCCACTCGGATATTTGAGGCTTGGAGTAATGAAGCCTGGATCAACGAAGGAGCTGCAGTTAGAGTTTCTTTAATTGCGTTCGGCAATGCTACCCAAGCTGTGTCGCTAGATGGCGTACCTGTATCTCGGATTAATTCAGATCTCAGTAGAGGAGGAGCAGATTCAGTTGAGTTTGATCTCTCGGAAGCTTCTGTAATCAATTCTTCGGGGGTTAGCTTTATTGGGACACAAAAGGGCGGAGCATTTGATATACCTGGAGATCTAGCGCGCGAATGGCTTGGTAAGCCTAATCCTAACGGCCGCCCAAATTCGGACGTACTTTCGCCATGGGTCAATGGTCTAGATATCGTTCGTAGATGTAATGATATGTGGATTATCGATTTCGGCTTTCTTAACCAAGCCCAAGCCTCTATGTATGAGCTGCCATGGTCTCATTGTGAGAAGAATGTGCGTTCGAGCCGAATTGAAAATCGGGAGCGGAGTGCGGGGGAACGATGGTGGCAACTTCAACGATCAAGGCCAGAACTTAAGAGCGCTATCAAGCCGTTAAAGCGATACATCGCTACGGCACGCGTCGCCAAACACCGGCTATTTACGTGGCAGCCCAGTGCGATTTTGCCGGACTCTGCAGTAGTTGCGATTGCTCGTGAAGATGACTGTACTTTCGGAATTCTTCAGAGTAGATTTCACGAGCTGTGGTCTTTGCGGTTAGGTACTTCACTCGAAGATCGTCCTCGGTATACACCGACATCATGCTTCGAAACCTTTCCCTTTCCACTTGGAATGTCTCCGTCTGATACGGCGGGTCAAGATACCTTAGTAGTTATGGGAGAGGCGAGAATTCCGGGTCATCTCGAAACGGAAGAACGTAAGCTCGCTGAGGCCATCGCACTAGCTGCCAAGACCTTGAACGACCTACGCGAAGCTTGGCTCAATCCTCCGCAATGGACGCAGCGTATTTCTGTGTCAAAAGGCGAACAATATCCGGCACGAATAGTTTCGAAACCCGGTTTTGAGTTTGAGTTAGCAGAGAGAACTCTCACAAAACTATATAACTTACGGCCGCGTTGGCTGGAAGATGCGCATCTGCGATTGGATCAGGCGGTCGCCAATGCGTATAGATGGAAAGACTATCACCCGACCATGTCCGAAGATGAAATTTTGATGAGACTATTGAAATTGAACAAGCGTTCTGCCGTGCAGAAAAACTTGACCTTCTAGAGCTAGACGGCGGATCAAGCGAATCAACACCTTGTAAAAATTCACAATGCGACGCATCGCAGTCATCGTCTAGTCAGGGTTCTTTCAGGTACATGACCTTGGCGGCATTGAGCATCACGACGTCAAAGCACGCACGTCTGTCTTTCTGACAGGTAAGTTGAAGCACACGCAACATAGACCGTACCATCTGATGCATAAGCGACTGATGGTCATGCGGGAACTCTAGCGCTTCATCATCCACGCGGCCATGGTGTCGCACAACTCCTCGCGCACCTGCGCATCGGTGCGACCCGAGCGCACCAAAACGTGGAAGGCGTGGTCGGCGCCGTCCACGATATGCAGGCTTGTCTTTTTGCCGAGGCTTGCCGTGGTCTGCGTGATCAGCTCCAGATCGGCGAGGGCATCGCGCGTACCTTGCAGAAAGAGCATCGGCAGCTTGACGTCCGCCAGATGCGCGGCGCGTTCGATGGAAGGTTTACCGGCCGGGTGCAGTGGAAAGCCCACCAGCACAATGCCCTTCA
>Ga0209025_1005560_pt1 | contig 10214 bp, 6 predicted proteins | sample AraplaMF_Col_mLB_FD_184256 | JGI IMG/M metagenome (GOLD analysis project Ga0209025, IMG submission 184256) | Arabidopsis root microbial communities from the University of North Carolina, USA - plate scrape MF_Col_mLB (SPAdes) (version 2) | ecosystem: Host-associated > Plants > Roots > Endosphere ...
AAATATTCACATTCCGGAACGTGGTCTTAGTACTGCACTTGGTGGTTTACAAGAAGGAGTGTCACCGTTCGAACTTGTGAAAATGTATCGTGCGTTCGTAGCGGATGGAAAAATTATTGAACCGCATGTAATTGAGAAAGTGCTGAATCGGCACGGAGAAGTAATTGGACAAGCAACCAATAAAGAAATTGAAGTTTTTTCGAAGCAAACGGCTTGGTACATGACAAGAATGCTTGAAGGTGTTGTCAAAGAAGGGACTGCACAAGATGGTGTGTATAAAGGAGCACTTGCTGGGAAAACAGGAACAACGTCGCTGCCAAGTCAAGAAGACGGGGCAAGAGATATTTGGTTTGTTGGGTATACACCGCATATCGTCGGAGCCGTTTGGATGGGATATGACCGCACGGATGACAAACATTATGTACGCGGGAGCAGTTCTTATCCAACAAAATTATTTAAGACCATTTTAGGAAAAGCAAATGTAAAAGCCGAGCATACCTTCGCGCAGCCGCGCGGCGTTGAAACCATTGGAGAGCCGATTCGCTTAAGTAAAGTAGACGGCTTAGAAGCGAAATTAACGTTTACTCCGCTTGGTTTGTTTACCGCAAAGTTAACATGGAATCAACTTCCTGATAAGAGAGTGCAATATCGTATTTATAAAATAGACAAAGGGAAAACGACTCATATCGATACAGTAACTGGAAAAGGGGAGTATGAAGTAAAGTTTATGAACGTTTTTAAAGAGCCGCGTTATTACGTTGTACCGTTTAATCCACAAACAAATCGAGAAGGAGAAAAAACAAAACAGGTGAAACCATAATTTCAGCTTGTGCTATAATGGGAATGTTCCGAAATAAGCATGGTATTGCCATATGTTTGTGTCAATTTCATGAACATCGCACATAATGTTGTACATTTTCTTTTTACTAATTGTATAGTAAAAAAGGTAAAATGAAACTTCTATTAATAGGAGGATTTCATGTTGATAGAAGGCCCTTATCAATTGGGTTTTTACGGGCAGTTATCCCACTTTTATGGTGAGGATTTTATTGCCCGTTCATACGGGATAAAAAGAATAGAATTTGGTAGCTGTATTAGAAAAAGGGGGACAAGAATTTGGTACGACAAATCAATGAAACATTTTTACAAGCATGTAGAGGAGAACGCACGGATTATGTACCAGCATGGTATATGCGCCAAGCAGGTCGTTCCCAGCCAGAATACAGAAAGATTAAAGAGAAGTATTCTTTGTTTGAAATTACACATCAGCCAGAGCTTTGTGCTTATGTAACGAAGCTGCCTGTTGATCAATATAATGTTGACGCTGCTATTTTATATAAAGATATTATGTCACCGCTTCCATCAATTGGTGTGGATGTAGAGATTAAATCTGGAATCGGTCCTGTGATTGACAACCCGATTCGTTCACTACAAGATGTCGAAAAATTAGGGGAAATTAACCCAGAAGAAGATGTTCCGTATGTACTTGATACGATTCGCCTATTAACAACGGAAATGCTTGATGTTCCGTTAATCGGATTTTCAGGAGCACCGTTTACGTTAGCGAGCTATATGATTGAAGGCGGTCCATCTCGTAATTATCATAAAACGAAAGCGTTTATGTATGCAGAGCCAAAAGCATGGTTTGCGCTAATGGATAAGCTTGCAGACATGACGATTACGTATTTAAAGGCGCAAGTTAATGCCGGCGCAAAAGCAATTCAAATTTTCGATTCTTGGGTTGGTACGGTAAGTGTGGCAGATTACCGCGTATTTATTAAACCAGCAATGGGGCGTATTTTTACAGAGCTTCGTACGATGAATGTACCAATGATAATGCACGGCGTTGGAGCGGGTCATTTAGCAAATGAATGGCATGATCTGCCGCTTGATGTTGTCGGTTTAGACTGGCGTTTGCCGATTGAAGAAGCGCGTGCACGCGGCATTCAAAAGGCTGTCCAAGGAAACTTAGACCCATCTATTTTACTTGCACCGTGGGATGTAATCGAAACGCATGTAAAAGCGATTTTAGACGAAGGGATGAAACAACCAGGTTACGTATTTAACTTAGGACATGGTGTTTTCCCAGAGGTGAATCCTGACACGTTAAAACAAATGACTGCATTCATACACGACTATTCAAGAGAACAGTTGGCGAAGTAAAGGAGAAGCCCATATGAAAAAGAAAATCGGTTTACTTGTGATGGCATATGGAACGCCGTATAAAGAAGAAGATATTGAACGCTATTATACACATATTCGTAGAGGAAGAAAGCCTAGTAGCGAAAGTTTAGAAGAATTAACAGAACGTTATCGTGCAATTGGCGGGATTTCACCTCTTGCGAAGATCACGCTTGAACAAGCGGAAAAATTAGAAGCACATTTAAATGAAATGCAAGATGACATAGAGTTTAAAATGTATCTCGGCTTAAAACATATTGAGCCGTTTATTGAAGATGCTGTGAAGAAGATGCACGAAGATGGAATTGAAGATGCAATTGCGCTCGTTCTTGCGCCGCACTATTCTACTTTCAGCGTAAAGTCTTATATCGGACGAGCACAAGAAGAAGCAGAGAAACTTGGCAGCTTGCAAATTCACGGTATCGATAGCTGGTATAAAGATCCGAAGTTTATTGATTATTGGGTAAATGAAGTGAAAGCGGTATATGAAACGATGGCAGCTGATGAGCGTGAAAAAGCTGTGCTTATCGTATCTGCACATAGTTTACCAGAGAAAATCATCGCAATGAATGATCCGTATCCGGAGCAATTAAGTGAAACAGCTGATTACATTGCGCGTGGTGCTGGCGTGAAAAACTATGCAGTAGGCTGGCAAAGTGCCGGTAATACGCCAGATCCATGGATTGGACCAGATGTACAGGATTTAACACGTGAGTTGCATGAAAAATACGGATACACATCCTTTATATATGCACCTGTCGGCTTTGTCGCTGATCATTTAGAAGTATTATATGATAATGACATGGAATGCAAAATTGTGACAGAAGAAATAGGGGCAAACTATTATCGTCCAGAAATGCCGAATGCAAAGGCTCCATTTATTTCTTGTTTAGCCGATGTTGTCATGAAAAAGTGGAGTGCAGTTTCATAAAGGGAGAAAGAAGGAAGCAGTCGTGAAAAAGAAGGTAGTCATTATAGGCGGCGGTATTTCCGGCTTAACAACAGCATATTACTTGCAAAAAGAAATTCGAGAACAAAATTTGCCGATTGATACGATGCTGATTGAAGCATCAGGAAGGCTTGGCGGCAAAATTAAAACTGTTAGAAAAGATGGATTTACAATTGAACGTGGCCCGGATTCGTTTTTAGAAAGAAAAGAGAGTGCAGCGAGGTTAGCTCGTGAATTACAACTTGGTGATCAACTTGTTAACAATGCGACAGGAAAATCGTTTGTACTTGTGAATAATCGATTGCACAGCATTCCAAGCGGTTCAATGATGGGAATTCCAACGCAGATTACACCATTTGTATTTTCAGGATTGTTTTCTCCAATCGGAAAGATCCGTGCAGGATTTGATTTTGTACTGCCTCGTTCGAAACCGGTATCAGATCAATCGCTTGGTCAATTTTTCCGTCGCCGCTTAGGAAATGAAGTGGTTGAAAATTTAATTGAGCCATTGTTATCAGGAATTTATGCCGGTGATATTGATCAAATGAGTTTAATGGCGACGTTCCCGCAGTTCTACCAAGTTGAACAAAAGTACCGCAGCATTTCACTTGGTATGCGGACATTAGCGCCGAAACAGCCAAAAGATGCAAAGGCAAAAACAAAAGGAATCTTTTTAACGTTAAAAACAGGTTTACAATCTATTGTTGATAGGATTGAAGAGCGACTAGAAGATGGAACAGTGATGAAAGGAACACGTGTTGAAAAGATTACAAAGATCGATGACCGCTATAGCATTACGCTTAGCAATGGAAAAGAAATAGAAGCAGATGCAGTTGTAATGGCCGCATCTCATAAATGCTTGCCATCGATGTTCTCTCAATATAAACAGTTCCACTTCTTCCGTAGCATTCCATCTACATCAGTGGCGAATGTTGCATTGGCATTCCCAAAAGAAGCGATTCAGCGCGATATCGAAGGCACGGGATTTCTTGTGTCACGCAATAGCGATTTTACAATTACAGCATGTACGTGGACACATAAAAAATGGCCGCATACAACGCCAGAAGGAAACGTACTCCTGCGCTGCTACGTTGGGCGTCCCGGCGATGAAGCAATTGTGGAACAAACAGACGAAGAAATGGTTCGCGTCGTATTAGAAGATCTGCAAAAGACAATGGATATATCAGCTGAGCCAGAATTTACAGTTGTGAGCCGCTGGAAAGAAGCGATGCCGCAATATACAGTCGGTCATAAAGAGCGCATGAAAACGTTAAAACAGTTCATGAACGAAGAATTACCTGGTATTTACTTAGCAGGAAGCTCTTATGGCGGTGCTGGATTACCAGATTGTATCGATCAAGGTGAAGCCGCGGTAAAATATGTATTGTCTTATTTAGAACAATCGAATTAAAAAGAATCGTAATAAGAGAAGAGGCTGACCAAAATAACATTTTTGGTTAGCCTCTTTTTTTATCGGTGCTTTTTCGATATAACAGCGCTTCGACAAGAAATATAGTCCCTTCGACAATGTTCAACATATAAATGGTCGCGTGGCTAGAAATTAATTTTTTGTAAATTTATTTAAATATAATGTTCTTTATAAGGAACTTTGCTATGATAGACATGCTAGGCAATAGGAAAAACATTTAGGGGGAGGATTTCTTTGAAAAAGCTAGCAGTTATCTTTTTTTCATTTCTATTTGTTGTACTAGTATCGGGCGTTTCAGCAAAGGCCGAACAGCAACAAGTGTTAACCGTTGATGAAGCGATTCAGTTGTTTCAGCAGCAAGGTAAAAAACCAGCAGTTGTAGAGGGGTATATTGTTGGATATACACAAAATCCAGGCAAATATACGAAGGACCCAGCAAAGTTTGGAGATTCGAACGTTGCAATTGCCGCTTCTCCAGATGAGGTGAACGCTGATAAAATTATGCCAGTTCAGCTACCGATTGGTGAACTTCGTAAAGCAGTGAATGTAAAAGATCATCCAGAAAATATGGGGAAAAAAGTGCGTCTAACTGGCACGCTAGATAGTTATTTTAGCAGCCCAGGACTAAAGTCTGTTACAAATTATGTGTTTCAAGATAAAGAAATGCAAAAAGTAAGCGATGTCATTGCTAGTCCAAATGGGGGCGAAGTCGAAAAAGGAACAGCAGTAACATTATCAACTGTAACAGAAGGCGCTACGATCTATTACACATTAGATGGGTCAAACCCAACACCGCAAAGTATTCGCTATAATGAACAAATTATACTGAATGAAAATAGTGTGATTAAAGCGGTTGCCGTGAAAGATGGACTTGAAAATTCCGCTATTACGACATTCTCGTTTACAATGATAAAAAATGAACCAGTTCGTATTCACGATATTCAAGGGAAATCTCATATTTCTCCTTACAAGGGGAAAGACGTGAAAGCTGTTACTGGTATTGTGACACAAGTAGATAAATCTGGATTTTATATACAAGATCCGCAGCCTGATGAAGATCCAGCTACATCAGAAGGGATCTATGTTTATAAAAAAGACAGCGGCGTGAAAGTAGGCGACTCTGTTTCTGTCGATGGACAAGTGGAAGAGTTTATCGGACAAGGATATGCAGACCGTTTTGATACAGACTTATCGATTACAGAAATTAAAGCAAAACTCGTTATCGTGAAAGAGAGTAATCAACCATTACCTAAATCAGTTGTATTAGGAGAAAATGGTGTGAAAATACCAGATGCAATTATTGATAATGATGGATTTGGCATTTTCGATCCAGCAGAAGATGCGATTGACTTTTATGAAAGTTTAGAAGGCATGCTCGTAACAGTACCGCAGCCAAAAGTTATTGGACCACAAAAGAATGGTAACTTATATGTTACGACTGCAAATGGTAGTCAAAAAGTAACGACAAAATTCGGAACGCCGCTACTGCAAGCTGACAATGCAAATCCAGAGCGTCTTTCTATTAAAGTAGCACGTAATTATGTCGCAAAAGCAGGGGATCAGCTCCTTGGAGATATAACAGGTATTGTTGGTTATGATTATGGAAACTATCGCATTTCACCAATTGGAGAGCTTCCAGCGCTGCAAGACGGTGGATTTAAACAACTTGGCGCAAATATTCAACCGCGTCTTGATAAACTAACAGTTGCAACATATAACATTGAGAACTTCTCAGCAAATAAAAAAGAAACGTCTGATGAGAAAGTAAGACGTCTTGCTTACGCTATTAAATACAATTTAAAAATGCCAGATATTATTGGTGTACAAGAAATGCAAGATAACAATGGGACAATGAATGATGGCACAACAGACGCAAAACTTAGTGCACAGCGTTTAATTGATGCAATTCAAGCAATTCGCGGACCAAAGTATGAGTATGTAGAAGTAGCGCCAGAAAATAATAAAGATGGCGGTGCACCAGGAGCGAATATTCGCGTTGGTTTCTTCTATAATCCATCTCGCGTGAAATTAGCACAAAAACCAGTTTTACTTGAGAAAAACGTTGTTCGAATTGGAGAAAACAATACATTATTTGACGACACACGTAAACCGTTAGCTGCTGAGTTTACGTTCCAAGGGCAAAATATCGTTGTAATTTCCAACCACTTAAACTCTAAATTAGGAGATGCATCGCCGTTTGGAAAAATCCAGCCGCTTGTATTAAAAAGTGAAACAAGACGCGTAGAGCTTGCGAAGGAAGTAAATGGCTTCGTAAAAGGCATTCAAGGACGACATGCAAACGCACCAGTTGTTGTAGTAGGTGATATGAACGACTTTGAATTCTCAAAACCAATGCAAGCATTAAAAGGCGACATTATGAAAGAAATGCTTGAAACAGTTCCACAAGAAAATCGTTACACATATATTCATGATGGAAACGCACAAGCATTAGATCATATTTTCGTAACGAATAACATCGCACCGCACACAATTGTAGATCCAGTTCATTTAAACTCAAATGTTATGGACGAAAATGGCCGTATGAGCGATCATGATCCAGTGCTTGCGCAAATTGATTTGAAGAAAGCTTCGTAATAAGAAAAACTGTACCTGTATGAAATGGACAGTTTAATGTAAGACTTTAGAACTTAAAAGATGGTTTCGGTATTGACCGGAACCATCTTTTTTATATTTTCTCAGTTCTTTAGCTTAATTACTGGTCAAATCTCTTTACAATCCTCAAACCGAATATCATTGTGAAGAAAAGAACCGCTATCACGTAATACAAAACATATTCTACTCGAATCATCATATTTTTATTGGTTATAAATAAAGCAAATAGTATCACGGCACCAATTAAGTGAGACAGTCCAAAAATTTGAGCATACAATTTCAAACTCAACTTTTCAATTCGTTCATCCATCTCTGGTAATGGATATTCTTCCGATTCTGTATTCTTTTTCTTAAAAAATAGCTTTTTAAAAAGTTCGAATACTATTGAGAAAATTATTAACGCTAAAGCATACAAAAGGCTTGTTTCAAGACCGTCATCGAAATAAAAAAATACCGAACCTAATAACAAAAGCGTCATATAAGTTGCTACTCGTTCAATAGGTTTATTTTTCACTTTTGTTCCTCCCCAGTCTTTTCTAATTGAAATAAATCTTCTACTTTGCAAATAAAAAACTCACATAATTTTAGGGCCGATTCTAAGCTGGGATTGTATTTGTTCTTCTCGATGGCGATGAGGGATTGCCTGGTAATGAAGAGGAAGATAATGTACTTAATAAATTTTATAATTTAAATAAAGAAAAGAATCCCTTTAAATGATCTAAAAGAATTCTTTTTTTGTATATTTGATATAATCAATATTGATAACTAGCTTGTCAAAACAGAAATTTCACTTTACCTATAGTATCAGCCCCACCTACGCTAGATACCTTGATAGCCACACGTGCCATCCAACCCATTATCATTATAATGGAAAGCGCTTACAATGTAAACGTTTTCCTCTTAGAAAACATTATTTTTTTATGCAATTAAACTTTGTTTTAAACAGTACAACTTTCTTTCAAAATCACAATTAGCGGTTTTATGTGTAATTGCAGCGTTATTTGCATTCATATGGATGATGCAAAATTTTGTTCACAACCCAGTGTCGAAAAAAAGGGAAGTATTTCTTATTCGGCGTACCACCCACATTTTAACGAAAATATACGCTAAGACAGTTTTAGGAAGCAAAACTTAATTTTTTATACGCTAAAGATATGCAGGATTTCATGCAATTTGCGAGAACAGTTTGAACTGTCAAATGCTGTTGTGACAGGTATGTATGAAATCCTGCATACGGCGGAGGGAACAGAAGGCAGGTAAGCTCTTGTTATGAATGGACTTCTGGAATTTGGTCACTACTGGTAATGTTTCGTTATGTCAATCCCACATGAATATGATATTCACCGCTTTTGAGATAAGATTTTATGAAATCTATAATGAAATAAGATGATATGAGAGGAGGAGAATATTCTGTTTAAATGGTTTTGGAAGAAAAAGAGAAATGGTGAGATTACAGAAAAATTTAACCAATACATAGAAATACCAAAGAGTGAAATAAATGAAGACCTAAAACAAAAGATTATGTAATTGGAAAAGATTAGCGAAAAAAATTGTAATAAATATCAAGAAGTGTATAAAGAAGCTTTTTAAAAAAATGGAAAAGAAAACTTAAGATTGTGGATTACAAGAGATATAGATGGTGACTACTTAGAATCCATTACTTCTAATGAATGTTTAGATGATGAATATAGATCAGAAATTGGATTTGATTATGATGGACCAAAAACATGGGAGGTCTGTACGATCCATCTCTGGTACTATTATAAAGGGTATTTCAAAAATAGTGGTGTAGGAACATTTTATAATGGAACTATTGAACAATTAGAAAAAGAAATTGTAAAAACACTGGAACATTTACTCAATGAGTAAGAACTTCCAATAACGCTGATTATATAAATATATAAAAGGAACCATGGTTTTGCACTATCATAAAGCAAAAAATACGTTATCCCTTTCTATGATTCTACAAAAAAATAAACTAAATTCTCATTAATATAGAAAGAAAAATTTCGTTTTGGGTGTATTTCAAAACATCAGGTTGATCGACATGGAATCCCGCGAACAAAACGACATAAAACACATAGTAAAACATTTATGCAAATTACAAATAGACTATAGTAAAAAAGAGAAGGCGTTGGCCTTCTCTTTTTCATAGTATTAAAGTTTATCAGTTACAGAGTTATTATCTAACAGGTACAAACTTCCACGAACTAGGCTTCTGCGTTTTGCCACCTAGTACGATCCAACTTTTCGCTGCATCTATATTTTCATAATTTAATGGATAACCATCTGTAAAAATATTATATTCTGCAGGGTTATTCGGGTTAATTTGAATTTTAAAGTCAGCTAAACTATCAGATTTTTGCGCAAGATGAACCCAACTAGAATAATTGGACCAATTTAAATATTGATATTGGTCATAATTGGAGTGCTTCATGCGAAGATATACGCTCTCACCATGGTGCAATTTTGCATCATTATCTTTGTAAAATACAAATTCGATAGGTGTACCAGATAATGTATTGTTGTTTTTATTCGCAAGTAACACATAATCGTAACGATTTGCTAAATACCATTCAAATGTTAGACCTTGATTAGGAGATTCACTTGGTACGATATAATAATTTTTCCCTGCCTCTAAGACATTTCCTTCGATATCATAGATTAATGCAGTTTCTATACTTGGAGCACTCTCGTTTTTCGCAAAAGTTTTAAACCAGAAATTTAAGAAACCTGCTGTATTACGCTGTGCTTCTCCTAAGCTTCGCTGCACGGCCGGAGTTACCATCTCTTGCCACAATTGCGCTTTACTACTATTGTAATACTCAAATGTTTTATCGTTTGCAATATTTTGGATTTCAGGTTTAGCCACCTTAGCTGCATAATCAATCCATTCTTCAGGTGTCGTTAGAGAAGTGTTATAATTTCCACCAGAATGAACTGCAAATTGATCTTGAATGGTTGTGACATAGTTTTCGAAGTAGCTATGATATTTTATAGCTCTTGTATCAATTGCAGTGAAATTCGCTGCATGCATAGGTT
>Ga0209025_1005563_pt1 | contig 10210 bp, 12 predicted proteins | sample AraplaMF_Col_mLB_FD_184256 | JGI IMG/M metagenome (GOLD analysis project Ga0209025, IMG submission 184256) | Arabidopsis root microbial communities from the University of North Carolina, USA - plate scrape MF_Col_mLB (SPAdes) (version 2) | ecosystem: Host-associated > Plants > Roots > Endosphere...
GGTGATAGAGAAACTTTAAAAATGATTTTATCGTTGAATTTAACAATTAAAAAGTAAGCATCTCCCTCTTGATAAATACATGAGGATACCATAAGAGAATACACCTCCTTATATGATATATCTTATAAAAAATAATAGAATGTGCTTGGACATTCTCGGTTATATCACATTAGTTTCCACTTGAAAGAGGATGTAGTAATGACATAATTTTGTAAGTTTCTTTGTTGGGATGAGTTAAGTTGATAGAATGGTAAGGTGTTTAGAATTAGATGAACAAGAACTATAAGATTTTGTGAAAAAATTAAAAAAGGCGAGTGAATACATAAATAAGAGGTAGTTGTATCGTGTCTGTCAACGGTAAGCGGACAGAATGCAGCGAAAGCGAAATGAGGGAGCATTAAGGAGTTGATAGACTCACTATGCAACCCTCTTGTGGTTGTCAAAAGGTACCCTTTTGACCTTGCCAACCGGCGAGGGAGCCCCCTCAATATTGAGGGGGTTGGGGGAGTTTTTTTGATGGGGTCTGGGGAAGATTTCCCCAGTGGGTTTGGGCGAAGCCCAAGGTTTCAGCTCCCCCTTTTAAGGGGGCTGGGGGGTGTCATGCTAAGCATGACCAAGCGTGTATTTGGGTACCAAATACGGAGCTTGCCTAATTACGACGATTACGTTAAAATGGAAATATATAGTATACCATTTTAACGTGCGGATGACCTCTATAGATGGGCAGCCGCTTAGGAGGAATTACGTTGTGAGCGAGACAAGATCAGAGCCGAAACAAATTAAATTTCGGGTGAGCGAAGACGAGTTCGAACGCTTGACGCTTATGGCGGATAGCGTTGGAATGAGTGTGCCGGCTTTCGTGAAAGCCAAGGCACAAGGAGTGAGAGTAAGACAACCGAAGATTGATAGACAAGGAGCAATTGAAATTGCGAGGGAATTGAGAGCGGTTGGTACCAATTTGAACCAAGTGGCAAAGTGGTGCAATGCTCGAGAGCAAGTAAGTGAACAAGAATTAGAACGGTTAAATTACAACATAGAGCAAATCAAAAAAGGATTGGAAAAAGCATGGCAACAATTAAGCTAGGTAGTACAAAAAATGCGAATGCATTATTGAAGTACGCTGAGAAGCGCTCAGAGGTCTCCTGTGGTCTGAATTGTGATGTGGAGTATGTTAGGAGTCAAATGACAGCTACAAGGGAAATATGGGGCAAAAACGGCGGTGTACAAGCACATCATGTTGTACAGTCCTTTAAGCCAGGAGAAGTGACTCCAGAGTTAGCAAATCAAATTGGGCAAGATTTGGCTAAAGAAATTGCAAAAGGTCATGAGGTAGCAATTTATACGCATGCGGATAAAGACCATATACATAATCACATTGTCATCAATTCCGTAAATGTTGAGACAGGTAAAAAATACGTAGATAATGCGAAAAATCTTTATTTTATACGTGAGCAATCAGATAAATTATGTGAGCAGCATGACTTATCTGTTGTAAAAGAGCCATCAGCAAAGCAACGTTATCATCAAGCTGAATATGGTCTTGCCAAACGTGGTGAAGTAAGTTGGAAAGATGAATTACGTCAAACGATTGACTATGTAAAAGATAGAACAACAAATCTAGAAGATTTTAAGAAGTTATTGCAACAAAAATTTGGTGTTGAAGTGAAAGAACGTGGTCAACATTTTAGTTTTAAACATCCTGATGTAGGGCGATTTGTAAGGGGGAAAACACTCGGCTTAAACTACGAAAGGGGTACGATAGAAAATGAGTTTAGTAGACAAATTGAATCAAGTGAAGAGCGAGGAGTCAACGGAACTTATACAAGAGTTGCAAAAGAACCTGGAGGAAAATCAGAAGTTAATGGATCTACTGAAAGGATACATCAGCGTACAGATGGACAGGGACACCAATATGAAAATGGCAACGAACAAAGAATTGATGGCGATGCAGAAAACAAGCGAGAAAATACAGAAGGAGATGCTTTTGATTTTAGAAAAGCAAAGTCAGCTCTTGAACGCGAACAAAGAAGTTCTACTGAAGACTTTGGAAAGTGGAAAGAGCCAGATGGAAACAAGCAATCAACAAACAGTGTATTATCTCCAAAACATTCAAAACAACCTAAAAGGACAAATGGAAGAAATCAAGAAAGACATGGGACGCGAGATTCACAACATGAGCATAAAAGCACAAAAAAGATTACAAAAAGTCGAGGAACAGAGCAATCAATTAATTTCGAACGTTAAAAAAGATACGTTAATGTATTTTTGGTTAGATGCTTTCAAATATGGATTAGCTACAAGTGTAGTTCTAATCCCCTTGTATTTCCTTGTACGCTCTTTTTTTTCATCGATAGGGATGGAACTACCTTAAGTGATTAAAAACATTTTAGAAGAGTTTAAGGGTGGTTTTATTTAACAATAGATTTCATGTTATGATAAAAACAGAAAAAACGCCCTAGCTTTGGCCGGCGGGGCGTTTCTTCATAAACAGGTTGGAATCAACCAATATATATTCTGTATACATTCTAACATATAAAAGTTGATTCCTTCCACAAAGGGAGCGAATTATTTTATGACAAAAGTTGTAGATTTTGGACAAGCTGAAAAAAAAGCAAAAGAAAGAGATAGTAAGATTAATAGTATTTATGAAAAACTTGAAGGTAGTGGTGGACTTTCTGAAGAAGAAAGAGCCATTATGTTACAAGTATTAAGTAAAATTTCTGGTGGGGAAGAATATTTTATAGGGAAAAAGAAAAAACCTACAGATCGGGTGAGATTTGTGCAGATAATTACTGATAATATTAATTATTTATGTAAAATTGGATATCTGACAAATGCTGAAAAAGCTTTTTTAATTGATTTAATACCATACATAGAATTTAAAACTAATATTTTAGTTGAATGTTCAGATGAAGATTCAGACGAAATAGATGCAGATGCAGCTACACCGAGTTATTTAGCAAGAAAGTTAGGAAAAGGTAGAAGTAATCTTTCTGTTTTAATGAATGGGTTATTAGAAAAGGGGATTTTAGCAGTTGCAGAATCAGGAATGACAACTGAAGATGGACGTATTTGTAGTTCTCGTACATGGTTTGTGAATCCTAATATTTTATGTTGTTCTCCTAAAGATGGAGTAGATAAGGCTACTATGAAGATTTTTAAGAAGTCTCTTAGAAATTTCAAAGTAGATGGAGATAAGAAAAAACATAATTTACCGATTTATTTATTTTAGATGTCACTTGTTATTGACATCTTTTTTTTTATATATATTTCCATTTTTTAGGTGTATCTTTTTTCGAACACCTGTGTTCGAATTTTCGAACACCCCACCCCTCTTAAACCCTTGCTATTACTGAATTTTTTCACTTTGCCTATCTCACTCTTATATATAGAGCTAAAAGTTCCGCAAGGAACGGGTCGTATTTTTGAGAAACCCACTCAAAAATCTCCACCCTTTCCGCTTCGCTTCATCCTGGCAAAACTTTTTTCGGCTCGTGTGCTTTTCTCGCCAAGCCGAAGGACAAAAAGCAATGAAATGGTTCTCGGCTTGAACTAGCAAGTATACGAGCCGAACCGCTAGATCATTCGTCCAGGATTTACCCTTATTCTCTATAATTCTACGTTTTAAACCGTGGGGTCTCGTCCCCACACGACGAGCCAACACTCTAAACAAAAAGCAAAAGAAAATCAAAAAAATAAGATCAAAAGAAAAAACAAAAAACTATACGACATTAAAAATGAGGGTGTGGTTGACATAACATTATTGAGAATCCCGCTAACAAGACCTTTTAATCGATATAACGCTTTATATTGGTAATAGCATTTTCAAGTAATTGTATTCTGCATGATATAAAAGTTAAGAATCTCCACTCTTTCCGCTTTAATCTATCTTTGCGGAACTTTTTTTAGCTAGTTTGTAGATTTCACCAAGCTGAACAGACCAAAAATAAGGGGGAAATGATTTAAATTAATGTAAATTATAGACAAATGAGTTTAAATTAAGTGTTTTTTATATAGGTATTTTTATATAGATGTTTTTATAAATGTAAATTATTTTTGGAGGTATTATATTTTATGTATTGTTCTAATTGTGGAGAAAATATTGATAAAAACGCCTCAATTTGTCCTCATTGTGGTGTGGCACAAAAATCAGTACTTAAGGATAGAGGCGGATTTGGTTGGGGATTTTTAGGTTGTTGTGTTCCTATTGTAGGTTTGATTTTATTTTTGGTGTGGAGAGATGAAAAACCGAAAACAGCAAAGGCTGCTGGTATAGGCGCGTTAATTTGTGTAGGACTTTTTGTTGCATTTTATGGAATTTTATTTTTAATAGGATTAATCTCATATCCTACTACTCCAGCTAATTAAATGTTATTTATTAATAAATGGTTGCCCATAGTATTTGGGTGTCATCAAAATAAAAATAGGTCTTTTCACTATCATAATCATTATTTCCCTTTATGTGCCAGATGTACAGGAGAGTTAATAGGACTATTCTTAGGAATAGTTCTGTATTTTTATTTTCAATTTCCTTATTTTGTTTATATATTAGGAATAATCCCTTTAGTAATAGATGGAGGACTTCAACTTTTAACGTCTTATCAAAGTAATAATATTAAAAGAGTTATTACGGGGAGTATTTTTGGAATATCTTTAATTACGTTATTCATAAAATCATGTGTTTTTGTCTACTTATTAGGAAAAAACAGTTCTTTTTAAGGTGTCAGGGAATTCTGTAACTCTTTACTATATTGGGATATAATTTGATATCTTGAATAGGGATATCACCAGCATTTCGAAAAAAATATGCTAAACAAAAACAATCAGCTGCCCATATGGGCAGCTGATTGACATAATAATCGTTAACGGAAGCTTCCTTAACACACACTACAGTCTCTTCTTCAAGAATGTTTCCATGATATCTTTCTTAAATCTTTCGTAATCGAATTGAAAAGCCACACTATGTGTTTTATAACCTGGATTTGTCACAAAACGAAAGTCTGCAATGCTTTGACCAAACCCTTCTCCTTGATCGGGAATTACTTTAATAGGTACTTTTGAGAAATGAACTGCATCTGGGTTCAATAAATACCACATTGTGACGAAATCATGCATAGGGCTTCCTCCTATACCTGGATTCGACTTAGAGTAAAAATTATAGTAGTAATCTAACATGGGTTTGATAATGAGTCCTGCAGGGTCTTGTGTGTTCCGATGAAATGCGTCGATTTGCTGGACCATTTCGGGTGTAACAATCGCGTGCTGGGTAATGTTTAATGGAATAATTTTCAAATTTTTTGCATGCTGTAAAATTAAGTTTGCTGCATAAGGATCTGCGTAAAAATTAGCTTCAGCTACCGCGGTCACGTTTCCAGGGTAGAAAAAAGCTCCTCCCATACAAATATATTCTTTCACGTTCTGCATTTTAGCTAAATTTAAAATAAATGCCGTTGCTAAAGAAGAAAGTCTTCCTAGATTGATAATGGTGAGATCGTCTAAATTTAAATCTATAATCTGATAAATGCCATTAATAGGGTAAACGGGAGACGTGATTTGAGGTGGAATGATAGGTCCTAGCCCAGCTTCTCCATGAACTTCTGGAAAAACCTTTACTGCTATACCTGTTAAGGGGACAGAAGCGCCAAGAAAAACAGGTATCTCCTGCTTTCCTGCGATATACTTTAAATAGTTAATATTCCATATAGCCTTTTCCCTTGATATATTTCCATAGTCGGCTACAATACCTACTAGTTGAATGTCCTTACGAAAAAAGGTGTATAAGATAGCAAATGCATCATCAATTCCTAAATCTGTAAACAGGAGAACCTTTTTTTGCATATATCTTCCCCCAAAATCTATAGGATCTTAAATCCATTAAGTGAGTAATAGACTTGTACTATGTTTAATATATATTTTATGTATTTTTAAATAGTACATTCTGCTTATCAATAACTATATATGCCCTATAGGGGTCACACGACCTAAAAAAGAATTTTGTACGTTTAAGAAATATTTTCCAATAAATTCAGTTTAATAATACGAATGACTTCGTGTTTTTTTCTTTTTATAAGTTGTACATTATCAATAGGGTATACTCTATTGATAAATTTTCGTCTTCTTGATAATTAAAGGTTTGTAGGTTATCAAGAACACTTATCAAAAATAAAAAGACAGACAAGGAGACCAACTGGTTCTGGTTAGCCAACCTTGATAGCATTACCTTTAAGATTTGTAAAAACAATAAGTGGATATAATCTTTGTAATTGTTCATCTATCAATTGAAAATGTAAGAAAATACCTTAACGTACAATTTTCTTTTTTCGGTCGTGTGATCCCTTCTTGTCCGAAAACGGTTGTCGCTTTGCTCGATTTGTAATACATAAAAAGACAAGATTAAAACAAAAAAACTAGTCCCTACAAGAGGTACTAGTTGACGTAAAATTCGTTAGCGGAAGTAGTTTTGCTTTAAAAATGTGTGGGTTTTGAATAAAGTATCTTTTTGATTTGTATAGGTAAACTTAATTATTTTGTATGTTCTAATAAGTCGTTCATTTTAAATAAAGCGGATAATTGGAGTTGATTAGAATGAAGATCATTTTTGCCCTCAGGTGAGCGATCTATTACACATAACACATGATGTACTTTTGCACCGAAAGTTCGTAAGTCGTTTGTACTTAGTACAACTTGACCACCAGTAGTAATTACATCCTCGACAATACAAACATTTTTTCCTGTTATATCTAATCCTTCAGCTAATTTGCATGTTCCATATTTCTTTGCTTCTTTTCGAACAAATACAGCAGGTATACCTGTTTGGAGTGATAAAGCAGTAGCAATAGGGATTCCTCCCATTTCTAATCCTGCTAATACTTCTGTTTCAGGTGGTATCATAGTTTTTAGCTGCTCTGCAATTTCTAAAAGGAGCTTGGGATCTGATTCAAACAAATACTTATCAAAATATTCACTAGATACCTGACCAGAACGTAGTGTAAAAGTTCCCGTTAAATGTGCTGTTTCATATATAGCTTTTGCTAATGCTTGATGTTTCATTGTATATCCCCCTTTGTTGAAATCACATAATTTTAACATTTTTCTAAATACTAATCACGTCATTTTTTGTATGAGGGTAAACTGTATATTGTATACATGATTGGTTAACATAACGCATCATTATCGGTAGCAAGGAAAAAGGCGAATCCCTACTCTCACAAGGGATCCGTCTTTTTTCTTTTTTTGATTCTATGCATCATTTTATACATTGTAGAGATACTGGGGTTTTTTTGGCTTATGAATGTTCTGTATTAGTACAAAAATTTGTATAAAATCTTGTATAAAAAAGTAGTTAGATTATTGTGTTTTACTCCGGCTAATTTTAAAAGACAATTAAAAACTCCTTTTTAAATTAAAAAAAGAAGGTGTTACCTTTTTAAAGAAGGAAAACACTACATAGCAACTGAAGAACAGCTTAGAGCAGAGGGAGGACAAAATATGGCTCAAACTTATTGGGGATCTGAGGTAGCCAAGAACTTAGGGATTGGCTCAAGTACTTTACGTAAATATTGCCTTGCCCTGGAGGAAGCCGGGTATCCTTTCGAGCGCGGCAATAATAATTCTAGGATTTTTTATCATAAAGATGTAGCAACTATAGAACGGCTAATAACAGCTGTGAACAAGAAGAACGTAACACTAGAACAGGCTATAAATCTAGCAATGACAAGTGTTGAAGGAAATGAGATAGCAACTGTTGCTACAGATAGCGTAGCAGATACAGAACACATAAAAGCATTAACGGAACGTATAGAAAGATTAGAACAACTTAATTTAGAGTTAATTCAAAGATTGGATCAACAAAGTAAATTTTTACAGGAAACTAATGCTCAAAGGATAATAAGAGAAGAACAAAGAGATGTTCAATTAATGCAAGTATTAAGGGAAATACAAGATAGTAAGCGCTTAATAGCAGCTTCAGAACAGAAGAAATCACTTTGGAGTCGTCTATTTGGTAAATAATATCCCATGAAAAAAATGTTTGTTTTGAATTTTTATAGAAATTATTTTTTGGGTTACATAAAAGGATGGTTAATAATGGATAATTTTATTGGTATTTTAATTATTTTAGTAGTAGTAGGTATATCACTTGCTGTAGCAACTTGGTCATTTGGAAAATTAAGCAAATAAAAAAAGCCCTTCAGCAAGGAAACTGAAGGGCTTTTTTCTAGATACATTGAGTATCGCTAAGTGGGGTTATGTTAATCCCACATGAATATGATATTCAGAAACTATCATACTCTTATTCGTCTTTTTTATTAGGTTCTTGGATTTGGAGTAATTCAAGAAAAATATTTAGCATGTCCTGTATTTGAATTCGGTTATCAATAAAATGTTGTAAATTAAATCCATTAAAAAGAGCTATTCCTGCTGTTGCTAAGGTTCTGGCATCCAATGAACTTCCGATAATGCCTTCATTTTTCATTTCTTGAATAAAATGTGTAGTAAACGTCCTCCATTCTTCCATCTGGCAACTAAGTATTTCTTTTATTTGTGGTAATTCATTTGAAATCATACATCCTTGAAGAAACATAGGAGAAGACCCCCTTTTATAGGCCTCATTCAACAAACGCATGCTATATTTTTTAAATTTATTTAGTAAATCTCGCTCTTTTTCATTAAGAGCTTCTTTTAAATCTTCAAAGTAGAAATCAATACCTTCTTTTATCAGTTTCAGTAAAAACTCTTCTTTGTTAGGAAAATGAGCATAGAAAGCACCTTTAGAATAACCAGCGTGTTTTACAATCTGATCAATGCTTGTACTAGAATAGCCTTGCTTAGAAAACAATTCAATTCCTGATTGCATTAATCTGTTAATTGTATTTTCTGATTGTTTTTTATGATAATTCACCATAACAACTCCCTTTTTTTAAAAAAACTGAATATTTAATTAATCCTAACACATTTCCCTGCATATAATGAATTAATTAATACCGACTAGTTGGTATTTAAAAATAACACTTATAATGGAGTTGATGATTATGTTTAAAAAATTAAAAATGTCTGGAATAGCTTTTCTAATGTCCCTTGGTGTATTATTTGGTTTTGTTCATGTTCCAAGTGCGTCTGCTGCTAATAATGATCCAGTAAGTTTAAATTTTAAGAGTACTTATTATCATGAAGCTTCACAATATCGTTATTATACAGCTGGTGAAGTTATTACCTTCAAGGTAACTAGAAGTGATGGTTATAGGGATACTAGAACATTAAACTTTTGGATTGAAGATAAATCATCCAAAAAAATCCCTGGAACAAATGTTTATCTACAAAGTTCAAGTTATTTTTCTGATGCTGTAAACATTCCAGCGGATGGATATTATCGCATTCATATGCGATGTTATAAAACAGGATCACCAAATTATAATAACCCTGGTTGTGCTGGTATAGGATCGATGGATGATGTGAAATAACTTATAGACAAAGAAAAAGCGACTCCTAATTAATTAATGAGTCGCTTTTTCTTTGTCTATAAGTGGTTCGCCAGTGTTTCGGAAAAAACACTATTAAGGATTTTCAAGATATTTTAGTACACTTACAAATTATGTTAATTGTAGTAAAATTTATAATGGTAATGATTATGAGAAAAGACGAAAAAGATGATTTATCTTGGAAAATATTTAGATTATGGATAGCAATTCCAAGAAGTATCCGTTTAGCATTTTTGTGGTCAATTCTTATAGGATTTTCTTATTTTAGATTGGGTAAAAATCATACGTAAATTATTTGAATAAGTATATTGGGGTGGGGGTAGCACGCACATTTTAACCTATGTTTTCGTTAAAATGGGGGCGGAACTCCTATTTGTAAGCGACTCGAAATAAACAAGCGAAGACATGACAGAATTTGTTGTCTTCGCTTGTTTTGAAACAAGAAAAAATTTTACTAATCAAGTGAGTGGAAATTCTGTTTTTTTGATCTGTTAGCTTGTCCTATTTGTTTGTTTAAAATTATCAATTAGTATTAGTTAGTTGGTTGATAGATAACTATTAACTACATATTGGAAATCCTAAGAATACTAGTAATGAATAAAATTCTGGTGATAGAGAAACTTTAAAAATGATTTTATCGTTGAATTTAACAATTAAAAAGTAAGCATCTCCCTCTTGATAAATACATGAGGATACCATAAGAGAATACACCTCCTTATATGATATATCTTATA
>Ga0209025_1005564_pt1 | contig 10209 bp, 7 predicted proteins | sample AraplaMF_Col_mLB_FD_184256 | JGI IMG/M metagenome (GOLD analysis project Ga0209025, IMG submission 184256) | Arabidopsis root microbial communities from the University of North Carolina, USA - plate scrape MF_Col_mLB (SPAdes) (version 2) | ecosystem: Host-associated > Plants > Roots > Endosphere ...
CGCCCACCGTGGCTTGCGGATTGCAGACCAGTGTCACCTGCGGTGCCGCGATCCGCGCGATCGCCGCCACCCATTCGCGCGCACGCGCGCCCACGGCATCGGCGCTGCGACCAGGCTTGTACAGATCCGAACCGGTGCCGAACGCGACCGCGCCGGCCGCGACCAGCGACGGCACCGCTTCCGGCGTGACGCCGCCGACAGCGATCAGCTGCACGCCCGCGGGCATCACCGCCTTGATCGCGGAAAGCGTGGCGGCATTGGCCGGGAACGCCTTGAGATGGCGCGCACCCGCGGCGATGGCCGCGAATGCTTCGCTAGCGGTGGCGAAGCCCGGCAGCGGCAGCATGCCGTGCGCCAGACTCGCGCGGATCACGTCGGCATCGGTATTGGGGGCCACGCAGAACTGACAGCCCGTCGCAGTCAGCTGCTCGACATCGGAAACCGTCAGCACCGTGCCGGCGCCAATGGCCATGCGATCTCCGAAGTGCTCGCGCAGCACGCGGATCGTGGTGAAAGGATCCGGCGAGTTCAGCGGTACCTCCGCCAGCGTCACGCCCGCCTCCAGCAAGGCGGCAGCCACCGCAATCGATTCCTGCGTCGAGATCCCGCGCAGGATCGCGATGATCGGCGAGCGCCGCAGGCGTTCGTCGAACTGCGCCGTGAATGCCGCAAGTTCCGGGTTCATGCTGGCGACTCCAGGTGCAACAGGTGCATCGCCGCAAAGCCCTCCGCGCTCGCCTCGCGCGAGTCCACGGCGTGGCTGTCGATGCCAAGATGGCTCAGCGCGGCTGCGTACAAGCCACACACCGGCGCGGAGCCGACGAGTGGAATGCTGGCGTCGGCCAGCTCGGGGAACAATGCGCGCGCATCGGCGATCTCCGAACCGATCAGCAGGCCGCGCAGGTAGGAAGCGCCTTCGCTGCGCTTGATGTCACCGCGGATCACCGCGGCACGCGCGCCGAACAGCAACGTACCCAGGCCCGTATCGCGACCCACGCCGGCGCGCACGCCGTCGAAGAATGCCGGGCTGACGTGCGCCGGCCCGTCGACGATCGATGCCAGCAGGCCAGCGGCGGTGAGCCGGTCGAAGATCTCGCCGGACATCGCTGTCGAGAATTCGCGCACGCGGCCGCCGTCCATGCGCACCCACTTGGTGTGCGTGCCGGGCAGCGCGACGATGCCCGACTGCGGCAGGCGCCGCGAGACGAGCAGGCCGAACAGTTCGGTTTCCTCGCCGCGCATGATGTCGGAGGCGTTGTCGTGGGCGCGGCGGCAAGCCAGTCCGGGCACGATCCGCACGTGGACCTCGCCGATGCTCGTATCGCGCAACCCCTGCGCCAGGCCACCAAGGGCGACCGGGCATTCGACATAACCGGCGTCGATCCAACCGATGTTCGATCCGATCATGCCGCAGGCATAGACATGGGAAACGCCGGGCCAGCGCACGGCCACGCTGGCCATGTGTCGGATCATCCCGTCGCGGTCGAGGCCGGCGATGCCGGCCGGCGCCTCCATCGCGTCCACCACCCGTGCGTCGGGATCGATCAGATAGGCGCGGAAATTCGAGCTACCCCAGTTGATGCCGACGATGCAGCCTTGCGTGTGCTTTTGATTCATCTGTTTCTTGGCGTGGGTGGGGTGGCGATGCTCAGCGCCTGGTCACGCCGGCACCGCCGTCAACGGGGAAGACGCCGCCGGTGATCCAGCCGCTGCGATCGCTGGCGAGAAACCACGCCAGCTCGGCAATGTCCTGCGGCGTGCCCAGGCGTCCGAGCGGGTGGCGCTGGATGTTGCGTTCGCGCGCCTGCGCCGGATCGGGCTCACGGTCGAACGAAGACTGCAGCATCGCGGTATCTATGGAGGCCGGCGCGATGGCGTTGACGCGGATCTGCCACGGTGCCAGTTCCAGCGCCGCGGTTCGTGCCAGTTCCTCCAGCGCCGCCTTGGAACTGGCATAGGCGGCGAGCGTGGGCGTGGCGAAGCGGGCATTGATCGAAGTCAGCAGCACGATGGAACCGCCGCCGCGTTCGCGCATGCGCACGGCGCAGTGCCGCATCAGGCGCGCGGCGGCGATGACGTTGACCGCGTAGGTGTCGGCGAACAGTTCGTCCGCCGAGTCCATCAGCGTGCCGGGCGGACAGATCGCGGCGCAATGGACCAGCACATCGGCCGGGCCAAGCGCCGCCTCGAGTTCGGCCACGGCGACATCGATCGCCTCGGCCGAACGCAGGTCGGCGACCGCCGACGCGTCGGCTGCCGTTGCGCGATGCAGGTCCAGCGCCGCGACGCGTGCCCCGTCCTCCTGCAATCGGCGGGTGACGGCTGCGCCGATCCCGCCGGCGGCCCCGGTCACCAGGGCCACCCGACCCGCCATGCTGCCTTCGCTCATCCCGCGATTCTCCGCCTGCCGGTGCCTCAGAAGCGGAAGGTCACCGTCGCCTTGTAACCGCGACCGAACACCACGTTGGTGCGCAGGCCCTCGTCATACCCATCGAAGGTCTTCTGCTGGCTGTCGAGCAGGTTGATGCCGTCGAGCTGGAAGGTGATGCGGTCGTTGAGGTCGTAGCTTACCGTGGCCGACAAGTCCGAGTAGGTGTCGTTGTAGATGCCGGTGGCCGCCGCCGACAGCGCGACCAGGTACTCGTCGCGCCAGTTGTAGGCAAGGCGTGCACTGAACGGTCCCTGCTCGTAGTAGCCGATCAGGTTGGCGTTGTTCTTCGACAGGCCCGGGAAGGCCATCTCGTTGCCGTTGATGTCGGTGATCGGGGTCTTGGAGTCGATGTAGGTGTAGGTGGCGACGATGCCGAAGCCGCCGGCGATCGGTACCTGCGCCAGCAGCTCCAGGCCCTGGATGGTGGCGCTGTCGCCGTTGACCTTGCGGTTGATCAGGAAGTTGACGCCGCCGTAGGTTTCCGCACTCTGGCGCTGGACGATGAACGTCGACACGTCCTTGTAGAACAGGCCGGCCGAGAGCATGCCCTCGTCGCTGTAGTACCACTCCAGCGACAGGTCGTACTGGTCGGCCTCGAACGGATCCAGGCCCGGTGCACCACCGGTGCCGGTGCCGGGGGTGATCTGCACGCCGTTGTCGAACACCGCGTTGTTGTTGAGCGAGACGCCGTTGTTGAGGTCTTCGGTGTTCGGGAACGCGACCACGCGGGCCGCACCGCCACGCAGCACCAGGCTGTCATTGATGTCGAGCTTGGCGATGCCCGAGGGAAGCCAGTAGTCGTCATTGCGGCTGAACACCGTCGGCTGCGGCGAGCCGTTGGGATTGATCAGGTTGCCGGTGGAGTCCATGTCGCGACCGACGTAGCGCAGGCCGACGTTGCCCGCCAGCTGCATTTCACCGACAGCGGTATTGAGGTCGAGCTTGGCGTAGGCCTCGGTGAAGTCCTCGGCGATGTTGAACGTGCCGGCGTAGGCCAGCGTGTTGTTGGTTCCGTCCAGGCACTGCGGGTTCTGCGAGATCGACGGGAACGCAGTGAACGCCGCGCAACCGGTGAAGGCGCTGCGCGTGGCGGCCAGGAAGCTGCGCGGCAGGCCGGCGAACTCGCCGTCCATGAAGTCGTTGTTGCTGTGGACTTCGAGGAAGTCGCCGAGCTGGTTGGCGGGAATGCCGCCGGCCGGACGGATGTCGGCGCGCGACGGGTTCTGGGTGGTGTCGAGCGAGCTGTAACGGGCGCCAAAATTGAGTGCGCGGATCGCCGAATCGTCGAAGTCCCAGGTCCAGTCGGTGCGCGCCGCGGTGGTGTCGGTCTCGGCGCGATAGCGGTTGTCGAACAGGATCGACAGGCGCAGCTGGTTGGGATCGGTGAGGTCGACGCCGCGGACGTTGAAGCTGCCGAAATCGCCATTGGTCAGGTCGAAGTCGACCAGCGAGGTGCGGCCGACGACCGGCTGCAGGCGCATGTAGTTCTGGTGGTACTCGGCACTGGAGCTGCCGTAGGACACTTCCGCCGAACCACCCAGGTGGCCCTCGCCGCGGAACGTCGCGCGCAGTGCGCTCGACCAGACCTCGGCGTCGATGTCGGCAATCTCGGTGTTGACCAGCACCGGGCCGGCCGAGGTGCCCTTGATCAGGATGTCGTGCGGCGAGTACACCGCGTTCGACAGTGCCGCGCTGGGGTTGAAGGCGATCCAGTAGCGGTCGCGCTCGGCGTCCTGCTTGGAATAGAAGGTGTCGGCGGTCAGCTCGACGCCATCGGTCGGGCGCCACTGCAGCACCGCGCTGATGCCGTACTTCTCGCGATCGTCGTTGATGTCCTGCGCGCGCATGTCGGTGCTGCCAAAGCGCGTGCGCGCCGGCGTCACCGTGGTGTCGTTGAAGCGGGCGTAGCCGGAGAACGTGTCCAGGCCCTGCTGGACCACGTCGTACTTGCTGTAGGTCGCCGAGAGCAGGCCACCAAAGGTGTTGTCGCTGTTGCGACCCGACAGCAGCGTGAACAGTCCGCCGCCGCCGTTGCCACCGAGTTCGTCGTAGCCGGCTTCGGCCGTGACCACGTTCTGCGACGCGTCGCCGGCCAGCGGCTTGCGCGTCTCGATGTCGATGATGCCGCCCAGTGCACCGGCGATCTGGTCGGAACCGGCCAGCTTGGTGACTGACAGGCGCGAGATGAGTTCCGACGGCACCAGCGTCAGCAGGCCGTAGGTCGAGGTGTTGAGCTGGTCCAGGCCGTTGCCGCCGCGGCCGGTCGCATCGACGATCTGGCGGCCGTTGTACAGGATCACGTTCTCGCGCAGGCCGCGCACCAGGATGTCGCTGCCCTCGCCCATGCCGCGCTCGAGCTGGACACCGGCGACGCGGCCCAGCGATTCGGCGACGTTGGTGTCGGGCAGCTTGCCGATGTCGTCGGCGACGATCGCGTCGACGATCTGGGTCGAGTCGCGCTTGATGTCCTTGGCCGCTTCTAGGCTGCCGCGGATGCCCACGACCGTGACCTGGTCGAGCGTGCGCGGTTCGTCGCTGGCGCTGGTGGTGCTTTGGGGAGCCGGGGTCGCCGCTTCGGTTGCGGCGGTGGTGGTCTGCGCGGCTGCGGCCATGGATGCCAACAGCGCGGGTGTCATCAGTGTGGACAGAATCGTTCGACGAAGCTTGCGCATGAACCGGGCCTCCCCCCGAAGTCATTGCTGGGTCTGTTGCGATACGAACTGCTTGCGTTGTGTGGCTAATATAGCAATATATGCTCTGCGCAAAGCAAGGGTTTTTTCAGATAAATCGTTGCTGCAGCGCAATAAATGCCAGATTTCAATCGGTTGGCTTGTTGCCGTGGTAGCAACGTCCAGCCACACCACGCAGGCGTTACGAAACGGGGAAGCCATGAGCGAATCCACAGGGAAGGCAACGACGGGCACATCACCACTCACTGGTGCCGCACTTACAGGTGTGTTCCCCATCCTTCCGACCATCTTTGAAGACAGCGGTGCAATCGACTACGCCGGCACGCGCGCCGTACTCGAGTACATCCTTGCCGCGGGCGCCGACGGCATCGTGTTCCCCGGCCTGGCCAGCGAGTACGACATGCTCAGCAGCGAAGAGCGCCTGCAGATGACCGCGCGACTGGGCGAATGGATCGCAGGACGCGTGCCGCTGGTGATCGGCGCCAGCAGCCCCGATCCGGAACTGGCGATGCAGTTCGCGCGCGCAGGCGCCGATGCCGGCGCGGTCGCCTCGATGGTGCTCACGCCGCACCGCCACGCCAAGGACCCGCAGGCGATGGCCGATTACTTCTCGGCGATCCATGCCGCCAGCGGCATTCCGGTGATGCTGCAGAACGCTCCCGCGCCGATGGGCGTGGGGCTGGCCGTGGACGAAGTCGCCTGGCTCGCCGAACAGGTGCCGGGCATCCGTTACGTCAAGGAAGAAACGCAGCCTTCGGGCCAGCGCATCACCCAGCTGAGCGAACGTGCGGGCGACGCCCTCGACGCCGTGTTCGGCGGCGCCGGCGCGCGCTACGTCATCGACGAGCTCGTGCGCGGGGCCAAGGGTACGATGCCGGCTTGCGAAGTCACCGAGGTCCACGTGGCCATGCTCAAGCGTTTCGCCGAGGGCGACATCGATGGCGCGCGCGACCTGTTCGAGCGCAGCCTGCCGCTGCTCAGCGTGCAGGCAGTGTTCCGCTGGCGCCTGACCAAGGCGGTGCTCAAGCGCCGCGGCATCATCGGCAGCGATCACGTGCGCGCGCCGGGTCCGGCACTGGATGCGTTCGACCAGCGTGAAGTCGACGCGCTGCTTGCACGCATCGCCGACCTGGTCCCGCTCGACCGCGTGCCGGGAGCAGCATCGGCATGAGCAAGGTCCACCGCGTCGAAACATTCATCGTCACGGTGCCGCGCGACACGCCCTACCTGGGCCCGCTCGGCCCCGGCGAGCGCGTCAATGAGCGTGGCTATGTCGTGCGCAGGGGCAACGGCACGATCTATCCCTCCGTCGACCGGTCGGTCGTCGTGCGGATCACCACCGAGGATGGTGCGGTCGGCTGGGGTGAAACCTATGGCATCTGCGCGCCACGGGCGGTGTGCGAGATCGTCAACGACCTGCTCGCGCCGGAACTGATCGGCCGCGAGCCGGAAGACGTGGAGCAGATCTGGGACGACCTGTACGGTCTGATGCGTGTGCGCGGCAGCTTCGGCGGCTTCTATGTCGACGCCATCGCCGCGCTCGATATCGCCCTGTGGGATCTTCGCGCACGCGCCCTGGGCAGTCCGCTCTGGCGGTTGCTCGGCGAACGTCAGCGCGATCACGTGCCCGGCTACCTGTCGGGCTTGCCTGCCGCGACCGTCGCCGGCCGCGTGGAGATGGCGCGCGAGTTCCAGCAGCAGGGCCACGATGCCTTCAAGATCCACGCCGTCGTCAGCAGCGAAGGGATCGTCGAAGAGACCGCTGCACTCCGCGCGGCCCTGGGCGACGAAGCCGAACTGATGGTCGACCTGCACTGGAAGTTCGACGCCGACCAGGCACTCGCAGTGATCGACCAGCTGGCGCCGTACCGCCTGCAGTTCATCGAGGCGCCGGTGAAACCGGAGGATGTCAGCGGCCTGGCGCGTGTCGCGCGCGAAGGCGTGATTGCCGTCGCCGCCGGTGAGGAGTGGCACACCGAGTACGAGGCACGTCTGCGGCTGGAAGCCAACGCGGTGCGCTACATCCAGCCCGAGATGGGACACACCGGCATCACCCAGTTCCTGCGCATCTCGCGACTGGCGCAGGCGGCCGGCGTGGAGATCGCACCGCACGCGACCATCGGCACGGGCATCTTCCTCGCGGCCAGCCTGCACGCATCAACGGTGGTCAGCGGCCTGTGGCGCCACGAATGGCAGCACTCGGTGTTCGCCCGCTCGCTGGAACTGCTCGACACCGACATGAACTACGCCGATCGCCATTACCACCTGCCGAGCGGACCCGGCCTGGGCGTGACACCGGGCCAGCGCTTCTGGAATTACGCCGAAGGCGTCGCCTGAACGGCATTGCCATCGAGTGACTGGATCAGGCGCGAATGCCGCGCCTGACGCACGGCCAGCCACGCCAGCAGCATCGCGATGGGATGCAGCATCGCCATCAGCACGAAGGTACGGTCGAACTGGTGCCCGGCGACGAGCTTGCCCACTACCTGCGTTGACAGCATCCCGCCCAGGCCACTGCCGGCACCGATGAAACCAAATACGGTGGCGATGTAGCGGCTCGGGTACAGATCCACCACCAGCGTGCTGATGTTGATCTGGAACACCAGGTGGGCGAATGCCACGAGCGAGGCGATCGCGAACAGGATGGTCAGCGGCGGATGGAACGCGGCGATCAAGCCCAACGGCGCCAGAATCGCCGCGCCGGTCATCGCCACCAAGCGACTGCGCACCGGCGTCATGCCACGCTTGATCAGGCCACTGGAAATCGCACCGCCGCCGATGCTGCCGACGTCGGCCGCCAGGTACACCAGCCATGCAAGCGACGCGACCGCCACCAGTGTCATGCCGCGCTGGTCGTTGAGGTACTTGGGGAACCAGAACAGATAGAAGTACCAGACCGGATCGGCCACCGCGCGCGACAGCACCAGCAGCCACATCGTGCGGTCGCGCAACAGGTTGCGCCACAGCGAGCCCTCGCTCTTGATCGGCGCCGCATCGGCGCTTGCCGGTACCGCAGCGGCCGTATCGCCGCGCGGCTTCGACGGAAAGATCCACCACCACGCGACGATCCAGAGCAGGCCGACCGCACCGGTGGTGATGAACGCCCAGCGCCAGCCGAACACCACCGCGATGCCGCCGATCAATGGCGGCGCGATCGTTGCCCCGACCATCGCGCCGGCGGTGTAGATGCCCAGCGCCAGGCCGCGCTCCTGCGGCGGGAAATGCTCGGAGACGACCTTCGAACCAACCGTGTAGTTGCCCGGCTCGCCGAGACCGAGCGCGAAACGGGCCGCGCCGAGTTCGCCGGCGGTGCGCACCAGTCCGGTGAACAGGTTGGCGATCGACCACCAGCCGACGAACAGCGCCAGCGCCACCTTCGACCCGAGCCAGTCGGTGATGCGCCCGGCCAGCAGGTAGGCGATGGTGTAGGCGAAAAGGAACAGCTGCACCACTCGCGCATAGGCAGGATCGTCCATGCCCAGGTCGCGCTGGATGGTCGTCGCCAGGATCGACAGCGCCTGGCGGTCGAGATAGTTGATTACGGTGGAGACAAACAGCAGGGCGAGCAGTGCCCAGCGGACGCGGGCCGATCCTTTCCAGTTCACGAAGTTACCGCCCGCTCCCCAAAGGTGTCGCTGGACGGTATTGCTAATTTAGCAACACGTCAATCCGCACTGCACCACGCCAGCCGGCCCTGATCACCCGATTGCCTTGACCGCCTCGCGCAGCGCAGCGACCAGATCGTCGGTCGCCGACTCGGGGATCCAGCCCGACATGGCGATGCCCGCATGCACCGGGTCGCCCATGGGCACGGCGACGATGTGGTGGTCGCGGTCATCGGCCACGTGGATGCGGGCATAGCCCTGCGCGCGGGTCACCTGCAACGTGGCCAGCAGCGAATCGATGCCCTCGGGGAAATTCGGGATCTCTTGACCTGCATAGAGATCGCGGACTTCCTCGTCGGTCATCTGCGCGAGCAGGACGATGCCGATGCCGCTGGTGGTCGCCGGCAGCAGACCGATGCGGCCCAGGCCACGCGCGGCCTCGATGCCCGGCGGCGCATGGAACAGGTAGCTGACGCTGTGGTTCCACAGCACGCCCAGGGCGACGGTGTGGCCGAACCGGCGCAGCTCTTCCAGCACCGGCAGCGCGCGCCGGATCAGGCCGGAGGCGAACAGGCTCTGCGCCGCCAGCACATGCATGCCGGGACCGGCGGTGTACTTGCGGTTGGCGGTCTGGCGCGCAATGCCCAGGTAGGCCAGCGTCTTGAGCAGGCGATTAACCCGGGTCGGGTTCGCATCGAGCTGGCGCGCCAGCTCCCGGCAGCCCACGGGCTCGGGCGAGGACGCCAGCGCCTGCAGCGTGGCGATCCCGTCGATCAGGCTCTGGTTGGGCTGCGCGTTTGGCTTGGCTTTCATGCGTTCAGGGTAAACGCGAACGGCGCTGACGGACAGATGGCTGCTATATGCGCAACGAAAACGCCCTTGGGTCCCCGCCTTCGCGGGAATGACGGGCCACAAAAAAGCCCCGCGAATGCGGGGCTTTCTCGTCACGGCTTACCGACAACCGATCAATCGATATCGAGGAAGCTGCGCAGCTGCTCCGAACGGCTCGGGTGACGCAGCTTGCGCAGCGCCTTCGCCTCGATCTGGCGGATACGCTCACGCGTCACATCGAACTGCTTGCCGACTTCCTCGAGGGTGTGGTCGGTGTTCATGTCGATGCCGAAGCGCATGCGCAGCACTTTGGCTTCCCTCGGGGTCAGGCCGGCGAGCACGTCGCGGACCGTCTCGGTCAGGTTGATGTTGGTGGTGGCCTCGACCGGGGACTCGATGTTCGTGTCCTCGATGAAATCGCCCAGATGCGAATCCTCGTCGTCGCCGATCGGGGTTTCCATCGAGATCGGTTCCTTGGCGATCTTCATGACCTTCCGGATCTTGTCCTCCGGCATGTCCATTTCTTTCGCCAGCTCTTCCGGAGTCGCTTCGCGGCCGTACTGCTGCAGCATCTGGCGGCTGATGCGGTTGAGCTTGTTGATCGTCTCGATCATGTGCACCGGGATACGGATGGTGCGCGCCTGGTCGGCGA
>Ga0209025_1005567_pt1 | contig 10204 bp, 8 predicted proteins | sample AraplaMF_Col_mLB_FD_184256 | JGI IMG/M metagenome (GOLD analysis project Ga0209025, IMG submission 184256) | Arabidopsis root microbial communities from the University of North Carolina, USA - plate scrape MF_Col_mLB (SPAdes) (version 2) | ecosystem: Host-associated > Plants > Roots > Endosphere ...
AAGGACAAAAGCAATTACTCACAATTGCCCGCGCCCTTCTAGCGGATCCAAAAATACTCATACTCGACGAAGCAACAAGCTCAATCGACACTCGTACAGAAGTACTCATTCAAAAAGCGATGGAAAACCTCATGGAAGGCCGAACAAGCTTCATCATCGCTCACAGATTATCAACAATCCGTGATGCGGATTTAATCCTTGTCATGAAAGACGGAGATATTGTAGAACAAGGTAATCATGAAGAGTTATTGAATGCTGATGGTTTCTATGCTTCACTTTATAATAGTCAGTTTGAAGGTGCGGATGCCTCTTAAACTTAAAGAACACTCCTCTTTAGAGGAGTGTTTTATGTATGGTATTTGATAATGAAGAACAGACGTTGAATTGTTATAGAAGACATATCTTGATGAGCTCATTTTAGAAACAACAAGAGAGACCAAATAAAACCTCCTTGCAGACGGTTTTACTTTACGCTTATACGTTTCCTTTCTCTAACTCCATTGCCATGTCATTTAATACGTTTTCTTTCAAATAAAGAAACGCCGCTTGCTCTTCTTTCGTCATACCACGAAAATCATGTATACCATCTAGCAATAACCAACTCACATCACCTATGATATTACGATATCGCTTCTGTTCTATCTCGTTAGGTATCATCGTAATCATTTCCTCGACACTAGCGATTGAGAACCTGCGCTTTGCCCCATCGATAAAATACACCGAAATGCAATCAATCGTATTATTAATTTCGAAATAATATGTATTATGACCACGCTTCACTTCTGCAATATGCCGTATTAACTCCTGTCCTTCTGATACAGATACTTTGCACTTCGCCAACTGCTTCATTTTGTTCTCTCCTTTACTGTAATTTGCCCCTCTATCACATGTAAAATTTTAGCACTTTAAAGTTAACGAAATGTAAATATAGTATAAAATTACCATTAATGATGGTTAACTTTATATATATTTTCCATGTGGAAAATTAAAGGTCGAGGAATGGTAAAGTGGTAGCCGTTTGCATCAATGCCGGAGCAATTCACTGGTATAAAACAAATCGTTGAAGAACAGACGAAAATACCACGCCCTATTATTACACAAGATGCAAAAGAAGAAATCGAAAGAGCACTACTTGAATCAATGAAATTACAAAAGACAATTATGATTTCTTTTTACCAAAACGGACAAATTCTACATGAGACAGTCGTTACAAAAGTGATTGCACGCCAAACAAAAATGGTATTTTTTCAAGACTTGTTCGGGTTTACATTACGGTTAAAGTTTGATGATATCGTAGGTGTTGATTCAAATTTATTAATGGCTATTCCAGGTATATATACGCATCGCTCGAGACATTACCTAGAATTAGTTCTACCATTAGAAATGTCGAAGTCTTTGCTTTTTTAAACTATATGGACTATTACAGACTGTATTTTGTTAAACCTAATTCTATTTACAAGAACTTTTTTGGTATTATGAAATCTAAACTTCTCTATATCAGATTTAACAAGGCACAATGTTTGATAAGCTCGCATCCTAAAGGGTATGCCTGTGCAAAATTTTGATGAGACTCCAAAAGTATCGTTTTCAGATATAATCATACTAAAAGAGTCGATGTTTATTATAAAAACATCGACTCTTCCTATTAGAATTCCTTTAAGTCAATAACTTGTCCATTCAAACCATCTAAATCTAATTTATATATAACTTCACTAATATGTTTAGGCAATTGTCCATCAATAAAACTTTCTGGTACGATTTTTGGAAAATTTTCATCGATTTCATATTTCATTACTTCGAGCAGACGATATGATTTTGTACGAATTTCACTGCCAATTGGGTATTTTAGTTTTTCTAGTGCACGTTCGATTTCCGATTCCCCTACGTCCAATTCTACTAATTTTGTAACCATATCTTGAATAGAAATACCGTATACAGCAGGCTCAAAACGATAAAATAACAAATATTTTGCTTTTAACTGATATTGACTATTAATTGTAATTTGTGAGCCATAACGTGCTACAGTCGATTTCACCTCATAGCAACCATCATTACAATTAAAATCAACAGAACCACCAAATGGTCCTACCCAAGAAACGTCTTTTTCTTGTTTCAACAAATAATAGTAACTTAGCATTTCAGCTAGTACGCTATAGGCTGCTTTTTCAATATTGACATTGCCCATCAGTTCTTTCATCGCATGCCACCAAGAAATCGGATTCTGTTGGATTTCTTGATACGATTCTGCATCGAGTACCTTCTCTAAAAAGCCCGCACAAATAATCGCAAAATCATCGTATAACTTCGGATGATCAGATACGAGTATTAATAAATGACGTTCTTCACCACCAAGTACATATTCTTTCGTATAATAAGAAATGCTGGCGAACTGCTCATTTACATGTTTATCTGCCGGGATTTCAATGGCAACACCTTGCAAACCATCAATTTTCACAATCCAATAATACTGCTCTTTTAATGTAACGGAACGCTTTGCAGATGTTCGAAAATAAGCGAAGCCCTCTCTAATTTTTCGTATTATTTCCATATACTAGACTCTTTTCTCCAATTTTGCTAAAGTCATTTAAAAAATACTTATACAAATCTGTTACGTATGTTTCTATGCCACCTTCTACTAAACTAGGCTCAATCATATTTAACCTCACTGTATTTAATTTTAAAACACGACGAAATAACTGTGGCACTTTGCTATTAGCATGTACTTTATACTGGCGCATCATTTCGCGTGTTAGTTCCACACGATAACCGCCGCTACCTGAACGGTCGAGTAGCTGAAGGATTTCATCTGCCGAATTATCTTTTAATGTATCGAATGTTTCTTCCTCTGTTCCTTGCCAAGAAAGATAAATGTACCACCAAATACTTTTCAACCAAATACGACGTGTTCCTTTATAAAAACGTTGATCATTCAACCCAAAACGTTCGTATACTAAGTCAGGAAATACTTCCAACGATAAATAACGCCACATCTCATCTTGAGCTGCCAGTCTCTCGTTAAAACCGTAGTCTTCTTTTAGCACGCGGTACAATATCAATCCCATATGCAAATCAAATGCATAAGAATTAATTTTCTTCATTTCATTCATTAAAAATGTTTTCTTTTCGTTCATCATGATTTCACGTAACTCATCAAAAGGAGTTTTGACTTGGCAAGGTACGCAGTTTTCTGGTCCGGCCTCAATTTGTTGAAACTTAAATTTTGCTTGCGCTTTCGTATAGACTACATCTTCCCACACTACATTTCACCTGCCTTTATTCGTGGTTCTAAATCTTTGCGTAAAGACATCGCTAGTTTTTCTGGCGTATCGAAATCCCAGTTTAACGTTGTTTTAAAATAATGCATGACTTGCCCGATAGAACCTTCTTCACAGTTTTTCCCTTCCTTAATATCTTGCCAATCTGTACATTCCATTAAGTTTTGCAAAATAAGTTGCAAGGCGCCCGCCAAAAACTCAACATATAATGCTTGATCGATCTTCGTTTTCGGTTTTTGAATCGATGGAAATGCAACATGAGCTTTATTTAGATAAATTGTGATATATTCTTTATCAAACGGTTCAACTAGCGGCTCCGAATAATTAAAATCTACATACCATAATGGTTTGTCTGGCTCGTTTACTATTACAATTGGGAACGTCGAGCCAGAACCATCTAAAATGAAAACCCATTCTACCAACTCTCCTAAAATTGTACCTGGTAGTTGTGCTTGCCCCCGCATAGTATTACAGCTCACCTTTTTCAAATAAATAACGAGGGAAATATATACTTCACCAAATAATTTATCCTTTTGGAAATAATAATCAATAGGGATAATCATGTCATTTGGTGTTGTATCCGTAATCGTTGCGAGCGCAATTATACCTCGCTGAGAAGATTGCTTCGACATCCACTGCAATGCGATCCCTAACTCTGCATCAGCATTGACCAATTGAGTAGGGCCAAACAAACTAGATGGACGACCTAATACTAAATTACCTAATAGCCCAAAACCTTTTTCCATATAGCTCCAGCTATCATCATCATTACTTAACAATATTTTATATTCATAGTCTTCTGTTTGATTGAGGATTTGCTTTGTACCATCTTCATCTTTATAGAAAAATTGCAGATCAATTGATACGTCCAGCAGTTCTTCCATTACCTCATCATAAAGCCGATTCATACTAATCTTATTAGCCATTATTTACACTTCCTTCTGGCTTCATCAACATTTCAATTTGCAGATGAGGGTCTGTACAAGTGAAAACTAAAATGCCCTCGCATTCTACCAGTTGTTCTGTTTTCTCAATCCGTACAGCATGTAGCACTTTTTTATTACTTTTTTGGGCAGCGGATCTACCGAACAGTCCGACCGTATTTGGGAGAGAAATACGCGTAATTTGTGCAGGGAATGGTGTACCCACACTGTCTGCAGATTCCCAATCTTCTGCGGAGATTTTCCCACCTTCGGAAGCAATAACTATCTCTAATGTGAATGCAGCCACATTTTTCGTCAACCTCAGCTGAAAATTAACTTCTAAAGCGCCTGTATCTAAATATTTTTGAGAGACAATCGTAAAACTATTGCCGCGACTTCCTTTATTTATAGTGTTTCTTTGACCTCCAGCTCGATTACGACTCGACGCACGACGACCAAATCCAGTCGGTGGCAATAGCAACTTTCCGACATTACGTGCTAATGTATTCATCCCTTGCTTTTCTTTCACTTCTTCCTTTGTTTCATAGGAAGCTTTCATCTTTCGGCGTACTTGTGAACGAATTTTCTCTACAATATCGAGTGGCTTACTTTTGATAATAATATCCGTCCAAGACGTATGATCAGCCATCTCGCTTTTTCTTAAATACGCCTCTAAATCAATGACATCATCATCTGGATTAAGTAATTTCGTATTGGAATTTGGCACAAAAATAGCAACCAAATATTCATCCTCCTCCGTTGCACCAAGTCCTTTACACCATTCGCCATCCGTTTCATAATTGACAATCATCCCTGGTCTTCGCGTATAAGCCATCAATGGTGCATTTTGCTCACCCATCGGATTTTTTTCATTCACACATGTAAACGGACTCGGACCATTCAGTGGCGCTAGCATATCCAGCTCCTTCTTCGTGAACTTTTTATATGCCACTCGTCCCGTGTTATTTACTTTATTGTGTTCAAAATAATTACGAATTTGAATATCATTGACAAAATAACGATTTGTTTTACCACCGAGTACAGCAGCGTTGTACATCATTTGCAGCTCAAGGAATAATGGTAAAAATTCATCCTTTTCCAGTCTCTCTCCATTGACATGTCCGTCTAGATATTTGCCATAAGTATATTTTTTATTAGCTAATCGCGGTGCATACCAACGTTGCATTGCCACACGAATATAATCTACTACATTCGATTCCCACGGTTTGTTTTCATCTGTATTAATTTCGTGCTTAATAAGTAACTTCTGTTCATTGATAAATGGAATAATAATTTTTGTCCCTAGGCGCTTTCCCTCAAACGGCTCAATAGATAAGGATTGTAAAATATCACGAATCATTACTTCATCTGTAATTGGAATTGTATCACAACTATCTGGTGCTACAGGTTGACCCCACCAAGCAATTCCGCTCGAGACTCCCCTTCCAGAATTCGGAATAATCGAATCTGGTAATTTCTCGTTTTCTACTAATGTCACAGCTAAACGATGCTCGTACTGACCATCGTCATTTAAAACATGTGAATAGTAAACAACCAAACCAATGCCTACACGGAAATAGACAGTCTTCCCTAATCCCCAAGACCCGCCAGCACCTGGTGTTTCTTGCGCCATACTAATCCCATAAATCAACTTGAAAATATTTCCATTTGGGGATTTTTTAAAGTCTAATGAACCAGTTAATCCGGTTGTGTTGGCATCTTCAATATAAATCGCCTTTTGTGGTGAGGCTCCAAACTTTTCGTTTAATCGATCTGTAATTCCATCTAAATGCTTAGAAAAGTTTGTGACATTGACATCCTTGATGCCAATGTCCACATACACTGAATCATGCCCTTCTACACGAATACCCGCATCTAAACTATTTTGCACAGCTTCACGTACAAGTAAATCTAAAATCGGTAAATCGTTATTTTGAATAAGTTTTAATAATGAATTACCAGTTTGGGACATTTTTCCAAACTCTGCAATCTCAATTTGCATTACTCATTTCCTTCTTCCGTTTCTGACTCATCCATCGAATTTTCAATACGAATCGATAATTTTGTCGCTAAATTTTTTCCCGACCGATAACCCGGCACAAATAAACTGACACCAATTAGATCTTCTAAAGCATTTAAGTCATAACGTCTATTAGCTTCTTTTATATTTGGACGTTGTTCTTTTTCAAATTTCGACTCTTTGTTAATTCGGTATAAAAGCAGCTGCGGTGTTAAACCAATACCAGCGGCTTTACGTATTTCATTGATAACACTTTTCTTTGGTTGTTTTTGATCAATTTCTTCTAATTGATCTTCGATACGTGCACGTTCTTCTTTCCCAGCTTGCGTTAACTTAAATTCCTCTGGAATCGAGTCATACATCTCTTTCGTCATATCTGCATATAAATCTGATGGCGTACGTAACACACCAATATTAATTTTTTCGCTAGTTGCCGACCCACGACGACTACGTGTAATTAGCCCTACACCACGATCACCTACTATCCATTGTTTATGTGCGTCATCATCTAACTTACCGCTACCAGATAACACGACATTCCAATTTGTATAGCCGGCTTCCGATTCTTTCTTTTGATACCATTCAAAGAAGGTTTCCATATTGGAGAATTCGCTCTGTTGACTAAACTTGAACTTACGGAAAAAGCCATCCATAATTTGATGGAACGGCACATCTTCCCAATAAAGACCACGACTATTACGTGTTTCATTTGGCGTTCCTAGACGATTTAAAAAATGCTCCGTTACTTCTATATTTTGTCTTTGAATGGTAGCATCATCATCAAAGACAATCGTTTGACTCGATGTCCCAGAGAAGTCCAAATCAATTTCTTCTGCACTTTGCATACGATTTTTCGCTGTAATACGCAACCACGTTAGTTTTGGTGAGTTTTTAATTTTTGGTCCGTATTCGTCGGCAGCCATACCTTCATAAATATATGTTTCAATATCCTCACGTAATTCTTCTTCAAGGGTCGCCATAAACCTAAACTTCGCCTCTGTATCCGTTGTTAGCCAAATACGCGGTAACATTTCATAACCTTTGCGGTAACCAAAGAAACGCCCCATTTGGAGTAATGTATCTGCCTGAGAAGTCGTTCGAAGGAAATATGTGCTCACTAACCCTTCAATTGTTAAACCACGGGATAACGTACTACCACCAATAACAATAAATGCTGGTGCCGGGGCTGGGTAATTCGGTAAATTGGGATCAGGATAAGCTAAACGGACATGCTCTAATTCTTCCGTGATTCCATTATTTGCACAGTTATCTATACATAAATGCAGACCGTCATGATATACCAATCGCTTTGTATCTTCTAAAACGTTGATGTGAGAAGGATGCTGACGGATTAAACGTTTTAGCTCTTTTTCAATTTTTTCAAATGGCGGATAATCCTTCACTTCATCTTTATTTGGGTATACCTCAAATTCCATTTCGAAGTCTTCTTTTGTAAACTTTTTCTGCTCCTGTTCATATAGTACGCGACACGCTTCAATGATTTCCAATTTCGATGTACTACCGAAATAACTGTTAATTAAATCCGCAAAAATTTGATGATGCGCTTGCTTTTGACTCGTATGTACAAGCATACTAATCGGCTTTTTATATTTGCGATACCGCATAATTGAAGTCGCTAGTAAAAACCAATGGAGTGCCTCTTTAAATGATTCCGGTAAGTAAAATCCCGTTTCTTTATGGATACGATTGACTAAATCACGGTCAGTTTTTGTAATTTCACGTACTAATGGTAATCCACGATAATATTCATTGTTCTCTAATCCAAAAATTTGTTTTGCACCAAAATATTCTTTCGCTGGATTTAATACCGCGACAAAATCTTGTGGAAATAGGGATTCATCTGAAGCTTCATTTAAAAAGTTAGCATAAGGTGTAGCCGTATAACTGACGTAATTCATACTTAACGGTTTCGAACCATCATTTGCTTGAATCTTCACTAACTCTACAATTGCTTTATTCAATGCAGTACGTTCTGCCAATAAATCATTTACATCATTTGTATTGATTCCGCCTTGGTCCGATTCATCATCAATGATTAAAATACGCATTTGCGAAAGCTTTTTGCCATCTTCTTTTAACCAAAGGATTAAATCATTTAAACGTGTTTTATTTTTCAAGCATACATTTAAGTAACGTTCACGTGACCCTTTATTTAATAAAAGACTGCTTACTTTATGTGAAGAACTTGGCTTTGATGAAAGCTGACTTAAACGTTCCCAAGAAAGATTACCTGACGTTTTTAAATCACTTAATAGACGTTCTTCTGTTTGTTTTCGCAAATTTTCTATTGTTCCGGATAAAACAATGAATAAATTAAACTCCCAATCAGCAGACATTGCCATTAATGCAGCCATACTCGCAGTTTTACCAGACTGCACATGACCAATGGTTAAACCTTTAATCGGTTTATCAGTCTCTACTCGAATCTTCCTTAAAATACCAATAGTTGTATTTTCTATATCTTTTACCGATTCATCAGTCCAACCTTGTCCGATTAGCTTGTTCTTATACAATTGCCAGCTACTCGCCGCGCCACCTGGGATCGTCAAATCATTATCTTGACGACGACTTAAAATGCGATTATTGGCAATTTTTTCTTCGAACAGGTGTTCTTTTTCTTCTGCTTCACGTATAAACTTAACAATTGCTAACCACATTGGTGCATTTAAATCTTCGGGAATCATATCATCTTCTTGTAATTGTTCGAGTTTGTTTTGCAGCCCTTCTTCGTCCTGCTTGCCGTAATATTTAATAAAATCCCAGTCGCGTCCTCTATTACGCAACTTTCCGATTGCCATTCGATGCTCATCATATTTTGGAGAAGAAAAATCATTCATCATGTTCGTCGACATTATTATGTACCTCTCTTTCTATCTTAAAAAAATACTTCATTATTTCATACATAATATTAATCTCATTTTTAACATTTCAATATAGTAAAAAAAAGAGAGAGAACCTTCTTAAAATATAAGCTGCTACGTGCCTACATTTTAAGAATGAACCTCTTAATTTAATACTTATAATTAGTTTATCAAATAAAGACGACAAAAACAGTAAAACCTCTCTAATGACCTACAGATTTCCACCTATTGATTAACTATAGGAAATGATACCGACTACACTGACATCGTAGAGGTCAGGGGTTCGAGCTTCCTATGCTCCATACGATAAACCAGCGGGATAACCCGTGATATATTAAAAGTTCTGTTTATATCTTGTTCTTCGAAGACATCAAAATTTAAACTTTATGCTGATCATATAACTGTTTTGTGCAGACCTCTATCAGTAATCTTCGTTCTATCATATTTTTAATAATTTATCTACACTTACTAAACAATTACGAGGCTCACACTTAGAAAAATGTTAAAAATATTTAAAGTCTAAATCACAATTTCACATATGTTCGTTTTATCTATTATGCACTACTTGTCTAATGGCTAAAATACACAAGTACCTCTCTATTATATTCCAGAAATAACAAGTGACATTTTTTTATATTCAGATATTATTAATTTATTATATTAAAATTAATTAATGATAAAGGGGGTAGAATGCCTCATCCGCTTTTTTATATCACATTTTAAATACCTATCCGGATATTGAAATTGAGTTAATTATCGGAATGGCAAAAAAAATATGGAATTAAAAGGTAGGACCATAATAGGTATGTTCAAATCATGAATGAAAATCAGAGAATTAGCATTAATTATCAAAAATCTCTTCCAGGTGTACATACAAAGATCTATTACTGGGCTAACGGCAGATTATTAAACGATTCCATTACTTTTATCGGCTCTGCTAATTTTTCTTGGAACGGTTTCCGTGATCAGCGTGAATTGCTGGCCCAAGCATATTACACAAATATTGATGATGTCTTTAATGTAACAGATACCATTTCCTGTATAGACCCAGATGTTGAAGATCATATTAATTTCTACAATGTTACAATTGAGAGACAAAATGAT
>Ga0209025_1005570_pt1 | contig 10202 bp, 7 predicted proteins | sample AraplaMF_Col_mLB_FD_184256 | JGI IMG/M metagenome (GOLD analysis project Ga0209025, IMG submission 184256) | Arabidopsis root microbial communities from the University of North Carolina, USA - plate scrape MF_Col_mLB (SPAdes) (version 2) | ecosystem: Host-associated > Plants > Roots > Endosphere ...
CACCACATTGAACTGGCCATCAGCCTTGATCTCGCCGATAAACACCGACTTGTGCAGGTGGTGGTTCTTCTCGTCCATCTTGCTCACGATGCCGGAAGGCGCGTTAAAGGTCTGGCCGGCCATGGCGGCGATCACCTTGTCGGTGTCGGTGGACTTGGCCTTCTCGACGGCCTGCTTCCACATATTGATGCCGATGTAGGTGGCTTCCATCGGGTCGTTGGTCAGAGGCTTGTCGGAGCCGGGCAGCTTCTTGGCCTTGGCATAAGCAGACCACTTCTTGATGAACTCGGTATTGGCCGGGCTCTTGATGGACTGGAAGTAGTTCCAGGCGGCCAGGTGGCCGACCAGGGGTTTCGTGTCCACACCGCGCAGCTCTTCTTCACCGACCGAGAAGGCCACCACAGGCACGTCCTTGGCCTTGAGGCCGGCATTGCCCAGCTCTTTGTAGAAAGGCACGTTCGAGTCGCCGTTGATGGTGGACACCACGGCCGTCTTGCCGCCTTGCGAGAACTTCTTCACGTCGGCCACGATGGTCTGGTAATCGCTGTGGCCAAACGGGGTGTATTTCTCGTCGATGTCCTTGTCGGCCACGCCCTTGCTCTTCAAATAAGCGCGCAGGATCTTGTTGGTGGTGCGGGGGTACACGTAGTCGGTACCCAGCAGCACCCAGCGCTTGGCGCCGCCGCCGGCCTTGCTCATGAGGTAATCAACCGCAGGAATTGCCTGCTGGTTGGGCGCCGCGCCCGTGTAGAACACGTTCTTGGACAGCTCTTCACCCTCGTACTGCACGGGGTAGAACAGCAGGCCGTTCATTTCTTCCACCACAGGCAGCACCGACTTGCGCGACACAGACGTCCAGCAGCCGAAAATCACGGCAACCTTGTCTTGGCCCAGCAGTTGTTTGGTTTTTTCAGCAAACAGAGGCCAGTTGGAGGCCGGGTCCACCACCACGGGCTCGAGCTTTTTGCCCATCACGCCGCCCTTGGCATTGATTTCTTCAATCGCCATCAGCACGGTGTCTTTCAGCGTGGTTTCCGAAATGGCCATGGTGCCCGACAGGCTGTGCAGCACGCCAACCTTGATCGTGTCCTGGGCAAAAGCGGGCACGGCGCCCAAGGCGGCCAGTGCGACGGCGGCGGTCATCGCCTTGAGGGTAAATCGACGTTCTTGCATGTGATCCTCTCCGGTAAATAGATAGGTATGGGGGTAAGTGAATCGCGTTTCGCTGCGCAAAAGCCAGGAAAAACAAGGCTTTGGCGCAACGATGAGTGGATTCTGGGGACCGGAGGGGGATTGGGGAATACGCCGGGTGGCGTATGTGGGGTAGGGGCAAATGGTCGGACCGCAGCTCTTTCACAGAGTTAACTACGTTATGCGCTCACTTTCGAGATACCGACAACATGTAGCTCCCACTATTAGCGGTTGGCAGCGAGGATCAGCCCGGGAGTTTGGTAGCGCCTGCATCGCTCAACGAACATAGACAACAGCTTTCACTTGCTCAGAAGAATGTCCTTCTTAGGCTAAACCTAACGTCCGCAGTAGTCGTTACGGTTGCCTCTTCCAGTTTTTCTTCAGAGGCCCATGCGCTCGAAGTTTTGGTTAACCTAAGAGTCTTGTTGGCCCGTACAACGGGAACTGAAATCTGAGGGCGCTGAGCCCTCCGGCTACGAGCTGTATCCGTTACCCACGAATCGACCACTTCTTCACGAACACGCCCTGTGAGCTGTATGGCTTCAGCTAAGGTGCGTATCAGTTCATGGGGGAGCGAGATGAGAAGCGTCGTATCGACGGGTTCAAGACTTTCAGTTGAAGGCTCATTCTCGTTTTTTGGATCCTCGCGCTGTTCAAATGCCCGATATTTGACTTCTTTGACCCATCTTTCGCCGTCACGCTCAAAGCCAGAAAACCTCATCTCCCCTGAAACCAAATTCTTAACGAAGTCTGCGTACTCTGAAGGCACGGCCCCTCGACCAATTGCCGACGCGGTCTGCCACAAGCCGGCTGCGCTTAGGGCTTTAGCAAGTGATTGGCGCCGCACCTCCCGAGCAACTCGGCTTTTAGGAACTCTTTCTTCGAGCGACTTCAAGCGGTTATCGATCGCAGGATCCGCAAAAACCAGTTCGGGGCCTGATTGGCTTCTGTGTTGAGGAACAAAAAGGCCAGAAACCATGCAAGAAGAAAACATACCGCCATTCGACACGTTGTTTTTTTGCTCAACTCCCCGCGCAAGCGCATGACGTAGGTATCGATGAATCTGCGTACCCTTGCACTCCAGGATGTGTAGCCGTCCGAGCGAATCTGTAGCGATGAAGTCAGGCAGCTTCGCGGGGCCATTTGCGGCTCGTCCTGCTGGGGCGGCGACACCTCGAAGCAGTCGTTCCAAAATATATCGAGTGTCCGAGAAGTCCTCGAACGAAAAATTCTGCTTTAAAAATAAGGCTGGAAAAGCCATTCCGAAGTCATCGGACAAGATGGTCTTTTGATGTGGGTCAATTTGGCCCCAGAGAGCCCTCAGTCTCAGTTCAGTATGCCGATTCGAAACGGCCGCACCGTATCGCAGCCATGCCCAAAACGTTGACAAATGAAAAGCTCGATATCTCGGCGGCGAGGTAAGTATGCCCACCTCAAGCATTGCCGAAAGCACGTCAGCAGACCACTGAATGCTTGGAGGAAGTCCGGGCAGCAATTGAGCCGTCCCGAATGAAGCGTCTGTACGAACATGGATGTTTTTTTGCATGAACTCCCTCTCTCGATAACTTCTATATCGCCAACGTCACCCCCAGAGAGCATCGTAGTTTGCTGAGCGTGAGGAAGGAGGTCGCTGTGGCTTCCGAATCAGCACCGGCAACGGCATTGGTGAATCTACGCCCACGACCATCGCCTCTCCCTGCCCTAGAGTAGGCAAAAACGAAGCGGCCGAAGCATCGAGATCTCCACATGCCTTTTCGACGACATTTCTATCCCGCTCGTTAATCAACCGATGAACAACAAACATGCCCATCTGGCTTAGCACATCCTCCGGAACATCCCGAGGGCGCTGGGTCGCCAGGACGCACGTCAGTGAGTACTTTCTCCCCTCCTTTGCGATGAGGCCGAAAGCGTCAAGGTCTGTACGCGAAAATTCGTCTCCGACTGATTTGTCCAAAAACTGATGCGCCTCATCGAGCATGACAACCAGAGGCATGGCAATGAACTGCCCCTGACGAGCGAGCATCAATAAATATCGCCCGACTGCATTTACAACAATCTCACGAGTGCTGTGTTCAAAGGACAGAAACTCGAGACAGACTCTCAGCACTCTTTGGCCTGGGTCGGCGAGAAATGCGGCCACGACATCTGGCAGAGACTCTAGTCCTGCTGGTGAGAATAAGCACTCCAAGCTTTGCGAAGCAAGTTCGCTCTCAATGCGCGACAGCAACGTCACGCAAGCTGATTGTTCGTTAGGAGTAACTCCGCCCCAACTGGTATTTGCTGCTGCACCAAATCCGTTTGGGTACACGCACTCCTCCCATACCTGACTCGCGAGCAAACGAATGTCAAACCATTGGCCTGGCCGTGCTAAAGCTGACGCATGCTGAACACAAGCTTGTTCAAATGGCAGCCGCAACTGACCTTGCTTACGGATAAGCCCCTGCTGTGCTAGTGCCGGTACAAGCGCCGCAATTTTTAGACTTCGCAGTGCCTCCTTGAGTTTGGGGGCTTGCACTCCGGGGCTTGGCCGCAACATGACGAAAAGATCTGATTCCGTAAGCTGCCAATAGGGGAAACTCAAAAATCGTCGCGGGTCTGCCGCGTCGGCCCGCCGTCCACCAAGATGTACATGAATGATTCCGGGAGCATTTTGCGTTCCAAACTCTCCGGTTGCGTCGAAAAGGATTGCTTTTCCTCTTAAGCGCACGATTTCTTCTACCAAATGAGCCAATGTCCAACTCTTTCCACCGCCTGTAGCCCCAAGGATCGCACAGTGCCTTCCAAAGATATAGCTCGGAGGCATGGAGACAGACGTATTTTTTGCATGGGGAAATGTTGCCAACTGAATTCGTCGCTCCTCTGTCAAGGAGCTCGACTCCACTACCTGTTTGACGATGAGCGGATGAGCAGAAAAGACGTATTGACCTATCCGAGGGGACACCGGCACACCCTTAAGTGCTCGGCCAGACTCTAAATCAATGGCCGTCAGTAGTTGTACAACGCCTAACGGATTCGGCACCACTCCGTTGTGGGATGTAGGTTCCACGGAAAGTCGGTCTCGCTCGGGAAGACGGGTTTCAATCAGGCGCCCGAGTACTGCATGCTCTGCACCTTCGATTACAACGAACTCTCCTACCTGCCCGCGCTGTAACGGGTATCCCGCAAAATGACCATCACTTGAACGAGATGACATAGGAAGATTGATTTCCACCAATGCCGGCCGGACGGTGCAGACCGAACCGACATATCGGCTTTGGTCGAAAGGCGATATGGCAAGTTTGCTCATGCGGCACCGAGGCTTCGAAGTCTTGCTACATGTTGCTCAAGGTCAGTCTCCGCCGCAAGGTCCGGCACCATCGGAACCATCTGCTCGAAACCACAGTTCAGCAGCGTGATACGAGCATCACCTCGAATGGCGAGGTCTCTTAATATTCCGAGATGCTTATTCGTTCCGCATTCACCTGGGCCAGCCTGATTATTCGCTGTCCACGGAGCAAGACCAGGACTAACCACAACTACTTTTAAGCTAAGGTTGGAACGCACTGCCGACATGATAGGTTCAGCAAGATGGCTATCGTTAAATCCAAACCCAACCACCAAAAGACCCGTATCCGGCTCGCGCAATGCCGTTTGAAAGGCACCGATCATTTCAAGGTATGGCTGCTCAAACGCCAGTTCATATTTTGAATTCCGCGGGTAAATCAGCAGCGGTTTTCCTGGCATCCATTTTGTAATTTCTCCAGACTCTTCTTGACGTTGCCAATTAATTGAGCCATGAAGTTTGTACAGATGAAACACATTTGGAATGAGGTCAAGAGTGTCACTCTCCTTCAGGCGGCGAACCGTGTCGTATGTAAAGTGAACGGCATCAAATGTGGGCGGCCATGTATGCGAGAAACCGTCTACAACAACATACCGCCCTTGACGCCCAGCCTCCTCGAAGCAAATGTCGTAGTTGGTGGTAAATATTTTTGCCCTTGCCTTTCGATTGGAGCGCCTTGCCGTCCGTCTCAAGAATTCTGAATGCACAGGCAACGAGTGATTATTGGAGACGAAATTAGTTGCCGTAGAAATAACCGTTTCTGCAATTTCAATGAACCGAGTGACTTCACTCTTAGGTACCCCATCCAGAAATGATTCGGCAAGCCGACATCTCGACAAAAGTGCTTCAATGTCCTTTTTGCCGACGGGGTGCCCGACAATCTGTAGCACTTCAGCAAAAGATTTCCGAGGCGCAGCACCGGGTGGGGTCGGGATATTCTGTGTGACCTCGACCCGATTCCATAGATCAGCCATGGTGGGAGCTCTTGGCCCCGATGCCACCATTGGTAAAACGCAAAGAGAAGTCCCAAGACCTGATAGCACCACTAAGTTGTTGCAGCGAAGAACATCAGATAGTGCTCTTTTTCCCTCTGCTATTGCTGGGTCCTCATCAGGATCGACAATGCCCGCCGGACCGGGAACTGCAGGCACACCAACATTCGGCACCACGGGAAGAACTGCGGCTTGCCACTGTCCACCTGTTCTAGAACTTAGAACCTGCATCCCGTTCTCCTTGTGCGAAGGTCGCCGCACATTCTCAGCGACGCCCTTTTTGCTATTGAGATCGATTGTGCGGCATGTGTCTCTAGGTTCCAACGAATATCACGTTGCAGTTAACTACCAATTTAAATCTCAGATCAACTAAGCAGGGTTTACCTCTAATCAATTTAGAGGAGGCCGACTTCCACATGAACTTCAAATCTTCTTGAGCTTGGCTTTCGCAAAATGCATTCGACCTTGTTGATCAAAAACGGCCTACCGCTGCAGTTCAAAATCAAATTAAACAGCGTCCTCGCCGTCCGCCTACAAATGAAAGAGTGAATCCCGCCTTACGGAACACTTTGGCCATCTTCACCCCCCGCAACACAGCCAGCATCCACTCCTCAAACAGCCTGATACTCCGCTGCTCCCGCTGAGGCGGATAAGTCAAAAAGTAGCCTTTCCCACTGTCGACCTCAATGTCGAAGGGCTTCACCACCTTGCCCGAAGCAATCAAGTCAGTGAACAGCGCTGCATCGGCAATCGCAACACCCAGCCCACGCTCGGTGCTCTGGACGCACATGTCCACCGTGTCAAACAACTGCTCACGCGCGCCCGGCAGGTCGGGCACACCGGTGCCGCGCAGCCAGGTCTGCCATTCGTGCCGGCTGGCCGTGGCATGCAGCAGAGTCACACTCGTCCACTACTGTTGCTCTTGGCTGCTCAAGCTTCCCAAATGTCTTCGCGCCGGTCAGAATAGCGCAGGCAGCGCCTGTGGCTCTTAGTGACGTGTCAGCCTCCTACAAATAGAGGAGGTATTCGCGGGGCGCATGAGCCACCATACGTTTCCAAACACTAAAGAAGGCGAGGATATGCGGATTGCAGCGAAGGTTGAGCCAAACCGTAGTGGTCCCTCGAAGCAGAACTTCCGCCTGTATGCCCTAGCAGGTCAACCGCTGGATGTGAATATGCCAATCCAATGCCCTGTCAGTGAACGTGAGAATGGAAACTACTACATAGTAGACATCGGCATGACTCAGGGCTCGCAGAAAGCTAGCTATCCATACCTCCTCAGGAAACACACCCAACACTTGAATGCTGTCTCCAGGCAAGAAGCTTTGATGCACGTGAGGAAGAACTGGACCGCATAGAGGGGCACTGGTTTTGCTTTAAAGCGAGTTCCGGGTAATCCCCGTCGGTCAGTGAAGCCGTTGAATGTGACACCCAGAACGAGGAGGAGTCAAATATGTTCGGAAGCATCGACAAAAGCAAGGGGTACTTATTCTCCACGCACGACCTCGATTCGTCGTTGAGAAACACAGTGCAGAAGATGCGGCAGGAAGTCGAAGGGCTCGATGAAAACAGACTGCTCAACACTGCACCTGAAGATCTGAAGCGATATCTGGTGGAAAAGCACAGCGTCGAGCAGATAAAGTTGCGGCGCGAGGACTGGTACGCGGACCATCAGGATGCGCAAGTTGATGTGCGCTACGACCCGATGCGATGGATTGATGACAAGAGTCGACCGGCGCTGGTGCCCGGTGAACGGATAGAGGTTCGCGTGCCTTTTGAAGGCGAGGCCGAACTGTTCTATTCCCGACCAAACACGACGACGAGCAGTCCGCCTCGCGCAGTCATTGAGAAGAACGAACTGGTTCTGCGCTATGAGTCGCCGTCAGACGCGCCCCGTGACGTGCGCCCGCTGATCGACCGAACGCTGACAGAGATCGAGCAATTCCTGACATGGCAGAGTTCGCTGATTGATTCCCACAATAACGCACTACCTGGTGCAGCAGAGCAGGCAATCCAGCAGCGACGCCAGCGGCTGTTATCGCAATCTCAACGCGCTGCTTCGCTTGGTATCCCCATCAGACGCCGTGACGATGCGCCCAAGACGTATGCCATACCTACGGTCCGAAGAAAAGCTCATGCAACCCTCCCACCGGCCAGCGCGGCGCAGTTCACGCCCGAGCCGGCCTGGGCGATGGAGCAGTACGAACAGGCGCTCAAGATCATGCAGGACATGGCGCTTGTCATGGAACGAAGCCCCGAAGCCTTTAAAGCAATGGGAGAAGAATCGCTCCGGCAGCACTTCTTGATGCAGCTCAATGGGCAGTTTGAGGGTAAAGCCACTGGCGAGACCTTCAATATGTCTGGCAAGACAGATATCCTCTTACGCGAGGGCGAGCGCAACGTTTTCATTGCCGAATGCAAGTTTTGGAAGGGACCTAAAGCCTTTGCAGAGGCTATAGACCAGCTTCTAGGTTATGCCACGTGGCGTGACAGCAAGACAGCGATTCTTGTTTTCAACCGAGGCACGGAGATCTCGACTGTGCTGAACGGCATCGATCCCGTGGCGAAAGGGCATCCTAACTTCAAGCGGGTGGTTGCCTGGCCCCATGAGAGCGGCTTTCGCTACGTGCTGCATGCTAACGCCGACACCAACCGCGAGCTTATTCTGACGGTATTGGTGTTTCACGTGCCCCATTGAGGAAAGACTCCATTACTAACAACATGTTCCCCTCGGGCCGTTCCAAAAGGACATATCTGGAGCGTGCTGTCGACTATTCACGAGCCGTTGCGAGTGGTAGAGCGAGCCAGGAAGTACTAGATAATCCGGCCACCATCCGCTACTTGTGAGTGTTCCTAATGCAGGTGTTTATTGATTCGAATCAGTTCATCTCTGACTTTCTACTTAAGAGTGCGCCGTTTCGCTACCTCTTGCATTTTCTGAGCAACTCTGGCAGCACGTTGCTGCTGTCCAGGCTCGTTATCGAGGAAGTGGAAAACAAATACGCGACGGAAGCGCAGAAGGCACTAGTTGACGCAACGAAGAGCCGTCAGCGACTAAAGCAGCTCGGCTTATCTCAAGAAGCGGCGACCGATATCGTGCCCTCAATACCAGCCTTAAACCTTGAGGCCCGAATCCGTGAACATGTTGAGAGTATAGAAATAGTTGAATATTCGGTAGTTCCACATGCCGACGTTGTACAACGTGCGCTGAATCGCAGAAAGCCCTTCGATGCAGAGGGCGACGTGGGCTATCGAGACTGCCTTCTGTGGCTGTCTCTCGTCCGACACTTGGCCTCCAGAGCTAGCGGCGACAGAGAAGAAGTCATCTTCGTCAGCAGCAACTGGCGCGATTTCTATGAGACTGGCCCTGGTAAACAAAGCAAGCCGGTGAAAGATGGAAAAACCAGGCTAGGCGGGCAGTCCGGACAGGCCGAAACTACGGGCCATTCTGCGAACGGCGTGCTTTCTGCACAGGGAAGCAGGGTGGAAGCAGAATTTCATCCGGACTTAGCGCATGACCTGAAGGTTTTGAAGCGGCCGGTACTCCCGTTCGACTCGGTGGCGACCTTCGTGGAAACCAAGGTTGATAAGCACAAGCACGCCATCAACTACGAGAAGAGGTTCGAACTTTTCGAGGATTTTCTTGAGGAAAACGGGCTCAATATTCTGGGACGGCTGGAAGAGAGCAATGGATCGTTGGTCCTGCAGCGGGTATTCTCTCTGGCTACTGCCAGCGCACTCACAATCCTCAGTTCCGATGCCGAGACCTTCGAGGGCGTTGAGGACTTTGACATCTACGTCGCGGAGGATATCGAGCAGCGCATTTACATCAGTTGCGGATACGACCTTCGTATCGTCAACGTCACCTTGTTTGTTCCTCGAATCCAGTTCGATGCGCATCGTTACGAAATCGAGGAGGCTCCGCATGTTTGGGAGGTTACGCAACTGGATGAGACTGTAGCGATTCGACTGTCGCTGCGCTCCTACTATCAAGCAAGCTTCAGCTTCGATCCAAGAACCTTGGAGTGCGAAGGGTTTTCACTGAACAGCTTCGACGTGCGGTGAACGCTCGCGCCGCAGCAAGAGTCTAGGCAGTGCGTGAACCCCGCTTTGCGGAACACTTCGGCCCCTCACGCCCGCAGCACAGCCCCCAGCCACTCCTCAAACAACCGAATATTCCGCTGCTCCCGCCGCTGAGGCGGATAAGTCAGAAAGTAGCCATTCCCGCTATCGACCTCGATATCAAAGGGCTTGACCACCTTGCCCGAAGCAATGAGGTCGGTAAACAAAGCAGCATCGGCAATCGCCACACCCAGGCCCCGCTCCGCGCTCTGCACGCACATGTCCACCGTATCAAACAGCTGCTCTCGCGCGCCCTGCAGGTCAGGCACGCCGGCGCCGCGCAGCCAAGTCAGCCATTCGTGGTGCCGGGCCGTGGCATGTAAAAGGGTTGCGCCGGCAAGGTCGCGCGGCTCGCGCAGGCTGGCGGCCAGCTGCGGCGCGCACAGGGGCACCAGGCGTTCACGCATCAGCGGCACCTCGACCAGCTGGGGCCAGCCGCCCTTGCCGTGGGCAATGATCACGTCGGCATCGGTGTTGCTGAAGTCGGGCGCGTCCGTCCAATGGGTGGCCACGCGAATCTCCAGCCCGGGCAGCGCGGCCTGCAGCGCCGGCAGGCGCGGCAAGAACCACCGGAC
>Ga0209025_1005573_pt1 | contig 10198 bp, 8 predicted proteins | sample AraplaMF_Col_mLB_FD_184256 | JGI IMG/M metagenome (GOLD analysis project Ga0209025, IMG submission 184256) | Arabidopsis root microbial communities from the University of North Carolina, USA - plate scrape MF_Col_mLB (SPAdes) (version 2) | ecosystem: Host-associated > Plants > Roots > Endosphere ...
TTGGTATCGAGTTAGTGTCAGATAAAACGTCGAAGGAGCCTTTACCAGTAGATAAAGTAAATGCTGTTATTGCTGCATGTAAGGAGCAGGGTGTTATTATAGGTAAAAATGGTGCAACTGTTGCAGGCTTTAATAACGTATTAACATTATCTCCACCTCTTAATATTGTACAAGAGGATCTTGATACAATCGTAAAGGTTGTCATTGATAGTATTCATAAAGTGAAGCTTTAACTAGTAGGTTTCTTATTAAGGGTGAGTCTTGTACCTGATGCTTTGCTTTCGGTACAAATAAATTACTAACTATAAAAGAGTAAAGATGTCTCAAAAGTCGTAGTAAAAACTTTTGAGACATCTTTTTTAGTGTTTTACAGCATAAGAAAGGCGAGGCGAACTATGAGTATGAACAAAACAACTCCTGTCAGAAATAGTAATAATAAAATTCTCTTTTTTAAAGTGTCATTCATACTAGCCTTCACCTACTCTTTAGTAGTTTTAAATATGTAGCCACTATAAGAATTATAAATAATCATCACAATGCCTATTAACATGAAATTTGATATGAGTGAACTTCCGCCATAGCTTAAAAATGGCAATGTCATACCTGTTACAGGTAAAAGTCCAATCGTCATACCGACATTTTGTGTAATTTGGAATGCTAATAAACTAGCAATCCCTGCTCCCATCAGCGTCATAAATGGGTCCTTTGCTTCTACTGTAATGAGAACAATACGGTATATAACAAAAAATAAAAGAGTAATGACGAATGCCGCTCCAATGAACCCGAGCTCTTCAGCAATGTTGGCAAAAATGAAATCTGTATGCTTCTCCACGACATAGACATCATTTTTCATGTAACCTTTTCCAGTAAACTGTCCTGAACCAATTGCCGAAAATCCCTGCCTTGTTTGAAAAGATGAGTCCGGATATTCATGAGGCTGCAACCAGCCATAAATTCGAGAAATTTGATGCCCTGATAATCTATTTAAAATTTGATCTGTGAAAAAATCATTAAACTTTACATAAAGAATAACCACAACGCTGAGAATTGATACTGGAATGGCTGTAAAGGCTATAAGTAATTTTCTTTGTATACCTGAAAAGAAAATCATCGGTACAATCATCGACATATAAAGCATGACCATGCCCGTATCAGGTTGCTTGTAAACAGCAAGCGTAGGTGGAAGAGTGATAACAGCAATGATTAAGAGGAGTCGCATATCTGTTAAGAAGGTTGGGTGCACATATTTCTCTCGATGTGCAACAATGACCTTACTGACAACGATTAAAAACGCGAACTTTAAAAACTCTGACGGCTGAATAGATCCTAAAACTGGGATTTGGTACCAACGTTTTGCTTCATTAACAGTTCGAGCTATACTTTCAGGTGCAATAAATAAGCCAAATGTTAACAAGACCATTGCCCAATAAAATGGCCAGCCAATCTTTTTTAGCTGCTCAATATCAAGCGTTGCTACTCCATACATAATTAAAAATCCGATTAGGTAATAAAAAAACTGCTTTATAATAAACGAGCTTGTATACTGTTCAAACACCGTACTACTGGAATGGACAAAGAGACAACTAATAATACCGAGTAATGACAAACTAAGAACTAAACTTTTATCTAATTTATTAAACTGTAACATTCACACACCTCCCTCTTGAGCAATTTCGCCTTGGCGTAATTACCACTGCCGCTTCACTTTCGCTATTAAAAACACTTTGTTGGAAGATAAACCAAACTATTAATAGACAACGATAGTAAATACAGAAGGTTGCAAGTTAAATAATTATTATGATTATTTAAAATTATAAGGGTAATGTGGACGAACTGACATGTTCCTGAAGGCATTTAGTGAGGACTAATATCACGTTACTCCACGGGATATATGCGCCTATTATATTAGGGGTAATGGGATTAATTTCACAATTCTTCGTGCAATCTTTACAAAAACATAACACTGGCTTTATATCTTCATACTATCATTATTGGTAAGAGTTGGAGAAGGAGCCAAGAATGATGCATTTTTTTCGATACATAATGGTGAAGGACAAGTTACTTATACTGATGATCGTTTGTGTACTATCGAATGTATTGCTAGGTATTTTTAGTGTTGATTATTTGCGGAAAATGTCATGGCATGCAAGTGAAAGTTATACAGAAGGGCTTGTACCGATCGGATGGTTAAATGAACTAGAGGAATCACAAAGACAATTAGATTATTTAGTGGATTCAGCTGGAGATTATCAAGAAATGACTGTCATTTTAAAAAACGCTGAGCAGCCTTTAAATCATTTAGAAAGTCTAGAAATCGATAAAAAGACGAACCATCAGATGAAGAAATTTAAGACCTTTCTCGCACAGCAGGTAGAAATAATCGATAACTATAAGCAATTGAGCCAAAATGAACAACAACAATTTTATGCTCAGTCTTATTTACCTGTAAGTCAGCAAAGTCATTCATTATTAGAAGAAACTCAAAGCTATTTAGTTCAGAGGGCTAAGGAGCAGCAACAGGCATATCAGAAAGATGTGCAGTTTGGTTATTGGTTATTAGGAGGGGTGTGTTTATTTGTTGTTTTGTTAGTAATCTGTATTGGATTTATAGCAACAAAAGCAGTAAATATACCGACACGTCAATTGAAATCATTATTAAAGCGTGCAGAGCAGGGTGATTTCACAGCGAATGCCAGTTATGTGGCACAGGATGAGCTTGGCGAGGTAGTATTGTCTTACAATCAAATGGTAACTGAGGTGAAAAGACTACTTCATACAGTATCAAATAGTGCACATGAGGTTGAAGAAATGACCGGAAAACTACAGGAATCCTCCGAGCAATCATCTAATACGACACGCAAAATTGCAAAGGATGTACAGTCAATTTCACATTCAACTGCTGCTTCTACTCAAAAATTAGCTTCCAATACGGCATCTCTAGAGGAAGTACTAAATGGTGTGCAAGTAATTTTAGAAAAAGTACAGGTTGTTGAAAATTTTGCTCATAAAACTGCACGTGATGCAGAAAGTGGTACGGAAATAGTACAGGCAAATTTAACACAAATACAGGCTATTAAACATGCAGTTGAAAAATCGAATACAGCCATTTTTAATCTTGTAGAGAGAGCAGCTTCGATCGATCAAATGGTTGAAGTGATTGAAAAAATTACCGCACAAACAAACCTCCTAGCATTAAATGCATCTATAGAGGCTGCTAGAGCAGGGGAGCATGGCAAAGGATTTGCGGTTGTGGCTAATGAAGTTCGCAAGCTTGCGGAGCAAACGGTTCATTCAACACAAACGATTACGTCGATTGTGCAAAATATTCATTTAGATTCTAGCTATGCTGTGCAAATGATGGAAGGAGTATTAGCCGCAACTGAAAAGGGTGTGCAGGTTACAGGAGATACGGCAACAAGCTTCGATCAAATCTTAGAAAAAGTACATACAATTAAACCATATATAATGGAAGTATCTGCAACCATTCAAGAAATAGCCAACCATACGAAAAAGGTTAGTGAAGATGCGGTAATGTTAACATCATTTTCTGATACGAATGCGGCATCCACTAAACATGTTGCTACTTTAACAGCCGATCAATTAACCGCACAGCAGCAATTCCATGATTATATTAAAGAGCTACATAAGGTATCAAAAGTTTTACGGGTAGCCGTAAAGCGTTTCTCGATTTAATAGGAAATAACGGACCGACTTTGTATACAAAGTCGGTTCTTTTTTCGACTAGTGTCGAAAAAAAATTAATAATGTTTAAAATGTCTTTTTGAGACGCACATATGTATTTTATTTGTTTTTCTAGCACAATATTTTATAGGTCTCATATACTGATGATAAAGGATTTTACGTTCTGTTTTTAAAAATTAAAAATATTATGGTTGTATTTTTAATGTGAGCAAATTATAATGAGATTCATCAGGAATGTTATTAAATCAATGTTTGTTTATATATTGTTGTACTTTCGAGAAGTACAATTGTTCACAGGTGGAGGTTTGGAGAAATGGAAAAGATAATGGTTACAGGAGCATTAGGTCAAATAGGTTCTGAGCTTGTAGAAAAACTTCGTAGTATTTATGGAGAGGACAATGTATTAGCGACAGATATCCGGAAGCTTGAGCATTCTAAAGGTCCATTTGAAGTGTTGGACGTGACGGATGGACAAAGAATGCATGATTTAGCGAAGGATTTTGGTGCAGATACAATGATGCATTTAGCCGCATTATTATCGGCAACAGCAGAAAAAAATCCTTTGCTAGCGTGGAATTTAAATATGGGTGGTTTAATGAATGCGTTGGAGGTTTCACGTGAGTTAAACTTGCAATTTTTTACGCCAAGCTCAATAGGCGCATTCGGTCCATCGACACCGAAGGATAATACGCCACAAGATACATTACAGCGTCCAACAACAATGTATGGGGTAAATAAAGTTGCTGGTGAACTGTTATGTGATTATTATTTCAATCGTTTCGGTGTAGATACTCGCGGTGTACGCTTCCCAGGGTTAATTTCATACGTAACTCCTCCAGGGGGTGGTACGACAGACTATGCAGTAGAGATCTTCTATGAGGCGATCAAGCAAGGGAAGTACACATCTTATATTCAAGAAGGTACGTACATGGACATGATGTACATGCCAGATGCATTGCAAGCTATTGTCGATTTAATGGAAGCAGATAGTAGCAAACTAATACATCGCAATGCCTTTAATATCACTGCAATGAGCTTCGAGCCATCTGAAATTGCTGAGGAAATTAAAAAGCATTTGCCAAATTTCCGTATGGATTATAATGTAGATCCAGTACGTCAAGCGATAGCAGATAGCTGGCCAAATTCTATAAATATAGAAAGTGCACAAAAAGAATGGGGCTTTAAAGCACAGTATGATCTAGCAAAAATGACAGTTGATATGCTTGATAAATTAAAAATCAAACTACAAACAAAAGCCTGTTCATAAATAATAATTCCAAAAGCGGACGAAGAAAACTAAATTCTTCGTCCGCTTTTAGTGTTGGAAAACTAAAGAGTTTTGGAGATGTTTTTAAATACCAGTATGACCCTTCGGCAAGACGTGGTGTTGATTTCCGTTCCGGCTGGATGAAATTCCAAAAACATCAGTTGGAAAGTTCCTGAAGGCTAAGCTAAGAGATAATGTGGCAGAAACTTATCCGAAATTAGGTTCATTCGTATAGTTAAAAGAGCGATTTCCAAAAAGGGAAATCGCTCTTTCATTTTATTTATTTAACATTTGAAATACTTGTTCTACGTCTTTGTCTCCACGGCCAGAGATATTGATAATAATGCTCTCTTCCGGAGATATTGTTGGCGCAAGCTTTAATGCATGAGCAACTGCGTGGGAGCTCTCAAGTGCAGGGATAATTCCTTCAACCTTTGACAGCACTTGGAATGCTTCAAGTACCTCTTCATTCGTCACCGTTACGTATTCTCCGCGACCGATCGTTTTTAAATAGCTATGCTCTGGACCAGCTCCAGGATAATCAAGCCCAGCGGCAATCGAATATGTTGGTAGTGGATTGCCCTCTGAATCTTGCAGTACTAAACATTTGAAGCCGTGTAATTCACCCGGTGTTCCTTCATTTAATGTTGCAGCCTTATCTGGTTCAATACCGATGAGGCGAACATCTTCATCTGCAATATACTCTGCGAATGCACCGATCGCATTACTACCGCCACCGACACAAGCTAGTACTGCTGCTGGTAGCTTACCTTCTTTTTCTAGAATTTGTTCGCGACTTTCACGGCTAATGACTGATTGGAAATGCTTGACCATTGAAGGGAATGGATGAGGTCCAACAGCAGAACCTAGTAAATAGAAAGTCGTCTCATAGTTTTCAACTAAATCAGCAAATGCTTCATCCACTGCATCCTTTAGTCGTCCTTGACCTTTATCAACAGCTACTACCTTTGCACCAAGAAGTTCCATGCGGAAGACGTTTAATGCTTGACGCTTTGTATCTTCTAAACCCATATAAATTGTGCAATCTATCCCGAACATTGCACAAGCAGTTGCTGTTGCTACACCATGCTGACCTGCACCTGTTTCGGCGATCACACGATGAGAACCCATGCGCTTTGCCAATAAAATCTGTCCAAGAACGTTATTAATTTTATGTGAACCTGTATGGTTAAGATCTTCACGCTTTAAATAAATTTTTGCGCCACCTAATTGTTTTGTTAAGTTTTCTGCAAAATAAAGTGGGGATTTGCGCCCAATATATTCATGGAAATAATAATCTAGCTCTTTATTAAAGTCTTCATCGTCTTTATATTTTTGGAAGTTTTCATCTAAAATATTTAATACATTTTGAAGCTCATCAGGAACAAAGCTACCGCCAAATTCACCAAAATATCCTTTTTTCTCTACTACTATACTCATCTTCTCTCGACTCCTCTTATCTAATTTTTCCATAAAAAAAGCCACTATAATCCTTCTGTAAAAAGGACGAGTAACCGTGGTGCCACCTTAATTCGCAAAAATTGCGCTCTTTCGTACTCCGGTAACGGGGAGTAAATTCGTCCTCACATTTGATGAGGCTGCTCCAAAGCCCATTCACAAGTATGTACTACTGATTTGCACCAACCATCAGCTCTCTTTAAGTACTATTGCTTGCTACTATTCTTTTTCCTAGCATTTATTGAAGAGAATTGTAAGATTTTTTCAGAATATTGTCAAGGTTATTGTGTCAGAATACAAAAAAGACGAATCTAATAAGATCCGTCTGGTAAATTAAATTAAATTTTTGAAGTTTAAGCGTTTATTCAATAAATACATAATCGGTGCACCGACCGCTAAGACAACAAATTCACCTGCAGCAACAGTCAACCATGTCCAGAAGAATGGTAATTCTAATGCTAAGTTCAATTCAAATGCAATGATAAACATAGTGCATGTAAATAAAAATGTATTGATGACTAAACGTGCCCAAATATTTTTAACAAATTTACAAATAAGAATGAGTAACCCAAGGGTAATCATCGAATGGCCTACACCGAAAACTAAATCGTAGATGCCGAGTGGTGAAAATAGATTAGAGATAAATACACCAATAATGATCCCTACGGCAAAGCGTGGATTAAAGGTAACTAGATGATTAAACATTTCCGATAGACGGAACTGCACCTCTGTAAAGCCAAATGGCGCGACTAACAATGTAACAGCAATGTAGAGCGCTGCAATAATGCCGCTCGTTGCTAAAAATTTTATTTTCATATTCATTTCTCCTTAGTTTTTTTACGTGGGATGGTTACGAACCACGTGAAGCAAATGCAATCATATCAATGTTCATGCTTATTTGTAAATAGCGATGAGCAAAAAAAACGCAGAAATACATAGTGCTAACGGTAATATTTAGCTTTTGTTCGTTGCTCATTAATTAGATGTGTGTGTAATTAGGATTTGAATTTTGAAACCATAAGAAGGGGGCTTGTACACATGCTTCTTTGCAGGTGGAATGGATGTGAAGCAACGACTAAAGGGGGAGCCCGGTCATATCAAAAAAAGAACTGTTATAAGCAGTTCTTTTAAAGTGAACATTTCAATAATTTTTTAATAGTCTAAAAGCTTGAGCAAATTTTTGCGCAAAAATTAATGGGGGCTCTATTGATTGAAAGTGAACGTATAAAATAGCGGGGTCCGAATATATCCAGTGATTATGAACAGCACTTATAATCAAATTATTTTCAGCAAGGACCTTAACAAATCGGGATAATTCCTCTTCTAGTACTACAACCTCACCTAAGTTAAGTGCATTTCCATATATATCGAGAGATTCGAATGTTATCCCAGCATGAAGTGCACTTCGACTTGGGCGACCTTGAATCATAACATTAAGATTTCGATTAAGTCTTACTGAGCATACGCCATGTTCCATAGAAGCTTTTCCGTTTGCAATCTGAGCAAATTTTGTACACATATCTTGAAAGCTTTGCATTTAGACACCTCTATTATTAAACTTCTTTCGGCAATTATTTCCTGTAGCGAAAGCAAAGCGACAACTACAAACAAGCTGGGGCATAGTTGATTATTTATAATGAGGATGCCTTGAAGAGAAAGTAAAAGGGTTTTTTATTTGAAACTAATCCTCACATAACATTTTTAATTTCTTCTATTTCAACAATTAAATCGTCCAGTTGCTTTTTAAATTCATCCGTATATTCTAGTTCTTCATCTAATTCTTTTGTATATTCTAAGGCATTTAAGGCAAAATCTAGAGCGAATTCGAATAGACTGTCACAAAGATTAGAAATGATTGTGTCAATATCTCCTGTTTTTGCATTTTGCTTCTCTTTTGAATAAGAAGGTCGATGATTTAAATCCCTTTCATCATTATTCATGGTATTCCTCCTTTTTGGGAACAGCACTGTCTCATTTGCATCATATGCATTAAATACAAAAAAGGAGACTAAAAACACAAAGGGAATAATACGAGCAGATAATTCTAAAGTACTCACAGATTATCTCGCCATTCAAGGTGTTGCTCAAAAGCACTATGCTTCCCAGATATCCTGTTACCTCAATTAGTTGGTTTTTAGAGATCTTGAAGAAGTAAAAGCAAATACTGTTATAAAGGCCTGACATTTCTTGTAGTGAATGTCAGGTTTTTGGATTTTTGCACAAATGACAGAAAAATAACTTCGTGAAATTGTCAAAAAAAATTTTTGTTATGTTAAAAAAAGAAATCAATTTTAAAAACAGCGTAGTTTAGCGGTTTAAAGCGACAAATTGATTGAAAAGATAAAATATTTCATCGGATCTAAAAGTCAGAACATTCATAATGTTGTTGACGAACCTTAATAATAACGATAATATAGCGATACATTCACACTTTGTTTGGATAAAGTGCGATAAATATCAGAGATAATAGTCGGGGGGATTATTTGTGAAAAGCAATTTAAAAAAGCTTTCGTTCCTGTTATTTGGGTTAGTTTTAATGCTTGCTGCTTGCGGTAGCAGTGGCTCGAGTTCATCGGATTCGAAGGGGAACGAAACGAATAATGCAAGTGAAGGCGGCAATGCAGATGACAAAACATATAAGATTGGGATTACTCAAATAGTTGAGCATCCATCTTTAAATGCTGCAACGGATGGGTTTAAAAAAGCAATTGAAGATTCAGGTTTAAAAGTTGAGTACGATCCACAAATAGCACAAGGAGATAACAGCCTTAACACGACGATTGCAAACAATCTAGTAAGTGCCAACGTAGATTTAATCTTTGCTAACTCTACGCCATCTGCACAAGCAGCGGCGACAGCCACTAGTGATATTCCAATCGTCTTCACTTCTGTAACGGATGCTGTTGGCGCAGAGCTCATTGAATCTATGGAGAAGCCAGGGAAAAATGTAACAGGAACGATCGATTTACATCCTGATACTATTTCGAAAACAGTAGCATTCTTAAAGGAATTAGGTGCGAAAAAAGTAGGTATGGTTTACAACGCTGGTGAGCAAAACTCAGTAGCTCAAGTAAAAGAAGTGAAAAAAGTTATGGGTGAGCAAGGCCTAACAGTAGTTGAGGCATCTGCGGCAACTTCTGCGGAAGTAAAACAAGCTGCTGAATCATTAATCGGTAAAGCAGATGCATTCTATATCATTACTGATAATACAGTAGTTTCAGCTCTTGAGTCTGTAATTGATGTAGCAAATTCTAATAAATTACCATTAGTCGTAGGAGAGCTTGACTCTGTTGCGCGTGGTGGCTTAGCGGCATATGGTTTTGAATATTATGACATCGGTTATGAAGCGGGGCAAATGGCTGTGAAGATTCTAAAAGGTGAAGCAACACCTGCTGATATACCGGCTCAATACCCGCAAAAGCTAAAATTATTAATTAATAAAAAAGTAGCGGATGATTTAGGAATCGAAATTAAAGATTCTTGGGGTGCAGAGCTGTTAGAAAAGTAATGACCTGACATGATCATCTTATGGAGCGAAGCGGGGGAGAACTAAAACTGCCCCCGCTTTATCTACTTTTAAGTGTTTTGTGTTGGTAGAGGATTTATGTGAATTCATATCAAATCTTGCTCAATATCATATCGTAAGGGTTGATTTCCGTTCCGACTGGGCGCCTTGTTGCTGTCGCTTCGCTTTCGCACAGATAAAACATTTGTTGCTGTCGCTTCGCTTTCGCACAGATAAAACATTTGTTGCTGTCGCTTCGCTTTCGC
>Ga0209025_1005575_pt1 | contig 10196 bp, 9 predicted proteins | sample AraplaMF_Col_mLB_FD_184256 | JGI IMG/M metagenome (GOLD analysis project Ga0209025, IMG submission 184256) | Arabidopsis root microbial communities from the University of North Carolina, USA - plate scrape MF_Col_mLB (SPAdes) (version 2) | ecosystem: Host-associated > Plants > Roots > Endosphere ...
AGGGCACCTCCTAATCCAATGCCAATAAAGGCGAAATAATTAACCCAATGTGAACTGGACAAAGCAAACAATGCGAACATACACGCTTTAAGGGAAGCGCCTGCCAACATCATAGGACGACGTCCCACCCTATCCGCTAAACTCCCTCCAACCATGCTGCCAAGTATGCTAATGAGGGGCGGGATCGACATTAACATCCCTGCTGTCTGTTTACCTAACGCTTCACTAAAGTAGACCGTAATAAAAGGGAAGTACATCCAAAACAATAAATTGAACAGTCCCTCGCCGATTAGGCGAATTTTCAAATTCACATCCCAAACATGTAATTTCAAATGTTCTCCCTCTTCTCTAACGCAAACATCCGTATAGGTCTACGAATATTCACCGTTTTCCCCGGCCAGGTAAACCAATGATAAAGTACTTGGGAAATTAAATATAGACTTATAATTTTTAATAAGTTATACTCATAATATGGAAATCGATGGAACCCATTTTTAATTTAACTGCTCCAGAAACCGAACATTTGTTCGAAAATGAAATCATAAAAAGACGCTCTTATGTGAGAGCGTCTTTTTTCATATATTCTACGAGCCCTAATGTAATGCCACCAACAGCCGAAGTTCCTCGTCAACGATCTTGGAATGTTACGCTTGTTCTGCCCAGTTAGCCGGATATGTTACATAGATAAATCGTGCATATTCTGGCACAGAAAATTGAATCTTACTTCCATTTGGAATCAGGATCACTTCTCCTGGACCAGCTGACACCTTTGTACCATCAATGATAACATCCAGATGTCCCTCAATCACATAATCAACTTCATCATAGTTAAGTGTCCAGTCAAAGGTTGTTTCCTTCATCTCCATGATACCGCAGCCAAGTCTCGGACTTTCCTTTAGCGAGAAAAGATCCTTACAATATACGATATCATTCGGGTTGCCTGTATCGAGACGATCCTCTTCTGTGACTTTCATATTTGGCACTTTAACAGAAGTAATCCCTCCAGGACCTCTATGAACGTTCTGTTCAATAGCATCAGACCCTACTTTTTCCATGATGATTTTACGAACCATCTCTTCAATCATCTTTTTATCGATACTCATAAGTACCCTCCTCTAATTTCTAGGTGCAGTTTTTTTGGAACCCTTTTTACTTGGAATGAGCATAGCAACAATACAGCCAGAGAATAAACACAAAGAGGCCTAAAGTTATACCACATCCTATTATGTAGGAATGCTATAACCTTAAGCCTCTTTGCTTTAAGTTAGACTACGCCTTTGTAGTCCTCTATTATATTTTAACGAGAATGAAACTATTGTTCCATACGCTGTAGATTCAAATTGCATGCTCCCTTTTAGTTTATCCTCTACATGGCTATTTACAATAGATAATTGTGAACATTCTTCGAATTGAATCCTTTGAATTATTCGACATTATCTCCTACTGAACCTATGTGAAATAGAGTAAATAGAAGTGTTAAAGTGATATCTGTATATTGCTGTCGTTGTTTACGCTTACCTCGGGATTGAACCAGTTTTTACCTTACCTTATACTGACAATTGTTAGCCTAGTTATTTAGCTAGCCACAAAAGAATTCAAGACAATGGAAAGGAGAGATTACGATTATACACACCTATTCCCGATTTAGGAAAACGTTGTCCGTCGCTCTAGCCTCAGCCTTGCTTTTTTCATTAGGTACTTGGTCAAATGGAGCTTACGCTTCAGAGAGTGAACAGTCCTTTCCAACGAGTACATCATTCTCCAACACTGCAACCTCCGTATTCGAAGAAAAAATTGTAGTCAAACTTAAAGAACAAGCCTTCCTTCCAAGTAATGAAGGAAAACTTCAATTGCAACAAGAAGTATCTCCGTTATCCGATGTGCCAGAATTATCGTTTGACCCGCTAATCTCGGAGCAATTCTTACCGTCAGCTAACAAAGGCATAGCTGCTAGTCATTCTGCGTCCGTGTTTGATCGCTATTATTATTCCAAAATTCCAGCTGGCGCTGACGTCGAACAGTTGTTACAAAAGTTGAGAAGCCTCTCGCTCGTTGAGGAAGCATACGTAAGTAAAAAACCAGAATTGGCCAATGCGCCTCTTCCGAACACAACACCAGTCCTTCCAGGCGACGATCCGCGATTCTCATTACAAAGTTATGCGCAAGCTGATCCACTAGGTATTAACGCTCCCTATGCTTGGCAATTTGAAGGTGGCGATGGCAAAGGCACCAAGTGGGTCGATATCGAGGGAAATTGGGCTTTACAGCATGAAGATCTAGCTGCTCACGGAATACAGATTTTACCAGGTGGCAGTAATGATGGAGATGGTAGTCACGGTACGGCTGTACTCGGGGTTGTATCCGCGGTTGACAATGCTATTGGCAATATCGGGCTAGCTAACAAAGCAACGCCGATTGTATCCTCTTTAGCTCGTACAGGTGGTACAGCAGAAGCAATTTTAGCGGCCACACAAGTATTATCTCCGGGTGACGTTATACTGCTTGAAGTACAGATTGGTTATGGCGGTCCTTGGTTACCTATCGAAACACTGCCGGCAGAGTTTGATGCAATCCAATATGCAACAAGCTTAGGTATTGTCGTTGTTGAAGCGGGAGCCAACGGTGGTGTTGATCTCGATCAGTACAGGCATTGGGATAATAAATACATCTTCAATCGGGATCTCCCAGATTTCAAAGATTCTGGAGCAATACTTGTTGGAGCGGGATCATCAACTGCACCTCACTACAAACTCGGCTTCAGCAGCCATGGCAACCGAATCGACGCTTACGGTATTGGTGAGAACGTTGCAACTTTAAGTTCAACAAGCACTGCTTCGACAACTGGTTATACCGACTACTTCAATGGAACATCTTCCGCTTCACCTGTCGTTGTAGGTGCGATTCTACAACTGCAAGGGATTGCTAAAGCCAAATTCGGCGTGCCGTATTCGCCAGATGAAGTTCGTAGAATACTGAGATGGTTACCGTTCAATACCCCGACTTCCGATTTAGCAAATGATAGAATCGGTACCCTACCTAATTTGCAACAAATTATAACGAATTTACCTACGCCAGGTGCTGTACCTACCGATACAGAAGCACCACAAGCACCAACTAATCTAGTTGTTAATACTACCTCTGGCACAGTTAACCTGAATTGGACAGCTTCTACGGACAATGTTGGATTGATCGGCTATGACATTTACGTAAATAACGATCCTTTTGCTAAAGCAAGATCGACTAGCAACTCTGCTACGATCAGTGGATTAACTAGTGGTTCATATACGTTTACTGTCAAGGCTCGGGATGGCTTTAGTAATTTGTCTGCGGCAAGTAACTCGGTGACAATTCAAGTTCAAGTTGACCCCTGCCCTGCTCCATGGAGCGCTTCCTCCACTTATGTTCAAGGTGACATTGTTTCTTATCATGGAGTGAAGTATCAAGCCAAATGGTGGACGCAAAATGAATATCCAGATCTGAAAAGTGGCCCCAACGATGTTTGGACTGTGCTCGGTCCATGCTAAAAGAATAAAACTTGATTAAATAAAAGAGAGGTAGGGGCATATCCATTCCCTATCTCTCTTTTATTATCTTCGATAACCCCTACTTCAGATACTACTTACAATCCAATATAGGCTGAGAATCAAATCAATCTGATATTAATTTTGAATAAATATTGAGATCGTTAAACTTTCCATCTACTCTTTCATATTGTCTGAGTGTTCCTTCAAATGTAAAGTTGAGCTTTTGTAATAGCTTCATAGAAATCACGTTTCTAGGATCAACCTTTGCTTCGATTCGATTCAGCTTTAAAGACGAAAATCCATGTTCTAACAAAGAAGAGATAGATTCTGTAGCGTATCCTCTTCCCCAAAATGATTTAGCAATGTCGTATCCAATCTCTGCTTTGCCATTTTCAAAATCTAAGGCATTATAACCACAAGAACCTATAATCTCATTGGACTCTTTTTTAATGATGGAGAAACGAATAGCCTTACGATCTCGAGAAAGATCGTCAAGGAGATTAATCATTTCCTTTGCTTGATTTTCATTAGTAAAACAACAAACATTCATAAATTTAGTAACGTCTGGATCAGACCAAATTTTAAACAAACTGGACGAATCCGATATCTTCATTTTTCTCAAATGCAAACGTTCTGAGTGTAACTCTGTAATCAATACTTTTACCTCCATTATATGTTAATAGTTAGGTTTAAAATATTGACATCTGCGCATAGTTCAGTCCCTTCATTTTTGAAGATAGTTTCATTATATAAGAAGCTATATGCTTTATCTACGATTCCTTGTTCAACTATCCTGCCCGTTTTATTTCGCCCGTAAAATCCCTTATTTTTTCCGAGATTTCTTTTGGATGGGAACGATATAAATAATGGTTTGCTTCCAATAACATCATTTCTCCATATGCAGAATCCTTTATTTGCTTCTCATGTTCAGGGATCCATCGATCCGTCACAGGATGATTCGCTTGGACAAAGAAAAGAACAGGTAAATTGGGAGGGAAAGATTGCAGTTCTGCTGCTTTAAAGTTGGAATACATGCTCACTGCCTCATTTAATTGAGTTGTATTATACATGTTTTTGTGTATCAAAATGTTCAATTGTTCTTTCGTTTGTTCATCATAAGGGTCAGCACCCAGTTTCAATTGTATACGGGCAAAGCCCAAGTCGCGGAACCATTTAATCGGTTCTGTCACTGACGAATCAATCTTCTGTTCACTCAGCGAGGGAACACTGCTATCCAGCCCGATAAACGCTCTCACTTCGTTAGGATATTGGTTCACATAATCCAGACTGTAGATCCCCGAAATTGAATGGCCCATGAGAATATAACGATTTATATGGAGACTTTGTAATGCTTCATGAATTTCACTTACGATATTGGTTGTACTGCGCTCCTTCTTGGTCTGATCGCTCAATCCATAACCAAAAGGTTCAATCACGACGACTTTATAATATGGAGATAACTCTACCCGATCAAGATGTCCTCACAATGAATGCAATATGAACGGAGCATGAACAACGTTTTTTAGCAATCGGGACAAGAACTTGTCACGATTAAACAATAAAAACACTATATTAGTTGTCCAGAGAAAATAAAGTGCTAAACTGACGGTATTAAGGCCGATTAAAAGCAAAATAGCCCACACCTCGATAACTAGGTGAGGGCTATTAGACACTTACTAGTAAAGCAACACAACAATACTATTTGATAAGACGAGCATTTACCCAATCGGCATGGTCACTATTTATACCATCTCCGCCATCTGTGACAATGAGTTTTAGCTCATTCTTTCCAGATAGATTAACGTTTACCTCTTTTGCCGCTGTATTTTTATTCATTACGCCACTAGTGAATACAACTTGATTGTCTACAACAACTTTGAACTCCACAGTACCTACAGTACCTACCTCACTATCTACCCCAACCAGCGCGGCAAAGGATGTGTACTGCCCATTCAGTTTGTAGACAATTTCACTGTTAGCATGTGTGCCCAAACCTTTTGTATAGGTCTTGTCATTTAACTTGAGTGTATTTCCATCAACACTACGATCTTTTTGGACTGTTCCCCAACCTGCTGTGGCAGAAAACCAATTAATATCGCTTAGATACGTTGTCACAGGTTGTGGTGCTTCAAAGAGTTTAATCTCACTTGCAGATGCAAAACCATTTGTGCCACCACCTTGAGGTACTTCAAGTCGAACATATTTGGCAAGAGTAGGTGTGAAAGTGGCTGTCTTTTCTGTTTTGTCCTTTGCCCAAGTGCCTGTGGCAACCTCATTGAAGGATACTCCATCAAGACTAGTTAGGATTCTATATTTTGTAATAATTCCATTTTCTTCACTTTGTCGTGGTAGATAGGTTAGCTTGGTGAATGTTGTAGGATTTAAATATTTTGCTGTAATATGGTAAGGAAACTGATTTGGGTTATTCCATGCACTGTGCCAGATAGTTTTTGTATCTCCATCAAATGCATATACTGCGGCATTACCCTGTGAAGTCTCTTCGCTATTTGCTGTTGCGGCAATGATACCCCCAATACCTTTTACCTTATCCATTCCATCAGTCGGTTTAATGATGTTATAATCTGACCCAAACCAAATTGGTGCGGTTAGAAGAGGTAAATTCAATGCATTAATCTTGTTTTTTGTTTCATTTGTTGCAGGTAAACCCCATTTATCAAAGAAAGGCGTCAAGTTATATTGAGCTACTTTTGAAGTGTTGAGAATAAATGCCTGTTTTTTCTGATCATCTGTAGTTGGCAGATCTGCTTGTGCCATCTCACGATATAATCGATGTAACTGTGGGTAGAAGTTATCCCCAAAAGCAAGATTAAGCTGCCACAGCATTTCTAATTTTGAATTAGAGTCTGCAAAATTCTTGGTTGGCTGATCTACAAACGTGAAAGCAGCTAAGTACTCGCCTGGGGATCTTGCAGGTTCAGTAGGCTTAAGAGCCTTCTTAGCGGCTATAGAATATATATTTACATTCACCTCAGTCATCCCATCCCAATTCCAAGGTGCTTGTTGTCTCAGATGACCTGCCTCATGATACTGCCCCCAACCCGTTCTTGTAAGGTCTAAAGCATCGGCACTTGCTCCAGTATCTTTAGGCATAATTGCCCCATCCCAATTTGCATATGCATACGCTCCTGGTATGGTATTTTCTGATTCAATAAAGCCAATCAAATGCCTATCTAACCGATGCCTAGGATCAGAATCAGAACTAGATAGTCCAGATATTTGATCCTGTGCTGTAATAAACTTATCATAAGTCTGTAAAAGAGTAGTTGGGTCTTGATTCAAGATATGATCTCTAGCAGTAGCATAATAGAAGACAAAGAGAGCTCTTTCTGATTGAAGAACAACAGAAGGTGCATTAGGATATGCATTCATCATTGCCTGCCAATCCGCATTTGTATTTTTGCCTAATACAAAGAATGGAACAGGACTCCCCCCGCTCACTACATTTACATTAATACTACCTTCATTGTTGCTGTTATCAAATGATAACAAACCGCCATTTGGTGAGGTAATTGTGTTTATGCCTGGTTGTAATGGATAAAAAAGCGCCCATTCTTTATCATGACGATGTATTCCAATAACCGCTGTAATTGGTTTGTCACCTGAAACTTCAATCTTAATTTGTTCATTGGGTTTTGCATATAAACCTGTTGGCTGATATATTTTTCGAGCATTTATGAATCTACGTTCTCGGTCGCCTTCCGCCCATATATCTCCAAGCGCTTTTACTTCAAAATTTCGCTGAACAACAAGATTATTTAGCTGTGTAATGGCTGGCTCTGTTGGTGTGATGACCGGCTCTGTTGGTGTGATGACTGGCTCTGTTGGTGTGACGCTTGGATCTGTTGGTGTGACGCCTGGATCTGTTGGTGTGACGCCTGGATCTGTTGGTGTGATGACTGGCTCTGTTGGCGTGACGCCTGGATCTGTTGGTGTGATGACTGGCTCCGATGGTGTGATGACTGGCTCTGAAGTTTGGGCTAGTGCCCAAGATGGTGAGCCAGCTACTACTACCGCTGTTACCACCATAAGAGATAAAACCTGAAGTGACTTCTTGAGTTTTCTCATCAAATCCTCCTAGAACAAATGAAATGTATGCATAGCTAGCATTTACATGCTGGCGTATCCATCTTGGTAAGTAATAAATGGATTTCAGACTATAATGATACTATTACATTCCACTTTTTTACATTTGTTAAATAACACCGTTTATCTCTATTGCTTCAATTCCATCTTTATTCTGCTTTTAATAAAAAAACAAACTCACAATATAAGCTGTAAGTTTCTATTGACAATCCGATTGATTCATCACATCATGAATGTGGCAATGTTCTTGCCTGAACAAAAAAATCCTAATGCTACGAAGCAGGCGTATGCCATTTCCATAGCAGAAGGATTGATTAGACAGGATCTACAAATTTCTCATCTCATAGATTTTTTGCAAGGTATTAAGGTGCATTGATTTATCTTCAGGCGACTCAGCGAATTTATACCACTCCACAAGTCTGTATCCGAACATAGCAAGGATTAGTTCATAAATACAATGATCGGAGATATGGGACACATCCGCATATTCCGAAAAACCTCTGTAATACGCCGGAACGCATTTTTGGTAGTATTCAACCATATGACAGACGTCCGTTTCGTCCGCTATTAAACTCGCGATGTCCTCGCCCATGTACCCCCATCCGGCGGTATCCCAGTCGATCAGTACGATTTTACTGTCCGAGTAGAATATGTTTGTCACCCAAAAATCTCTATGGCAAAGCACGATTGGCAGCCTTTCAATGCGACTGAATATTTTGTCCACATTGTTATCAAAGTCTATGAGCATTTTACATAGGTGCTTCGGAATTTCGCAGTCGTCGGAACGTATGTAATCATACAAAACATTCCATGACCGATACCGCAGATAGTAGTTTTTCATAAACTCAACCTTGCTTAAATTGGTCAAATTCTGCAATACGTTTGGTCGTTCAGCGTACAGCTTGCCTTGAAACCGTCCCAATTCCTCGGCTGCACGTTCATACATTTCGGAGGTCAGATGTAAGCCTGACACACCATCAATATATTCCATCCATAGCTGTATCTCATCGCCATTTATTTCGGCGTGATAACAATCCGGACAACGGAACGAATCGAAGAAAACCTTGTTGAAATCCGATGCATAGAGATCGTATTCCCTTCGCCATGAATCCGGATCACCATAACGCTCAAATTTTTTCTGTGTTTTCCAAACCATCTTATACGGCAGATTTTCACCATCAGAAGTTTCAGCCATACCTGTTACAAGCCGAACAGTTCCTATTGTCCCGCCTTGCAACTCTGTGAGTTGATAATCTGCGCGGATTATCGTCTTGTCGAGCATTTTACTCAAAACAAGCACCAGTGTTTCGGGCTTAATACACCTTTCATCATGGTTGTTCATTTCTTGTTTCCACCCTTTTTACCCTTATGCTGCATGGCAATCGACTTTTGCCGTGCCCGTTTATCGATGAGGTACCCCGATTTATCATTCACAAACTTGTTTTCACGCTTCTGTACAAGGTAACGCTCCCAATGCTCTGGCGCCAATGATCCATCTGCAAGAGCGGCAAGAACTGCGCAGCCCGGCTCCGACTGATGGCGGCAGTCACTGAAGCGACACTGTGTGATTAAATCCTCCACATCGTGAAATCCCGCGCTGATCCCGTCGTCCGCACCGAACAACCCAAGTTCACGCATTCCCGGCGTATCAATAACCATCGCGCCTGAAGGGAGCATGAAAAGCTGGCGATGCGTTGTTGTGTGCCGACCCCGGCTATCGGCCTCGCGGATACCCTTGACAGTCATTACATCCTGATTCATCAATGCGTTTAGCAGCGAGGATTTTCCAACGCCGGACATGCCGAGGAATACCACGGTTTTTCCTGGTTGCAGATATTCACTCAACTCGTCTAAGCCACTCCTGGTATGACTGGAAACTGCGTGTACCGGAACACCAGGGGCGGTTTTCTGAACCTCAGCTAACGGTATGCTGAAATCCGGGACCAAGTCAGCTTTTGTTAAGATTACGACAGGCTGACCCCCGCTCTGCCGTGTCTGTGTCAGGTAGCGCATGATGCGGCTGACCTTGAAATCCCAGTTTAGAGACGACGCGATAAATACGTAATCAAAATTCGTTGCTACGACTTGTTCCAGTATGTTTTTGGCATACCCTGCTGCGTGTCCCGAATAATCAGCGCGGGAAAATTTCGAGCGGCGAGGCAGCAATTTGGCAATGCGCGAAGCGCCGCTTTCGTTGTATTGTAGAAATACAAAATCGCCAACGCACGGAAACTCCTCTCGAGTCCCCACAGAGTGGTAGAATGCACCCTTTAATACAGCCGTCACTTCTCCTTGTTCGGTGATGACGGTATATTGGTCCCGCTGAAGTTCCGTAACCCTTCCGGGTATTAATCCTATCGGCGGCGTTTCGGCTTCGATATAGCCGTATTGTTTTAAATCAATCATTGAGCCGATCCTCTCCTAAAATTAATGTTTTTTTGGGCATAAAAATACCGCGAACAAGCAGCCTCCTAAGAAGCTGCTGTTTCGCGGCGACAAGCCAAAAGTCGGCTTATAATCAAAAAGGGATACGACCTACATCGTATCCCGCTAACAGCAGTATTCACG
>Ga0209025_1005580_pt1 | contig 10187 bp, 7 predicted proteins | sample AraplaMF_Col_mLB_FD_184256 | JGI IMG/M metagenome (GOLD analysis project Ga0209025, IMG submission 184256) | Arabidopsis root microbial communities from the University of North Carolina, USA - plate scrape MF_Col_mLB (SPAdes) (version 2) | ecosystem: Host-associated > Plants > Roots > Endosphere ...
CGGAAGGCGGAGCCATCGTCTTCGTTAGCCCCACACCTGCTTGGATCGGCTTCGGTTCCACTTTACCCACTTCATTGTTGCGAACGACGGCACGTCCTTTGAGCGACCAATCTTCGATGACGGCCGTTCCCTCCGTACCTTTCACATACCAGCGCGGAAGTGTAATGAAATTGGTCGTGCCCACTTCAACAATAGCCGTTACACCATTCTCGAATTCAAGGATGGCATCAAATCCGTCATCGACTTCATCGCCCAGAATAAAGCTGAGGCGACTCGATACACTAGTAATTCTGCTATCAATCATGAATAAGAACTGATCTAGCAGATGAACGCCCCAATCAAGCAGCATCCCGCCGCCATGCGCTTCCAGGTGACGCCAGTCCCCAGGAATGCCGTTCGCTCCGTGTACGCGGGATTCGATCTGGAACAGATCTCCGATCGTTCTGTTGTCGTACATTTGTTTGATGATACGGAAATCCTCATCCCAACGACGGTTCTGGTGAACCATCAGAACGCGGCCCGTCTCTTGTGAAACCGCCATCATTTCTTCAAATTCTTCGGCATAGATCGTGACAGGCTTCTCACAGATGACATGTTTGTCGTGCTTCATAGCCGCGATAGCCAATTCTTTATGAACATCATTCGGCGTAGCGATCAGAATAACATCCACGGCCGCATCATTTAATACTTCTTCATAGCTTGCATACGCTGGATATCCATCCTGCTCTGAAGCCGCTTGACGCTCTGGCAGGACATCATACGTTCCTGTGACCTTCAGACGCGGATTTCCAGCAATCAAATGTTTCGCATGGTAGCTTCCCATACCGCCATATCCGACGATGACAATTGAAATGGTGTTTGAGCTCAAGATTTCCCCTTCTTCCTTCGCTCTAGCAGCGATATAATTTTCAATCTATACCTCTATCGTAAAGGATTCCAATCCCGGATAAAATGAATTATCTCGATCAAACATGAACAATCCTGTTATTTTTGTGAACAAGCATGTGTAAAACGGTCGGTGCGGCACCTACATAATGATAGAAAAGGCCTGTTGGACCAACAACCTTGGATCCAACAGGCCTCTTGCCTTCGTTATAACCTAATAACTTCCGGAATACTAGCTATCCGCCTTGATGCGCCATGTCGTGAAGCCCGAGCTCATAGCTTGGCAATGGCCAATGGCTTGCTCCACCGAACGGATATCCTTGCTGCACTCGATGGAATAACGGAATTCATAGAATCCGCCCAACGTAGCCTTGAAATTGGTCTCCCAATAGTTCGACATCGCCCAAGCGTATAGCTGACTCTCCGTCTCTTCCCCTTGCTGGGTATGGATCAAGCGTTTGCCGAAATCCAGTGAGCCGAGCTGCATTAGCGGCGTATCTGGCGTCGCAATCATCAGCGAACGATCAGCACCAACGTACGCCAATCCCTCTTGAATGCAATAATAATCAAGCAGCGTACCCGGCAGTTGATCCACCCATGGACGAATCGGTGCCCCCGCCTTGTCGAACCACAGCGTCTCCTCCTTCGGCGCGCCGGATGTAAATGGTAGCGAAATATAGACATTCTCCGGTTCCCATACGCTGTCCTTATGGAACCTGACGGAGACGTCGACCCGGCTGCTTGTTGCGTACAGCTTCATGAACAACGAATAATAGCTCACGCCGTTCAGCTCGTATTGAAGTTCTAGCACGCCGTACAACGGACCGTTCGAGACGGCTTTCACCTTCACAATTTTTCCGACGGAACGCTGTACATTCAATCCTTTCCGGTTGCGTCCCATGGAATTGCGCACGGTGAAGATGCTGTTTGGATCCTTCGGATCCGCAGCCGGCGTCAATTCATAGACAGGCGTGAATGCGCCATGCTTACGGTCCGGACGGATCAGCTCTTCTCCCGTCTCCTTCAGAATCCAAGAAACGATCCCTTCCTCCTCGCTCCAAGCGATTCTTACGAACGGCGACTCGACCGCATGCTGCGCAATCGCGATGGCCTCTGCTTCCAGCGTGATCGGGTAGATCTCGTCCATGTCCTTCACCGTATCTGCACCCACCAGCTTATAGTTACTGGTTGTCTTCGCACGGGACGTCTTCGCCGGGCGGATGATATACTCCTTCTGCTCGCCTGGCGTAAGTGTCGTCTCTACCGTTACGCCCTGGTTACTCGATTGATGCGGAACGACTTGCCCGCTTCTCTCTTCAACTACTTCCAATCCATCCTTGAACCGCACGTTCTCGAAGCCGTCCCATTCGAATTCAACGAATTGCTTGGATGCTTGCGGCTCCGTATTGACGACACGATAACGGAAAGCGCGTCCCGGATGCAGCAGGGATCCGTCCTTCGCATTACGTACTTTGTCCAATGCACTGTGCACCAGACGACTTGCGTTCGCCGCATACGCGAGCTTCCGCACCTCCAGCATCTGCACGTTCCAGTGCCATGGCGAATGCACGGAAGCATGGAAGCCCCAGGTATGCTCAGCATACATGACCAGCTGGTGCTCGATTTCGGAGATTTCCTCGCTACTTACGATGGCCATGTGTGGATCCAGCCGCTTCACTTTGCGAAGCGCACGTTGCGCATCCTTGAAGATCTGTGTCTGCATTGGCGTGGAACCGACACCGTCAGACCACCAGTCCGGCCAATCTCCCCGATAGACGGGAATATCAGCTTCCTGCTCCTTCAAATGGCTGAAGAACTGGCTTAAGGATGACATCTCGATCTGCACCTTATCCCCATGCTGCGCATTCCATGCCTGGATCCCCTTCGCGATGTCCCCGTTCGGCGAGCCGTTATCCGTCACTAGTCCAGAGATCATCACAGGAACGAAATCATACGGGTACCCCTCTTCTTCCAGCTTGCTCAAGTAGCGCTCGATACGCGTCGCCATAATCTCGTCGTGATTATCGACGTTGGCTGGTGTATGGAATTCGTCCCGGATCATGTAGCTACCTAAGCCATCCGGGCAAATTCCCAGCTCGTTGCCGAACATGTAGTGCTCTCCGTTCCAGACGAGCAGCTTCTCGCCCTTCGGCGTCTCCCACCAGAACGGGATTTGCTTGCGGCCTAATGCGAACATCCCGTGGTGCGTATGAATACAGGAGAATAAGTGCTGAATACCCGATTCGACCAGACTCTGTGCATACCCCCAGCTGTACCCGTTAATATCTGCTGTCATCGCAGAGTCGACCGGACATCCAATAGACTTCCCGTACGCAGCTGCCTTCCCGTGAATCGAACGCAGCAAATCGTAATCACCCAGCTCGGTCATGTTCAAGTACGTACCAGACAGCTCGATGTCGCCTAGCTTTACCGCTTCCGCGAAGTCCTGTCTCTCCTCTTCCGTCGCTTGCTTTAGGAACTGCTCAACCGCCCAGAACGTCTCGCATGTCCATTTGAACCCTGTCCAATCGCTGCGCTTACCAGCGTGTATGTCCTTCGAGATTTGAATCGCTTGGCGAATAAAATCAACATGGTATTGCTCGATTCGCTCTTGTCTCTCGGTATAACCGATATCGGTATGTGAATGATGAACAACAAAGATGCGCCAATTTCTGTTTAATGTTTTCATACGTACAACTCCTTAGATTAATTTGTAAATAACCTGCAAACTCCCTTTAAGGTGCTCGCCGACATCTCCGTCGAGATGTGGACGGGAATACCGCCCATACGTTCAGATACGAACAAGTCCGCACTCCTGGCAATTTGTCCGCCGATGATAATTGCATTCGGACTGAACGATCGGATATACGGGAGCATCGCGTCCTTCAATCGCTTGCCGAACAACTGGAACATCTGATTTGGGAGAAATTCACCCGAACGCGCCCGTTCGGCAAGCTGCTTCACATCGTCATCGCCCTCGGCTATATTCTCAATCCCCATCTCCTTGGCGAGTCGGACAATACCTCGGCGGGAGAAATAATCATCCATCATGCCGTCCTGATATGACTGGGCATAAAGCCAGCCTTCAGACGGAACTGCCGGGTCGTCTTTCACGAGCCGTCCGTTACGGACAAATGAGGAACCAAGTCCGGTGCCAAGCATCAATACAAGTGCGCTGCTAGAGTCTCTTCCCACACCAAAAGCGCATTCCCCAAGTGCGAACAAGGCCGCATCATTCTCGAAAACGAAGGCGGGCGAATCGCTCCACCGACCGCGCAGCTCTGGGTGATCCGCGGTGCGCGCGGCAAGCTCCTCCTTCACGTTCACACCGTAGATCGCTTCGAATTTATTCAATCCGCGAATCTGGCAAATGCCGCGTTCATAATCAAATGGCCCTGGAAATGCGAGCCCTACCCCTCGAATGCGCATGCCGGCTGGGACCCGCTTCGCCTGGGCAACGACTAGAGCTGCCAAATGCTCCAGAATAACCTCTTTCGATTCGTGGGCTAATGACGGATACATCTGGGTGTCACCTTCTAGGTGGCCGTCACTCCTTACGATCCCTGCTTTAATGGCCGTACCGCCTACATCAAACGCTAATACATAATCATCCATAACCTGCCTCCAGACTGAATTCAAACGCCGCTTCCATCCCGCTACTCAAATATGGAGCATCGAATTCGCCAGCTGCTCGGACAGCGCCATGGCTTGCGGAATAAAGCCATTCATATATCGATCAATAACATCCTGGCCCATTTCTGTAAAGCCGATGTCCAAATGTGTTTTAAATACGACATGTACCCTTCTAATCCTCGCCGTCACGCTGCTCTCCCCTTCTTTCCTCTCCAGCTGAACTCGGGTTCATTGTACCGATATACGCAAGAATTTTCTTTGCATCAAGGTGTCATCCTTTTGCAAAAATAGGACATCCATGCAAGCAACTGACCGGCATGAACGTAAAAACGGGAGATGTCGTAAGCATGCCAAAAAACCGTAAACGCAAGGAGACTTGTGTTTACGGGGGATCCATTCCTTTTTCAAAATATAAGAATTTATAAGTTTCACGGATAAACTGTTCTTATATTTCTCGCTTAAACGCTTTACGTCCTTTGGAAGGACGCCGAAGGCGTTTATGCTTATCGACAATACTTATCTCTTAACGACAACGTATACTTAACGGATTGCTCCGTACCCTTCTCTTGATCTTCAATCATTTGCTCCAATAGTTCTTCAGGCGGATAGTAATATTCTAACGGTTTAATCAGACTTAATGGATATGGAGGCTGCTCAACCTTAAACGCGCCTTCACCAACCTGCGATACACCGCCTGTTCCGGACTCTCTTTTGAACGAAACAGCATAAGGAAAACACATTTCCACATTAATTCGGGTTAAGGTCGATTGGTCAACAAGTATTTTGAAGCATGCTTCCGTATCAATATTGCCTGTTCCTACCGGAACACCACATACGCGGTAATCCTCACCATCATAAATAATGATGTGGTCTTTAAAATGGGTTGTAAATGCATATGGTGCCAATTTTCTGACAGCCTCAACCGGATCTTCCCATGCCATCATCCCGTTGCCAATATCGCAGTGAGCGCCGACCCAAGGGCTGTTCACCTTCTTGATGATTTGAATGACTTCATCCGCAAGTTCTTCCTCATGGTTCTCCACAGCCAGTCGAATTCTGTATTTCGCAAGCAACGGGACAAGCTGTGCAATGTCTTGCGGAGCTCTTCTCAATTTATCCGGATCAAATCCGTCCGTGCAAACGTAAGTCCGAATGACGTCGGCTCCTATTTGATGAGCAGCTTCAATCACTTGCGTTAAATACCCCGGATCTGTTCCTCGCGTATCGATTTCAGCAAAAAATCCGTATTCCCGGATTTCATTGCTGACTTTCGCCAAATATTCGGGATCAAATGATTCCAGAACTCCCCATCCCGGCAGCCCCGGCCATGGATTAATATTCAGCATGACCCCGTCTAATCCCAATTCGGCTGTCTTGCGGATAAATTGAAATACATCCATGCGGCCTGAAATGAACTGCAGGTGATAACTTTCCGTTTCCAACCCGATTTTCATGATCACGCCTCCTGCCAAATTAATCCGCCATTCTCCGTAACGATATCCCCGACTGAATCTATGATGAGATCCGCTAGTCCGCTCAGCTGGCTAGTTCCGCTGACACCGGAGAGAACACCGATCGCGAGTCCTGCCGAACCGTTTCTTGCAAATTGAAGATCGACAACCGTATCGCCGGCAACAGCCACTTCTTCCGCATTGATATTCGCAATCTCGCAAAATGCTTGAATCATGCTTGGATTCGGCTTTTTCTCGAAATAATCCGATGTGCCGATAAAATCAAAATAACTTTGAATGCCGATCTTATCCAAAAAGAACTTCGTAGAATCTCTATCATCCGCTGTTGCAATGCCTATTTTCATACCATGCCGGCGGAGCTGCACAAGTAAACCAGGCAAGTCGGCTGTCGGCTTTAGATTGTCCCGGTTGGCTTTGATTAAGCCGAAAAGCTCTTCTGTCATCCAATCTAGCAGCCCATTCAGCTTCTCCTGACTCACATCCACTTTTATTAGCACCTTAACAAACGCGCCGTACATATCCTGTGTCGTGCCGCTGGCCAGAAATCCACGGGGATCGACTTCATTTTCATGAAGACCGATCGAAAAGAGCAAATCATTTTTCAGCTCCGGGCAATAGGTGATTTCTAGCTTTTCAAACAAACGATCCACTAGCTGCGTGGCCACCAAGACCCAACTGGAGTAAAAATCCATTAAAGTTCCGTCTTTGTCAAATAATATCCCTTTAATCTGTTTCACTTGATTGTCTCCTCATCCGCCGTAATCCATTCGACATTCTCCAAGGAAGGGCTCCACGATTGCGGCGCTTGTTGGTCGCATACGATAACGTTTATCTGGTCAAGCTGAGCGAATTTGCACAATGCTTCTGCACCGATCTTGAAATGATCCGCAAGGATAATTTTCTCCTTTGCGACCTGAATCATCTTGGCCGATATCGACGATTCTTCTAGCGAATATTCCATAACACCTGCAAGCGAGAGGCCTCCCGGCGAAATAAAAGCTTTATTGACACAAAACAGATCCAGCATTTTCTCACAAACAGATCCTCTGGTCGAATACTGTTCCTCATTCAATTCCCCACCTAATAAAATCACTTTTCCGTGAAATAAACCTTGATTTAATGAGTCCATGAGCGTATGTGATGTAGGTACGGAATTGGTTAGAATCGTTACTCGATTGACGCCGCGGAGCGCATGAGCCATCTCCAGGATCGTTGTCCCTCCCCCCATAACGATGGTGTCTCCGTCTCTGACCAGTTGAACGGCTTTCTGGGCTATCTTCTTCTTGCCTTCCTGACTGACACTTTTCCGCTGATAGAACGGGGGTTCTCCCAGCTGATAATTGATTTTGACGGCGCCGCCATGTACACGCCTAAGCAATCCTTCCTTCTCCAGCATATCAAGGTCACGTCTGATCGTTTCCATGGATACGTCAATGAGCTTAGCTAATTCCGCTGCGTTCACTTTCCCGTAAGCCTGCAATCGATCAAGAATTAAGTTTTTACGTTCTATCGACAGAACCGACATATCAATCACCTTCTATTCTAGTAAGTTACATTCATCTTCCGAGAGCCATACCTTAATGAACAACCCCTCATCCAAAGCGCTTTTTTGAGGTACATTCAGTTCGTCCACCCATAAGGTTATATCCTGTGCCTGGATCATGTAACGCCGTACATTGCCGCGGATGGTCATATTGCGGATGATCCCTGAGATCCACATGCCGGACTTCTGCTGCTCGGATAACGAGTCATGCGGATGCAGTTCCATAACCTCCGGTCGAATGGCATAGTTGCCCGATTCGAAAGAATGTCCCGTCATGCAGTTAAGTTCCTGACTCGTAAATACGTTATAGCTGCCTATAAACCTAGCGACGAACTCATTCTTTGGCGATGCGTAAATGTCTTCCGGCTTGCCCTGACGAACAATTTCCCCGCCATTCATAATAAAAATGCGGTCGGAAATCGTCATCGCTTCTTCCTGGTCATGCGTAACGAAAATCATCGTCATTTTCAATTCCCGCTGAATGTTTCGCAGTTCGATTTGCAGGCTTTTCCTAATTTTTGCATCCAGCGCGCTTAGCGGCTCATCCAAAAGCAGAATATCCGGTTCTGTAACAAGCGCTCTCGCAAGCGCTACACGCTGCTGTTGACCGCCAGACAATTGGTGCGGATAGGAAGATGCTTTATCGGACATATGGATTAACTCGATCATATGTTTTACCTTGTCGGTAATCTCTTTTCTAGGCCATTTTCGCATTTTAAGACCGAAGGCAATGTTATCGAAGACGGTCATATTAGGGAACAACGCATAAGATTGAAAAACCATGCCCACATTTCTAAATTGCGGCGGAAGGTGGGAAATATCGTTCCCGTTAACGTTGATCGCCCCGCCGTCCAGCTTTTCCAGACCGGCGATGGATCGGAGCAGCGTACTCTTCCCGCAGCCGCTTGGTCCAAGCAGGGTAACCAATTCACCTTTTTCAATCTGTAGTGATACTTGCTTCAGTACGGTAGAATCTGCATATTGCTTAAACGCCTGGTCGATTTGGACATAGCTCATGATATCTTCTCCTTGATTTCTTCTGTCTTCCCAAAACGCCTGCCTAATCTCAGCATCATCCAGGAAATCACCGCCACTGTAAGGAAGTACGTAATCACAATACTGCTAGCTAAGTGGCCGTTTTCATTCAAACGTCTCATTAAATAAACTTGAATCGTTTCATAGTATCCACCGATTAGAAAATTGGCTAGAACGAATTCACCAATCAGAATCGAGAACGATAATAGAGCGGATAAGAGAATGCCCGTCACCATGTTAGGCATGATGACGAATGCAAAACCCTTGATTTTGCTCGCGCCAAGCACCTCAGCGGCTTCCATTAGCCTTTTTGCGTCAATCGTGCGCAGATTATTGCGGATACCTTGATACATATAAGGAAGAACCAGTACATAATACGCTCCGATTAAGATCCAGATCGTTCCGGACAAGACGATCGGCCCGCTGGAGTACACCTTGATCAACCCTACGGCTGCAACCACACCGGGAACGGCGAAGGGGATCATCACAAGCGCCTGCAGGACTCGTTCCATTTTAGGCAAATACATGAATACGACAAAAGTGGCACTCGCCATCGTAACTACACTTAGAACAAGGGTTATCCCAGAGATGAGAAGCGTTCGCCCGACTGCTTGTAAAAATCGGGGATCCGTGTATAAATTCTCATACGCACTGAACGTATACGATACCGGCAGAATCGTGTTATGCCATTCTTTGGCAATCGAATATAAGAACGTTGCCGCAAGCGGCAAGAAGAGATATAGAAAAACCGCCGAAATGATAATGATATGCACCCATTTTTTCTTCATCGCAAGTCTCTCCTGAATCGCCGCATCATTCGTTCATTGCACCACATCGCGACAACCATCATCGTTCCTAGAATTACAGCGAGCGCGCTGCCCAATTGAGGTCTTGTGACAACATCCCCCGCTACGAGCGCGCCGATGCGGATGGGCAGCAAATTATAGCTGCCCCCTACTAACGCATAAGCTGTTGCATAGGCGCCCATGGCATTGGCAAGTAGAATGCTGAATGTACCGACTATGCTGGGTATCATGACAGGGAGTCCGATTCGCAGCCAAAATTGAAAAGCCGATGCTCCGAGCAACGAAGCGGATTCACGCCAATGTTTATGAATGCCGGAATAGGCCGGGTATAGAAGCAATATAGCTAAAGGCACCTGAAAATAAACATATACAGCCACCAAACCGCTCCAACTGTATAAATTGAACGAATCCGTGATGTTCCATCCCCACTCTTTAAAAAGGAGCGTAAACACGCCGCTGTTACCGAGCAAAATAATAAAAGCAAAGGCCAGCGGCACGCCGGAAAAATTAGACGTTAAATTCGAGAAGGTCACCAGCATGGACTGGATCTTCGCAGGCATTCGCGTCATGGAATACGAGGCGGCGATTGCGATCGCCATACCGATGCAGCTCGCATATACAGAAATGAGCAGGCTGTTCAGCATTCCTTTTGTATAATAAGGATTGGTTAAAGCCGTAATATACTGCTTGAACGTATATGTGACCCCATCATCAGCAAGAAAGCTGTCGCGGATCATGGCAGTCAGAGGTAGCAGCTCGAACCCAACGATCAGCAGGGCAAATGGAAGCAGCGCAATGACAGCGAACAGCGTG
>Ga0209025_1005582_pt1 | contig 10181 bp, 17 predicted proteins | sample AraplaMF_Col_mLB_FD_184256 | JGI IMG/M metagenome (GOLD analysis project Ga0209025, IMG submission 184256) | Arabidopsis root microbial communities from the University of North Carolina, USA - plate scrape MF_Col_mLB (SPAdes) (version 2) | ecosystem: Host-associated > Plants > Roots > Endosphere...
AACCTCAACTACTGGCAGTTCGGCGACTACCTGGGCATCGGTGCCGGCGCCCACAGCAAACTGAGCTTTGCGCATCGCATCGTGCGCCAGGTGCGCTACCGCGAGCCGAGGCTGTACATGGACAACGCACGCGCGGGCGCCGCAGTGTCACAGAGCGACGAGGTGGCGCTGGCCGACCTGCCCTTCGAGTTCATGCTCAATGCGCTGAGGCTGAAGCAGGGCTTCACGCTGCCGCAGTTCAGCGAACGCACCGGCTTGGCGATGACGTCCATCCAGCGTGGTCTGGAGCAGGCCGAGCGCAAGGGGCTCGTGGCGCGCGATCTGTTCCGCGTGTGGCCGACCGAACGCGGGCTGGATTTCTTGAGCGATCTGCAGGCGATGTTCCTGCCTGACGACGACTGACATCGATGCGGTTCGGCGAGGCGGCTTAGAATCGCCGGCTCCGGAGAGTTGGGTGAGTGGTTTAAACCAGCAGTCTTGAAAACTGCCGACGTGAAAGCGTCCGTGAGTTCGAATCTCACACTCTCCGCCAGGACAAGCATTTTCAAGATGCCGAAACGCGCCCCAGGGCGCGTTTTTCATTGGAGAACTGCCTATACTCTGCCGCCCTGAGCAGCCGTAACACACCGTGAAAGCGCTTTTGGTTTGGCCTGTTGTATGGCCGGTAGGAAGCGATGCCCAAGCGATCTCGTGAAATGTCTGCAATGGAGGTTGGACGACTGAGGGAAGAGGGCGACCACAACGTTGGCGGCATCCCCGGTCTTTACCTGCAAATCATCGAGGGGTCACGCTCGTGGATCTTGCGCTTCAAGATCGGCACACGGCGCAGGCGCATGGGGTTGGGTAGCTTTCCCGCCGTGCCGCTAGCTCAGGCACGCGAGCGCGCGCGTGAGGCGCACAAATTGGTCGACGCGGGCGAAGACCCCATCGAGGCGCGCGACGCGCTCAAAAAGGCTGCTGCAGCTTCGCAGGCACGGGCGCTGACGTTCAAAGTGGCATGCGAAAGGTTCATCGCCGTAAAGGAAAGCGAGTGGCTGAATCCCAAGCACCGGCAGCAGTGGGAGAACACGCTCAAGCAATACGCCGAGCCTTTAATAGGTCACATGGACGTGGCCGAAATTGGACAGGATGAAGTGCTTCGCGTGCTCGATCCTATTTGGCGAACAAAGACGGAAACGGCGAGCCGACTGCGTGGCCGGATCGAGCAGGTGCTTGACTGGGCCAAGACCCGAGGCCACCGGCAAGGCGAAAACCCGGCAGCGTGGCGTGGTCATCTGGACAAGCTGCTACCTAAGCCCGAGAAGATCGCGAAGGTGAAGCATCACGCTGCGGTGCCTGTATCGCAGGCCGCAGCAGCGGTGACAGCAATCAAGGGTATCGACGGCGTGAGCGCGCAGGCGTTGCTCTTTCAGGTGCTCACGGCCGGCAGATCGGGCGAGATTCGCGGCGCGAGATGGTCCGAGGTGGACCTCGACGCGCGACAGTGGGATGTTCCAGCGGAGCGCATGAAAGCGAAACGGCCGCATAGGGTGCCGCTGTCACAACAGGCCGTCGACCTCATCAAATTAATGCCACGCCACGAAGGGTGCGACCTGATCTTTCCCGGCCGAAAGATGCAGCCGCTATCGGACATGTCGTTGACGGCGTGCATGCGCCGACTGAACCTCAAGGACGCCAGCGGTCGGGTGTGCGTGCCACACGGGTTTCGCTCGACCTTTCGCGACTGGGCTGCCGAGCACACTCACTATTCACCTGAACTGGCCGAAATGGCTCTCGCGCACGCGATTGACAACAAGGTCGAGGCTGCCTATCGACGCGGCGACATGCTTGCCAAACGCCTGGCGCTGATGCAGAACTGGGCCGACTTCTGCCTAAAAGCACCGTCAGCACTGACGCCTCAGCGGCGCCGGCGGAAGCCGGCCTAGCCCTGGTCTCGATTCGGCCCAGCGCCGGTCGCCACAGGGCGCTCATCGAGCCAGGTGTCGACCTCTGCCGCTACCCATCCAACTGCGCGCGGGCCGAGCTGTCGCGGACGAGGGAATCGCTCGCAGGACATCCATCGGCGCAAAGTAGTCTCGGAGATCCCGAATTTTGCGAGCACGATGTCGCGGCGGTAAATCAATGGCGACGAGCTGGTAGCCTGACGCGAGTTTTGGTGAGTGTGATTGGTCATGCCAGTGCTCCCTGATCGCAAAGTCCATAACTCGAGCTGCAGCCTGCACCTGTGTTCTCTTCTGCGTCGAGCAAGTTGAATTGACGGCCGCCGCGGCTGGTCTTCGACCACTCGATGCGCGCCCAGATGTTCAGATCAGCGAAGACAGCGCGCCGGTCTTTCGCACGGTGAGCGTCCGCCATGAAGGTGGAGAAACCTCGCTTGCTGCAGCAGCCGACGATGTATTCCCACTCGGCGATACGCTGCGGATGCTCGGGGAAGCGGGCGGCGATGGCGCGTAGCTCAGGCTTGCTGCAGTTAATGCACGGCATGCAGCCGACGCGATTCATGTCCTGCAGGTAGAGGGGATTGGGCTTCACCTCACGCTCGGCGCTGAAGGCAAAGACCTGGGCTGCGTTCCAAAGAACAATGGGGCGGAAGATCCAGAGGCCGCCGCCGACGCGCTCGTAGAGCTTGGCGTCCGCGCGTTTCTGCGATTCATCGCGTCGCACGCCCTGCCACGAGATGACCCGGTGGCCGGCCTCCATCAGATCGAGCTGGAAGGCCACCGCCATGTTGGTCTTCAGCTCCTCGGTGCAGAACTGGGCCGTGCGTGAGGGAAAGCGGCCCTTCCACATACACAGGTCCAGGAACGGGTTACCGCTCGGGTACATGACAGCCAAGGCGCGCCGTTTGGCCTTGTTGGTCCAGCGCACACGCCGGCCGCCGCCGACCTTCACAGTTTTCTGCACTGGCTTGCCTTTCTTGTTCAGAACGATGCAGCCGCGGCCATCGTGCTTCGGCACCGGCGTGACGCCATCCGCCTCGAACACTGGACGCGTGTCGTATTCGCGGCGGGTGCGCAAGTCCCGCGCGATGAACTCACGCTTCGCCGCGAGCTGGGCTGTGAAGTCCGCCTTCAGGCGCTCGATCTTGATGTCGAGCGTTTGCTCGAGGTAGTCGAGATAGGCGTATGTGTCGTCGTGCTCGTTGCCGGTGTCGCAGAAGATCGGCACCACGTCGGCCCGTGGGCAACGCTCAAGTGCAATCAGCAGTGTGGTAGTGCTGTCCTTGCCGCCAGAAACCGAAATGACGTGCTTGGTGCTCATGCAGCGGCCTTCACGACAGCAGTTCCTTCAGGTTCAGCCTGGGAAGCGCACCGAGTGCATTCTCAACTCGCGCGGCGGCTGCAAGGTCGTGGGTGTCGACATTGCGGCCCGAAGCCTTCTTGAGCGTGTCGGCGAGCTCGCCACGATTCCAACTGTCGAGGTTGTGCTCCACCCACAGCAGTACGTCGCTCGTGGGTCGCGCATGCAACTCGTGAGCTTTGCTGACGGCGTATGTCGGCCCGTGGCCAGGCCGGCCCGACTCGGCCAGCATCCTGACGATGTGCTGCGCGAGCGGGCACAGCTTGAGAGACTTCGTCGGCATCGCTCAGGCCTCGTCTCGCGCAGCCGCGCGAATCGCTTCGATGCAGCGACGTGCGCCGAGGTACTGGTATCCGTGGGCCTGCGTGACGGTGGTGTGGTATCCGTGAGCAGCGAGCACGGCCTGCAGTTGCCCCTGGTGGTAGTTCGCGACCTTTTCGCAGATGGCGAGAGCAGCTTCGCGGCTGACGTTTGTCACGGTCGCCGGCGCCTGGTCAGCGGACTCATCGGCGGCCTGCACCGCGCGGTTGAGGAACTGGCTCACGAAAGCGTCAGCGCTTCCCGCGAAGCTGAAGTGGTCCGGCATGCTTTCGGCCCCTTCTGCCAGGGTGACCAGCAGGCCCAGCGCGCGGCCGATGTGGTGCTCCAGCGAAGCGCCCTTGCTGGTCGACCAGCCCGGCAAGAGGTGGATGCGGTGGCAGGTCACGAGCTGCGCTATGTCGGCGCGCATGCATGCGCTCCAGCCGGTGCTGGGATCGACATTGATCTCGGCCGGGTTAATGACGTCGAGCCCGATGCCTCGCAGGGTAGACGCCTCGGCGTGAAAGGCCGGGAAGTTGAGCTCGGCATAGCCCGTCATCGGACCAGCGATGTAGACGCGCTGTGTGGCTGCGCGAGGCGGGTTGAAGGTGATGTCGCTGTCTCGCGTGAGATCGACACCTATGAAGAGCGGGGAGGCTTGTGTTGTCATGGTTGGGTGCTGTGAGGAAAAAGGTCGTTCAGTCGTCATCGCGCTCGCCCGCGGCGGCGCGCTTTCGGTCAAGAGGAAGAGAGCCGGCGGCCGATGTCGGCCGGACTGGGCGCGCAGAGGCGATGCGCCGGCGCTGCACTACTGTTTCGGCCGCGCTCGGGTGAGCCACGGCAAGCCGAACGAGCCGGCTGCGTCTGGCGTCCTGCATCACCGCCTCGAAGCTTTCGACCCAACCGAAGCGGCGCGACATGCGAGCGCACGCGTCGCGCAGCTGCTGCCCGGTGGGATCGATCGCGCAGGCCATCGCGGTGCGCGCTCTCAGTGCCAGCCAGACATGTCGAGGTGCCGCGCGTTCGGGCCGCAGCTCCCATCCGATGCACGGGCCGCGTGGAGCGGCGCGGGCTTCCCCGCAAGGCGCACCGCAGGGCTGTCGCACAGCAGCACGTTGCCGCAGGCGGTCGAGTGCATGCACAGCTCGCAAGCGCGGAACGGCGTGCCGAGTGGTCGCAACGCAGGCGCCCCATTCGTGGTCGACTCCATCAGCACGGGCATGTGCAGCGCCGTCATTCGGAACCGCCTTGCCAGCCGCTCGCGATGACTTCCTGCATGCGGCGGCTGACGGCCGTCACGAAGGCTTGGCATTCGAAGCGGTCACGGGCCTCGCCGTACAGGGCCGCGAGCGCGATCAGGTCGCGGGTGCCGAGCACGCGCAGAAGAAAATCGACCTCGGGCAGAGGCTTGCGGGTGAAGAGAAAGCCCAGCATCAGGCGTGGCCTCCCTCGGTCTTCCGGAGGGCGGCGCGTTGCCCGAGCGCGTGCTCAAGTTGCCACGCGCCTGACGGCCCTTCGCCGCGCACGATGCCAGTGCGTCGGCTGTATGCCATCGCGTAGCGCGGGTCACGCTGCTGCAGCATGCGAGCGGCGAGCAGCATGCCCGCGGCGGCGCGTCGACTGATCGCGCGCGATCCGGTGCTGGTGCACAGGTTCAAGGCGGGCTTCATGCCGTGGCCCAGCTCACGATGGCGGGTGCCAGCAGAGCCAACACGATCAGCACGCACGCCGTCGCCGCGATGCGGTCTGCCCAGCGCTTGGCCTTCGCCTTGCGCTCGGCACGGTCCTCGAAGGACTTCACCGCCTGGATGTCGTGGTGGTTGAGGCGGTGCGCGTTCATGCCGCTTTCCTCTGCTGCGCGGCAGCGATGCACACGACCGTCGACGGGAACATGTCGGCCTGCTGGATCGGCTTCACGTCGGCGCGGCGCGGCTTGCGGCGGCCTGCAGCCTGGGCCTCGACCAGGCTGCGCACGCGCTCGATGGTGGCGCGCACGTCGGTAGCGCAGGCAGGCTGGTAGGGCGCGGTGATGTGCACCTTGTGCGCGAGGGGCGGCGCGTAGGGCTTGTGCTGCGCAATCTGGACGACAGCGCCGGCGGTGGTGCGTGGCATGGTGGTGCGGCTCCGGTTGGTGGTTGAACTGGTGGGGGAACTCATCGGCCGGCGGCACGCAGCGCTTGCAGCTGCGGTGCGAAGGCCTTCATGCGGGCGAACAGGGCGCCGAGGTCGTCGGCAGGGCGCGCGGCGGGCGCGATCTGGACGCACTCAGGCATGCGGAACGTGGTCCGCTCGCCGGCGATGTGGTTGATCTGCTCGGCCGGGGCTGTCGCGGCGGCTGGCCGCGGCTCCGGTGGCTCGATTTCGAGGCTGTCATGGGCCTTCGGCCATGGCCTATCGCCTCGCATGAGCAGGCGCTGCGGCTCATCGGTGAGCCGGGCCGTACAGTTATTGAAACGAGTCCAAGGGCGGCCCAGCGCTTCGCGCTGGCCCTTGTCCTGCGCGGCTTCGCTCGCGCAGGAACGCCACGCCTGCCGGCGGCTTACGAGCCAGTGACCGACGCGTGTCTCGATGCCGACGACGGCCTTGCGGTCGATGGCCTCGCCGTAGCAGTTGGTCGTGTCCTTAGTGACGCGTACGGCGGTGCGCAGCGCCCATTCGCGACGCTTGCGGCACATGCCGCCCTGGGCGCGAACGTAGCCCTCCCACGAGGCCTGAATGGCGCCCTGCTTGTGGCACGCCCACCAAGCCTTCACCGCAGCGGCGTCGCCGAGGTCGAGGCGCATCTGCGCGTGCTCGATCTGGTCCTTCGTGACGCGGCGCATTTCGCGCCACACCGTCACGCTCGGTTGCCCGATGGCTTGAAACTGCCGGATTCCCCAGGTGCTCGCCCACGCGTCGACGCGCTGCCACCCTTTGAACTCGCGGGTGTCCATGACGTGCTCGAAGCCGTCGATGGTGTCGGTATGCTGGCCTACGCCGGCGTCACCGCCATCCTCCGCTCCGATGTTCTTGGCGACGTACTTCGCGACGTAGCCGGCGGCGCCGCCACGCGTCATGGCGATGAACTTGCAGCGGTTGCGCACAGCGCCGGCTTCGTCGCCCGCGTCGCTCAGCCAGTACCCGCTGATGATGTCTCGCGCTTGCTGCGCCTGCTCGGGCGTGTGGAACCACAGCAGGGCGTGCCAGTGGGGGCACCCGTCGTGATGCGGCTCGGCCACGCGGAAGCCATAGGCCGCAATGCCCTTGCGGGCCATCTTCGCGCGAGCCTTCGCCCACTTTCCGCAAAGCCAGTGCTGCGCGTCGCGCGGGGTCGATCCTTCGTACTTGCCGTTGCGCACAGGCTTCGCCCAGCGCGACTTACCGCCGGACAGCACCGCATGGAAGCGACTCGGGCAGGTGAGCGTAAGGAACAGGCCGTGATGCCCATTGGCGTCCGCGAACTCCTCGCAGCCGCGAATGCGCGTCATCAGCTCGCCGCGGCGGATGTCGCGATTGCTGGGCGACAGCGCCGCCAGCTCGGCCAGGCTGTAGACCTGGCCGGCCTCGTTGCGCATCTTCACGCGCGCCAGCAGCTCGTTGTTGCGCTTGTTCTGGTCGACGCGGCGGCGGCACGCTTCGTCGCTCGCATAGCCGCCGTTCTTGTGGTGCACGACGGCCAGCTTGATGGCCGCATGCTCGACAGTGCGCGCAACCTTGCGGCGCAGCGCGCGGCGCCACCATTGCTCGGTGATGGCACGGGCGATCACGCCTTCGGGCGTCTTCGCGGCCGGCCTGTCGACATCCAGCCGCTCGCAGTAGTCGAGAACGGTATCGAGCTTGTCCTGCGTGCTCATGGGCAGGGGGTGCCCGTTGAGCATGTCATCGACCGCACGCGCGCACCGCCTGGCTCGTGCGCACACCTCCGAGTCGCCCACCGCCCAGTGCAGGATGTCCTTGTGCTCGTGCTCGAAAGCACGCATCGCGTCGACACGCGCGAGGTTCCAGCTCAGCCAGTCGCCGCCGATGGCGCGCACGGTCGGCTTGAGCGGCATGATGATGTCGAACGCCGGCACCCACTGCGCAGGCAGCTCGCCGCGCATCCGAGCGTCCATCAGCCGCGCGACCTGGGCGACATGCTGGTCGTGCGGCAGGTTGGAGCGGCGCCGCATCCAGAAGACTGGATCCGGCTTGGCTGGGCGGGAGGCGACTACACGCATGGATGGCCTACAGCGTCAGAGCGAAGACGGTGCGCAGATCGTTCTGCAGCTCGCGGATGGCTTCGCCCACTGCAGTGCGCTCCAGCGGCGGCAGCTCACGCCACGCGCGCTCGACAGCCAAGGCGATGCCGTTGACGTCGTACCCAGCCCAGAAAAGCAGCATGGCGCGAGAGCGCTTGGAAATGCCTTCCCACTCGCGTTCAGCAGCGATGACGTTGCGGCCGTGGCCGGTGCCCTGCGCGAACTCTTCGCGCAGCTCGGCAATACGAGCTGCGTGCCGTGCGTAGAACGGGTTTGGTTTTCCATCTGGGATGTGAGGAAGTGGCTGGCGAGGGCCGTGGAACTCGTGGTGTTCAGAGGGCTCGGCGGGGTCCATGCATCAGGGAGCGCATGCAGTGCGGGCCAGCGCTTCAGCGCTCGCGTTCAGTGGCTTGCCGGTGTCCGCCGCAGGGTGTCGGCCGTCCGTTGCAGCGTTGATGTGGCCGGCCTCGATGGCCTCCACCGTCCATTGGCGGGTGCAGCTGGTTTGCACGGCACGACTGCCATGCATGAAGATGACGCGGTCGAGAGAGAGCTCCGATCCCTCGGCATCCGCGCGAACCACACGCCATCCGTCCTTGATGAGCGCCTTCGCGACCGCGTTGATTGCCTTAGGGTTCCGCCAAGTCGACAGCGTGTCCTGCGACGCCAGGACGACGGCGTTGACTCGCCTTCCGCCGGAGCCGCATCGATGGCTTGCGAAACCCTCGCGCACTCGCTCGATATCGATCGATGCGCCATCTGCCTGGGCCGCCCTGATGACCGGCGCGAGCGCTGCCAGCTTGTCGGCCACGCGCCGGATGTCGGCCAGGCGGTAGGCGTGGCGTTGATGCTCCTGCAGCAGCATGCGCTCCAGAAGCGGCAACCGCTCAGCTTCCTCGCGGGTGACCTTCGACAGCTTGGGAACGGCAATGCGTTGCGATGGCTTTTCGGTGAAGCGACGGGCGGTGAGAGACATGACGTTGACTCCGGCGACAGAAAAAAAAGGCGTGAGAAGGGCCGCACGCCTTGAAAAAGGCGCGTGACGTGGGTTGGTTTGGGCTGGTGCGCGCCGGAGGGCGCGCGGACTAGATCAGTCCGGCGGGGCGGCCGGCATGGCTTCGCCGGCGCCCCAGTCGTTCGTGGGCGTGTGCAAGTTCGCGATGTAGGCGGCTTCGTCGTCGGCGACGTTGCCTTCGTCCGCCAGCTGCAGGGCGAGCTGGCCGCGGCGGATATGACGTGAGAGCGGCAGCGACACGTCTGCCGCGGGGACGCTGGAGAGCACCAGCACGCGCTGGAATTCCAGCGTGGCGACACCCGTGAAGCCGCAGCGCCAGTTCCGGCAGCGGTAGGTGATTTCGCGCATGGTCTTGCTCATCGCGCGGCTGTCGCATGCGACGCACCGGCTTCCGCAGTGCGGGCACTCGATGGTGATGCGCATGTAGCGGTTGTTGGCATCGGCCGCCTGATCGTGGCTGCATGCGGTCATTGCGACTTTCCTCCGGAGGGGACCAAGCGGGGACCGCGGCGGCGGCCGGTGATGTGCTCCACGCCCTTGCGCAAGCGCACCTTGGCGAGCCAGACGAATGCGTCCGCGACGGTTTCCAATCCCTGCTCCCGGCGCACCCGTTCGAACACGGCGTGTTCGGCGTCGGTCAGGTCGATCTGATGGCGGCACGTCATCTTTTCGTCAGACATTCGGCGTGTCTATGGCTGGCTGCGAGCCGCTATTGAGCGACTGGATTCAGGCCGCGGTGCGGGGCAGACTGCCGTCCGCCACGGGGGGCGTGACGGGCGCCACGAGGTCGCGACTCACGCCGAGCAGTTCTTCGGCTTGCCGCAGCGCCAGCTCGCGGATGAGGGTGGTTGGCTGCTCGCCCAGGTAATCGGCCAGGGCGCGCAGCAGCTTTTCCTCGTAGTCGTCGAAACGAACGGTGAGGCGGTTGTCGCGGATGCGCTTTGGGTCGGGGTACATGGTCGAGAGTCCTTCGGGCAAAGGCTTGTAGTGAGCGGTGTTTGGATGGTCAGGCCGTGACGCGGCCAGGTTGCGCAAGTTCAGCCTCGTATTGCGCGAGGCCCTTCAGGTACACGCGACGTGCGAAGTTGCCGAGGGATCGTCCCTCACGCGCCGCGTGCTGCTGCGTGCGTTCCTTCTCGGCCGGCGCCAGTCGCATGGCGATGGGCGCTTCGTTGACGATGCGAACTGCGGGCGGTAGCTCGGGGCGACCGCGGCGGCGGAGGGCGCTATGTGCCATGCGATTAATATCCGAACGGTTTAATGTGTGTGGCGTCGGATTCTGAGCATCAAAGTGCTCAGTGTCAAGGAATAGTTGTGTCATTTGATGCTCAATGCGGCGAAAGGCTTCG